>Ga0137364_10001795_pt1 | contig 10457 bp, 9 predicted proteins | sample SagtaG_10_FD_104798 | JGI IMG/M metagenome (GOLD analysis project Ga0137364, IMG submission 104798) | Vadose zone soil microbial communities from Sagehorn Ranch, Mendocino, California, USA - Sage1_L_20_16 metaG | ecosystem: Environmental > Terrestrial > Soil > Vadose zone | place: USA... | reverse complement strand
TGCCCAACCTGTTTGCTGGCGTTGATTGGGTAACAAGCACGGGTTCGACTGCCACCATTGCATTCACGTACGGGCGAGTTACTCAATTGGGGATCCGGCCTCGTCAAGGGGCACAGAACGAACTACTAAAAACTCATTGGCTTCGGTTCCATCACGAGGCTGCATTCTGAGGGGGTGCACGTGAAGGTAATCCGCAGAAGTGACCATCCGCATCAGTTGTTGACTGCCCGGCCTATCTCCCACCGCAATACCTTCTTCTTTTACGAAAAGAACTCTGGAGTAGCCCATTTCCATGTACAGGCCGGGCCCGACGGCCGTCTCCCGGTCGATCAAGCGGCCGGACTGCTGGCCATGCACTGCCTGATTCGGGGCCAGAGCCCCAGTGACTACGCCGTTTTGGTTCAGGCAGAAAACGACATGCTAGAAAACCTTATGGAAAAAGCCGGCCAACTGCTTGAGGCAGGCAAGGCCGTTCACGGCCAGGTGCGGCTAACCCGCAGAGAAGAGGAAGTTCTTGCCGGTGTTTCGGAGAGTCTCTCGAACAAGGAAATTGCTTCGCATCTCAACCTTTCGGAAAGGACCGTGAAATTTCACGTTTCGTCCTTGCTGGCAAAATTCCAGGTGCGCGGCCGCATGGAGCTGGTTCGCGAAGCGACGCGGCACGCGATGGGAGTAGTTCCCGATCCCAAGCCCGTAGCCGCGAGAGACGCTCGTTCCTATGCTCCGCCCATAAAGGATTACCCTGCGCCGCGGCGCACTGCCGCCATCGTTCCCCTGGCCAAACGGCAATTGATGGCTTAGCCTCCAGCCGTTCGAATCTTGTGGAAAACAAAAGGCCCTCGGCTTAGTCGAGGACCTTTTCTTTTTGAGACTGTCTCGAAAGCGGTTACTTTGCCGCTGCAAAAAGTTCCGCGGCTTTGTCCCAGTTCACGACGTTCCACCAGGCCTTGATGTAGTCGCCTCTTACGTTTTGGTATTTCAGATAATAGGCGTGCTCCCAGACATCCAGGCCCAGCACCACTTTGGCGTTTGCGCCAAGCAAATATGGCGTGTCCTGATTGGGGGTCGAATCTACCGCCAACTTTCCGTCTTTCACGACCAGCCACGCCCAGCCTGAGCCGAAACGGCCCAGGCCGGCAGCGGTAAACTTTTCCTGAAAGCCGGCAAACGATCCGAAGGAGGACTTGATGGCCGCGGCAAGGTCTCCTTTGGGCTCGCCCCCCGCGCCTTTTTTCATCAGCGTCCAAAACAGCGTGTGGTTCCAGTGGCCGCCGCCGTTGTTGCGGACGGCCGCGCGGATATTCTCGGGGACGGCATCGAGTCCTTTCAGCAAGTCGTCGATCGACTTGGCCTGGAGCGCGGACTGGCCTTCCAGGGCTTTGTTCAGATTCGTAACGTAGGCGCCGTGATGTTTGTCGTGATGGATCTCCATCGTTCTGGCGTCGATGTAGGGTTCCAGTGCGTCAAAAGGATAAGGAAGCGGGGGCACGCTAAATGCCACGGATTTTTCCTCCAGAGTGAGATTTGAGTCCGCAGTGGTCACGCAGCCAGCGCCGAGAGGATCCCGTCGAATCTTTTCTGTCCCGAGCAACCCAGCGCCGGCGAAACTCGATTGAGAAAGGAATTTTGCGGCGATTCATGGAACCTCGGTAGCGCGGAGGGCTAGCTGGCCAGCGGCAGCGATTATACCCCGAGCGCCATGGGGATTGGTAATCAGATCCCCCGGCCGCCCCCGGCCGGGCTGGTGAAGCTGGCCGCCGCGCGGCCCCCGGTTCGCGGGTTCGTTGGTCCGCTGCTTTTCCGCTGCACATTCATTGGATGCGCGAGAGCGCCCATTGGGCAGATTCAGCAACGGTCGCATCGTCGCACGCGGCCAATTTCTGTAAGGAAACCAGGATGCGGGCGTAGCTCGTGCCGCCCGGCCGGATGCCGGAGTTTCCCGCCGCGATGCAGGCGTTGCGCACCAGCCCGCGCCATTTGGCGCGCTTCAGAGGGCTGCCGCGAAAAACCCGGCGAAAGTCCTCCTGGCTGAGCGTCAAGAGCCAATCGAGCCCGGGGATGAAAAGAGAATCCTCCTCGGCCTGCGAAGCCGCTTCCGATGCCTTCTCCCGGTGTCGAGGCAAAGCTCTCGGTTGAAATTCCACAAGGGGGGAAGCCGGTGCGCGGCGGTTCCACGGGCAAACGTCCTGACAGATGTCGCAGCCAAAGACATGATTGCCCATGGGCTCGCGAAGCTCCTTGGGAATGCTGCCGCGCAATTCGATGGTCAGGTAAGAAATGCACTTGCGCGCGTCCATGACATAAGGCTCGACGAACGCTTGCGTCGGGCAGGCCTCCAGACATCTCCGGCAACTCCCGCACAGGTCCGGCGGCGGCGTTTCTCCTTCACCGAGCGCCGGTTCCAAATCCAGGGTCGTTAGAATCACACCGAGGAAAAAGTACGAGCCCAGCGCCTGATTGAGCAGCAAGGTGTTCTTTCCCAGCCAGCCCAGGCCCGCGTACTTCGCAACCACGCGCTCCTGTACCGGTCCCGTGTCCACATAGGCACGAGCCTCGAAGGGTTCGGGGAAGCGTTCCCGAAGCAGCACGACGAGCGCCTGCAACCGCTCCTTCAGCACATCATGATAGTCGTCGCCCCAGGCGTAACGCGAAATCCAGCCCCTCGGGTCATGCTCTTGGCCTCGGGGTTTAGCGTCCAGGGAAAGTGGGTGATCGGTGTTGTAGTTGAGCAGGCAAACGATAACGCTCTGTACTCCCGGCATAGCCCCGCGCGGATCTTCACGGCGCGGGTCGAAAAGATAGTTCATTTCTCCGGCGTAACCGCGTTTGAGCCAGTCCTTGGTGTTTTCGAGCTCCGGGAATTTTTCCGCGCGGACCACGCCGCACAAGTCGAATCCGATCCCCTTCGCCTGCTCTGCAATCCAAATGGTGTCCGCCGCCTGATCCATCCAAGAGATTGTGCCGCAGCGGAGTCCTGGAGGCGAGCCTTTGGTAGGGGGACGAGCGCGTCGCCCGGAATCAAGCGATGCTTTGCCGGGTCAGGTTAAAACACGGAGCGCCATCAAAAACTGCGAATGGCCGCGTTCTCGTCGGTATAAATATCGAACACTGTATAAAGTTTTGTGATTTGAAGAAGGTCGCGTACTTTCTTTGTCAGCTGGAGCAGCTTCAATTCGCCGCCTTGATTCTTCACCGCGGTGAACCCGCTGACGAGTTCGCCGATTCCGGAGCTGTCGATGTAATCGACATCCGCAAGGTTCAACAGGATTTTCTTCCTCTCATCCTGAAGAAGCCCGCGAATCGTCTTGCGCAGTAGCGCGCTGCCGTCGCCGAGAGTAATGCGCCCGCTCAAATCCACAACCGTAACCGGCCCGGCATCGCGATACGTGGCTTGTAGCGCCATATTTCCTGAACTCCCTGTTCCTCAGGCTCCCTGCTTGGGCGCCGTTCCTTCTCCGCCCCGGCCGTTCGTTGAATTGCCGCCGGGCACCGGCAAGTTCTTGGACATCACAATTTCCGCTCCGCCGGTCCGCCCGGTGACCACGTCGAACTCATCCATGAACGCGCGCATCAGAAAAATCCCGCGCCCCGAAGTGCTCAGCAGATTCTCTTCCGCCAGAGGGTCTGGCACATCGGCCAGAGTGAATCCCCTGCCTTCGTCCAGCACGTGAATGATCAGTTTTTCCGAGGTAATGTCCACGGCGAGATAGATTTTTTTCTCCGGCCGCTCCTGGTTTCCATAGTGGAACGCATTGATGACTCCCTCGCGTACGCTCATCCCGATGCGATAACAGTCATCCTCGCCAAATCCCGCCGCTTCCGCGACGCGCAGACACATCTCCTCGGCAAGATTGACGCTCTCGACCTGCGTCTCCAGTGTGATTTCGAGATGTTTGGCGCCCGCAGTCATGTTTCGCGATGCGGCTCCCTGGAAGCCACAAAGTGAACGCACTTATGGGTAACACAGCCGATGAAACGGAGTCAATGGACGTCAGTACCCGTAGGGACGTCAGTACTCTACCCGGGCCGGATGCTAGATTTTACTTGAGATAGGCAGCGATCCCTTGCCCGCCGCGCTCTGCGTCTCCGAACAGCGAGGCGAGAGAAGCTCCTTCGAGCACGCAAGGATGATGCAAAATCGTGGCACACCCATCGCTAAGTTGAGTCTCTAGGTTCGGCCGCTTGTCGATCACTTCCTTCCCGCACAGGACCGGATGGGGCATAATCACACTCCCGTTTCTCGAGAGGGAATCAGCCGATGAGGAAATCTACCGTCAGAGTATTCCTGGCTTGTGCCTTTGTCTCGACCATCGCTTTGGCCGTCGCACGAGCTCAGCAGCCACCCCTCACGCCCGCACAAAAAGAACAACGCATGCAAACCGAGAAGGAACTCGAAGCCCTGGCCGTCATCGATCGCAAGGTGCTGATGCCCATGCGCGACGGCGTGCGGCTGGCCACCGACATCTACCGCCCCAAAAACGCCCCCGGCAAAGTCCCCACCATCTGGGTTCGCACGCCGTACAATTTCAACTTCTGGGATATACGCAACGGAGTTCCCGCGGACATGACCACCATCCTGACGGCAATCAAACGCGGCTATGCGTATGTGATTCAAAACGAGCGCGGCCACTTCTTTTCCGAAGGCAATTACGACATTCTTGGCGCGCCGCGCACTGACGGCGACGACGCGCTCAGCTGGATTTCCTCGCAACCGTGGTCGAACACCAAAGTCGGCACCACCGGCTGCTCTTCGACCGCCGAATACCAGATGGGCATCGCAGCGATGGGAAATCCCGCGCATGCCGCGATGAACGTTCAGGGGTTCGGCGCCGGTGTCGGCCGGGTCGCGCCCTATTACGAGCAGGGCAACTGGTACCGCGGCGGCGCTGTCCAGATGCTGTTCATCGCCTGGCTCTATGGCGAGCAGAACCAGGTGCGGCCCATGTTCCCGGCCGATAGCTCGCAGGCCGACCTCATCCGCGAGTCAAAATCCTTCGACCTCGCGCAGCAGCTTCCTCCCGTCGAATGGTCCAAAGCTCTTTGGCATCTCCCCGAACAAGACATCTTGAAGGCGGTCGACGGGCCTCCTGGAATTTTCGCCGATGCGATGCCCGTCCCCACCGGCGGCCGCATGATCAAGCGCACTCCAAACGATCCCGCCTGGTACAAAGGCGGCCTCTATCACGACGATATGCCGCTCAATGTCCCCGGGCTATGGTTCATGTCTTGGTACGACGTTTCGATTGGCCCGAATCTTGCTCTTTTCAATCATGTCCGCAAAAACGCCAAGGGCGAGATCGCCAACCAGCAGTGGGCCATCATCGCTCCTGTCACGCACTGCGCCTACACACGCGCGACCGAAGACACCATCGTCGGAGAACGCAGCATGGGCGATGCCCGGCTTGACTATCAGGAAATTATCTATAGCTTTTTTGACCGCTTCCTCAAAGGCGATAAGAGCCCGCGGCTCGATGCGCTTCCGAAAGTCACGTACTACACGATGGGCATCAACAAGTGGCAGTCTTCCGACACTTGGCCGCTCGCCAGCGCACACCCGCTGACCATGTTTCTATCCAGTGCTGGCCATGCCAACTCTTTGACGGGAGACGGCTTGCTCGTGACTTCTCCGGCAGAAGCCGATAAGCCTGACACGTTTACTTACGATCCCATAAATCCCGTGCTTTCCTACGGCGGCAATGTGTGTTGCACGGGCGACGCTGTTCAGGCCGGGGCGTTCGACCAGCGCAGGATGGAAGCGCGCTCCGACATCCTGGTTTTCACTTCTGAGCCCTTCAAGGAAGGCACCGAAGTGTCCGGTCCGATGATTCCGACGCTCTACTTCTCGTCCGACGCCAAAGACACGGACTTTACGGTGAAGGTCCTCGACGTGTACCCCGACGGGAGGGCCTACAACCTTGACGAAACCATTCAACGCATGCGCTATCGCGACGGCTACGACAAACCGCTTGTCTGGATGGAATCGGGTAAGGTCTACAAGGTGACGCTGCAGCCGCTGAACACCAGCAACTTTTTCGAAGCCGGTCACCGGCTTCGCATCGAAGTTTCCAGCAGCAATTTCCCGCGCTTCGACCGCAATCTCAACACCGGCGGCAACAATTACGACGAATCACGCGGCGTCGTCGCCCACAACACGGTCCATCATTCCCGGCAATATCCTTCGCAGATCACCGTCACCGTGGTGCCCGCGCACGCCGTCGGCTCCCCGCCAACCGGCCTTCATTGATGGTCACGTCACATTCATAAAGCACTGGCCGCACGCCTGGAGCGCAGTTGGTGCGGCCGCCTTCTAAGGCGGGCCGCCGTCCTCAGCGCCTTTCCAAATATTCAATCGCACGGCGAACAATCTCCGACACGCTTCCCATACCGTGTAACCTTGCCCATCAACCGTGATGGTGGCCGACGCGAACTGCGTCAACCATGGAGACAGCCACACCAAACGTGGGTTGCTCGAACCGCTTAAAACCAAGCCTGAAATCGTCTGCGCGTGCCGTTCGAGGTCCCGGAAATCCGCCAAGGTAAAGCCCGAAGGGATTTCCGGATGGGAAGCAACCAGCTGACGGCACAGGTCCTCGGGCGTTCTACCGAAAAGCGCGGCGGCGAGTGTCCCGCAGCGGCCCAGTCCAGCTTCCGCCCTCTGAAAGTCTTCCCTTCCAAAGGGCTGCTGGAACAACGCATCAAACTCTTGCTCGTCCATCGCTATTCTCCCGCTCCGCGATGGAACAGTTTAACAGTCCCAACCGCGTCGCGGCTTTCCGCTCGCGCTCGCAACGGAAAGAGCGCCACAGCCCGGGGATTGGCTTAGTCATCTGCCCTTTGGCAGACTCTCCGCCGCCCGAGCGACGCCATACTGCGCCAGGATGTCTTCGAGCGTCACCACCCCTCTCAGTTGGTGCACATTGGCCCGGCTCACTACCGGCAGCAGGTCCAGTTGGCTCGCTCCCATACGATCCAAAGCCATATGCAGCGGATGATCAATATGCACGTGAGGAAAACCGTCCGCGCCCACAAGCTCACGCAAGGCTTTGCCCGCCGAGCCTTCCCCGGCCCATTGTCGCAAGCGTGCGAGGCTTACGACCCCGATTACGCCGTTACGGTCCGAGACCGGCCACGCTCTAAATCCGCTGAATCTCGCTCTTTCCAAGGCTTCCTCGACGGTCGTGTCGACCTGAAAAACTTCCGTGGCTTCGCGCATCGCGTGCTGCACCTGCCGCTGCATTTCCTGCTGCCGGGACTCCGCCCTTGGCAGGTGAATGCCGTCTTGATAAGCCAGTTCGTCATAAATTGCTTTCGGCTGCAGTTTGGAGGAAATGAAAAAGCTCACCAGGTTGGAAATCATCAGCGGCACAATCACCGCGTAGTCCCGCGTAATCTCGAAAATCATCAGCACCGAGGTCATGGGCGCGCGCACGATCCCCGCAAACGCCGTGCCCATTCCCACCAGCGCATAGGCGGCCGGGGTTCCCACAGTATGGGGGAAGAAGTGATTCGCAACGTTGCCCACCACCCCGCCGAGCATTGCGCCAAGAAACAGGCTCGGCCCGAAAATTCCTCCGGCGTTCCCCGACGCGTAGCTCACAGCCACCGCCACCAGTTTCAGCACCAGCAACAGGGCCATCAGCTTCAGAGCCATTGCGCCGTTCAGCGCCTCGCCGACATGGTCATAGCCCACGCCCAGCAACTGCGGCACGAACCAGCCCATGGTTCCTACCACTACCCCGCCCGCCACGGGCTGAAACCAAAGCGTCTTCCTCGGAAACTTCAAAAACCGTGCGCGCATCCCCAACAACAACTTCGTGAACGCTACCGAAACCAATCCGCCTGCCACTCCCAGCACCGCGTAAATCCCGAATTCCGCCGGATTCACCAATTGATATTGCGGTACGTGGAACAGCGGATTATTTCCGAGCAGCAACCGCAACATCGCCCACGAAGTCGCCGAAGCCAGCACCACCGACCCCAATACCGGCGCGTGCAAATCGCCCACTACCTCTTCCAGCGAAAACAGCACGGCCGCGAGCGGTGTGTTGAACGCGGCCGCAATCGCCGCTGTTGCGCCCACGGGCAGCAGCGCTTTCACTTTCTCGGTACGAAGCCCGAGCCACCTTCCGAGCACCGAGGCAATTCCCGCGCCCACTTGCGCCGCCGGGCCCTCGCGCCCGAGGGGAATACCGCTGGCAAGCGTGGCCGAAGTGCAAAAGAATTTTCCGATGACCGTTCCGAACGAAATATTCCCTTCGCGCGCGTACAAAGCCGCTTTTGTCTGGGGCACGCCGCTGCCGCGCGCATCCGGAAAGTAGCGGTACAACAAATAGCCCATCCCCAGCGAGCCGCCCACCGGCACCAGCAGCCGGCGCAGCCCCATTCCCCCCGCGGGGTACAACTTGTTGCCAAAGCGTTCCGTCAACAAAATGAACGCCACGACCGCCAGGCCCACCAGTGCGCCAATCACCAGTGTCGAAACCAGGAACACTTGCCCTTCGCGGTCCCGCAGGATGGCCGCCCATTGTGGCGACGAAACGCCCCACCGGCTTTTGGAGGCTGGTCGACTTGCGCTCATGGCTTTTGTTTTTGTCGCGAGGTCTGGGATGAAAAAACAGAGTTTCGGCAATTTCACGACGCCGCGCGCGTTTCCGCCTGATCCTGCGTTTCGGTCTCCTCCTGGCCTCCGCCTCCGGGCAGGAAAACCCGCAGGCTCAAGACTTGCTCTCGCCGCTTCTCCTCCTCCAAATGGCGCGCGCGAGCCTTTAACAAATCGTCGAGCGCGATCAGGCCAAGAAATTTCCGAGTATCGGCGTCGACCACCGGCATGCGCGTTATCCGTTTTTCCGCCATTCGATAGACGACCGAGCGCAACGGCTCATCCGGGTACGCTTCCACGGTTTTCCGGTGGACCGCGTCACGAAGAGGCCGGCGCAGCAGCGACTCGTCGCCTTGGTCGAAGAGTTTATAAATGTCGCCGCGCGTCACGACTCCGACGAGAACCCCGTCGCCGTCCACGACAGGCAGAAGCCGCTGGCTTTGCCGGTGGTCCGTCAGAGCTTTCTGGAATTCCGACAGGCTGCTCGAGGCCGGCAGCACCGCCACCTTCGTGCGCATCACATCGCGGGCGAACAGGATTTCCAGCGGATCCACCGCGTATTCCGAGCTCAAATGATAACCGCGCCGCGCCACTTTTTCGGTCAGGATCGAGCGCTTCAGCGTCAATACCGTGAAGGTATGCGAAACCACGCTTGCGATCAACAACGGGAGAAGGATACTTGAGTCTTGCGTAAGCTCGAACGCAAAAATGATGCTTGTAAATGGCGCGCGCATCGTGCCACCCAGTGTGGCACCCATGCTGACCAGCGGCCAGAAGCCCGCGCCCTCGTGGGGCAGGAACATCGCTTCGAGTCCGCCGAGCGCCCCGCCCATCATCAGCAACGGCGCCAGTACTCCGCCCGAAGTGCCGGAGCCGAGCGACACCGCCCAGATAAACCATTTCACCAAGAGCACGCCGAGGATCACTTTGGTGGTCACCGCGCCTTGGAGCAGCGTGGCAATCGTGTCGTAGCCGACGCCAAGCGCTTGCGGGAAAATCATGCCTCCCAAACCAACGGCCAGCCCGCCGACGAGCGGCCACCACATCCAATGAATCGGCAATTTCTGAAACCGGTCTTCCACCTTGTAGATCGAGAGAGTGAGGAGCGCGGAAAGACAACCAGCCAGCAAACCGGCGAGCGCGCAGCCCAGCAAACTTAGGGGGCCGATGTGCAGAGGATGCCTGGGCACGGGAAACATTGGACCGAATCCCAAAATATAGCGGCGCATCACGTCCGCCACGACGCTGGCCAAGGCCACGGGAACCAGGCTGCGGGGCTTCCATTCAAACAGCAGGAGTTCGACGGCAAGCAGCACCGATGCCACCGGCGCGGCAAACGTTGCCGACATTCCACCTGCGGCCCCAGCCACGAGCAGCGTCTTGCGCTCCGCGTTGGTCAAATGAAAGAGCTGCGCGATCATCGATCCAAACGCGCCGCCGGTCATGATGATCGGGCCTTCGGCGCCGAACGGCCCGCCCGATCCGATGGCAATGGCCGAAGCAACGGGTTTGAGGAAGGCGACCTTCGGCTCCACGCGGCTGCCATTGATCAAAATCGCTTCAATGGCTTCCGGGATGCCGTGGCCGCGGATGCGTTCCGAGCCGTATCGCGCCATGAGCCCGACGATCAGTCCGCCCCCAACAGGAACGAGAACGGCGTACCATCCGAGATGATTTCCCGCTGGTGAAACGAGCGCACCACCCCAATGACCGTAGTAAAACAAGTTGGTGAAGAGTCCGATTAAACGCAGAAGCGCCAGTGCCACATAGGCGCAAAGGACGCCGATGCCGACGGCCAGCGCGGAGATCGGCAGCACGCGAAGCGTGGTGGAAAAATCTCCCAGCTCTTCCCGATGGC
>Ga0137364_10001791_pt1 | contig 10462 bp, 9 predicted proteins | sample SagtaG_10_FD_104798 | JGI IMG/M metagenome (GOLD analysis project Ga0137364, IMG submission 104798) | Vadose zone soil microbial communities from Sagehorn Ranch, Mendocino, California, USA - Sage1_L_20_16 metaG | ecosystem: Environmental > Terrestrial > Soil > Vadose zone | place: USA... | reverse complement strand
TGTTTCACGTTCGCTTGGTTCACCGTATAAGTGTTGTAAGGCGCTCCGTCATTTGTGTTGCCCCACATATAACAAGGCTCCACCACCTGGTTCCAGTCAGCGGGCCGCATAGGTTGATCGCCGCTCAAAAGGTTGCTCTGTCCGACTCCTGGCTGATCTATGGATTGATCGACCTTGTTTATCACGAACCCGTCGCCAGCAGCAAACGACAAATTGGTTCCATAACCGGCGCTATCTGAATAGCTGATCGTGTCGGCCGTGTTGCTGTTGATGTAACTGAATCTGCCATCACTCTTTTTGATGGAGTAACCCGCCCACTTGTCAGATGACCAACCCGCGCCACTCACCGTCACGCTAAGATTGCCGCCTCCCGTTGCAGTCCCCGAATAAAAGGGCGCACCGGACTTATTCTTGTCCCACTGATTTGTTCCGTCTGCGCCGCCCCACGGATTAAACGACGCAATCATTCGCTGGGTAGCGAGAGAATGCTGCGCCAAATTTCCCCAACACTGCGTAATCGTGTTGTCGTGAAACAATTCACTCCCCCCGCGATTATTGCCTATAAATCTGTTGACGTTGCCGCAAGTAATTTGGTTGGCGTAAATGTCCATCGCCCTGCCACCTCGGGTGCGCCCCGCCGATTCGGTGCCGTGATTTCCAGTAAGACCACGAATGACGTTATGCCGCATCACGACACGCGCCCCGCCGTAACAGTCAATAATTTGCGCTTCGTAAGTCGGGTTCGTGCCGGTGATCGTATTGTCCTCAATAAACAGAAACTGCGATGACCCCCAGTTAGCCGGAGCAGCCCAGCTACCGTCCCCGTACGACCCGCCATTCCAGCGGTTGCCATACGGAAAAAGCCATTCGTTCACTTTGGTGCCGACAATGATTTCATTATGATCGATCACTCCAATCACGGTATCCAGAACAGGATATCCGTTTAGATTATTCCACTTGCAATGATCCCAGCGGAACTGGCTGCCGTCCGTGTTGCTTCCGTCAATGTGAATCAGGCCACCCGGCGCAGCCGCGACGTTTATTCTTCCGCCATCCTGAAATTCAATCCCGGTCAGTCTGGATAGCAGGCCTGCGGCAAGCGTCCAATCAATGAGGGCCCCTTTTTGCGCGCCGTCCTTCACAATCGTGACACCTATGCCGGCTCCTTGGATCGTGATGGCCTTTCTGACTGGCAACGTGCGAGTCCAAGTGGCCGTTCCAGCGGGCATGATTACCGTATCTCCGTTCTTGGCTGAGCCGATCACGGCCGCAACATCCGACTCTGACGCACTGTTTGCGTTAATTGTTGTTGCTCCCGCCAAGCGAGCAAGAACGAGAACCAGAGTGGCAGAAAACGACAGCAGAGCAGTAACGCGCGGCGCCGGTGTGGAGCAGTGAACGTTCGGCTCACCTTTAGAGTGTTGATAGCGCAATAACTCAGCGGTAACGTTCTTCGGCGTATACAAATTGCTGGTTCTCTTCTGATCCCGCATCCACAACAGATGATTGCGCAGCGGCGAGAAGGATTCGCGGGTAGTCTGTAGCAATGAGGTAGAAGGCAAACCAGAGGGGACTTAACGTTCTAAAGGCTGCTTCTGTCCAGTTGTACAATACTAGTGCTGCAAGGAACCCCAATCGATATCGTCCCCATTCAAAATTCCGAAAGAGATCGAGGCGTATTTTCCAGAATGTCGCAACAAATAGTCCAACCAAAAGGAACACGCCAACTAATCCCAAGGTCAAATACGTTTCCAAATAACCATTATGAGCCTCGTTTGGGACATAATAGAAAAGTCCTTCCAGCTGTAGTGGCCTGTCTCCCAACCAGAAGCTCTCAAATCCCGTCCCAAGAATCGGATTGGTATGCAGCCCTAGGAGATTTCGCCAGATAAGTGTTCTTCCCGATAGTTCCGAGCCCCTGCCTAGATTCTCGGACATGTGCCCTGAAACCCCAAACGTCACTTCTGCTGCGGCAAGGAGAATTAATGCCGCTAACAAGTACGTCCCAATAAAATTCTTGTTTATAGAACGGATGCCCACAAAGAGGACTATCAATACCCCTACAATCAGGCATGTGACCGATGTGGCACTGTGCGCCTGCGAGAAAAGCCACCAGATCCCGATCAAGAATCCGGCGATCAGCCAAAGCTCAATTCGTCTCCAGGTGCCCCGTTTAGTTCGCCAGGTTTGCAGCAAATACCAGAAGAAAAAATAACCGAGGATCAGACAATCCGCACCCAGCATGTTTTTGTCCCCGGCGATGCCGTTGCTTGTTACCCCGCCCCACGGGCTAAAACCCCGTCCCAATTGAGGATAATATTTGATCCAGAGAATGGAAACCGGGACGACTACATAGGCGCATCGCTTCATCAACCGGGTTAGCGCTTCTTCCGGATTTGGCTCCGTAAGCACGATGAGCGCCATGATCGGATGACCAAGAACTTTGAGCCACCGCTTGAAAGCTACAAAGGGAAAATCAGACCAGGCAATGGAAATGAAACAGTAAAGCAAAAAAGCGATGAGCCAACCGTTGTTGGAAATGATTTCGGAAAGACGGACTTGCCGCTTCATAAGGACACAAAAGCCCGCTATAATCAGTGCAAAGGAAAACGAGGCATCCAGCGGACTTCCCTCTTCCACTGAAGCGGCGCCGCTTACGGGCAAGCCCAAGATGTTGAGCCATTCGGAAACGGATCTTGAGCAACCGATCAGGAGCCAAATAAGTGGAAGCCAGAGGGCGCCGCTTACATCGGGCCTTTCCCGAATGTCCCGCCGGAAAAGGAAGATAATAAAGGCGACCGTAAGGCAGGATGCTATGGTTGGAGAGAGGTGCATCGGCTATATCAGAGGACGGAGGGCAGAGGGCGGAGGTCGGAGGGCGGAGGGCGGAGGACGGAGGTCAGAGGTCGGAGGACAGACGACAGAGGATGGAGTTGGACTTCAGCGATGCTCCGCCAATTGGAGTACCTTCACCGGGCTGTTATCCGGTTCTTGAAAGAAACTGCGGATGGACTCAACTGTGTAAGTAATCATCTCTTTCGTTATTTCGGGAAAGATCGGCAACGATAAGACGCGGGATTGATTGAAGTAAGCGACAGGAAAATCTTTGGGAACGTGGCTAAGATAAGCGTAGGCGGGGAAAAATGGCAGCGCTTTTGGATAGTTTAGAACCGTGGAAATGCCTGCCTGGCTAAGATGCTTTCTTAGAACATCCCGATTTTCGCTGCGAATAACATAGAGATGGTAAACATGGTCGCGGTTTGACCCGACTTCCGGTGTAATAACATCACCAACGCCTTGAAGCAGTTCGTCGTAAAGTGCGGCAACAAGGCGGCGCGCCTGAGTCCATACGGGTAGATGAGGCAATTTCGCGTTCAGAATGGCTGCTTGCAGCCCATCCATGCGACTATTGATCCCCTCCATGATGTGATCGCCCTTGTCGTTGTGCCGGGCGAATGTTGCCAGCCAATCGGCCAGACGATCGTCATTAGTCACTATGCATCCGGCATCACCATAAGCGCCCAGGTTTTTCCCTGGATAAAAAGAAAATGTCCCGGCGTTACCAAAGGTTCCAACGTATCGCCCCTTGTACCTGGCGAGATGCGCCTGGGCGCAATCTTCTAGCACCCACAGATGACGCTTTCTTGCGATGGCCATGATCGCATCCATATCCGCCGGCTGCCCGTAAAGATGGACTGGAATAATGCCAACCGTGGCCGGCGTGATCTTTCGTTGGATATCGTCGGGGTCAATCGTGAAAGTCTCCTCATCTGTGTCGCAGAATACGACCCGGCCGCCTGCCTGCGTGATTGTCTCGGACGTGGAGATCCAGGAATGTGCTGAGGTGATGACCTCATCGCCGGGCTTTAAACGAAGTCCCTGCAGGACAATGTAAATCGCGTCCGTCCCATTCGCGCAGGAAAGGCAACGCTTCACGCCAAGCGTCCTCGCCCATGCTTGCTCGAAAGCATCGACCTGCCGCCCGCGAATGTAAGCCGACTCGGCGATGACTTCGGCAATCGCCCTGTCGATCTCCTGCTTGATCGTGAGGTATTGGGCGTGCAAGTCAACGAAGGGGATTTTCATGACGGAGGGCGGAGGGCGGAGGTCGGATGGCCAAGGACAGAGGTCAGACGTTGGAGGACGGAGGACAGAGGACGGAAGACAGGGGACAGAGGACAGAGGACAGAAGTGAGAGCTCAGAAGCCAGAGGTCGCGTCGCCCTGGACGGCGGCCTAAAGCCGACGCAGTAACCGGGCCGGATTGCCGGCGTAAATGCCGGCCTCGACGATATCTTTGGTAACAACGGCGCCGGCTCCGATCACTACTTGATCACAAATGGTGACCGGGAGGATAGTGGCATTTGTTCCGACACTTACACGATTGCCAAGTTTGGTCGGCCGCCAGAGCTCTGGCTTTCCGGCAGGGCCACCCGTGACGAAGGGATCATTAATAAACATGGCGCCATGAGAAATGAAGCAGTCGTCTCCAATTGTAACGAGCTCACAGATAAATGAGTGCGATTGAATCCTGCACCGTTTCCCGATCTTTACTCCCTTTTGTATCTCCACAAACGGCCCAACGAAGCTACCATCTCCAATCGTGCACCCATATAGATTGACCGGTTGGACCAACGTGACGTCTTCACCGAACGTCACATCGACAATCCCTGCATAACGGATTTCTGGCTTTGCCACAAAGATCCTGCTTAGTGGGTTGAGTTGAAGAAACCTGGGTAGTCAAAAACCTAGGTGCGATTTATCTGGCAGAGGCCGAGCGACTCCGGAACTCGCTCTGCTCGCGATTAGCTTCACAGAAGTCGATTCATTTCTCGGCCAGGAGCGTCTCGTATGCAGTCAGAAGATTCTTGCCGACCTTGGCCCACTGCAACTCGTCCTCAACCCGCCGGTGACCATAGGCCCCCATTTGCTTTTGAAGCTCGGGTTGGTCCATGAGTTGGGCAATGGCTTCCGCGAATTCAGTTTCGTTGTTCGGTTCAACATAGATGGCAGCGTCTCGGGCAGAAAAGCGCGTTTCTTTCAGATCGAAAGTGACGATCGGCTTTGCCGCGGCCATGTATTCCATGACCTTGATCCACGTGGACACGTCGTTCAAAGGGCTGGAAGGATCGGGGTCCACGCAAATATCTGCAGCCGCAAGGTTGGCCTGCAAATCTTCGTCGGAGACGAAGCCCGCCAGTTCAACGCAACCGTTAAGTTGAAGGTTTCCAGCCAGATTACGTAAATCTTGCAGTGAGTCCCCAGTGCCCATGATGACACAATGGAAATCTGCTCGCTTCAAACGATGCAGTAAATAGCGCAACGAGCGAAGCAGGTAATCAACACCATCCTGGGGATTTAAGCTGCCAATGTAGCATAGGATTGACTTGTTCATCCCTTTCAAACGGACGCTGGGTGCAGCCGGCATCATGCGCATCTGGTTCGGCCCATTTCTTACGACGAAAACATCGCGGGGATTTTTATTCGCCCGCTCAATTTGTATCTCTTTATACGATTCGTTAGTAGCAATCGTGACATCTGCAAGTTTCAGGCTGCACCATTCGAAGATTCTTAAGAAGCGCGTGTAAAATCCTTCCGCGGCGCCATACCGGGATCGGTAAAGTTCCGGGCAGAGATCGTGCTGATCAAAGACGAATTTCTTTCCGAGTAGTTTAAAAGGCAGAGCCACTAAAAAGAGAGTATCGGGAGGGTTGTGGGCGTGCATCACGTCGAAGCCTCGCCTCACAAAAATGTATGTGCTGACAACAAGACAAGCTGCGGTGAAGTAGCAGTATTCAACAACATAGCCAAGAAAGGATTTTAGCTTAATGAAGAGCAGATTGATTTGATTAACATTTGCAGACGGAGTTTTCTTAAACAGCTCCAATGTCGGCAGGCGGTAAACTTCAACACCGTTTAAGGTCTCGCGCTGTGCCTGGCCCTGCTTCCGAAGCGCGATCACTGCAACCTTGTAACCCGCGTTAGTGAGTAAAGCTGCCTCGTTCATGACGCGAGTGTCCTGCGGAAAATGGTTCTCAACCAACATCAGGATTTTCCTTTGAGATTCGATCATGCGCAGATTGCGTTATAACCGTGCTACCAGCAGATACCCTGGTAATTAAAAGAAGGCTTCACAGCTTCAGGGGGCAACCGGATTAGATCGATAATCATCTTTGAATCGCTATGATTGGCGACGGCTTCCCGAATTTGGGGGTTATTTTTGCCGACTACGACTACGTCACTGGCTTCGATGACTTCTTTTGGAGAAGGAACCATCAAAGATGAGATGTGAGGTATTGCTTGTTCGATATAGTGCTTGTTCGCGCCCACGAGCCGGGCCAGAGCAACTTCTTCGTCGTAGATAGCCAATTTATGTCCTTTGCCGATCAAGGTTTCAATCAATACCACGATGGGACTTTCACGAAGATCGTCAGATCCGCCTTTGAAACTGAGCCCCAAGACTCCGACACGACTCTTGCCTGTTTGGCGGATTAGATTGAAGGCTACCTCGACCTGCTTGCGATTCGTTTCAAGCACAGCACCGAGCACCGGCAATTCCAAATCCAGTTGCTTTGCCTTGTAGAGAATAGCACGAAGATCCTTTGGCAAACACGAACCACCGAAAGCAAATCCGGGTCTAAGATAGTACGGAGAGATGTTCAGCTTGGTATCTTTGCAAAAAATCTCCATCACTTTGTGGCTATCAATGCCCATACCCTTACTAAGATTCCCGATCTCATTCGCGAAACAGACTTTAAGCGCGTGAAATGCGTTGGAGGCGTACTTAATCAACTCAGCTACAGGAATAGGCACTCGTTCGACAGGAGACTCTATGCTCGAGTACATTGCTGCAACTTGTTCAAAGGAACGATCATCGCGTGCCCCAATGATCGTAAACGGAGGATGATAAAAATCATGAATTGCCGTGGTTTCGCGCATGAACTCGGGATTCATGCAGATGCCGAAGTCCTTGCCGTCCATTTTGCCGGAAGTTTGCTCCAGCAAAGGACGAATAACATTTTCCACCGTTCCGGGCAAAACAGTGCTCCGGACGACTACGACGTGGAAGTCCTTTGCGCTTCGCAGCAATTCGCCGATTTCGCTCACCACTCTTTCCACCTGGGCAAGACCTAAACTCCCATTCCCATTACCAGGTGTACCAACACAGATCAGAGAAATGTCGGCCAGTCTCTGTACGCGCTGAGTCGCTTGCAAGCGTCCCGCGTCAACTCCGCGGCGAATAAACTGTTCCAAGTCTGGTTCGATAACGGGACTTTTTCCCGAGTTAACGAGAGAGACTTTGACTCCTTGTAAGTCCACGCCGGTCACTGAATGGCCCATCTCGGCCAAGCATGCGGCCGTTACACAGCCGACATATCCCATTCCAAAAACTGTAACATCCATAGAAGAACGTGTTATATAGGTCTAGCTTTCGCTAGCTGTTTCAGCCCTCGTGACACGAGCGCAAAATTCGGCCACTTTTCTCGGCGTGGTGTTCCAAAAGACGCCGTCGTACCCAGCCTGGCCAGTTTTCGCCGAATCGCCGCCCGAAGGGATTGGGGAACGAAAGGGCTGTAGCCCGTAATAAATTCTATTGCGTAACATGATTTTTATTGCCAATTCGGTCGTCGCGCTAAAGGTCAGCACAAGCATCCAGGGAACCAAGCGCGGCTGACTGTAGGAATTGGAACCGCAGTTCAGTCGTTACGAATGCAACCGATCAGGATTCGGCATCGAGCCACTTCGGAACGTAGGAACGCGCCTTGTTAACCACGACCGCAACATTGTTTCGCTCCGCGACCAACTTGCCGTAGCCGCGCTTTATCGTCTCACCGCTGTTCTTTTCCGCCTCGACTACGAGTAAAAGCTTGTCCATGAAAGCAGCCATCCCCCATGTAGGACTCGTCTGGACCAACGGCGGCATGTCAAAAATAATGTAGTCGAAGTCGCTCGCTTTTAGATTCGGCATCATATCGAAGAATTTTTTCAAACCGAGCTGCGCCGGGCCGGCATTGGTAGATCCCACGGTAGCCAGATAGAGATTCTCCGAAGCCGAGGCGATGGTATCATCTGGCTTGAGAGCCGCATTAAGAGGATACGCAGGCTTGCCCTTGAAAAAGGGGTGCACCTCTTGCGGACCCAGGTTCACATCGACAAGAAGCACCTTACCATCGTTCGTTTCCGAAAGTGAGGCAGCAAGCCCAGCGGCGAGGGTGGAAGTTCCCGCTTCCTCCGAAAAACCGGTAACACCTACCAGCTTTGGTTTATGCGTCAAATGATTGAGTTCGAAATAAATACCGAGGCGGTCCCGGATGGCGTCACAGTACGGCCGAATGAAATGACCGGCCTCCCATGGCGCCAACTTTGGGTGGTGACGTCTCGTTGCCAGCGCTCCGGGATTCGCCGGTGAACCATTACGAGGCAAGGCGAAGTGTCCATTCGCATAGGGGATCGAGAGCATGAGTGGAATGTCCAACTGCGTCTCTAGCTGCAGCGGCCGGCCAACGGTCTTGCTCAAAACCAAGCCCCTTAGCAACGCTAGCGCTATCCCCAAGGCTATGCCGCCGCCAGCCAGTCCCATGGCAATCTTATTGCGTTTTTTGGTCTCCAAGCCGGGAGGGGAAGGCCGCTGGACCGCACTAATGTTGGGCATTTTGGAGGGGTCCAAAGCTTCGTCGATGCGCGCCTTCTCGAGCGATGCTGCGAAGTACTTGTAATTCGCGGCATCCATTTCCTTCTTTCGTTCCAAGTCTTCAATCTGGGGAGCCAACTCTGAAAGCTGCTTCGACCTTTGCTGAACATCGCGAAGCTTCGTCTTAAGCGTCCCAATCTTTGCTTCGATACCGGCCACACGAGCTTTTTCAGATCCGGGGGGCAGTGTTGACGGAACAGATAGCTGGCTTTTCCACTTCTTTGCCTTGCTCTCACCGATCTGATTAGCAAGGGCTTTTTGCTCGGCGAGTTCCGCCTCAGCCGTATTAAGCGCCTCCTGCGTTCTTGCTACCTCGCTGGTAAGGGCCGCTGAACCTTCTTTGAGCGACGCAATTCCTGTTTTCTCTCTCAGCGATTTCAGAGCGTCCTCCGTTTGGTCTAAGTGCGCTCGAACCTGATCGGTTTGTTGAGCCACAAAATCGAAAGCGCCGGCGGAGCGGTGCACTTCAAGATGCTTGACGAAATAACGACTCAACAGTTCCTGCAAAACGAGCGTCGCGATCTGCGGATTACGGTTCTTGTAGGAAATCAAAATGATGTTGCTTCCTTTGTTTGAAATTACCTTCAACCCCGAAGCGATGCTTCCAGCCGCGGCTTCTTTAGACGGCGCCCCGAGCCGTTTGGCACCAACGGCGTCAGCTACTTGCACGGCCAGATCCCAGCTGGTCAGAATCTCGATTTCAGTGCCGATTACTCTATCCGCTTCGTTGCTTCCTGCAGCGCCGGCTCTCTCTGCTTCAACCGGGTCAACGCCGCTTCTTTCCAGAACATACCGCACCAACAACTTAGCCTGTGATTCGTAAGAAGGGGGATAGAGAAAATAAACTGCCGCAGCGGCAATAATGCCCAGTGCCGCGCATCCCATGATTGTTCGCTTGCGCTTGAACAGAGCGAAGAGAATGTCGCCTAGCTTTACGCCGGAGTGATGTGGCGGTTCCCGTCGGATTTCAGCCATAATTTTAACTGCTAGTCGAGATGCGGATAGATGATTGAGCCTGCCAGCCGATTAAGCCTTAGCGGTAGCCTGCCAAAGACTCTCTTGTGAAAACCGAAGTTGGGGGGCTGGCATTAAACGCTGCCGACCCGATGGATCAATTAGTTCGGCAAGCAGGGAAACTAATGTCAGTTCTGCTTTTCTTTTGATTTCGAAAGCCATAGTTTCTCCAGTTTTCGTTTAAAGCCTTCTTCTGCTTGAGTTTTCCTGGCGTTCTTCTTTAGTTGTTCAAGGGCCTCAGCTGAGAGCTCCATCCCCTCCAGTGCTCTGAACAATTCTGGATTTATTTTCTCCATGTATCTAGAATTAAACGAAGCTGAATGGAACATTAACTGCCTTACCAATGTACCGTAATTGGTGTCCGGGTGGACGGGGATCAAAAAGGGCATAAATGGAAACATTCATTCTATCGAAATACATCTATCTGTGGCGATCCACAGACTAAGGTTCGGCATTCATAACCATCCTGCTCGATACTTAATACTGCAAAGTCCTTATCAACAGCGTCCCAACCCGGATGGTGGACAGGATCGAGAATCCGCATTTGCAGCGATTTGCTCGTTGTCTTCGGCTCGACGAAAGAGTAATCGCCCGAGATAGGCGCCGTTTCTTTCGTTCCTGATTCGGCTTGTTGAAGCGCCTTCAAAAAATTCTCGCTAGACGAGCGCTCCCGCGCCAACGGTTTCGCTGATGCAGCGAGCGACATATTCGATTTGCTCTTCCTTTAATTCAGGAAACATCGGCAAGGAAAGAAATT
>Ga0137364_10001786_pt1 | contig 10477 bp, 8 predicted proteins | sample SagtaG_10_FD_104798 | JGI IMG/M metagenome (GOLD analysis project Ga0137364, IMG submission 104798) | Vadose zone soil microbial communities from Sagehorn Ranch, Mendocino, California, USA - Sage1_L_20_16 metaG | ecosystem: Environmental > Terrestrial > Soil > Vadose zone | place: USA... | reverse complement strand
CGCCGGCTGCCGCCAGCGAATAGAGATCGGTTTTCGGCAGCTCGTAGTACGGTTCGTCATTCCGGTCCGATGTGAAATAAATCTGAGAACCGTCGTTAGACCAGATGGCGCTCTCTTCATCGAATCGGCCGGTGGTGAGCTGGCGTGGTTTTACTTTTGAGTCGGCTGTGCGCGGTGCGCTCACGAGCCAGATGTGTGTGGGGTGCTTGGGATCGATATAGACCTCTTTGTCCTGCCGATAGACGGCGTGTGTGATCACGCGAACGTCGCTCTCGTGTTCAGAATCAGCCCCGCCCTTTTGCTCGCCCGCTGAGGAAGCCGTCGGGCGTGGGGATGAGGAGGTTTGCCCCTCTTTTTTGGATTCCTCTTCTTTCCGTTTTTGCTTTTCCTGTTTCGCCAGATCTTCCGCATTCGTGTCACTCGTAAATGCGATTGTTTTTCCGTCCGGGGACCAGCTTGGATTTCCGGCGCCTTTCGGTAGATCGGTAAAGACGAATGAATCGCCGCCTGTCATCGGCAGGATCGCCAGTTGCGTCGGCTCGGGCTTGCCATCCTTCTCTGCCGCACGCAGGAAGAGCAAAAATTTCCCGTCCGGCGACCAGCGAGGCGCCGAATCGTGATCGCCTTTTGTTAGTTGACGAGGTTCTTCGCCGCCTGCGACCGCAACACTCCAGATTGAAGTATTATAACCTTCCTTCTTCTCATTGACTGTGACGCGCACAAACGCCACGCGCGATCCGTCCGGCGAAACTTGCGGATCTCCGATCCACACGAAATCGAATAGATCTTTTTCAGCAATGGCGCGTTTTTCAGCGAACGAGGTGCTGATCCCCGCAAACGAAGCCAACAGAAAACAAATGACGAATGACGAATGACGAAGCTCGAAGGAATGACGAATGATCCAATGACGAAGTATCGGTAGTGTGGCATCGCGCGTTTTGGTTTTCATGATTCTTTCGGCATTCGACATTCGGATTTCGTCATTTCGCTCATATTTGAGCGTTCACATATGAGCGATGACATTGTCGCCAAATTGCGAACACTTGATCTCGGTCGCTCCTTCCATCAAACGCGCGAAATCGTAAGTGACGCGTTTGCTTGCGATCGCGCCCTTCAAGCCTTTCAGAATTAGCTCGGCTGCTTCTGTCCAGCCCATGTAGCGGAACATCATTTCGCCTGACAGAATCACCGAGCCGGGATTGACCTTGTCCTGGTTGGTATATTTGGGCGCCGTGCCATGCGTCGCTTCAAATACCGCGTGGCCGGTGATGTAGTTGATATTTCCTCCGGGCGCGATTCCGATTCCACCCACCTGGGCCGCCAACGCGTCGCTCAAGTAATCGCCGTTTAGATTGAGCGTCGCGATCACGTCATAGTCTGCAGGGCGCAACAGAAATTGCTGGAGCGCGTTGTCTGCGATGGCGTCGTTGATTACGATGCCGGCCCCCGGTTTGCCCATGGGAATCTCGCACCACGGACCGCCATCGATCTCCTTCGCGCCGAAATATTGCTTGGCAACTTCATAGCCCCAATCGCGGAACGCGCCTTCGGTGAACTTCATAATGTTGCCCTTGTGGACCAGCGTTACGCTCTTTCGGCGGTTCGCAATCGCGTAAGAAATCGCGCTGTGCACCAGGCGGACGGTGCCGGATCGACTCACTGGTTTGATTCCGATTCCGACGCAAACGTCGTCCTTTTCCGGTGCGCCAACTTTTTTCCAAAACTCCGCCGCCTTCTGTTTCGTCCCGAAGCGAATTTTCTCGAATTGCTGGGGAAATTCTTTCTTTAGAAAATCGAGAACCTTTTCCGCGTCCGGCGTTCCGGGGGCGAATTCGACGCCTGCGTAAATGTCTTCCGTGTTTTCGCGGAAGATAATCATGTTCACTTTTTCGGGATGCTTAAGAGGCGAGGGGACGCCATTGAAGTACTGGATGGGTCTCAGGCACACGAAAAGATCGAGGAGCTGTCGAAGCGCAACGTTAAGCGAACGAATGCCACCGCCCACAGGCGTGGTCAGCGGGCCCTTGATTCCCACGTGATATTCGCGGAATGCTTCTACGGTATCTTCCGGCAACCATTCGTCGAATTTGTCCTTTGCTGTCTGCCCGGCAAAAACCTCGAACCACGCGATTTTCTTCCTGCCGCCGTAAGCTTTTTCTACGGCTGCATCGAACACGCGCTCACTCGCCGCCCAGATGTCCGGCCCGGTACCGTCTCCACGGATAAATGGAATGATCGGTTGATCCGGTACATTCAGTTTATCGGTTCTGGTAATTTTTTCACCTGCAGGCGGAGCGACATCTTTGTATGGCATAAGGGGCAAACTGTAGCGGCAAGCTTGCCCTGAGCAACGGCGAATGGGTGCCGGCTGCAATCTCGTAGAGGCGGCTGCCAGTTCGCGCGAACGTTAGGAGTCCTTAGCCGTAACAGAAATCAGTGTGTAGAGGCGGCTGTCCTCAGCCGCGACAGAAAATAAATGGTATGTGCAGTCAACAGCGAACGTCTGTGCCACGTTTCGGACAGATTTGTGTCTCATGTGCGATCTATATTGTCTTTTGCAGCCGCAGCCTCTAAGCGTTGCCCTGTTTCCCGCGAACATGACGCGTGCAAAGGCGGTTCGCCGATGACCTTGCATGGGCGCGAGGCTCTGCTATAATGCGCGCTCCTCCTTCATTCTCATGTTTCCCCAGGAAGCCAGCGATCGGCTTTGTGCCGACGGCTGTCCCAGCCGTCGCGCCATCCGATTTACGACTTCTATCCCCCTCAAGCAACGTGAGCGCGCCAGCGCTTTTACGTTGCTCGAACTGCTCATCGTCATCGCGATCATTGCCGTCTTGATGGTGTTAATCGCTCCAGCGTTTACGACGATCAGGGGTGGCGGAGACGTAACGAGTGCCTCGTACACCGTCAAAGGCGCGCTCGATACTGCCCGCACGTACGCGAAAGCAAACAACACTTATACTTGGGTCGGGTTTGCGGGTTCGATCGGGCCGAATACCAACCCGGGTGCCATAACCGGGCGAGTCCAGGTCGCGATTGTCGCCTCTAAGGACGGCACAAATCTTTGGAGCGCTAACAACTCGCTCCCTCCTGCCAAGCTTATCCAGATCGGAAAGATGATTACCCTGAACAACATTCATATTGGTGACACCGGCCAACCGCAAAATGACGGAACCGACTTTGAAAGCCGTCCTGCCGTGGACGACGATCACCGAATCTCCACTTCAGCCAACACTCCGTATCCATTCACAGTTCAAGGCCAGGAATTCGATAAATGGATCCAGTTCAGCCCTCGAGGTGAGGCCCTGGTTCATGGAGGGGGCTTTAGCATAGTGAAGGAGGCCGAAGTGGGAGTTTTGCCTACTCATGGTACTGCCTTGGGAGTCACCCAAAGCGCAAATATGTGGCTGGGCAACGTCACTGCGATTCAAATAAGCGGATTCACAGGTGACGTAATAATCTACAGACGATGAAGCTCTCTGTAAGTATGAAACGAGCGCCTGTTGGCCGCTACCTCCTGCCAATGGGACTGGTTGAGATTGGCGATGCTAGCAGCTATCAGAATGTTCGAGACCTGAAAGCTTCCGGGTCTCAAAGTGCTGGTTTTTCGCTTGTTGAAGTGACATTGGCGTTGGGCGTGGCGGCGTTCTGCCTGATTGCGGTTTTAGGGTTACTACCGACAAGCTTAAAAACTCAACAAACCAGCATCCAACAGACAACCGCCAACCAGATTATTTCAACGATCTTTTCCGATCTGCGTGCGGATATCCGGCTTCCACCTGGACTAGAATCAAAGGTTTGCGGCAATGAGCCGCCCTGCGCGTGGGGCGATTTGCATGGCCACTGGCATGATACAGCAACGCCCTTTACGCTTTACTTCACAAACGAAGGGAAGCAGACTGGCGCGCTAAACGGGACTCCTCCAACAGACGCAGTGTTTAGGGCAACGATTACTTATAGGTTTCCGCCGTCGGAGACAACGACCCTTGCTGACGTCAGAGTCACTTGGCCTGCCCAAGTCGATCCCGATCTGGGTGGCGTTCCAGCTGGCTCAGTCACAAGTTTGATTGCCATAAATCGATGAATCCGAAAGCTTCTGCTATGGTCGCGCTGCGGCGCATACCCGGTGGATTTACCCTTTCCGAGTTGCTCGTGGCAGTGTTTGTGCTTGTGATCATAGTTTTCATCGTCGCGCAACTGATGACCAGTGCAGCGGCTATAACACGGACGGGCCACAAACACATCGACACAGACACTCAGGCCAGAGCGGTCTTTGATCGTATGGCTCTGGATTTCGCCCAGATGCTGAAACGCACCGATATCGATTATTATCTAAAGCAGCGGCAAAACTACAACGGACATGGCAACGGACACGGATGGGGGCAGGGACACAACGGAGACCAGGGCAGTGACCAGTTTGCCTTCTTCAGTCAGGTGCCAGGGTATTATCCCTCCGACTCCGCTCCACGACAGCAAAGTCCGATTTCGTTAGTGGCTTATCGTGTCAATGAGAACAGTTCGAAGCTCGCATATGCGAAGCTTGAACGCATGGCTAAAGGGCTCCTTTGGAATGCGGTCGATACCACGACAAATCAAAATTTCGCGACATATCCGATTGTTTTTTTTCCGCAGACAATCGCAGGGATCGGTCGCCCGTGGGCTCCTGCGATTAACAATGATAACAACGCCAATAACAGTGACTCTCCAGATTACGAGGTAATCGGCCCCGGTGTTTTCAGATTTGAGTATTACTATCTTCTTAAGAACGGACGGGTTACCGATTGGCCATGGGACAGGTGGGACTTGCCAGATCAGCTAACGATCACCAACCCAGTAAATATCGGTCTTACGCAGGTAGAAGCGATTGCGGTCGCGATCGCCGTAATAGACCCGCGGAGCCGGGCATTAATAAACGCCGTGTCTCCTGGCAGGATTCTCGATCTCGCTGCCGACATGGCAGACTTCAAGAATGCCCGTGGCAGGGGAGTTGGGGGACAAAAGATCGGCGATCTGGAAGCTCAGTGGAAGGGCGTTGTAGAAACTGTAGCACAGACCGGCCTAACGCCATCAGGTTTGCCTGTTCCACCAGAAGCAGCGAAGGGAATTAGAATCTATAATCGCTACTTCGATCTAAAAACCCAATAGATGAACTGGCTGCGCAAAAGGGTTTCAGCTCGCCAGCGAGGTGCCGCGCTTATCATCGTGCTAGCGTTCGTCGTGCTTCTGACTGGGTTAGGTATCGCTTATCTTTCCCGCACGACAAGCGATCGTCAGGTTGCGCACAGCAGCTTTAACCAATCTAACGCAGATCAATTAGCACAAAGTGCGATGGATAACATCATCGGCGATCTTCGCCAAGAGATTGCGAATGGCTCGATACCAACTAGCGAGGCGGATGGTAGCACGGTTTACATGCCCACGGCTACTTCGAACATGGTTCCTCAACGAAGCGGCAATGCGGTAGGCGCCCCTAACCTCATCCGGCGCAGCGTTCGCGCAGATCCAATCTTGGTACCCCCTGGTGTGCCAAGCCGTGCTTCAGCCGTGAATTCGAAGGATGACGCATCCGCTAATGGTCGTTACGTAACGAGTACCAGGTGGAATGGCCACTACCTGGTTCCTAAAGGGAATATCGCTACTGATGACTCATCACCTATCCCGGCTTTTGATTCTGCGACCCCAGATTGGGTTTTTGTAACCGATGAAGGTGCGGCAGTTAATCCGCCAAGGAGTTCGGTAATCGGCCGCTATGCGTATGTTGTCTATACGGAAGGCGGATTGCTCGATGTGAACGTTGCTGGTTACCCCACGGGTACAACAACAACTCAGTCTGGTCGTAAAGGGTCGGTAGCTTTTGCAGATCTCACGGCGCTTGGCGCTTACCCGATTCCAAATTCCAGTTCACCTTATCAAGTTGACAGGCTGGTTGGCTGGCGCAATTTCGCAACCACTCGGCCGAGTAACAATTTTCCAGATACGGGCCCCCCGGCGAACAAAGCTTTCGCGTACAACTTCCAGACCGACATAGCGCCTGCGACGGCATTCTACAATTATGTGATAAATAACACTAACGGGTTCTTGAGTCCTAGTGGTGCGATGTGGTTGGGAAGAACAGATCAAAGCTTTATTCAGCGCCAGGAGTTGATCGCATTTCGCAACGCTACTCAATTTTCTCCGAACGCCCTGCAGAATATCAGCACCTTCTCTAGAGAAACCAACGCCCCTTCTTTTTCGCCATCAACTCCTGCAGGCAGCACTATAGACTATGCGGCGCTCGCGAGAACTTCGACTGCCATTAACCCCAACTTTCTGCTCCGCCGCGTGACCACAAGTTTTACCCGGTTTGATGGTACGACCGCTGTCGTAGGCGAACCGCTCGTTAAGACGCGCTTTCCGCTCACCCGATTGGCCTGGATCACCTACAAGGGGCCGAGTGCGTCTTTGGCGATTACGGATCCAGTTTATGTTGCGCTCATTAACGCCGGCGTGAGCCCTGCCATGATACAGGACGGAACGCCTACAAATGTTAAAAGGTGTTTCGGATTGATATTTGGCGGCGCTAGCGGCGATCCGTTGAATCCGTGGGTATACACCAATCCTACGGGAGCTAGTGCGACCAATCGAATCATGCGACTAGATGAGGTTGCCGCCGCCGGGCGCGAGCCGGACTTTTTTGAGCTGCTACAGGCAGGGATCTTAAACGGATCGCTTGGACAGAATAGCGCGCCGCCACCCGGCACGTCAGGAGGCGGAGTAACAGGCGGTAACGTCTGGGACACTAACTACATGAGCAGCACAGCACATCACCTCCTATCCATCGGAGCAGCGATCATTGACCAAGCCGACCCTGACTCCATCCCCACGCGCATTCAATTTAATCCAAGTGGAACAGTCTGGACTGCCTACGGAGTGGAAAACCTTCCGTACATTACTCAGACCTATCCAATTGCTGGTGCTAGTTTCGATAACTACCCAATCCAGTGGGCAACTTATCTGCTTTTCCAGCTATGGAACCCGCATCAAAATGCAGGACCTCTGCCTGTACCGGTGCGCTTGCGAGTGGACGGAGGAATCGGAATATATAGGGGCGGCAATGGTCAGATTTGGAACACGGGCAATAGCGCGTTTGTTGCCAATGGCACCAGTCCCGGTCAGTCGGTTACTCTGAAATCTTCCGCTTCATTTTCCGTCCCGGCCCCGTTGAGCAACCAGAACACGACTGTCACTAACGCAGGGTTACCAGGAACATTCGGTGCGCTACCTGTGCCGCCTATCCCCCCATGAGAACCAGTTGGACTAGCGCACACCCGGTCCGGCTAACGGGTAGGATATTGCCGTTGATTTTTCTACTGACCAGCGTTGTCGGCGCAAGCGCTGCGTGCAACATCACGAGTGGGGACGCGACGGGTTATGTGGGCATTCCGTTTGTGTATCAAATTACGGCAACCGGCGGTGCACGTAGTTACAGCGCCGTCGGATTACCGCCGGGGCTGAGTGTGAGCACAACGACAGGCCTCATCTCGGGAATATCTACCACCAGTGGAACCTACAGTGTCACGCTCGGCGTAATCTGTAACAGTGGCGGTGATAACAAGGTAGTCACTTTTACAATCACCGCGCCGCCAATACCCGCGAATGCTTTCGTTGGTTTTCGCCTTCCAGATTTCCAAACCCTTCCAGGCGTACCCCCCACCTATATCCCCAGATTAATGCTTCAAATTGGAGCTACAGATCCCACCGGGCCCCATCCTTTCAATGTCACGCTAGAGGTTGATGCGAGCGGGAATGGAACCGCGTGGATCCCTTACAATCGTTTCGTTGGCATCAACGATACTGCGAGTTGGATTGCTAATGCTGCGCTGCCCGTCCGAGATGCGAGGGACAGCACCGGCATTCCTCAAGATTTTGGTACTGCCCAACTGACGCAATCTCCGCCCGGAGTTTATATGAAAGCGGATCCGCGCTCCACCCGCTTTGGTATTTTCCAAATGGATACAAATCCAACAACCAACTCAAGGATAGTCTCATCGCTTTGGCCAAGCGCCAGCGGGACCGTACCTAACGGTTTTGGCGGAACCGTCGCCACGACTTGGCCTGGTCCTGTCGAGCACGCGCCGAATCGCTTTTCTGGTGCGGCGTATTACCCGGCTACGTTGGCTATTAACGGGCCGGCGGACGCACGTGATAATGCTACCACCACCTACGCTGATAACGACAGCGTGATTCGTCCTGCCGACGCGATCTACCCTGGCGGCGCGACCACTACGGGAGCATCGACACCTTACTACACGACCTCGACAACTTATCATCCGATCATGTTAAATCGTCCGTTTCGAAATGTGGCTGAGCTAGGCTACGCATTTCGCGATCTGCCCTGGAAGACGTTGGATTTTTTTACCGATAAAAGCGCTGATGCGGGACTTCTGGATATTTTCACCATTAATGATGGTAATCAGCTAATAAGTGGGGCCAATGACATCGTTGGTGTGACGTTGCCCACCGTCGTTGCTGGATCTGTCAACTTGAACAGCACCCAGACAGCTGATCTTCAGTCTGTTTTAGCCGGAACTATCTTGAACGAGTTGGATTCGACCAACACCGTCTCGAATACTGGCACGGGTGCAACGGCTGCACCGGTATTGGCCGCGAATATCGTGAACGCAACATCGACCACTCCTATGCAAAACAAGTCAGAACTAATTACTCGTGCTGGATTGCCGACGACAATCCTACCCACGGCATCAAATGACAACCAGGCTGTTAAGACACGACGGGAAGTTGTTCCACGAGCGATTAGTTCCGTCTCGCAAACGCGCGTGTGGAATGTGCTCATTGATGTGGTAGCCCAATCAGGTCGCTATGCTCCAGGCGAAACCGATCTCAGAAAATTCAACGTGAATGGTGAGCAACATTACTGGATTCACGTAGCCATCGACCGGTTCACGGGGCAGGTCATCGACAAGCAGATCGAGGTCGTTACGGAGTAGTTGATAGACGATAGCTGAGAGTTGATGGCCGATCCGCTGTGGCCATTTGCCGTGACAGAGGTTCCCAACTTTTTCCGTATTCCTCGTTCTAACTGAACTGCTTGAGCACAAGCTCAATTCAATCGCCGTTCAATTTTTTCGAGAACTTTATCCAGTTGCTTCCGTAGAAGGAGAGTGAGAAGTGCCAGGCACCAACCATTCCGGCGTGCTCTGGGAGAAAACAAGATGAAATATCGTCGCAAAGAATTTATCGAGCCTCTGAACAAGGCACAAAGCTTCGGTTGCCGTGTTGAAGGCTGGGGCAAGAGCGCTGTAATCTTTCCATTCGATCAGACTGTTCGACCTTATGTTGCACACGACAAGGGCGCTTTTCACCAACTGCGAAACCCATTGCAACCTGTTCAGGAACGTCACAACACCGACGTGACTCAAATGATATTTTGAAATGGGTCGTTAGGCGTTAGCACGCAATTGTTCGTTTACTCGCCGGCGCGTCGAAGGGCCGAGGCGGCAGCCGGCGATTTGTAGTGATAGAGATTCCCGGGTTTTCCTACGGTTCCCTTTTGGGTCTTTCCAGCTGAACGGGTCGAAATCGGGTCAATCGTTATTCAGCCCTTTTTCGGGAACCTCGCCCAGTGATTTCCGTAGAAGTCCTTGAGTTCTCAAAAGAACTAATCCCTCCCCGTGAAAGTCTCGACTTCATATCCGGTCCTTTGGGACACCATCTCCTGGCGACGCTGTTCTGATGGCGTCGCGCGTAAAGCGATCGTACTGAAAGCGTGAAAAGGCCGTCGACAGAAAGTGCCTTCACGCTGCTCGAACTTCTCGTGGTCATGGGCATCATTATTATCGCGCTGGCCGCCTTGGTTCCCGCCGTCACATCGCTTTCTAAGTCGGGGGGACGAAGAGCGGCGCGCAACAGCTTGCTTGGTGGGATTGAGCAGGCGCGGGCCGAAGCCATTAAGAGCGGTCAGGCTACCTATGTCGTGTTTCCGACTTTTACTAGTGGCGCGCAATCGACATTAGACCGCTACAATTACAGGTCCTACGCAATATTTGAACACGCCGCCGCAAAGCCTGGAAATGTAAAGCAACTGACAGATTGGAAGGCTTTTCCAACTGGAGTAGCGCTTCGAGCGGCCGGAACCGCTGCTTTATCGAACCTTGCAGATCCCGCCACACTGACTCCGCCGGTGACTCTTAGTTTTGCGCCTGATGCCGGCGCTGGTCCTTTTCGATGTTTCAAATTCAATTCAAACGGGGAAGTTCAAACACCCGCTGCTAACGTTCTCCTTGGCATTTTTGAAGGATACGTAAACAGCGGGAGCGAGGTCGCAACGACAAAAGACGGGAGCGGAAACCTCTCGGCCGTCGAGTACATCACGGTATCCCAATTCACAGGGCGCGCAGTGCCGGCCGACCCCGTGGCAACGCCGACGCCAGGGCCATGAAAAATTCGATAATGCTCGGCTATAACCACGGCGGCCTCG
>Ga0137364_10001776_pt1 | contig 10494 bp, 8 predicted proteins | sample SagtaG_10_FD_104798 | JGI IMG/M metagenome (GOLD analysis project Ga0137364, IMG submission 104798) | Vadose zone soil microbial communities from Sagehorn Ranch, Mendocino, California, USA - Sage1_L_20_16 metaG | ecosystem: Environmental > Terrestrial > Soil > Vadose zone | place: USA... | reverse complement strand
CCGATAGGCCACGGGTACATGACACGCTCCGAGACTTTTCGCGGAGATAAGAACGCCAAAGCCCTGCCAACCGTTCCTTTGGGGTTCCGACTACGCAATCAGGTCCGCCCCGGCCATGCCGATCATGTCGGTGGGGCGTTTCTCACCTTTAGGACCCCTTGGCATCATCTTCTTTCTTTTTCTCTGCCGCCCAATACTCCGCTTCTGATGGCAGTTTATCGAAATCTGGCTTGTATTTGTTTTCGTCATACTTTGATCGTGTGATCGGAATGTTACCGGTTCCGTAATCGACCTGCACCCATCCTTCCTCGCTACGAAACATCCCCACGGGCATCAGCTTTTCTCCTGCTTTCCGCTAAGCATACCACAGCTTGGACCCTGTCCATCAAAGCGGAAGCGATGGCTGGGAATGTGCCATCTCGTATGGCGGGTCCTCGCGTTCGCCGCTGGCGACAATCCTGAGTGTGGTGTTCGGCAGGGTCGCTATAACTGACCTGCTTCATCCCACGGTGCGCGCATCCAGGCGTCCCATTCTTCCGCGGTGAGGGAAGGGACAGCCGATCATCCGCGCCTTGGTGCGAACTGTTTCCTTTGATTGTTCAGTGCCTCGGCTGCCGTGCGTGGTGACACACCGTCGACAACTAGTTTGTCTAAGAGCCTTCGCTCTTCCGGGCTCCAACTTCGTCTCCTGAAACGAGGCATCCTACGTTGAAGTGCCTGGATGATCGCGATGCGCGCGAACCAAATAGACCCGACTTGATCCGCCGCTTGAAGGATACGTTTGCGGGCGTTCTGCCACTCTCGCGAGTTCTGCTCGGCATCAGAAAGTTCGCTGATATATGCAATGACGTGGCGAAGGGTGGTAGCGACTACGTTGTTCGGCAGATCGATTGTTCCCTTCCTCGTGCAGGAAACAGGCCACCTCGCTACAGGTCATTCAGGGTGACGATCACTGCCTGCCCTGGTTCGTGGCCCTTGTCGTACTTGGCGGTCGCCGCAGCTTCAACCTCTCCGCGGTACTGGTCGAACAGATCTGCAGGGAGCTATCGCCAATTTTTGGTGACGGCCTGATCAGTCAGGCGGCGGCGGTTGTGGGCTGAGGGGCTGCCGGCTTGGCGGTGACCTCGATCCCGTCGGTGAATTTCACACCGAGAATGATCTTTGGCAAGTGTGCATGTCCGTCGAGCCGTCGCCAAGATCGTTGCGCCCCTTCGACCAGCTTGAACACCATGGCGAGAGCGGTCTTGTTTGAGAGGCAGCCTTTCGATCGGATCGTGCGGTGGCGGACGGTCGCGAAGGTGCTTTCAATCGGGTTGGTCGTGCGCAGGTGCTTCCAATGCTCGGCCGGAAAATCATAGAAGGCGAGCAGCACGTCGCAATCCTTTGTCAGACAATCAACGGCCTTCTGGTATTTCGGCGTGTAGCTTTCGATGAAGGCGTCGAAGGCGACTTCGGCATTGGCTTTGGTCTCGGCCATCCAGATTTCCTGCAGCGCCCGCTTGGCCTTTGGTTGCACACTCTTGGGTAATTTGCCCAGCACGTTCGCCGTCTTGTGCACCCAACAGCGCTGCTCGCGTGCATTCGGCCAGACCTCGCCGGCTGCTTTCCAGAAGCCGAGCGCGCCGTCGGCAATCATCAGCTCAGGTCGGGCATCGAGCCCGCACCGCTTCAGGTCCAGCAGCAGATCGCGCCAATCCTGTGCACTTTCCCGAGCGCCATCGGTGAACCCGACGAGCTCTTTCTTGCCCTCGGGCGTCGCGCCGATCAGCACCAGGATGCACTGCTTTTCATCTTCCAGCCGCGCCTCGAGGTGGATGCCGTCCGCCCAGACGTACACGTAGCGCTTGCCCGACAAATCACGCTTGCGCCACAGGGCATGATCATCCTGCCAGCCGTCCTTCAGCCGGCCGATGGCGCCGGCCGAGAGGCCGGGCGCATCCTTGCCGAGCAAGGCCGCCAGAGCGTCCGAGAAATCGCCGGTCGAGATGCCCTTCAGGTAGAGGATCGGTAGCAGCGTCTCAATCGACTTCGAGCGGCGCATATAGGGCGGCAAGATCGATGGCGAGAAGCGGATGCGGCGGGGATCGCCGGCTGCGGCCTCACGATCGCGCACCCGGGGCTGGCGCACCGGGACCGCGCCGATGCCTGTCATCACCTCGCGCTCGGGCAGATGACCGTGACGCACCACGCGTTGGTGGCCATCCTCGGTCTTCAAATCGGCATGCTTGCAAAGAAACCCGGCGACCTCCGCCTCCACCGCCTGGGCGAGAAGGGCACGCGCCCCATCGCGCAAAATGTCAGTGAGTTGGTCGCTGAAAGTTCCTGGCTGAATCAGTTTTACGACGCTATCCTTAGACACGGCATATCGCTCCTTCGGTGGAGAAGTGGAGGCCTTGAACACCCCCACGATATGCCGCCTTCCCGATTCACGCCGTCACCAACTTTGGCCCTTAGCTCCTTGTAGGGCATCATGCGCACCACTTCCTCGCCGCGCATTTCCGCCTTGAAGGCGCAGCCGACGCCGCAATAGGCGCAGGTCGTCACCACGGAATGCTCGGGCTGTCCGATTTCGATCACGGATTTTTCGGTCAGTGTCGCAGTCGGGCAGGCCTGCACGCAGGCGCCGCAGGACACGCATTCGGAACCCAGAAAGCTTTCGCTCATGCCCGGCGAGACCCGGCTGTCAAAACCACGCCCGGAAATCGTCAGCGCGAAGGTGCCTTGCACTTCCTCGCAGGCGCGGACGCAGCGCGAGCAGACGATGCATTTCGATGGGTCGTAAGTGAAATAGGGGTTGGAGTCGTCCTTCGGCATCCAGGCGGCGTTGGCTGCGCCGTGGGACTTGGCGAAAACATGGTTCTCGCCTTCATAACCATAGCGCACGTCGCGCAAGCCAACCGCGCCGGCCATATCCTGCAATTCGCAGTCGCCGTTCGCCGCACAAGTCAGGCAATCCAGCGGGTGGTCGGAGATGTAGAGCTCCATCACGCCCTTGCGCAGCTTCTTCAGCCGTTCGGTCTGGGTATGCACCACGAGGCCCTGCATGGCGGGGGTGGTGCAGGACGCCGGTGTGCCGGCGCGCCCCTCGATCTCGATCAGGCACAGGCGACAAGAACCGAATGCGTCCACCATATCGGTGGCGCAAAGTTTTGGAATTTGCGTGCCGGCTTCCATCGCCGCGCGCATGATAGAGGTGCCCTCGGGCACCGTGACGCGCTGGCCATCGATGGTGAGCGTCACCATGACGTCGGACCTGGAGCGCGGTGTTCCGTAGTCGGTTTCCTGGATCAGCGACATGGCGATCTCCTCTATTCGGCGGCCTGCAGGCGATTGGGCGGCGGGCCAAAATCTTCCCGGAAATGTTTCAGTGCACTCATGACGGGGTAGGGTGTGAAGCCGCCGAGCGCGCACAGCGAGCCGAACTTCATGGTGTTGCAGAGGTCTTCGACCACGGCGATATTTTCCGGTACGCGCTCGCCGGCGCGGATCTTGTCGATGGTCTCGACGCCACGGGTCGAGCCGATCCGGCAGGGCGTGCACTTGCCGCAGGATTCCACGGCGCAGAATTCCATCGCAAAGCGGGCCTGCCTGGACATGTCGACGCTGTCGTCGAACACCACGATGCCGCCATGACCGATCAGGCCGTCGCGCGCCGCAAAGGCTTCATAGTCGAACGGCGTGTCGAACAATTCGCGCGGGAAGTAGGCCCCGAGCGGGCCGCCGACCTGCACCGCGCGAACGGGCCGGCCCGTGAAAGTGCCGCCGCCGATATCGTCGATCAGTTCGCCGAGCGTGACGCCGAAGGCGATTTCGAACAACCCGCCATGTCTGACATTGCCCGCGAGCTGGATCGGCATGGTGCCGCGCGAACGGCCGATGCCGAACTCGGCATAGGCTTTGGCCCCGCCGGCGAGGATGAAGGGGATCGCCGCGAATGACAGCACGTTGTTGATCACCGTCGGCTTGCCGAACAGGCCCTGATGCGCCGGCAGCGGCGGTTTGGCGCGGACGATGCCGCGGCGGCCTTCGAGACTTTCAAGCAGCGAGGTTTCTTCGCCGCAGACATAGGCGCCGGCGCCGACCCGGACTTCGAGATCGAAATCGTGATTGGAGCCGGAAATACCCGCGCCGAGATAGCCGGCGCGCCTCGCTGCCGATATGGCCGCGTTCATGGCCTCGACGGCATGCGGATATTCCGAGCGAATGTAGATGTAGCCTTTGCTGGCGCCGACCGCGACGGCCGCAATCGTCATGCCTTCGACCACCATGAAGGGATCGCCTTCCATGATCATGCGGTCGGCGAATGTGCCGCTGTCGCCTTCGTCGGCATTGCAGACGATGTATTTCCGCTCGGCGCTGGTTTGCGCTACGGTTTTCCACTTGATCCCGGTCGGGAAGCCGGCGCCGCCACGGCCGCGCAGTCCGGAAGCCGTGACATCGGCCAGGATGCCGTCGGAATCCAGCGTCAGCGCGCGCTCCAGGCCCTTGTAACCGCCATGGGCGCGATAATCCGCAAGCGACCGCGGATCGACTACGCCGCAACGCGCGAAGGTCAGCCGGGTCTGCCGCTTCAGCCATGGAAGCTCGTCTGCGACGCCAAGTCGCAGGGGATGCGCACCGCCGGATATCATCGCGTCGAGCACGGAAGCAGCGTCGAACTCGGTCACCGGACCAAACGCCATGCGCCCCCCGGGGGTCGCGACTTCGATCATCGGCTCCAGCCAATACAGCCCGCGCGAGCCGGTCCTGATTATCTCGATGTCAACGCCGCGCCAGCCGGCCGCCAGGCCCAGCTCCAGCGTGACCTCGTCGGCGCCAACGGCGACCGCTCCTGCGTCGCGCGGCACGAAAATACGCATGGTCATCGCTGCGCCTCCGCGATCAGGGCATCGATGCGCGCTTCGTTGAGCCGGCCGACCACGCGGCCATCCAGCATCGCCGAAGGGGCCGTCGCGCAAAGTCCGAGGCAATAGATCGGCTCCAGCGTCACCCGCTCGTCCGCGGTCGTGTTTCCGATGGCAATCCCGAGTTTGGTTTCGGCGCGTGCCGCCAGTGCATCGCCGCCAGCGGCCTGACAGGCTTCGGCGCGGCATAGTTTCAGGATATGCCGGCCTGCGGGCTCACGGCGGAAATCGTGGTAGAAGGTGAAGACACCGTGGACTTCGGCGCGGGACAGATTGAGGATCGATGCGATCATGGGGATGGCAGGCTCCGGCACGTAACCGAACGCCCCCTGCAGCGCATGCAGGATCACCAGCGTCGCGCCTTCGAGATGCTGACGCTCGGCAATGATTTCGGCACCGCGCGTTGCATCCCAGGGTTCACTAGTCAGGGTCATTCGCGCGCTCTCGTTCAGCGTCAGGTGAAGCGCGAATGAGAGTTGGAATTGGCAGCAAAATCAATAAAGCTGTCTCATGCTGCGATACGGAAACGCGATCGATACGAATCTAAAATGAAACGATTTAAGAATGGAATGGAATGAGTGCATATGGGCGCAGGCGCAGTGTCCATTTTGGCGCGGCTTTTTGCATGTTGGTCGTTCAGGGATCGTGATAATTTGCCCTGAACCGTGAGCGTGAGGTCACTTTCTTGATCGACAAGCTTGAACTCCTGCTGGCTCTGGCAAAGGAGCGCCATTTCGGGCGCGCCGCGGAGGCCTGCGGCGTTACCCAGTCGACGATGTCGACAAGTCTCAAGCAGCTTGAGGAAATTCTCGGCGTCATGCTGGTGCAGCGCGGCTCGCGCTTTCAGGGCTTTACACCTGAAGGGGAGAGGACGCTCGACTGGGCGCGCCGCATTGTCGGCGACGCGCGCGCGATGCGTCAGGAAATCAACGGACTGAAGGATAAACTGTCCGGCGAGATCAAGATCGCGGCGATCCCCACCGTGCTGGGCATGGTGGCGTCGCTGACGACGCCGTTTCGCGCCCGCCATCCGGATGTGCGGTTTCGGGTCGTATCCTGTACCTCGGCCGACGTGCTGGGCCTGTTGGAAAATCTCGAAGTCGATGCCGGGTTGACCTATATCGAGAACGAGCCGATCGGCAAGGTTCGCACCATACCGCTCTATAACGAGAGCTATCGGTTGCTGACGTCGCCCGATGCCATGTTCGGCGACCGCGATCAGGTTAGCTGGAAGGAAGTCGGGCAGGTGCCATTGTGTCTGCTGACGCCGGATATGCAGAACCGGCGCATCATCGACCGCGCGCTTCGCTCGGTCGGCGCCGAAGCGACGCCGACATTGACCTCGAACTCACTGCTGGTTCTCTACACCCATGTGAAGACCGGGCGCTGGGCCAGCGTGATGCCGGCGAAGCTCGCGGAGATGCTGGGGCTGGCGGACAAAGTCCGGAGCATTCCGATCGTCGATCCGGTGGTCAATTACAGCATCGGGCTGGTGATACCACAGCGCGATCCGATGACGCCGCTGATTGCGGCGCTTGTCCAAACCGCACGCGAAGTCGCGCCGACGCTGGAATCCTGAGTTTCTAGGCCGCGGCGGACATGTTGGCTTTGGCCTTGCGGGCGTCGCGCGGCAGCGACACGCAGACCACGGTGCCGGTGCCGAGCTTGGAGCGCAGCCGCATCGATCCGCCATGCAGGTTGGTGAGCGACCGCGCGATGGCCAGTCCGAGCCCCGAGCCGTGATAGCTCTTGGTGAGCTGGCTCTCGACCTGCTCGAACGGCCGGCCGAGCCGAGCCAGTGAATGCGGCGCGATGCCGATGCCGGTATCGGCGATCATCAGCACGATGGAATCCCTGAGCACGCGACTGCGGACCACCACCTTGCCGCCATCGGGCGTGAACTTGACCGCGTTGGACAACAGATTGACAATGACCTGCTTGATCGCGCGGCGATCCGCCACCACGGAGATCTCCCCCGCGATATCCGCATCGACCACCAGGTTCTTGTCCTCGGCGCGCCCCGACACCACGCGCAGCGATTCCGCCAGTGTCGTCGACAGATCGAGCGACTCCATATCGAGCTTCATCCGGCCGGCTTCGATCTTCGACATGTCGAGGATGTCGTTGATCACCTCGAGCAGATAGTGGCCGCTGGTGAGGATATCGTGGCAGTATTCCTGGTATTTTTCCGAACCGAGCGTCCCGAACATGCCGCTTTCCATGATCTCGGAGAATCCGATGATGGCATTGAGCGGCGTGCGCAGCTCGTGGCTCATATTGGCAAGGAATTTGGATTTGGTCTGGTTGGCTTCCTCGGCGCGGTTTTTCTCTTCGGCATATTTCCCGGCGAGGTCGGCGAGTTCGAGGGCTTGCTGTTCGAGCGTGGCCTGCGAGCGTTTCAGATCGATCACGGTGGCGCGCAGGCGCAGGTCGTTGTCGATCAGCCGCTGTTCGTTCTCCTTGATGCGGGTGATGTCGGTGCCGACCGAGACGTAGCCACCGTCCTTGGTGCGGCGTTCGCTGATATGCAGCCAGCTGCCGTCGTCAAGTTGCGCCTCGAAGGTACGGGCACCCTGCGACTGGGTGCCGGCCTCGTACAGCCGGGTGCGGACCTCCGGCATGCTGCCGACCTCGATCACGGTTTCATAGGAGGTGCCCGGCGTCACCGCTGAATCCGGCAGCTTGTGAAGCCGCTGGAAGTGCGAGTTGCAGAGCACCAGGCGATCTTCGGCGTCCCACAGCACGAAGGCCTCCGGGATGGTCTCGATCGCATCGCGCAGCCGCACGTCGGCCTCCACCGTCTTCTCGGCGAGGCTCTTTTGCTCGGTGATATCGACGGCAATGCCGATCAGGTGCAGGCCGGCATCGGCTTCGCCCTGACTGAGCTCGCAGCGCACCCGCAGCCAGATCCAGTGGCCGTCGGTGTGCTGCATCCGGAAGGTCTGGTCGATATGGTTGATCTTCGAGCAAATCAGCTGTTCGGCGATTGCGAACAGATCGATGTCATCGGATTTCACCAGTGCGTTGACCTCGCCGAAAGTCAGGAGGTCGCTGCGGGTGTCGAGACCCAGCATCGTGAACATCGACTGCGACCAGAAGATCCTGCCGCGCGACAGGTCCCAATCCCATAGTCCGCAGCGTCCGCGATTGAGCGCGGTATCGATCCGGCCGCGCACGGCGTCATTGATGAGATCGCCTTCGCGCGCGCGGGTCGATTGCCAGTGGAATGCAAAGCCCAGGATCAGCACGACAAAGCCGGTGGTGGCAGAAAGCGTCACCGACAAGGCCGCGTCCGACCGCCAAAGCGACTCGGCCTTCTCCTGGATGATGATGACCTGGCCGGGCAGGGATTTGACGATGCGCTGGATCGCCAGCGCGCGGTCGCCGCCGGGCAGGATCATATCGTTGACGCCACCTTGCTGACCCGGCGCGGTCATCAATTGGGCCGTGCTGATGACGTCGAGAAGCCGGTCGGGCTCGCCGAGGCTTGGCTCGATCGGAATGCGGGCAAGAATGCGCTGGTCCGCGCCGGCGACAATGACGTGACGGCCGGCGGCGACACCCCACGATGGAATGAGGCCGGGCATCAGGCCTTGCAGGTGCTCGATGGTTGCCGCGCGGTCCTGCCGAACCGAAGCCATGCGATCGAGACGCTCGGCAAGCACATCGGCTAGCGCCGCGAGGTCCCGCTTGATCGCCGCGCGCTGTTGACGATTCTGATCGATCACCTGCACGAAGGCGCCAAGACAAATGGTGATCAGAAAGGCGATAATCAGCGTGGGTACGGCACGGCGAAGAGCAGGCTCCGCTATCAACAGCCGATGATAGGCTGGTTTCGCGATCGACTGCGCCAATCCCTTGATCGAATCGGATTGGACGCACTCGCTCGCCGCGTGTGCGCGCGCCATGCCTTTAGCCCCTCGGAATCTTCTTGCACCCAGTTTCGGCAGGACCCCAGTCGCTTCCGAATCATAACGATTTGAATCCAGTTTTTGCGGGCTGTCGAGAGTCAACGATTCGTTAATTCGAAATAAATCTTGTCCAGCGCGGAAACCGGCGCGCGAAATGGCCGAGGAGGTGAGTCCGAAACGGGAACGCGGGCGGGTTTCAGGATCTACTGCGCGCCCGGCGGCTCGGCGTGGCTGATCACACGTTTGACGGTCGGGAACGCCCGGCGCAAGGCGCGCTCGATCTCATCGACGCTCTCATGAACCTTGATCACGCTCATCGAGGGCACAGCGCGGCAATGGAAGTTCACGATTTCGCCGGCGTCGGTATTGCGGACCCGCACACTGTGGATGTCATGGATCGAGCCTTCGGCGGCGAAGCGGGCCAGCGCCGCTTTGATGACTTCGACGCGGTCGGGCGAGGCATCGACGCCCAGCGGCAATTCCGGTTCCAGCGGTTCGATGTGGGTATCGACCTCGACGTCCTCGCCGAATTCGTCGCGGATGTTCCGCTCAAGTTCCTGGGCGATGTCGTGGGCCTGGTCGAGCGCCATGTCGCCATCGACTTCGAGGTCGATGCTGACGGTCAGCTTGCCGCCGAGATCGTGCACCGTGACATGGTGGATGGCGAGACCGGAATTGCGGGCGATCACCATGATGCGTTCGCGTATGCTTTCGTTGTCGCGCGCCACCGGCATGGCGGTAAACGTCAGATCGGCATCGCCGAGTGCTGACGCGACCGCATCCTGCGCCTTTCGCTTGATCTCTTCGATGCGGTCGATCGGATAGGTGCGCGGCACCTGCACGATGGCGTCGATGAAGTGCGTCGGACCAACCATGCGGACCCGCAGCCGTTCGACATCGACCACCCCGGGCACGGCCCTGATCGCCGCAGTGGCTTGCTCCGACACGCCCTCGGGGGCGCGGTCGACCAGGGTTTCCACGGTGGAGCGCGCAAGCCGCAATCCCAACAGCGCGATCACCATTGCGACTGCAATCGCAGCAGCGGCGTCGCCCCAGACATAACCAAGCCCCGACAAGGCCAACCCGATGATGACGGCCACCGAGCCGAGTACATCGGACGCGAAATGCAGCGCATCGGCGGCCAGCGCCTGGCTCCTGGTGTCGCGGGCCGCCCGGTGCAGCGCCCCGGCGCGCCAGAAATTCACGGCTATGTCGATCACCAGAACGACAAACGGGACCACAGACAGCGTCGGCGGTGGCGCGCCTTCGCGCAGGCGGCTGTAGGACTCGACCAGGATGCCCCCCGCCAGCACGTAGAGCATCGCGATAATGCCCAGCGCCGACAGGCTCTCGAGTTTGCCGTGGCCGTAGTGGTGCTCCCTGTCGGCTGGGCGGTCGGAAACCCGCACCACCATCCAGGTGATGACGGTCGCAACCACGTCGATCGAGCTGTGCAGCGCCTCGGAAACGAGCGCGAGACTGCCGATCGCAATACCGACCGTGAATTTCGCCGCCGCCATGCCGGCGCTGGCGAAGATCGAAATCGCCGCGACGCGGGATTTGATGCTGTGATCGGGGTTAATCATGGCCGCGGGTTTAGCAGCCCGTCGGGCAACATTAAAGCGGCCCGGATTCGCAACTGCTACTCAGTCGCAGCAGTGCGGCGGCCCCGGGGTGCT
>Ga0137364_10001774_pt1 | contig 10501 bp, 10 predicted proteins | sample SagtaG_10_FD_104798 | JGI IMG/M metagenome (GOLD analysis project Ga0137364, IMG submission 104798) | Vadose zone soil microbial communities from Sagehorn Ranch, Mendocino, California, USA - Sage1_L_20_16 metaG | ecosystem: Environmental > Terrestrial > Soil > Vadose zone | place: USA... | reverse complement strand
GAGCCTGGTAGGTCCGAAGGACCGCCACAGCGCTCGACCTCGCAGGGCATTCGCGCGGTTTCGGTCCAGCGTGGCGAGGTAATTTGGCACTGGTCCGAGCTGGTTCGAAAATAGGTTGAGCATCAGGAAGGCAGCGAACTCTAGAAAAGAGTTCCTGAAGTCCAAAAATTGAAAATCCATTCGACTTTAGATATTTGTGAGTAGGGGCACGGAACGAAGCCCCCTCAGTGACGACCCAGGGGCTACCGACGGTCGTCAGCAACGAAGAACTCGGGGCGCGAAGCCCTTGGCGCCATCGGTAATGGTCCGCAAGCGATCCATCAACCGCTGAAAAAGTCCTTTCTCCTCATAGCCCACTTTTCCGGCGTGACTCCAGAACTTGGCCGCCAGAAACAGAAAACGCAGTCGCGTCGTCGACAGTTGCGTATGTTTGATCTCAGCGGCTTCCATTTTCTCTTCCCGGTTGAACAGTAACAGCCAGCAGTTCAGGTTGTAGGCCAGCATGGCCAGTTGGAAGTGCACGCAGTTCATGGCCCAGCGCCCGGAGGGATGCGCGGCCAACCCGGCATCGTTGTTGGCTTCCTTGATCAGGTTTTCCGCACTGGCGCGTTGACGGTAAAACCAGACCAAAGCATCAATAGGCTCGTCCATGCTGGTTACAAAAACCCGATAGGTGTACTCCGTAGTCTCGAACAACTGGCATTTGGAACGAAGTCTCCCAGGTTCCGTGCACGCCAGTTGGTAGTTGGGTAGAATGGCGAAGGGTCGAATCGCAAGAGTGAAAACCGTTCTTGTTACAGGCAGCAGTGGTTTGATCTGTTCAGAAGCCGTGGAGCATTTTGATCGCCAGGGGTATCACGTCATCGGTGTGGATAACAACATGCGCCGTATGTTCTTTGGCCCTCCGGGTGATACTACTTGGATTCTCGAACGGCTCAAATCAGTTCCCAGTAACTTTCTCCATGCCAACATAGACATTCGAGATCGGGTTCTCTTGAGGAGGTTTTCCGCCGCTATCGTTTCGATCTCATCGTGCATGGTGCGGCTCAGCCGTCGCACGACGAGGCGCGAGATATCCCGATTATAGATTTCGAGGTCAATGCATTGGGCACCTTAAATCTCCTTGAAGCAACGCGACAGCATTGCTCCGACGCGGCTTTCGTATTGATGAGCACGAACAACGTCTATGGCGACGCCCCCAATGAGGTTCCTTTGCAGGAGCTTGAAACCCCCTACGATTACTTACGTTCAGAAGATTACTTCGGCATTGCAGAGACATGCCGTATTGATCAAACTTTGCACTCGCTATTTGGTGCATCGAAAGCCTCTGCTGATCTTGTGGCGCAGGAGTATGGCCGCTACTTTGGTATTAACGTTGGGATATTCCGTGGAGGTTGCCTTACCCGGCCGTCTCATTCTGGTGTTGAGCTTCACGGATTTCTCTCGTACTTAGTGAAGACTGCACTTTCTGGCCAGACCTATTCCGTTTTTGGCTATAAAGGCAAACAAGTCCGCGACAATGTTCACAGCCATGACGTTGTCCGCGCCATTGAGGAATTCGCGGCAAATCCAGCTGCTTCGCGTGGCAACAAAATTTTTCGCAGTGTCACTATGATTCCTGCTCTCCTGTTACCGGCGCGCTGGTTCTACGCCGGCCGCAAATGGCTCGGCTCGCGATCGTGGTATAAGCGCGCTCGCCGCGACTTCCTTCCCTCTCCCCAATTGGCAAAGATCGACGCAGCTCCTTCGCCGAGGAGTTCTCGTGGGAGCTGATGGAGAGCCATACAGCCGTGTCATGGAGTCCCCACTGGCGGATGGTCACCAGGAACGCCCTCCCACAGGCCTCGGCACTCTTGTCTTTCAAAACACGGCGGCGCAACTCGCCGGAAGAGCGCTGGGCCTCCTCTTCTCTGCTGCAACTTCTGTCCTTCTTGCCCGCTTTCTCGGCCGCCAACGGTTGGGGGAATACGGCGCCATCTATGGTTACCTCGCCCTCTATGGCTTTCTTGCTAGCTTCTGCCTCGAGCAGATTCTCGCTCGTGAAGTTTCAATCAGGAAACAGCAGGCCGCAGCGCTCTTTTACACGGGAACGCTTACTGCCCTCACTTTTTCGGTTTTCGGTGCCATCCTTGCGCCGGCGGCTGCTCCCCTCTTCGGTTACACCGGGCCTTTGCGTTGGCTCATCGGCATCGCCGCGATCGACGCTCTGATCCTTCCACCCTTTGGCTTTTCGGGAATTATTTTTCAGGTGGAGATGAAGCTCTGGTATAACGTCGTCATCGGCCTGCTCCGTCAGGTTCTCTGGTTAGCGGCTGTCATGATGCTCGCCTTAGGCAACGCCACATTCTACTGGGTCATCATTGCACGTACCCTCTGCGGGTTTGCGACGGTAGCAGCTGTACTTTGGACCGTCCGCCGATCGGGGCTTGTCCAAGGCAGCTGGCACTTCCTTGCGCACGAGGCCCGAAGCATGCTGGGCGCAGGTTTTCCCCTCGTCTTCACCTCGCTTGCGGGCGGTATCTACCACCGCATCGATCAGGTCATGCTTCACAAAATGTCCGGCGATCAGGCCCTTGGTCCCTACGTCATCGCCGTTCAGTTGACTGAGCTCTTCAGTGCCCTTCCTGTCGCGCTCATGTCTTCCCTCTTCCCCGCGTTATCCCAGAGTGCACCTGATTCGCTGCCTTTTGATCGTTACCTCCGCGAGTCGTATCGGTTCCTCCTCGTTATCGTCTTTGCCGCCTGCGCCGTCGTTGCTCCCGTCGCCGCTCCCTTCGTGGAACTCATCTATGGGAAACAATTCCTCCCCACCGCACCCCTCCTCATCGTCCTCATCTGGTCTGAAGCGCCTATCTTCTTCGGTGTTGCTCTGAGCAGCGCGGTTATCGCCAAGGGCCTCCAGCGCTACGCTCCGTACGGCGCGATTGCCGGCGCAATGATCAACGTCCTGCTCAATCTCTTGCTGATTCCCCGGTTCGGCGCTTTGGGAGCCTCTTGGGCCACCGTGATCAGCTATGGTGTGGCTGGCATCTTTTTCTTCTTGTTCTTTTCTGAAATTCGCCCGATGGTCAGCCTCGGCTTGCGCGTTGCCATCTGGCCCTTCATTATCGCTCTTGCTGTCACCTTCTCTCTGATCCCTTTGCCGTTTGCCTTCTGGTGGAAGTCCCTTTTGGCGGCGGTTGCGTACGCTTTCGGTGCCTGGGTCACTGGGGCACTTCAACGTGTGGACCTGATTCGCCTTCGTAGTATGTTCCGGAAGGGGCTTTCGAATGTCTGAGGACAAGGCCACGGAGGCGGACTCAGTGTGCGCGTCGCCCACCCAGAAACACGGCGAAGGTCCTAAGTACTCCCAGAATTCAGATCAGCGCTACCCCCTGTCTTTTTCCCGTGCGCGTTTGAAAGTTAGGCTGAAGGACTTTTGGAATTCTCAAGAAGTGTACTGGTCTCTTCTCACGGAAGAGCTCGCCAGCAACTCGGGTGCTCGCGCCCGAGCCGCTTCTTTTATCCCGGAGGGCAGCCGTATCCTCGACGTCGCTTGTGGCCGTGCTGCCAATTGTGTCTGGCTGCTCGATCGCGGCAAATATTTTGGATGCGACATTTCTCATACCGGCCTGCGTCACGCCCAGCGTCCCGGACTTCACCTCGTCTGCGCCGACGCCGAAGCCTTGCCCTTTGCCGATCGTTCGTTTGATGCCGTCCTCTGCACCTATGCCATCGAGCACTCCGTGAATCCCGTTCAGATGCTTTCGGAAATGATCCGCGTCGTTTGCCCTGGTGGTAGGATCGTCCTTCTCGGACCGTGCTGGGATTTTCCCTTCTGGTTCCCTAACTCCTTGCAGAGCAAGACCCGAAGCTTTATCGGGCGGTGCCAATTCGCTTTGTCGAGGTTCGCCGGACAGTTTGCAGCGGTCCTATTTGACCGTTTACCCTTCCTCATTGTGGAGGAGCCCGATGCCTTTGCGCTTCCTTTTGTCGTTGATGCCGATGCAGTTTACATTGCCTGGTCCTACGAAATTATCCGGCTTTTGAACCGCTCAGGGTGCCGCCTGCAATGCGCGGAGGTTGATACTCAGTTGCTCGGCTCCAATCCGTTCGTGCGCTTGTTGAAGCGTGTTCTCATGATTCTTCCGATGTATCGCTATGCGGGTAGCACCGTACTACTGGTCTTCGATAGAGGGGACGCCGTATGATAAGGGTTACGCCGCTTTTAGACCTGCGGAGTTTATGAACGGTTCACACAACCCAAGGGAGATTGCTCTTTCCTCATACCGCAACTACTATGTCGCAGGCGGGTATGACGTTGACCGCCTCACTTGGACCTTGGATACTTTCCTCCGGTCCCCAAACCCAGGCAAGGTTCTGGAGGTCGGCTGTGGCAACGGCGCCATGCTCCAGATCCTCGCAAATCGAAAGATTGGTGCAGTGGGTGTGGACGCTTCGTCCTCTGGCATTGATCGCTGCCTCGCAGCCGGGCTGCGCGCCCAATGCCTCGATGTCAGCACCGACGGCCTCCCGTTCCCTGATAATTCCTTCGACGTGGTCATCAGCCTCGAAACATTCGAGCACCTGATGAATCCTCACTACGCTCTACAGGAGGTTCGCCGCACTCTCCGCTCCGGCGGCACGTTCCTATGCAGCATCCCAAACCCGCGTACCGGTCACCCATACCTATACCCTGGTCTCTTCGAGTACAAGAATTTCCGCCGTTTTCTCAGACAATCTGGCTTTTCCATCGAGCGCGTTCAACACTGGCAATGGGCGCCCCGCGAGACAATTCTACCCCTGTCTCTCCGCCATATTCCCGTTCTTAACGGGAGAATCATTGCCGGCGGCCTTCGACGTCTCGTGGAGAAGTCTTATCGAGTCGTTAGCGTTTTCCCCTACTTCTGCTACTGGATCTGGACGTTTGATTGTCTCTGCCAGAAAGATCTTTCAGGCGATATCTACGCATCGACAGCGGCTCGGACACGGCCGGGTACAGAACAGGGCTATCCTCCCGGCGCAGCAACCCATTCTGCAACTACCCGATGAACATTGTCTGTTTATGCCCTGAAGACAGCAGCTGGATCATGCTGCCTCCCTATGCGAGCGCCTTCCGTAAGCGCGGAGTTGAGATCCATTTTTTGGACTGGTCCATTCCCCTCGACTCCAGCCTCGAAGCCCTGCTGTTTCGGCTCTCTTTCACCCCGGACTACCTGTTCTTTCCGGAGTGCGCGTTTCCTCTTCTTCCCGAGGGCATCCTACAAAGCCAAATCCCCACCATCCGTCTGGACGTGGATACTTACGCTTTCACTCGGCGCAGAATCCGCTGGGCTTCTCTCTTCGATCATGTCGCCGTCTGCCATCCCGGGTTTGACGTGCGCTTCCGCGAACGCACGCCGCATCCGAGCACCTTGGTTCTTCCCCATGCGGTCCATCGCGAATTCTTCGATCTGCCGGAAGTTCCTCGCGAGTTCGACTTTGGATGGGTGGGGCAGACCTCCGGCCCGATCTACCAGAGGCGCGCCGCTTGGCTTCCCAGGCTCGCTTCCACGTTTAGTACTAACGATTGGTCGCGTTTCTACAATCTTCAGGAAGTTGCCGAGGTCTATCGCCGTTCCCGTATTGTCGCCAATATCGGCCGCGACGACTTTCCCCAAGACGCCAACCTTCGCGTCTTTGAAGCCCTCGCTTCTGGAGCCCTCCTCATTACGGCTCTCCCCAGCGAGCTCACTTCCCTCGGTCTCGTACCCGGCACGCACTTTGTCGGCTATCATCACGAATCCGAGCTTCCTGCTCTCCTCCGCCGCTGTCTGGATAACGAGTATTCCCGCTCTCGCATCGCGGAAGCGGGCAAGACCGCTGATTTGCGGGAACACACCTACGACAATCGAGTGGACACTCTTCTCCGTCATCTGCAGCAATTCGGACCTCAGAAACTCGCCCCGGCCAGTCGCTGGCCGGATTCACGTAGGAGACTCATGCTGCTCGACTATTACTCGGGACACGGCCTTTTGTCCTGCGCAAAATCCCAGTTTCGCCGTCTCGCCGGGTGCAGCCTCCGCGGCACTCTCGAGGGTGCCGCGCTCCTCGCTCGCGTTTGGATGAAGCAATTCCGCACCGCCCGGCTGAAGGTATAAGCAGTTCCCATGGTTCGGAATCCGCGGCGAGCGTGCCCCTGGAGAGGAGTCGTGAACTGCCGCAGACTGGAATCCTGGCGCAGGCTGAAGCACTTCCGGCAACACACTGGTTCCAAGTGGTCTGTAACAGCTGAAAAGGCAGTATGATTGTGTTCATGGAAAACACGATCGTACTGACGGACCCGGAACGCGCCGGGCACGGCTGATGTTGCTGCTTGAGGCAGGCCGTACATGGGCCGCGATTTGCGACAAGCTGGACTGCAATGATGCGTTTATCGATCGGTGGAGCAAGCGATTTCGGGAAGAGCGGCTGGCAGGGCTGTTCAGCAGGCACGCTGGGCAAGAGGCCACCACGCTGACTCCTGCGCTGGAGGCGTGCAATCTGGAATGGATGCTCAAGCGTACGCCGCCTGACGGGGTGACTCAGTGGAGCACGCGCAGGCTGGGAACGCAGCTCAAGATCAGTCATATGATGGTGTCGCGGGTGTGGGCCAAGCACGGCCTCCAACCGCAGCAGCTGGACCGCTACATGGCGACCAACGACCCGGACTTTGAGCAGAAGGCTGCCGATATCATTGGGTTGTATCTGAACCCTCCGGCGCATGTGGCGGTGTTCTGTGTGGATGAGAAAACGGCGATCCAGGCGCTGGACCGCAAGGATCGAGTGTTGGCACTCTCGCCGGGACGCGCCGAGCGGCACGGCTTTGAGTACTTTCGGCACGGCACGCTGTCTCTGTACGCGGCGTTCGACACCAAGACCGGCGAGGTGCTCGGCAAGACGGCCGTGCGACACACGTCTGCGGGGTTCGTCGCGTTCCTGGCGGACATCGTCGTCAACCAGCCCCGCGGCAAAGAGATTCACGTGATTGTCGACAACCTCTCGGCCCATAAGACGGGGGAAGTCGACGACCTTCTGGATCGACATCCGAAGGTTCATCTGCACTTCACTCCGACCTATTCCTCCTGGCTCAACCAGATCGAACTCTGGTTTGCCAAGATAGAGCGCGACGTCATTGCGCGCGGCGTGTTCACGTCGGTGGCCGACTTGCGGAGAAAGCTCATGAAGTACATCCGGCATTACAACAACGTGCCAAAGACAGTAAAGTGGCGCTACTTCGATCCTACGGGTCGCACATTACTCCCAGTTCAGTTGTTACAGTCCATTAGAGGTCTTTCACGCGTCGGCAGCACGTTCCATCTTCCCGGCGTATAATTTGTGCCATGCAACCTCTTCTCGGACAGTCCTTTGATCCACTCGGTTCTCTGGCCTTCAAGGCGCATTCGAGTCTTGCAACCAATTCGTTGACAGATTTTTTGTTATTGATCGTCGTCTCTCGTGCCAATTTTTCACATGAATCTCATTAGAAGACTCAAGAACAGAACCCTACGTTGGTGCCTCCCTTTGCCATTTCAGTCTCGCCACATGGAGTATTCGATTGTTGCCTCTATGGATGACGACCCCGGTGGCCCCTCGCAACGTTTATTGGATCTTTCGCTTGAGGCTATTGCGTTTGCTCGCCATGTGGACCTTTCCTGGCTATCCCGGCGGATGACCGGCCCTCCATACTATCCGGACGTCTGGCCAGGTGAGCACTACAAACTACTGGCGGGGCTTGTGTTTGCCCACAAGCCGCAACGCGTCGTTGAGATCGGCACCTCTCAAGGCCTTGGCGCGCTTTCCATGAAACGTAGTCTGCCCGCCGGCGGTGAAATCATTACTCTGGACTTGGTTCCGTGGACTGAGTTTGGACAGAGCGCCCTGCTCCGGTCGGATTTTCAGGATGGCAGTCTGCGTCAGGTGCTTGGAGATCTCAGCGATCAAAAATTCTTTTCGAGTTTTGCGGATACCCTGTCGGGTTGCAACCTGCTTTTCGTCGATGCTCCAAAGAACGTGCATTTCGAGCACGCTTTTCTGCGCAATCTTTCCTCAATTCGCCTGCCAACCAACGCATTGGTGATCTTCGACGACATTCGGCATTGGAACATGCTTCAAATTTGGCGTGAGATTAGAAGGCCAAAACTAGACCTCACCTCTTTCGGACATTGGAGTGGTACGGGCATTATCGATTGGAACGGATAACGTGGCAGAATCCTTGCCTCCGTAGAGGGCGTTGTCCATCAACGCCCAGTCTATGTTGGTTTAATCTGATCGGATTGGGAACTCTCGCATGCACGTGGAAATGGGTTGGTACGACTAAGAGATGGCGGAATCGGCTCTCGTTTCCGTAGTTATCGCCAGTTGGAATGGAGCGCATCACCTGCGTGTATGCCTGCCCACCCTTCTCGCACAATCGCATCAGCCGCTCGAGATCATCGTCGTGGACAATGGCTCCTCCGATGATTCCGCCGTCGTCACCGAAGAGTTCCGCGCACGCTGGCTTCCACTCCCGGCAAATTTGGGGCTCGCACCGGCTCTCAATCAAGGCGCGGCGATCGCGAGAGGCAGGTTTTTGTTGTTTGTGAACAACGACATGCGCTTCGATCCCGGTTTTGTTGCGGCTTTGCTTGAGCCGTTCTCTTCAGACGATCGCATTTTCGCGACTGACGGAATGCAATACAACTGGGACGGTTCAAGCGCCGCGCATCTTGCCGTTCGCCTCACAAAACACTCACCCCCAGGCTGCTCTTCTGTAGAATTGGTTCCAGGGCTATTCTTTTACCAACAATTTCACTCGCAACCCGAAACCGTGTTCCTGGCTTCGGCTGCCTGCATGCTGGTCCGAAAATCGGTCTTTGTCGAGCTTGGCGGGTTCGATAGTCGATTGCCCATGGGTTATGAAGACGCGGAAATCTGTTGGCGAGCCATCACTCTCGGGTGGAAAATCGTCTATGTTCCAACGGCAATCTGTTGGCACAGAGTCGGAAGCTCGGGCCGCTCGCTGGAAGGCGCACGTTTCAATTTCCGAGGCATTTTGAAGGGGAGGCTTCTCCTGGCGACAAAACTGCTCCCGCCGCGCTATGCACTCATTACGTGGTTTTTGTCTGCCGCCGGCCTGCTGAAAGATCTGGGACGGATGCGGTGGCCCTTCGTCAAAGATCGCATCAAAGTGCTGCTCGAATTCGCGCGTCTCATCCCTCGATTTCTGAGGGAAAAGCGGGCTCTCTTTCGAGCCGCGGGTATTACTCCGCAGCAGCAGCTCAATAGCATATTGCAATTAACGCGTGAGGAAGGCACCGGGAGGCGGTAACCTCAGTGCCATTCATATGATTACCTTGGGGCTTAACTATACTCGTACGCATGATTCGTCCACTTGCATCGTCCGTGATGGAGAGCTTCTCTTCGCCGTCGCCGAAGAGCGCCTCAGCCGTGTGAAGCAAGACGGCCGCTTCCCCCGGAATGCCATACAAGCCTGCCTCGATTTCTCTAGCGTCCGTCCAGATCAGCTGGACGAAGTCTGCTTTGGCTGGCAAACCCCGGGCCCAGGTTTCCGCCACGACTTGAAATGCATGGCTACCGGCATAATGCCCCTCACTAGCCTCAATCTCATCACCACCACGATGCATTTCGTCAGCATGTGGCACCAGGGAGGGGGTGCGAAACGGTTTGCGCGGGAATTTCCTGGTGGTAATCCTCGCTTCCGTTTTGTCGATCACCATCTCGCTCATGCACTCAGTGCGTATTCGTACTCCGGTTTTGACGCCGCCGCCGTCGTCGTAATGGACGGCCGCGGTGCCTGGGAAGCCACTTCGGTCTGGCATGGCCGGGGCGGCCGCCTCGAACACGTTTTAACCATCAACTGGCCCGATTCCCTGGGATTCTTCTATGCGGTCTTCACGGAATATCTTGGCTTCGTGCCCTTCAGTGATGAATGGAAAGTCATGGGCCTCGCTCCCTATGGTCAGCCTGGCGTCGACCTCCGTTTCTTCATCGACGCGGAGGGTGATCCCTATCGTGTCCACTCGAAACATCTCATCAGCAACGGCGCCAGGTTTTCTTCCATCATCCCCCGCCTTGGCCCACCTCGCGCCCCCGAATCCGAAATTGACAGCCGCCACCAAAACATTGCCTTCGCCGTTCAGAATGCCTGCGAGTCCGCCATGTTGTCCGTCGTCCGCCTCGCCCTCGATAAGACCAAATCCCGCAATCTCTGCTTCGCCGGCGGCGTCACTCTAAACTCCAAAGCCAACGGCAAAATCCTGGCCTCCGGAATCATCGACAAAATCTTCGTCCAGCCCGCGGCTTCCGATGACGGTGTTGCCCTCGGCGCTGCCCTCGCTCCTTATCTCGACGCAAACGGCCGACTCCCCATGAAGCCCATGCGTCACGCCTATCTCGGTCCCTCCTTCGACGACGCAGCCATCGAGTCTGCTCTCCTCACCTACAAAATCCGCTATACCAGACTCTCCGATCCTGCCGTCACTGCGGCTCAACTGCTCTCCAG
>Ga0137364_10001770_pt1 | contig 10505 bp, 7 predicted proteins | sample SagtaG_10_FD_104798 | JGI IMG/M metagenome (GOLD analysis project Ga0137364, IMG submission 104798) | Vadose zone soil microbial communities from Sagehorn Ranch, Mendocino, California, USA - Sage1_L_20_16 metaG | ecosystem: Environmental > Terrestrial > Soil > Vadose zone | place: USA... | reverse complement strand
TCATCGAGAGTTTGCTGTAGCAGCGTCGCCTGGTTCTCCAGTCCCAGCTGTCGTGCGTAGGTGCGGACAGTTCCGTACCCCGCGATTTCGTAGTGCTCGACGTGCTGTGCCTTGGAGATCAGCCCCGCGTCGAGTACATCGGGGTCTGGCCCTTCCCTAATCAGCTCGCTCCCTTCCTCGATCAGTGCCTCCATTCCAACGCATTTTTTGCCGCGCGGACTGACGCCCAGTTCCTGGCAGATCTGCTCGAGGCGGGCAGCGTGCTGTGCTGTTTGCTTGAGGTGTGTCCGAAAAGCCTGCTGTAGCTCAGGAGTGTTGGCCGCCTTCGCCATTTTTGGGAGGGCTTTCACCAGCATTTTCTCTGCGCTGTAGAGGTCTTTGATTTCGTCAATGTAAAGGTCCTTCAGGGTATCGAGCTCCATAATCGCCTCCGCGCGTTGTTGGTTATTGCCGATTGGTTTGTGTCAGTTAGGAGGGGCAAGTGCGGTGCCGCTCAGCGTTTTTTTATCCCCTTGTTTTTCCGCGGCTGGATTGTTCGAGACCAAACCATCATTGCCCCGTTGGGCTTCGCCGTGTTGTTATATTGCGAGCATGAAAATCGAGTTCACGCCTCGAGCGTCCGAAGGGGTCGAGCGACACATCCAAGTGTCGGTGCCGGCCGAGGCAGTGAAGGATGCGGAGGACAAGGCGGCCAGGAGGTATGCGTCGACAGTGAGGCTTCCCGGCTTCAGGCCTGGCAAGGCGCCGGCGACCGTGGTCCGCAAGAAATTCGGCGAAGCTATCCGGCAGGAAGCCCTGGAATCATTGGTTCGCGAAGCCTATCAGGAGTTCGTCGAAAAGGAGAGCATCAAGGTCGCGGCCCAGCCGCACGTCCACGACCTGAAATTCGAGGAGGGTAAGCCCCTCACTTTCGAGCTCCATCTCGAGGTACGTCCGACGATCGAGCTCGCACGGACCAACGGGTTCCGAGTCCAGCGCCAGGCGCCAACTGTAACTGACGAGCATGTAGCGGAGCAACTGGAGCAGGTCCGCGATGAGAAGGCCACGTGGACGCCGGTGAGCGAAAAGCCACAGCCTGGTGACATGGTTAACGTGCAGCTGGCAACCGCGACGCAAGGTGCGGACGCGGCCGAGGGCAAGAGCTATCCGCTGGTCCTCGGCGCTGGGCAGGCGATCCCGGGAATCGAGGCTCTGATCATGGAATTGACGCCGGGCGGCACGGCGGAGCGAGCAGTTAAATGGCCCGACGATTTCCCCGACGAAGCGGAGAGAGGACAGACCAAGACCGTTCGCGTGACTCTCAACGAGGTGAAGCGGAAGTCGGCTCCTCCACTCGATGACGCGCTGGCGCGTGAGGTCGGCGACTTCGAGTCCCTTGCCGCCCTGAGGCAGGCCGTGCGCTCCGACATGGAACGTCATGCCGAGCACGAGATTGAGGCCAACGTCAGGCAGCAGCTGATCGACCAGATTATCTCCGCCAACGCGTTCGATGTGCCAAAGAGCTGGGTTCAGCAGTTCGTGAAGAACTACGCGGAGGCTTACCAGGTTCCCGAGGACCAGCGTGAGCAGTTCGCCGGAGAGTTTCGCGCGATGGCGGAGCGACAAATCAGACGCGACCTCGTCATTGAGACGATCGCCGAGAAGGAAGGCCTGTCAGCAACGGAAAAGGATCTCGATGATCGAATCGCCGAGCAGGCGGAGAAAAGAGGGGCTAACCCCGGCCAGATTTACGCCCAGCTTGAGAAGAGCGGCCGGTTGAAAGAAATGGAGCGCAGCATCACCGAGGACAAGGTGTTCAAGTGGCTGCTGGACAGAAACGATGTCTCGACTAATGCCTAAAGAGGAAGAAGAAGAACCAATGCCGACGATCTATACGCCGTACGTCATCGAACGCTCGAGCCGTGGCGAGCGCACTTACGATGTGTTCTCCCGGCTCCTGATGGACCGGATCATCTTCCTTGGAACGTCGATCAATGACGACGTTGCCAACATCGTGATCGCGCAGCTCCTCTTCCTGGAATCGGACAATCCCGAGCGGGACATCCACATCTACATCAACTCGCCGGGCGGTAGCGTTTCGGCTGGGCTCGCGATCTACGATACGATGCAGTTCCTCAAGTCGCCGGTAAACACAAACTGTATGGGTTTGGCGGCGAGCATGGGAGCGTTCCTGCTCGCCGCAGGGCGGCCCGGAAAGAGGTCGGCGCTGCCGCACGCGCGGATAATGATCCACCAGCCGTCACAGGGTGGTGGTGGTGGCACCGCGTCGGACATCGAGATACAGGCGAAGGAGATTCTTCACCTGAGGTCGCAGATGAACAAGCTCATGGCGATGCACACCGGCCAGCCGGTCGAGCGCATCGAGCGAGACACCGACCGCGATCGTTTCATGTCGGCGGACGAGGCCAAGGAGTACGGCCTTATCGACAACGTCATATCCTACCGTGGCGAGATGGAGGAAGCGCTCAAACAGGCCTGAAAGGGCGCGTACTGTTACTTGTGAAATTCTTCACGAGTCCTGCTTCCGGATTCGTTGCTTGACCGTATCGCGGCCCGCTGTTAGGTATCTTAAAGCAGGCTCCGAATTGCCGGCTCCCACTTGTTCCCGTTGATCCATGTCTCAAGAGAAACACCTTCGCTGCTCGTTCTGCGGAAAATCGAAAGACTCCGTTCGGAAGTTCATTTCCGGACCGTCCGTTTACATCTGCAATGAGTGCATCGCGCTCTGCAACGAGATTCTGGCAGAGGACGAGGAGCGAGAGGTAGCTGAGGCGATAACTCAGGTCCCATCGCCGCAGGAGATCAAGGACGTTCTGGACCAATACGTGATCGGGCAGGAACAGGCAAAGAAAGCACTAGCCGTTTCCGTTTACAATCATTACAAGCGCATCAACTCCACGTCGCTCAAGGATGACGACGTCGAGCTCGACAAATCCAACATCCTGCTGATCGGGCCAACCGGCGTCGGGAAGACACTTCTCGCCCGGACGTTGGCGAGGATTCTCGACGTCCCTTTTACGATCGCCGATGCAACGACTCTCACCGAAGCGGGTTACGTCGGGGAGGACGTGGAGAATATCCTGGTTCGGCTCCTCCAGGCTGGCGACTTCAACGTCGCCGAATGCGAGCGCGGCATCGTCTATATCGACGAGATCGACAAAATCGCGCGCAAATCAGAGAATCCGAGCATCACCCGCGATGTCTCTGGCGAAGGCGTGCAACAGGCGCTTCTCAAGATCATCGAAGGCACCGTGGCTTCCGTGCCCCCGCAGGGAGGCCGCAAGCACCCCCAGCAGGAGTACATCCAGCTCAATACGAAAGACATCCTCTTCATATGCGGCGGCGCCTTCGACGGACTCGAGAAGATCATCGAGTCGCGAACCGGTAGGCGTCAGATCGGGTTTAATGGCGCGGCCGTCCGCGACAAGAAGCTCGCGCAGACAAAGATGTTCAGCGAGGTCGAGCCGGACGATCTGCTCCGTTACGGACTGATTCCGGAGCTTGTCGGCCGCCTTCCGGTTACCGTGGCTCTCGAAGGGCTCGACGAAGAGGCGCTGGTGCGCATTCTCAAGGAGCCGAAGAACGCTCTCACCAAGCAGTACGCGAAGCTGTTCGGGCTCGAGGATGTGAAGATCACATTCGACGAGGCGGCGCTGGGGGCGATAGCCACCAAGGCGCTCAAGCGTGGCACGGGTGCTCGCGGGCTGCGCGCGATCCTCGAAGAGGTGCTCATGGAAGTGATGTTCGACCTTCCTGGCCGAGAGGACGTAGTCGAGGTGAAGGTCACCGAATCGTGCATCACGAATGGCACGCAGCCGTTGCTCGAGATCTCGCCGATGAGGCGCAAGAAGGAAGCGTAGGACTTCATAACAACAACTGAAGGATACCAGCGGGGAGCTTTGGGCGGAGCAGCTCGGAGCTCCGAGCCGGCTCGTGGCTGCCAGCCGGTCCGCCGACCGCCCTTAGCGGGTCGTCTTAAGTTGCAGTTTCAACCACTTTCCGCCGTCGCCCAACTCTAGCGTGCCTCAAATCTTCCAGCGCGACAATGAAACCATCCCGACGTCGGATCGAATTCCGGTCCTGCCGCTTCGGGATGTCGTCATTTTCCCCTATGTAGTCATCCCGCTGCTCGTCGGGCGCCCCGCCTCGCTCGCTGCCATCGAGGCGGCACTGGCGGAAGACAAGATCATCCTGCTCGTCGCTCAGCGTGACGGTGAAAAGCAGGAGCCGGCAGCAGCCGATCTTCATCGTACCGGAGTCATCGGCAGGGTCGTTCAGGTCTCGAGGCTGCCGACAGGTACAACGCGAGTACTAGTCGAGGGCGTTGCCCGGGCTCGCGTAACGCGCTACTTCCCGAGCGGGAACGTGTTGCGCGCCGCGGCGTCGCCGTTGCCCTTTGCTGGCCCGGCACCCGAGGACGCCGCGGAGACCGAGGCATTGAGTCGCCGCGTTTTGAACTCCTTCGAGGAGTACGTTGGCCTCCATCGGCGCATTCCGGCCGAGATCGTCGCGATCATCCAGAGCACCGACTCGGTGGAGCGCCAGGCGTTCGGCGTGGCAGCACACGTCGCTGTCCGCTTCGAGCTGCGCCAGTCTCTGCTTGAGGCGGACACACTACGGAGCCTGCTCGAGATGCTCGCCGAGCTGCTTTCGGGCGAGATCGACCTGCTGCGACTCGAGCGGAAGATCGATGATGACGTGCGTGGCGCGATGTTCCAGAATCAGCGGGAGTTCTACCTGCAGGAGCAGCTGCGCGTAATCCACCGCGAGCTGGGCGAGGAAGACAGCGACGATTTCGCCGAGCTCGAGGCGCAGATCAAGAAGAAGGCGCTGCCCGCTGTGGTCGAAGAGCGAACGATGCGTGAGCTGAGAAAGCTGCGTCGCATGCCGCCAATGTCGCCTGAATTCACGGTTGCCCGCAATTTCGTCGATTGGATCGTGTCGATTCCGTGGACCGAGCGAACGGACGAAGTGCTCGACGTGCCGCACGCGCGCGCGATCCTCGACGCCGACCACTACGGCCTCGACGAAGTGAAGGACCGCATTCTCGATTTCATCGCTGTGCTGTCGCTCGTTGGACGCCTCGATGGTCAGATCCTCTGTCTCGTCGGACCACCGGGTGTCGGAAAGACTTCGCTTGGACGCTCCATCGCGCGCGCGCTGGGTCGCAAGTTCGTCCGCATGGCACTCGGCGGCGTGCGCGACGAGGCGGAGATCCGCGGACATCGCCGCACTTATATCGGCTCGATGCCGGGGCGAATCATTCAGGCGATGCGCCGTGCCGAGGTCATCAACCCGGTGATTCTGCTCGACGAAGTCGACAAGCTAGGGCAGGACTTTCGAGGCGATCCGGCGGCGGCGCTGCTCGAGGTGCTCGATCCGGAACAGAACACGACGTTCAACGACAATTACCTCGAAGTTGACTACGATCTGTCGCAGGCCCTGTTCATTACCACCGCGAACTCGCTGGCCGGAATTCCGGAGCCGCTGCGTGACCGCATGGAGATACTCCGGATTGCCGGCTATCTCGATCACGAGAAGCTTGCGATTGCGCGACAATACCTGTTGCCGCGGCAGATCGAGGCGAATGGGTTGAAAAAGGACGAGGTCGTGCTCGAGCCTGACGTGTTGATGGCGGTCATGCGCGGTTACACGCGCGAGGCCGGTGTGCGCGAGCTCGAGCGGCGCATCGCGAGAGTGGCGCGGAAGCTCGCGCGCAAGCGCGCCGAAGTCGGAACGGCGACCGCAAGCAAGGGCGACGATGTTGCCGTCTCGGGACCCGCACAGGTCACGACAATAGGCGTCGACGATCTGAAGGATCTGCTCGGGCCTCCCCCCTTCGATCCCGATGATACGTCACTCGACGACAAGATCGGTGTCGCCTCGGGTCTCGCGTATACGTCGGCGGGTGGCGAGGTCCTCGAGATCGAGGTGAGTGTCGTCAAGGGACGCGGCAAGGTGCAGCTGACGGGCACGCTTGGCGACGTAATGAAGGAATCGGCGAGCGCCGCCCTCTCGTATGCTCGCGCTCGTGCGCGTGCGCTGGGCATCGAATCGGAGTTTTACCGGACCAAAGACATCCACATCCACATGCCGGCCGGGGCGACACCGAAGGACGGCCCGTCAGCGGGAATTGCGATCGCGACCGCCGTCATCAGCGCGCTCACTGGTGTGCCGGTGCGCGGTGATGTCGCGATGACGGGCGAAATCACTCTCCGCGGACGGGTGTTGCCGATCGGCGGACTCAAGGAGAAGTCGGTGGCCGCCCACCGGAACAAGGTGACGGACGTCATCGTTCCCAACGGCAACGCGCGCGACATCGAAGAGCTTCCTGAGGAGGTTCGCGCCTCCGTTCGCTTTCACCCGGTCAAGACGATGGACGAAGTCCTGGCCCTCGCGCTCCGGCCACAGCCGGCGGCGACCGCTTCCTCGGGCGAAGCGTTATACGATTCAGTAACGCATTAGATGGTGAAGGACCCGGGTGCCTCGCCGCCGAGCGACAGGCTGGTCATCCGGAACGTCGAATTCATCGGGGGGATGGCGGAGAAAGAGGGTTGGCGTCCGGACTCTTCGCTTCCCGAAATCGCGTTCGCGGGCCGGTCGAACGTCGGCAAGTCTTCCCTCCTCAACACGCTCGTGCGACGGAAGTCCTTCGCCCGGGTGAGTCGCACGCCCGGTCGCACTCGCGAGATCAACTTCTTCCGGATTAACAACGGGTTCGTGCTCGTCGATCTGCCCGGTTACGGATACGCTCGGATCTCGAAGGAGAAAAAATCAGGGTGGCGTCCGCTGATCGAAAGCTATTTAAGGCGGACGACGCACCTTCGGGGTATAGTGCTCCTGCTGGACATCAGACGCGACCCGAGCGATGATGATCATGCGATGCTGGATTTTCTGGCGGAGGTGGGAGTGCCGACCATTGTCGCGTTGACGAAGACCGACAAATTGAGCAAGTCGCTTGCGCGCGAGAGAGTCGCGGACATTTCGCGTGCGCTGATTCTGGAAAGTGAGCAGGTAATCCCGTTCAGCGCGCATTCCGGAGAGGGGCGAATTGAGCTCCTCGAGGCGATAACGGACCTTGTCGAGGCAGCGCCGGAGACTGACGCGATGAAGGGCGCCAGCGAGCCGATCGCGCCGGCCGGCGACACGCAATGAGCACCCACCGGCGAATTCTCGAGGCGGCGGTGCTCGTCGTGGTGGCGGCGGCGTGCGCGAGCGGAACTCCGACCGCGTCGGGACAAGGGACGCTGGCGCCCATCGCGGACGATACGACCGGCCGGGCGAGCGTGCCGGTTGGATTCGGCACGCTGAGACAAGACGACATCGCAATCAGACTGGAGCTACAGGGTCTGATCGTGCGCGCAATCCCGCTGGAAGAGAATCTCATTCGATTGTTGACTCCCGATTCGTATCGAGCGCTTCGTGAGCTGCAGGAAAGCAACAAGCAAGCGATCGCAGCCGTTACGCGACGAACGGGCGGGCGGGCCCCGGATTTATGGTACGTGTCGTTTTACGGGGTCGAGCCCGACGTGCACTTCAGTCCTATGGAACTGGTGATCACGAGCAGCGGACGCGATTTCCGCGCGCTTGAGGTGCTACCTCTCAGCTCGGGATTCGGCGAACAGAGACTCAAGCAGCGGGAGACCCAGAGCGCCATCTACCTGTTCGATGAAGCGATCGACCTCGACCAACCTCTCGTGGTCACGTTTCAGACCGTGCGCGATGACAGCTGGGAGCAGATCCTGACGCGGGTAGAGCGCGAGCGAGCGCTGGTTCGCGCGCGTGCATCGCATCCCACGCAGTAGTCTTCGCCGCGAACGAAGCTGCGATAACTGGTTTTTCGGGCCGACGAACGGCAACTTTCCCGCATGGCGATCTATCCCCTCCGCAAGCTTCCGTCGCTACCTTGCGCCGGCATCGAGCTGCAATGGCTCGAGAAACTCGGCGCCGAGCTGAAATTGGGCGGCGATCGTGCGCTGCTTTGCCGCCGAACGCTCTGCGAGATTGCGTACCCGCAGTACGCAGCGAATTGGGAGACGGCGGTCGAAGACGCCAAGCTGCCTCTTCCGACCCGGCTTGCGCTCTCCGCGCTCGATCCGCGCAACGTGACGCTGGAGCCCGAGTACTACGCCGAGTGCGACGACGCGCGTTTTCAGAAGGTGAAGCCACTTCTCTGGCTATGGTATTCCTTCGACCGGACTCCACTTGGTGGGCAAAACGTGGAGCTGGGCGTGCAATTCCGGCGGTTGCTGGCGCCGTACATCTTCAAGCGGTGCGGTGAGAATTTCAAAGCGTTTCAGTACGTCGAATTCTCGTTCGGCTACAACATGGAAGTCGGCGACAACGTCGTGGTCCACCGATACGTGCTGCTTGACGATCGTGGCGGAATCTCGCTCGGCAACAACGTTTCAATCAGTGACTTCGCGAACGTTTATAGCCACACGCATAGCATCGTCGATCAGCGCGACGTTACCGCCGCGCTGACCAGGCTCGACGACGGCGTTCGCATCACTTACCACGCGACGGTTCTCGCCGGAGTCCACGTCAACGAGCAGGCGATGGTGGGCGCAATGGCGGTGGCGACGAAGGATGTCCGTCCGTTTCACGTGTACGTCGGGATTCCCGCGAAGAGCGTTCGCATCAAGCCTAACGCGCCAATCGGGCAAGAGAGTCTCACCACCGTCAAGCCGCGGGCCTGACAACTGCAGCTACGCATCCGTTGAGTTGCAGTTGAATCAAACTCAAATTCGGGACAGTTACTTAATTCTGAGGACATCCTCCACCGCCCCGGCATTACCACTGCCGAGCAGGTGTTGGGCGTCGCGCAGCGCGTGCGCCTCGCGCGGCCAGGTGAACCGCTCACACGCATCTCGGACGGACAACCAGTCGAAGGACTGGTGTTCTTCGCTGAGTGTGACTTCGGCCTCCTCGGATACGAAGGCCGCAAAGGTCATGCACATCTGAATGGTGTGGCTGTCGTGGAGATAGAAGCTGCTGACGGTCACATTGTAGAGCGACTGGGGTTCGAGGCCTGTCTCCTCGCGCAATTCCCGAATCGCTGCTTTTTCCGGTTTCTCGCGCGCATCGACTTTGCCATAGACCGTTTCCCATGAACCAGGGCGCTTGCCATCTGCCGCGCGCTTGAGTGTGAGGACGCGCCAGTCCCCTCCGTTGTGGCGAACCACGAACAGCTCGATGACTCCCGGACTGATCTTCGTCATCAGCTGCTCCGGCGGTTTCTCATAGACGATCGGCTCCGGCGAATTGTATGCCGAGTGATTCCGCCGCGGATCGGCACGCGACGTCTCGGGCTCAATGACCCGCACGAGCTCCGGCGCGCTCGTATTCCCGGAGAGGAGTTGCGCGCATCCGCACGCCCAGAGCGAGCGCGTTCCCGAAATCCGCGCCGCGGCGAGCAAATGCTCGGGAGGTTCACTCGCGGCGATCGCCCGCTCGATCTCCGGAGTCATGACGAGCACTTCGGTCACAGCAACGCGTCCCGAATAGCCCGTCATCGAACATTCAGTGCAGCCGACGGGAATGTAGATCATCGAGTCTTCGGGAATGGTCCCAATCAGACGTCGTGGCACGCCGGCGTTCGCAACCAGCTTGCAGCCGGAACAGAGCCGGCGAATCAGGCGCTGGGCAACAACGCCCTTGAGAGCGCCGGCCAGCTTCACCGTATCGACGCCAAGATCGGTAAGCCTGACTATGGAGCTGCACGCATCGTTCGTGTGTAGGGTCGCGAAGACGAGGTGACCGGTGAGCGATGCTTGTACCGCGATCGCCGCCGTTTCGCGGTCGCGGATTTCGCCGATGAGTACGACATCGGGATCCTGGCGCAGCACCGACCTCAGCGCGGATGCGAAAGTGAGACCCGCCTTTTCGTGAATCTGCACCTGCACGATTCCGGGAATCCGATATTCGACCGGATCTTCGACAGTGATGATGTTCACGCCGCGATGTTGCAGAAGTCGGAGGGCGGCGTACAGCGTTGTCGTTTTTCCAGAGCCCGTCGGACCGGTGACGAGGATCAATCCTTCGCGCACGTCGAGCAGCTTTTGCATCCGAGGCCCATCGACCGGATCGAGACCGAGCGATTCCACCGAGCGCAGTGCGGCCCGCGAGTCCAGAATGCGGATCACGACCTTTTCTCCGTGCGATGCCGGCAGGGTTGAGACGCGCAGGTCGACGCGCGACCCATTGATCGCAACACGGGCCCGCCCACCCTGCGGGCGAAGCCTGTCCGCGATATCCATTTGCGACATGATCTTGATTCGCGACACCAGGGGAACGCCCACCGCTTTCGGGAGCACCATCACTTCCTTGAGCATGCCGTCGATCCGATATCGCACCGCGATCCCGTTTTCCCCCGCCTCCAGATGTATGTCGCTTGCGCCGACAGCAATTCCTTCAGCGACTATGTGGTCGACCAGTTTGATTACCGGCCGCTCGGCCTCTTTGTCGTCGAGCTGGCTTTCGGTCGCATCGACTGGCTCGATGAC
>Ga0137364_10001766_pt1 | contig 10508 bp, 12 predicted proteins | sample SagtaG_10_FD_104798 | JGI IMG/M metagenome (GOLD analysis project Ga0137364, IMG submission 104798) | Vadose zone soil microbial communities from Sagehorn Ranch, Mendocino, California, USA - Sage1_L_20_16 metaG | ecosystem: Environmental > Terrestrial > Soil > Vadose zone | place: USA... | reverse complement strand
TGGAAATGGTGGGCACGGCGCAAGGGCGCCTTTGCCCACCCTACGAACCCCCAACTATTTCCGCCCGTACATCTGACCCGTCAGCCGCTCCATCGCTGTGGCGACATCGCGCCATTGCGAAAGCCAGCTGCGCGGAAAACGGAACGTCAGGTCGGCGCCCTCGATGCGGCGTTCGGCAAGGCACATGCCGGGTGTTGCCGCATCGCGGGTGCAGCGGGCGATCAATGACGGGTTGGTTGCCGAAAACATGTCCTCGCTGGCGTAAGGCGAACCATCCTTGAACACGCGCATCGTCAATCCGTCGTCGACCTGCGTCGACGCCTGCTCGAGGTAGCGCGGGTAGATCGTGCGCACGCGCATGTCGGGCGCCAGCGAGTCGCGATGCGCCGAGATCGAAAGGAAGATGCGGTCGATCGGCTGCGGCTGCTCCTCGACGGTATCGGCGCTGACGTGCTTCGGCGCTTCCGGCGGCGCCAGCGACGGGAAAATAAAGCTGAGATCGACGCGTTCCTGCGGGCCGGAATGGCGCTGGATCTTTCGGCGGATCGCAGCCGCCGGCACGTTGAACAGCGTGCCGCCGACGCTGACCGGCAGCCGCTCCGGGCCTTTCGCGGCATCGGTTCCCCAGGTCGGCCACAGCAGATAGGCGACGAGCGCAACGGCGCCTGCGGCAAGCGCGCCGGCGACGAGGATTGGCACGAAATGGCCGCGGGGGTCTTGCCGCGACGAGCGGGCGAAATGCTGGGCCGTCGAAAGCAATGTCATGCGCTTGATATCGCGAGGTGGGTCCGAATCACCCGACGAATATGCCATGCGTCGGCGGTTTTCCGCATGATTTCGCGTGTCGGGGAGGGGCGTGAGCCATGCGCGAGAGCTGCGCCCGTTAACCTTTCTTTAAGGATGATGTAGCGGACGGCGGCCGATTTTGCCAAATCAAGCACGCGGTTTGTTGCGTAGCGAAAGTTTGTCGATGTCGCCGGAAGCGTTGAATTCCCTGTTCTCCCTGTGCATCGGTTTTGCCTTTGCCGGCGCGCTGGCTAGCGGCTATCAGGCCTTCGCCGAGCGCCCCGCAGGCTTCGGCCTGTTGCAGCAGGGTGTCGTGCCGAAAGCGTTCGCCGCGGTGCCGTTCCTGGTTTTCGCCGCGCCCTTCATCATCATGCGCAATACGCTGCGCGGCGCGAAAGTCGAACGCCGCCGTTTTGAATTCGTGATGATCGCGACCGTGCTCGCCGGCTTCTGGAGCCTGATGTCCGGCACGTTTTTTCTCATGACGCTGCGCGCCGCGGGCCTCTTGGCCTGAACTCTATCTTTTGACGCGTTTTCTTCACGCGAACCGGTACCCACTTCGCTTGAAAACGCTTTGAGCCCTGTGCCAATGTCTCCCGCAACAGGAGACATTCATGGCCATCTACGAACTTGATGGGCAGGCGCCCGATCTTCCCACGGACGGAAATTTCTTCATCGCCGACACGGCTGTCGTGATCGGCAAGGTGCGCCTGCAAAATTCGGCCAGCGTGTGGTTCGGCGCGGTGCTGCGCGGCGACAATGAGTGGATCGAGATCGGCGAGGGTTCCAACGTGCAGGACAATTCGACCTGTCACACCGACCCCGGCTTCCCGCTCGTCATCGGCAAGAACTGCACCGTTGGCCACAACGTCATCCTGCACGGCTGCACGCTGGAAGACGACGCGCTGGTCGGCATGGGCTCGATCGTGATGAACGGCGCGAAAATCCGCCGCGGCAGTGTCGTCGGCGCCGGATCCGTCATCACCGAGGGCAAGGAATTTCCCGAATATTCGCTGATCATCGGCTCACCCGCGCGGGTCATTCGCACGCTGACGCCGGAACAGGCGACGGCGATGGGGCGTGTGGCAAAATCTTATCAGCGCAACGGTCCGCGATTCAAAAACGGCTTGAAGAAGATCGGTTGAGCGCGGTCGTCGCTCACGATCGCCGTCAGGTCTTCCGCTTCGGTGTGGCTGATTTCTTGTCCGGCTTTCGCGACGTCACAGCAGCCCCGGCCGCGCTCTTGCGCAACGCGTCCCTGAGGTCGACGGGGATGCCGTGCTTCTTCAACAGATCGGCAAAGGCTTCGTCCGCCAACTCCTGAAGGGTGCCCATGCGGTCGCGCGCAAGCTGCTTCAGCTTGTCGAACGTATCGTCGTCGAACTCGATCAACTTGCGCAACTGTTCATCCCGCCGCTTGCGGCGCAGCGACCTTGATCCAGTGGCCGCCGATGGAAATCGTTCCGGCCGGAACCAGCATGCCGTGCAACCGTTACATCGAAAAGGAGATTTTCGATGGCCCGAGCATCTGTCACGGCCGCAATGACGGCAATAGCAATTCTGCTGATCTCTCCCATCGTTGCAAATGCACAAAGCGGCGGCGCGGCCAGCGGACCGTCCGCGGGCACCGGCGCCGCTGGCTCGCCAAACGCCGGCTCAGCGGGAGCAGGCACCTCCGGCGTCAGCGGCGCGCCGTCCGGCCCGGCAAGCGCCGGTGGGTTGAACAATTCCAGCAACGATCCGAGCGGTGCGGGCAATCCGTCGAAACTTGCCTCGCCACCGCCGCCCGGGACCAACAGCGCAGGCACCGCGAATTCATCCGGACCGGGCGCCGGCGTCACCACCGGGTCGGCCAGAACCAGGGAAGATGCCACGATCGATGCCGAGACCAAGGCGATCGATCGCAGGATCAAGAGCATTTGCCGCGGCTGCTGATTACCGCTCGCTCGGTCGCGCAGATGTGAGCATCGGCATGTGGCAGGCGCACTAAAGTCCGCCCCAGGCTCGCGAGCCGAAAGTCATTGTGACTTTCGGCGAGTGGAGTACCGGGGAGGAACGGTGATGTTACGCAAGACGATAGTCGCGCTGTTCGCAATCGCCTCGATTGGAATGCTGGTGCCCGATGTCGCCTCGGCACGCGGCGGGTTTGGCGGCGGTGGCCGTGGCGGTGGCGGCTTCGGCGGCGGTTTCCGCGGTGGCGGGATCGGCGTGGGCGGGGCAGGTTTTCGCTCAGCCGGCATCGGTCCCGGTTTCCGCAGCGCAGGTGCGGTCGGATTCCGCGCAGCAGGTCCCGTTGGATTCCGTGGCGGCACCTTTGCCGCCAACAGTTTTCGTGGCGGCCTTTACCGGCCCGGATTCCGGCACCGCGGATTCCCCTACGCGGCCGCGGCGGTCGTTGGCGCAGGGCTCGCTTACGGCGCCGGCTATCCCTACGGCTATTATGACGACAGCTATTACTACGGCGGCGGCGCGTACTACGCCAACTATCCCTACGATGACGAAGGCAACTACGCTTACGGCGCCGGTTACTACCCCGATGGCGGTTGCTATGTCGTGCGGCAGCGCATTCCCACGCCGTATGGCTGGGTGCTCCGACCCGTACAGGTCTGCAACTGATCGGCTCTAACAGATTGGCTTGCGGCTTGAGCTAGGCCCGGCCCGACCGGAATGATGGCGGCGGCTGCGGTTTCGTTAGTGCCGCAGCCGGCGTTTCCCACATGGTTGCCATTTGCTGCTACGATGCTTGCTGGTACGCCGCTTGCATTATGTAAGGGATGTTGACCACATGTAAGGGATGTTGACCACGCTCACAGCACCCGCTCTGACATTGGTTTTCCTGGGCGTCGTGGTCGGCTTGGGCACGGCCTTCGTCTGGCTGTTCTGGGAAATCGAGCAGGTTTCAAAACCGCGTCGCCGCGACGGCGTCAGCTAGCGCTCACTCCGTCGCGCTCGATCGCTTGTAGCGAAAGTCGCAGTGGCTGGCGCCCTGCATGATGGTTTGCGTGCGCGTGAGCTTGACGTCGGGGCCAAATCCCTCGGCGGTCGCGAAGTCGGCCGTGCACACCAGCAGGAATCCGAGCTCGGGTTCGCCGAGCTCCTTGTAGAACTCGGCGTAGCGGCATGCCGTCACGTCGAACGCGTAGGCATCCGGTGACTGTTCGATCGTCTTGGTTTCAAGCGCATCGTCACGGGCATAGGTCGCGAACGCGGACGCGATGGTCTTGCCGAGATTGTTCTCATTCTTCTTGCGCCAAAACTCTTCGCCATGGCGGCGATAGGTGTCGCCGAGGGCCTTTCGAACCAGCGCGTTGGCTCGCGCTTCGCCCAATTCCGCCTGCAGGGCTTTGACGATCGGAACCAGCACCTGAGCCTGGATCCTGGCTTGTTGAATGACGGAGATGCTCACGCCTGACCTCGCGTTCTCTTGTTTTTCTTGATTATAGCGCGGCCGGCGGCGGTCAGCGAGGAATGATCCCACTGCTGCTCACGTTCGATCCGGGCAAAAAAACAAGGCCGCTGACGTAGTATACCGTCAACGACCTTGCCAGCCCCGGATATTGAAATCGGCTTGCGCCATCCGGTGAACCGCAGCTTGCCCCGGAATCGCACGGCCAAATGTGAAGCAGTTCACACACTGGAACGAAAATGTTGGGCAGGCGACATAACCCAACGAAAAAGCCGGCCAAGCGGCCGGCTCCTTGAAAACCAGTGTGCGGGCAGGCCGTTCAGCCCTGCGACTTGCCTTTCTTGCGATGGGCGCTCCGGATCGCCTTGTACTTGCGGGCCGATTTGCGCGCCACAGGTGCCGGATCCGAGGTCTGCGCGCTGGCAAAGGACTGCCGCAGGCCGTCGATCGATTCGGTCAGGGTGCCGACCTGTTCGGACAGTTTTCTGGTGTCGGTCTGTTGGGCGGCGAGCAGGCGGCGCACCGTCGTTAGCTGGTCCTGCACGACCTGCAACTGGTCGATCGATTCCTGCTGGGTGGCCTCGATGCCCTTGGTCTTTTCGACCAGCTGCTCGGACGCCTGCGCGGTGCGGGCCTGCAGCTGGCGGGCCGAGGCGACGCGGTCGAGTTCGGGCGAGGTGCCGGTATAGGCGCGCCACGCCACGATCGAGCCGATGCCAAGCACGATGATGGCCAGCGCCGCAGCACCGATGAAGACGGGTTGTCCGCCGAAATGCGAAACCGGGGCGGCTCGGGAAACAGTATCTGCTCTGGGATAATGCCGGGGGATGAGTTCGGTCATGAGACTCCAAGCCGGGCGTGATTTGCAAAGTTCCGTTGCTTAACACAACCTTAACCCTGCTCAAACCCGGATTTGCCCGGAAGGCGGTGGATTTTGGGCAAAACGCCTGCAAAGTCTGCGGTTTGCGCCCGGCCAAAGGTTAACGCGGGAGCATGTTTCCGGACTTTGGCGGAAAGCGGAGACGAGGGCATCGGCTGTACGATTCGATCCACCAGCCGCGCCGCAGCCTGCTTCGCGTTGAAGAGGCCTTTTAAACCTTGCGCGGATTGAACCGGGATCAGTACTTCGCAACCACGGGACCGCTGAACCTGTAATTCAAGCCAGCGCGGACGATGTTGCCGTTCATTCTTGTCGATGTTCCGAAGGTGATGTTTTGCGTACCGTTTAGCGGTGTCAGTACGTTGTCGATGACTCCAAGATCGTAATACAGATATTCCAGCTTGGTACTCCAATTCCCCGCAATCGCATATTCCCAGCCAGCACCCAACGTCCAACCTGACATCCATTTCTGTGCGGAATTTGCCAAACAGAGATTGACGACCGAAGTACAAGCGCCACTGCTGTGTGTCGCATTAAAAGAGCTTGTGGCACGTCCGTAAGCCAGGCCGCCGGTCGCATAGAACAACGAGCGATCGAATGCACTCACGCCCAGACGACCGCGTACTGTTCCAAACCAGTCGAGATTCGTTTCGGTCGACGATGTTATGAATGTGGGCCCGGCCACCACGAACGGCGGTCCTTGCGAACTACCTCGGACCCGTCCAGCATCCAGGTCGGCTTCCACGCCGGCGACAATATTTCCAGTCTGGTAGTTCACTCCGAACTGAAGCCCGCCCAGGAATCCGTTTCGATTTTCGGAAAGCGCAGGCGGAAGGAACAGGTCTGCGCGGACAACGCCTCCGGGATCCAATCCATAAATACTGGTTGAGTTGGACGAGAAGCCATATCCGGCATTGCCGCCGACATACCAACCGGACCAATGATAGGACGTATCAACAACAGGCGCCTTGGCGGCAAGGTCCGCGGCGGATGCTGCGCTGACGCCGGCCATCGCGCCGATCGCGATGGCTGCGGCAAGGATCAATGTTGAATTTCGCATCCGTCCTCAATGAACTTCGGTTCGCCTGGCGATCTCGTCAGCAAAATAAGGGAGGCCTTCGGTCCTCTATATCGTCCCATTCGGCACTCCCGTCATTTCGGCTGGCCGTTGCCAAAGCGCCACACTGGAAATATTGGGACAATTAGCGACGGCTTATTGCGCCGGTCTTGCTGCGGATGAACGCGCCGGCGTGCGCCAATGCGACTCGCCCGTCTTCAAGCCCGGCGTTCCAGACCGGCCAAGCGTGAATCATATGCGGCCAGATCTCGAGGCTCACGTCGACATCCGCACTTCCCGCCGTCTCCGCCAGCCGCGTCGCGTCCGACAGCAGCGTCTCGGCCGAGCCGACCTGGATCAGCATTGGCGGAAAGCCGGAAAGGTCGGCGAACAGCGGCGAGATCAGCGGATCCCTGCGGTCCATCGTCTTATTCATCGTCCTGGGTACATAGGCCTCGGCCAGCTCTTCGAGATAGGCCTGGTGGATGATCGGATCGACGGCATCCTTGGTCGCAAGCGTCGCGCCCGACATGGTGAGATCGGTCCATGGCGAGACCAGCCAGGCGCAGGCGGGCAGGGCTTCGCCGGCCGCGCGCAGCCGGTTGATCAGGCACAGCGCGAGATTGCCGCCGGCGCTGTCGCCGCCGACGGCGATGTTTTCAGCGGCGATGCCTTGCGCGCGCAGAAAGCGCCAGGCGCTCAATGCGTCCTCATGCGCCGCCGGATAGGGATGTTCGGGCGCGCGGCGGTAATCGATCGCGAGCGTCCGCATCCGCGCCGCACGCCCGGCCTCCGTCACCATGCGGCGATGGCTCAAAATTGAGCCCGAGCAATAGCCGCCGCCATGGAAGAACAGCAGCACGCGCGAGACATCGCTGCCTGATACGATCGACCATTCGCCGGAGACGCCGCCGCAATCGACCGCCTCGCATGTGATGTCGTCCGCGACCGACCAGACCGAGCCGACTTCGTCGAGACGTGCGCGGCGCTCTTCCCAGCCGACCGGGCGCGGCTTTGAGGTCAGCAGTGTGCGGATGGCGGCGATTTCGATCTGAGACAAGGCTTTATCCGGCAAGGCTCGTCCTCCGCAGGAAGAGATCGGCCATCGTCTCACACTTCCACGGCGCAAAAAAGTTTGCAGCCAGCTTCAATCTGACTCCCTCTGGATCGTCGCGGTCATCAGCACCGTGTTGTAGGGGTTCCACGTTGAAAGCACGAAGTAGATTTGCGCCCGCCGGACTCCCGGCGTCGGACTGCCGACCGCGCGCGTGTATCGATCAACCAGATAGGGCCCGTACTCGCCGCCCCACTCGTGCTCACGCCCGGGATCGGACATGGGATCGCTACCGTCCTTGACATGCATGAAGTGTCCGTAGCCGAGGCCGGGCCAGCCGGGATCGAACATGACGAAAGGATCACCCCATGGTCCCCATGGCGATAGCGCCACACGAGCGTTGATGCCTCGGGGTGCGCCGGCATTGTACTGCAACAGCCACACGCCGAGCGGTTCGATCCACCCCGCCGATAACTCTCCAACTTGGCGCTGGTTGAACAAGGGAACAGCCAGACGTTGATCGGGATTCCACAGCGGCCGCGAGCCTGGCCCGAGGCCGGTAAAGAAACGCCACGCCGATGGATCTTCGATCGCGCCCAACGGAACGCATGCGAGGTACACGTCGCTGTCGCGATATCGGCCGCTGCCCCAGACCAACAGTGTCTGGCCGCCGAATGGCAGGTCGCTCATGCCTTGCGGCGCGATCACGCACGCGACGTTGATGAATTTTCCGTCCTGGTCCAATCGCGAAACATCGTACAAGGCCACGAGGTAGGTAGGATCATTGTTTCGGGCCCGCGCGAGAACGGTGCGGCCCATCAAAGTGCGGTTCTCTCCGCTCTTTCGAGTGACGGCCGCGATGGGAGAATCGGGGCGCGCGGAATGTGCAGGAGCGATCGGAAAGGGGGGATGCCAACGACCCGAGTCGATCCGCGGATTCGCCCAAGTGGTGCCGACGCCACCATCCGGACCGATCCAGAAAACATCTAGTGCTCCTTCCAAACGTGTTACAGCGGCAATCGGGGAATTGGCGCGGGCGGCTCCCGGTGGTGCGATTGGAAACGGCTGATGCCAGCGGCCAGCGTCAATGCGCGGATTGGCCCAGTTGGTGCCAACACCGCCGTCTGGCCCGATCCAGAATACGTCGAGTGCGCCGTCCAAACGTGTTACGGCGCTGATCGGCGAGTCAGCGCGGGCGGCTCCTCCGGGCGCGATCGGAAACGGCGCGTGCCAGCGACCACCGTCAACGCGGGGATTGGCCCAGGTCGTGCCGACGCCGCCGTCCGGCCCGATCCAGAATACGTCGAGTGCGCCGTCCAATCGAGTAACGGCGGCGATCGGCGAGTTGGCGCGCGCGGCTCCCGGCGGCGCGATCGCGAAAGGCGTGTGCCAGCGGCCACCGTCAACGCGGGGATTGGCCCAGGTGGTGCCGACGCCGCCGTCCGGCCCGATCCAGAATACGTCGAGTGCGCCGTCCAACCGAGTAACGGCGGCGATCGGCGAGTTGGCGCGCGTGGCCCGCGGCGGCGCGATCGGGAAGGGCGCGTGCCAGCGGCCATCATCAATGCGAGGGTTGGCCCAGGTCGTGCCAACGCCGCCATCCGGACCGATCCAGAATACGTCGAGGGCGCCGTCCAGCCGGGTAATGGCAGCGATCGGTGAGTTGGCGCGGGCAGCTCCGGCTGGCGCAATTGGAAAGGGCGGATGCCAGTTACCGGAATCTACGCGAGGGTTGGCCCACGTGGTGCCGACGCCACCGTCTGGCCCGATCCAGAATGCGTCGAGTGCGCCGTCCAATCGAGTAACGGCAGCGATCGGCGAGTTGGCACGAGCGGCTCCCGGCGGCGCGATCGGGAACGGCGGACGCCAATGCCCCGTGTCGACGACGGGATTGGCCCAGGTGGTGCCGATACCACCGTCCGGGCCGATCCAGAACGCATCAAGGCCGCCGTCTCCGCCCTGACTGTCGATGCGGTCCGTCGAATGAAAGATGTACATCTGTCCGTTGGCGCTGATCCCCGCAATCGGGACCTCGAAAGCGCCAGTTGGCAACAGAGCCCCATTGCTGCCTTCGAGCCGGGGTGAGCGATAGACGCCATTGTTATTGATGAATTCGAGATGGACCCCGGGCTCCGGATTGGTGTCGCTCGTCCATGCAACGCTGTCGGTGTCGCGGAACGGTTGCGGTCCAGGCCAGGTGTCGCCGAACAGAAACCAGCAGTTGCCGCCGTGCTCGAACGACGAACCAAGATCCGTTCCGAAGAAACCGAAGCGGCTCTCGGTCTGATTGAAGGCGGGCTGGTTTCGCTCGCGGTCGCGCTCGCCGGTGAGCTGGCACACTTTTCGAACGCTCGCACGCTCGACGCTTACACGTGGGGGCATGTTGACCTCGCGAGTTTGCCGTTCCGCTTGCTGCGCGGCCGAAGCCGACTGACGCACCAAGGTCGGTCAAGGGTGAGAAGCAGGTTCAACGAGTGCAGAGGCAGGAGGCGTTTGCCTGAACGGTCGGATGTCCAAACCTATGTCTGCATTCATAGGTTGCGTTATGAACCATTTCACAAACGTGGCTGCGACCGTTTGGTGGAAATCGCTGAAGACGAAATCCCGATAATATGCGTTTGCTTGCCCCAAAAAAGTTGCGGCCGCCCTTCCTGTCGCGCACCACCGTGATCAGCAGCGCTTCGCGCGGCCATCCGGCGTCGATCATTTTCGTTTCGCCACGGGCTTCGCAAGATCACGGGCGTGCTCGATGAAGAGCCGCGCGACCGGACTAAGCATCCGGCTCTTCAGGGTGGCGATGCCGTTTGACACTGGAGCCATCGGCAGTTCGACGGCCAAGATCTTGAGTTCCGTGCGTTTGGTGGGAAACCTCAATATTGAAACCGGGAAGATCGTGAGAAAGCGCCCGGTTGCCAGCAAACTAACTCGCACTTCCTGGGGGACCGCGAACACAGTCGTGCGCGGGTAATCGAGGCCGCAGGAGCGGAACGCTTGCATTGCGGCCGCCCCGAAGCCGCTTTCCGGCGGTGGCAGTACCCACGCCTCGTTCACCAATTCGGCGAGCTCGATACTGCGTCGTCGGACCCAGGGATTTTGCGCTCCCGCTACGACGACAAATGATTCATCAAACAGAAATTCGAAATCCAGTCGCTGGTCTGCGATGGGTCCCCATCTCCGTGTGATCAGAAGGTCAACGTTACGCTCGCTAAGTGCATGGTGCAGAGCGCTTACCTCTGCGATCACAAGGTGAAACACGATCCTCGGATATCGCTGTGAGACGCGATCGACGGCAGCGGTAACAAAGCTCGGAGCAATAAAAGGGTGA
>Ga0137364_10001763_pt1 | contig 10510 bp, 10 predicted proteins | sample SagtaG_10_FD_104798 | JGI IMG/M metagenome (GOLD analysis project Ga0137364, IMG submission 104798) | Vadose zone soil microbial communities from Sagehorn Ranch, Mendocino, California, USA - Sage1_L_20_16 metaG | ecosystem: Environmental > Terrestrial > Soil > Vadose zone | place: USA... | reverse complement strand
GGTGTTCGCGGCGTAGATGCGGCCCACGGCTTCGCCCAGGCGCGCCGTCCCCCGCGTGGCCACCGCCACGGCGCACGGAAACGTGGCGCCGAGCAGCAGCGTGACGGGCAGGAAGACGACGATGCTGAGGCCGAGCTGAATCCACAGCACGAACTCGGGGGCCTGCGACCAGCGCAGCGCGGCCAGCAGGATCTCGGGCAGGCGCTCGAACGCCACGATGACCGGAACGACCAGCACCGCGATCCCGGCCTGGAGCGCGGCGAAGGTCGCTGGGGACGGCCGGCGCGCCCCCCAGAGCCAGGCGTAGAGGGCGCTCCCGGCCGCGAGGCCCAGCAGGAACGCCACGAGCATCGACGTGAAGGCGTAGGTCGAGCTGCCGAGCAGGAGGGCCAGGGCCCGCGTCCAGGCCACCTCGTAGAGCATCGAGACGGCCCCCGAGACGCCGAGGGCCACCACGGTGAGCCGGACGCCGAGCGGCAACGCGTCGGCAGCCGGCGCCTCCCCCGCATCGACGCCGCGCTCGCGCGCCGGCGTGGGACCCATCTCCACCGGCGGGGCCGACCGCCTGCGGCCGTAGATGAGCGCCGCGACACCGAGCGCCACGTTCAGCGCGGCCGCGGCCTCGATCGTCGCGCGGTTGCCGAGCCACGGGAGCAACACGTAGCCCGCCGCCGCCGCGCCGAGCACCGCGCCGCATGTATTGACCGCGTAGAGCCCGCCGACGAGGCGGCCCACGCGGTGCTCCGTCCTGGCCAGCGTCTGGCTCAACACCGGGAGCGTCGCGCCCATCAATGTCGTCGGCAGCAGCAGCAGCGCCGCGCCGATCGCGAACTGGATCCACGGCAGGACCGCGTAGGACCGCCCCAGTGCCCGGAAGAGGTCGGGGTACCCGGCGGCGCTCCACCCGAAGAGCAGCGGGAGCAGGGCCGCCCAGGCCCCGGTGCCGAGCTCGAGCCAGCCGTAGGCCCGGATCGGGCTCCGGATCCGGCGCGTCAGGCCCCCGAACACGGCGCTGCCCAGCGCGAGCCCGCCCATGAAGACGATCAGCACCGTCGCGACGGCGTGCACCGTGTGGCCGAAGACCAGCCCGAGCATCCTGAGCGAGACGACCTCGTACACGAGGGCCGTCGCGCCCGAGAGGAAGAAGCAAAGAGAGAGGAAGCCCACCATGTCGAGCGCCCGTGGCTCGCCGCGGTCGCTACTTGAGGTCGGGGAAATCGTCGCGGCGCTGGACGCCGTTCTCCGGCGTCAGATCGAGCAGGAGACTCTGCCCAGGCTCGAGCGTCACCTTGAGACGCCACTTCGGATCGGGCCCGACCGTGTCGCTCAGCCGGTAGGTGCCGGCGGGAACGTTCTTGAACTCGTAGTTGCCGCTGCGATCGGTCCGAAACTCTCGGAAGTACGCCTTCGTGGGCGTGGCTCGGAGACCGATCAGAAAGATCTGGTAGCGAGACAACGGGGTCGAGGGCTGCCCCGGCTCCCCCCACATAACGATGCCGTGAACCCCGCTGTCACCGACCCAGGGATCAGACGCGGTCTCGGTTGACGTTCCCAACTTCTTCCTGGCCGCCAGCCATTTTCGGGCCGCCTTCGCCTCGTCGGAGTCCGAGAGCGCGTTGGCGACGACCCATTCGAACTCGCGCACGGCTTCGTCCGACTGGTCAAGCCAGGTCGCGCAGATGGCGAGGTTGTAGTGGAGGAAGGGGCTGTTCGGGTCCTTCTGGAGGGCCGCACGAAGGTGCGGGGCGGCGCCGGCCCAGTTGGCCACCGCCAGCGCCTTCTTCGCCTCTGCGACGTCGTCGACGGCCGCCGGCGCCTTCGAGGCCGGAGGTGCCTCCCCGCCGCGCTTGCACCCGGCGACAACGACGAGCGCGAGGCCGATCGCGAGCAGCGCGAGCGACGGCCTCACGAACCCGAGACTTCTCGATAGGTTCCCGGCATGAGGAACCAGCTCTGGCTGAGGAAGCCCCCGCCGTTGCGAACGGCCGGGCAGTTGTAGGAGATTGGAGCGTTCCCGACGTCCTCATCGTCGATGTTGGTCGAGCTGTTATCCATCCGGTTTGTCGAGATGACCGCCCCGGTGTAGAGTCCGGGGCCGGCGCCGTGCAGGGTGACGGTGTTCTGGGCGTAGATCATCCCGGTCATGTTGATGCCACCGCTGACGTCGACGTTGCCGGCCACGATGAGCCAGCCGCTAAAGTTTACACTCCCGTGGAGACTGACCGTGGGGACATTCGCCAAAGGAGTGCTGGCCGAGAGGACGCTCTCGTCGGTCGTGTCCACGAAGATGAGGCCGTTTGTTGGCGGGACGTGCCAGGTCGGCGAACCCTTGACGTAGAGCCCGTTCGTCTTGGCCATCGCCTTCAGCGTCGCCATGTCGGAGTCCGTCAGAGTCATGGTGGACGGGAAGGTCTGGGTGCACGCGGCGCCATCTGGGCAAGGCGACGCATTCGTATACCCGGGCGGCGGACTCAGGTTCGGGTTCCCGTTGACGGTGACCAACCCCGTACTGCCCACCGCCGATGCCGGAGTCACGCCCGAGCAGTATTGTCCCGCTGGCACGCCTCCCTGCGCGGTCAGGCTGGCGTTGACCGAGGCGCTCCCACCAACCTTGATAGTGGTTGCGTGCCCGGCCGGGTCCTCGCCCCCCGCGCAGAGACCGCACTGCGGGGTGATCCAGTTGAACCGCGTCACCTGCGTGATGATCTTCTTGATCGCGATCGGGTTGGTCGCGTTCGGGACGAAGCCGACCGCGGTGACGACCTTGATGTTCCGCTGGGTGCCGTCGGTGATCGACACCTTGAAGCTCCCGACGCCCAACCCGTTCTCGGTGGTGCCATTGTAAGCCGCCGGCACGTTCAGCAGATTGTAGTTTGCGTCGAGCGTGATCACGCCGGCCGTGGTGGGACTCGCCTCTCCGGTTGTCAACGCCCACAGCACCCGCTCGACGCCCGACTCTGCCAGCGCGCGGGCCTGGGCGCTCGCGACCTGGTTGCTCGCGATCTGCGGCTCGCTCGTCGCGAGGACGGCGAAGGCCGCCATGAGCGCGGTCAGGATGGCCATGACGATCAGCGCCATCGGCAGTGCGATTCCACGTTCGTTCCTTAGCATTATTCGTTCCTCACTCTCACGCGCCCTTCCATGACGGCCGAGCGGATCTGCGGAGCCCCAAGCGTCGCGTCCTCGGACCGGGTCGTGATCCGGATGTCGATCGAGCGGACGTTCGCCGCCGTCGACGTCGCCACGCCGCTGGGGTCGTAGTAGATGATCGCCAGACTGGTCACGCCGCCGATCAACGTGTCCGGCTGGTTCGCGGCGCCCGTCTGGTTGCGCTGGAGCAGGTAGGGCGCTCCGGCGCCGCTGAGCGAGTACGCGACGGTGATCAGTGTGTTGGTGTCGTCGAGGTACGTGAACGTGACGGCGTTCGCGCTCGACGTCGTGATCGTGGATGCGGAGCGCAGCTCGCGCAGCATGCGCTCGAGCGCGACTCGCGCGTTCTGCTGGACCTCGGCGCGCCCGGCGCCGTACTGGTAGGCGGTCTGCCCCTCTTGGAGAGTGAGCAGAAGGCCGGCCAGAAGGAGGCCCATCACGGCCATGGCGGTGAGCAGCTCGGCGAGTGTGTAGCCGCGTTCGTTATTCATTCGTGGCTTCATTTCTGGCTGATGATCATCGAGACAGAATACGACTTGGGGCCGGTCGACGCCGTCCCGGTGACGCTCGGCGGGGTGTAGCTCACGGTGACGGTCACGAAGCGCATGCCGGGATCCGAGATCCCGGTGAAGCACGTCGAGGCGCCGCAGTCGGTGACGCGAACCTGTCGCGAGTAGCCGTTGAAGTTGGTGATCGACGTCGAGCTCTCGTCGGCCAGCCACGGCAGCGTCCCGCCGCTCGCGACCGTGGTTGGCCCGTAGGTGCAGGTACCGCTCGAGCTCGAGCTGGCCACGGGCACGGTCGGGGCGGCGGTCGACGACACCGAGACGCCGAGACAGTCGTAGGGAGTCGTCAGCGACGTTGGGTTCCACGGCAGGCTCCGGATCTGCTCCATCTTCTGGTCGGCGAGGAACGTCGCCGTGGAGAGCTGGTGGCCCTCCTGGACCGCGGAGGTCGCGACCGGCACGATCGTCGCGAGCGCAACGAACGCGAGCGAGACGATGACCGCGGCGACGAGCACCTCGGCCACCGTGAATCCGCGCTGATCGTTGAACCTCATGGCAAACCTCATGGCCCGATCGTGACGCGCCCGGAGAGGGCGACGGTGACGGTCATCGTCCCACTGTTGATGGGGTTTCTCACGGTGTAGATCCCCGCGGTGGTCGCCGCCCCCATGTAGTTGAACACCACGTTGGCGGTCGCCGAGCTTATTTGGACGTTGTTCTGGAGCGTGAACCAGCCGTTCGCGTCGGTGCCCGGTCCCGTCCAGACCGTGCCGGCGCACACCAACCCCCCGGTCAGGAACTGCACCTGAGTGGAGCCCCCCTGCTTCACGCAGACCGTCGTGTTCTGCGAGATCGCGACCTGGCGGCCCCGGTTGATGATGGTCGTCAGCTCCCGGGCGCCCCCCAGCAGCGTCGCCGAGCGCCAGTACGCGACGAACGCGGGCGCGCTGACCGACGTGATGACGGCGATCACCCCCACGAGCACGAGCAACTCGACGAGGCTGAAGCCTGCGCTGCCGATCCGCCGCATGGCTACCCCAAAATATACCTGGGAACCGCCCGCTTCACGGATGGTCGTGAGGGTCGGCGCGGGTGTCCGCCCGAGCCCGACGCGCTGCCTTCCGGAATCTTCGATACGCATATCCGCGACTCTTCGTGGCAATCTCTGTACCAAGCCCCTCGATCGCGCCACTTTGCTTCACCCATCGTAGGTTGTCCGACGGGAAGGGTCTGCGTCTTCGGGCCGGGTTGGCCATTTTCTGGCCGATGGACTGACCTTTTTTGGCTCAGCCAGAGCTGCCGCACCGCCTCGGCGAGGGTGCCCTCTCAGCCCTCCGCAGGCCGGGGACGCGGGTCCCGAACCCACACGAGGAGCAGTCCCAGGGCGACCGCGCCCGAAAGCGCCGCGACGCCGAAGACCGCCGCGAAGCCCCACGCGTCGGCGAGCAGGCCGGCGACGAGCGGAGCGCCGAACGCCACCGGCGCCAGGGACGTGGTCCCCAGGCCGATGTAGGTCGGCCGCTCCTCGGGCGAGGGCGCGAACTCGAGCAGCACGTTGAGGTTCGAGATCGTGAGCGCCGAGCCCTGGACGCCCACCAGCACGAACACGACCCCGAACGCCGCGAGCGACGGCGCGGCGAGCGCGAGCGCGCTCGCGCTGACCGACGCGGCCAGGCCGGCGGCAAGCACGAGGCGGTGGCCCGCGCGGTCGGCGAGCCAGCCGAGCGTCACGGTGCCCGCGACCTGCCCGGCGAGGAGCAGGGTCGTGAACACGCCTACCTGCGCGTCTGGCGGCGCCCACGCGAGCAGCGCGTAGACGGTGTAGAACCCGTTCCCCATTCCGGAGACCATGCCGACGGCGCGCGCCAGGAGGAACCAGCGGAGGTTCCGGTCGCGCCCGAGCAGCGCGGGCACGCGCGCCAGGTACGCCCGGAGCCCGACCGGCGGCGCGGCGGCCGCGGCCGGCGGCTCGCGGACCAGCACGAGCGCGGCGAACGAGACGGCCATGCACGCGGCCGCGCAGAGAAAGCAGACCCCGTAGCTCGCGGGCGCCGGCACGGTGGATAGGATGCGCGCCGTCAGGAAGCTCCCGGCGAACCCGCCGACGCCCGCGACGAGGCTCGAGGCCGCGAAGAAGCGCCCGCGCGCGGTCACCGGAATCGCGCGCCCGACGATGTCCATCCACGCCGGCATCAGCACGCCCCCGACACCGGTGAGCGTGAGGAGCATGAGGAGCAGGAGCGCGAGCGTCACCCCGGGCGCGCTCTCGGCGAGGAGGAAGGCGGCGAGCGCCAGGACCAGGAACGGCGCGCGCTCCCAGATCGTGTAGCGGACCACGAACGGGAGCTTCCGCGCGAGCGCTTCGGTGTGGCCCGCGGCGAAGAGCGAGGGCAGGAACCAGCCGAGCGTCATCACCGCGGGGATCGCGCCGATCACGACATTGGGCGCGCCGAGATGGGCGGCGAACGCGGGCAGGATCGTGGCCTGCGAGGCGAACGAGAGCCCGAGCATGAAGACCGCGTGGTCGACGCCGAGTGCCACGAGGTTGTGGCGCAGGCCGGGGGTCAGCGCCACTCCGCCGTCTCGAGCTCGGCCGCGAGCTGGCGCACGAGCGCGCGCCAGTCCCTGCGGTCGGTGTCGATCACGACTCGCGTCGCGGCCTCACCCTCGGGGCGGGCGCGCACGCGGACGACCTGCGGCAGGAGCCGGCGGCCGGCGCGCGCCTCGAGCGACGCCTCACCCGTATCGTAGCGGACGATGCGCGCGCCGAGCCGCCGGAGCGCGAGCGCGGCGCGGTAGACGACCTCCTCGGGCGCGCCGCGCACGACCAGCTCGCGCGCGGCCACGCGTCTCAGGCGATGCGGATGTCGAGCCAGCCGTGGCGCGTCACGGTCACGCGCTCGCCCTCGCGCGCCAGGACCGTGGTCGTCGCCGACTCGAAGATCGCCGGGCCCTTCACCTCGTGGCCCGCGGCCAGCGCGTCGAGCTTCCAGACGGGCACCTCGACCCAGTCGCCGAGCCACACGCGCCGCCGCCCGGGGCCCGCCGCCGCGCGCCCCGCCGCCGCCTGGCCCTCCGCGGGCAGCACGGGCAAGGCGCCGACGACGGCGACGCGCGCGTTGACGATGACGACCTCCTGGCCCGGCGCGCTGTAGGCGTAGAGCTCCTCGTGGCGGCGGTGGAAGCGGTCGGCGACCTCGTCCAGCAGGCTCGCCGCCTCGAGGTCCACGCCGTCGAGCGGCACCTGGATCTCGAAGATCTGCTCGCCGTAGCGCATGTCGAGCGAGCGGTGGACGCTCACCGGCCCCTCGAAGGCGCCGAGACGTCGCCGCCCTTCCTCCTCGAGCTCGGCGAAGAGCCGCCGCAGGGCCGCGGGCGTCATGCGTGTGACCTCGCTCACGTGGGAGCGCACCAGCTCGTACCGGAGATCGGTCGCGAGCATGCCCCAGGCCGAGAGCACCGCGGCGACCGACGGCACGACGACGCGCCGGATCTCGAGCAGGCGCGCGACCTCCGTGACGTGGAGGCCCGCCGCGCCGCCGAAGGCGACCAGCGCGAACTTCCTCGGGTCCACGCCCCGCCGCACCGAGACGATCTTGATCCCCTCGGCCATGTTGGTGTTGACGACGCGCGAGATGCCGAGGGCCGCCTCGCGGAGGCTCGTCCCGAGCTGCTTGGCGACCTGCGCGACCGCGCGCTCCGCCGCCTTCGCGTCGAGGCCGATGCGTCCGCCGAGGAAGTTCGCCGGGTCGAGGTAGCCGAGGACGAGGTTCGCGTCGGTGACCGTCGCGCGGGTGCCGCCCTTCGCATAGCCGGCGGGGCCCGGGTCGGCGCCGGCGCTCTCGGGCCCGACGTGCAGGATACGGCCCGGGTCCACCCAGGCGATCGAGCCGCCGCCGGCGCCGAGCGTGTGGATGTCGAGGGCCGGCAACGCGACCTTCGCGACGCCGACCGTCTTCTCGCCGGTCAGCTGAGGCTCCCCCCGCTGCAGGAGCGCGATGTCGGTGCTCGTCCCGCCCATGTCGAAGGTGATCAGGTTCCCCTCGCCGAGGAGCCGCGCCGAGTAGCGGCCGGCCGCGACACCGCCCGCCGGCCCGGACAGGACCGCGCCGGCCGCGAGGCGCGCCGACTCTTTCATCGGCGCGACGCCGCCGTGCGACTGCATGATCAGCACGTCGCCGCGATAGCCGGCGGCCCGGAGCCGCGTGGCGAGGCTCGCCAGGTAGCGCGCGAGGCCGGGCCCGACGTATGCGTTGACGACCGTCGTCCAGACGCGCTCGTACTCCTTGATCTGCGGCAGGACCTCGGACGAGAGCGAGACGTAGGCGTCGGGCAGGCGTTTCGCGACCAGGCGCCCGGTCTCCACCTCGTGCCGGGCGTTGCGGTAGGCGTGCAGGTAGCAGACGGCCACCGCCTCGACGCCGTCCCTGGCGAGCCGGCCGACGGCGGCGGCGAGCGATTTCGCGTCGAGCCGGGTCATCACCGTGCCGTCGAATCGCATGCGCTCCCGGACCCCGAGGCGCCGCGCGCGCGGGACGAGGGGGACCGGCGGCGGCATCCGGAGGTTGTAGCGGTCGTCCTTCAACCCCTCGCGCATCTCGATGACGTCGCGATGCCCCTCGGTCGTCAGCAGACCGACCTTCGCGCCCTTCCGCTCGAGCAGCGCGTTGGTCGCGACCGTCGTGCCGTGCACGATGGACGTGGTGGCCGCGAGGAGACCCCGGAGGTCGGTGCCGAGCTCGGCCGCGAGGAGGCGCAGCCCCTCGATGAGCCCCTCGGACGGGTCCCGTGGCGTGGAGGCGCTCTTGGCGATGACGACCCGGCCGCGCGCGTCCACGGCGGCCAGATCGGTGAAGGTGCCGCCGACGTCGATCCCGACGCGGTACACGGAGCTAGTCCGGCAGGACGTCGGAGCCCGGCTCGGGCTCCACGGCGAAGGCGTTCAGCGCGCAGGCGATCATCGCGTAGTAGCCCGCGGTCGCCGTCAGCTCGACGAGGGCCTGCGTCCCGAAGCGCGCGCGCAACGCCTCGTACGCCGCGTCGCTCACGCGGTGGACGCGCAAGAGCGCCGTCGCGTACTGGACGATCTCGGTCTCCGCGGGCGTGAGCCCGGCGGGGGCGCGCTTGTCGCGGATCGCGGCGATCGCCTCGCCGCGCACGCCCGCCTTCTTCGCGAGCGGCACGTGCGCGGCCCACTCGTAGCGGCAGTCCATCGCGCGCGCCGTGGCGAGGATCGCCAGCTCGCGCTGCTCGCCCGAGAGCGCCGACTCGAAACGCACGTAGGTGCCGAGGTGCGCGATCCGCTTGGCGACCTCGGGGCTGTGGAGGAGCACGCTGAAGGGCCCGGCCACCTGGCCCCGGCTCTGCGTGATCAGGTCGAACGCGGCGTGATACTCCGACGGCAGCTCGTCCTTCTGCGTGATCAGCGGCACGCGCGCCATCAGTAGAGCGTCCTCTTGAGCCCCTCCTCGCTCTCGCGCTGGTACTCCTCGAGGGTCTTGCCCTCGGGACGGACCTGGTCGTAGAGCACGCACGCCATCGACGGCAGGGCGTCGCGGGCGGGCCAGCGTGCCGGCTCCCAGAGCTCCGCGCGCCGGAACGCCTTCGGGCAGTGGAAGAAGCACTCCTCGACCTCGACGCCGATCGCGAGGAGCGGCGCGCGGCCGCGCGCCGCGAGCGAGGCGAGCAGTGGGGCGTCGCGCACGATCCAGGCACGCCCGTTGACCCGCAGCGTCTCCTCGCGCCCCGGGATGAGGAAGATCATCCCGACGTGGGGGTTCTGGAGGAGGTTCCGCATCCCGTCGAGCCGCCGGTTGCCCGGCCGGTCGGGGACGACGAGGTGCCGGTCGTCGAGCACGCGGACGAAGCCCGGCGCGTCGCCCTTGGGCGAGACGTCGCACTGGCCCCTCGCGTTCGAGGACGCGAGCAGCAGGAAGGGCGAGCCCGCGATGAAGGCGCGGCAGTGCGCATCCAGGACCGCGATGTCCTTCTTCACCGCCCGCTCGCTCGGCGAGCCGAGGAGGTCTCTCAGATCTTGCTCCGACGTCACGACGTGCGTCCACATGCCCGCCCTCCTCACCTGGCGCCGCGCTTCGTGACCACGCCGTTGCCGACGTCCGCCGCGCGCGCCGCGCGCGCCCGCTTCGACGGCGGCCCGTACCCGCCGCCGCCCGACGACTCGACGAAGAACACGTCGCCGGGCCGGACGACGATGCCGACCTCCTTCGTCTTCAGGGCCCGCGGCGGCCGGCCGCGCGAGAGGAGCCGGTAGCGATGCGGGAGCCCGTCCTTGCCGCCGAGCAGGCCGTAGGGCGCGTGGCGGATGCCGTCGCCCGCGGTGTTGGCGACGGCGGGCTCCTCGGTGTCCATGCGCAGGCGGAGCACCGCGCCGACGCCGCCCCGGTGCATGCCGTCGCCGCCCGAGTCCGCACGGAACTCGTGATGCTCGAAGGTCAGCGGGAAGCGCACCTCGGCGACCTCGACGCTCCCGAACTTGATGCCGCCCGCGGCCTGGCCCTCGCCCGCGGTCTCCCAGCCGTCGCCCGCGGCGGTGGCGCCGCCGCCCGGCCGCGCGTGGAACATGTGCCAGATGAACGACCGCCCCGTCCTCGGGTTGACGCCCTTGATCGCGATGCGGAAGCGCCGCCCCCAGCCCGCGATCGAGCGCTCGGGACACGCGGGCGCCAGGGCCTTGATGATCGCCTCGGCGATGTCCTGGGCGCAGTGGTTGGTCGCGAGCGTCACCGGCGCCGGCGCGAACGGCCAGACGATCGTGCCCTCCTTCAGGATGGTCTTCACGGGGCGGAAGGTCCCCGAGTTCTTCGGCGTGCGCGGGTCGATGAGGTACGCGAACG
>Ga0137364_10001762_pt1 | contig 10511 bp, 8 predicted proteins | sample SagtaG_10_FD_104798 | JGI IMG/M metagenome (GOLD analysis project Ga0137364, IMG submission 104798) | Vadose zone soil microbial communities from Sagehorn Ranch, Mendocino, California, USA - Sage1_L_20_16 metaG | ecosystem: Environmental > Terrestrial > Soil > Vadose zone | place: USA... | reverse complement strand
GCGGTATTCGCTTTGCTTGTCTCCTTTTTCCTCACGCTGCTCGTTCCGTCACTCAATCAGTCAGGCTCCCTCTATCAGCTACTCTTTAACATTGACACAGGAATTAGCCCGTTGAATTTCCTGCTCCCGCTCTGCTTTGGCATTGCAATACTACGTTACCGGCTGTGGGACATCGATGTGCTGATCAACCGCACATTAGTATATGGTACCCTGACAGCTATCCTGGCCCTGGTGTACTTCGGTCTCGTGGTCGGGCTGCAATTTCTTTTTCGCGACCTGACCGGCCAGGTAGCGAGTTCACCGCTGATCATCGTTGGTTCCACGCTGGCAATTGCGGCCCTTTTTCAGCCCTTACGCAGGCGCATCCAGAGTGCTATTGATCGCCGCTTCTATCGCCGGAAGTATGATGCGGCGAAGACGCTTGCTCATTTTAGCGCGATATTGCGCGATGAGGTGGATCTGAACCAGTTGAGCGAACAATTGGTTGAGGTTGTGGAGGAGACGATGCAACCGGCGCATGTTTCGCTCTGGTTGCGAAAACCTAAAAAAGAGTAAGGGAAAACAGGACATTTGGGCGATTTTTAGCCTCTGCGAACAATTCTCGTGTATTCTTGCATATGAGACTGTGTCATGATGCTTTTTGACTTGTTCATCTGGATAGCGGAATGTCCACCGAGGGCCGATAAATCGGCGGTGAGCGCGATAAATCGGCTCCTACTGGTGTAGGGAGGGAGCTAGTGAGAAGATATCCTCATTTGTTTTTGCTTCGTCACCGTGTAACAACAGCGGGCCTCTTTGTTATTTGCCTCCTTGCTGTTGCTATCCCCGCTGCTGCATTTGTTGCACAAAGATCGGTAGAGCTACAGCACAAGACTGTACCTGTATCGACAACTTCCGCACAGATGATATCTGTTTCTTCGCATGTAGATGTGGTAGAGACACCTCTTGTTAAGCATATGCAGAAGTCTACTGCAAATCCTGCCACAAAAACACGGCCCAGCCCTACTACGACAACGAACAATTCGGGCAATTTTGGCATGCTGCCTCCGGGTGCTACTTTGCCAACTGAAGCGCAGTGCGCCGCTCGTGTTCAGCTTTCTTCCTGGGAACCGCGGCCAGATAATTACGCGGCAAATCACCGGGTACCGACTGCTCAACAGATTGCCGGGATGGAGGCGTGGAATGACAGTACTGGCTATGATCCCAGAGCAGATGCTTTGCGCAAACAAATCGCTGGCAACTATACTGGGACAACTGACGAGATACTGCAATGGACGGCGTGCAAATGGGGCATAGACCCAAATATTGTGCGGGCGGAGGCGGTGACGGAATCGTACTGGCATCAGAGCCAGTTGGGCGACCTGACGACCAACCAGAGTGTGTGCCCACCGGGGACATGGAACGGCACTAATTGCTACCAGAGCTACAGCATTCTCCAGATCAAGTACATCTACAACAAGGGCGAATGGCCGATGAGCCGCGACGATACAGCTTTTAGCGCCGAGTATATGTACGGGGTGATCCGCGCCTGCTACGAAGGATGGACGAGCTATCTCGTGGGTCGCCCACCCTCGCCTGGCTATCCGAGCTACCATGCAGGCGATATTTGGGGATGTGTTGGTCGATGGTTCAGTGGGAGCTGGTACGACCAGGGCGCGATTGATTACATTAAGACCGTCAAGACCCATTATGCCAACGAAGATTGGTTGAAAGCAGGGTTTTAAGTGAGATGTGGCAAAAGTTGCGGCGTGGCCCCGCTTCAGGACGACCGCAAGGGATCGTCCCTACTATACGACGGATCAGCCCGCCAAGCCCGTGGAGAGTTCTGGGGCGGGGAAGGCAACCCTAAAGTTGGTGAGCATGGGCGACGCAAGCGTCCCCACCCCGCTCAACACCACCCCCGCCCCTACGGGGACGAAGCGGCTTCCAAAGCGACATTATAGAAACCTACCCGTGAAAGTCCCCGTCCCCACGGGACAAGGGGGGTTCTTCCTCCTGAACTTGACGCTTTTGGGGTGAGCACAACCAGAGCGAGACGTGTGCCGGCTGCATTGTCTCCTGCACGACTGCCACGAGGTGCTCACACAATTGGTGTAAATCAACTTCGTTGCGTAATGTCGCGCTAAAGGCGGCGAGGGTGCGGGCAGCGTCATACTTGCGACGGTAGAAGCGACGGTCGATGATGATCTGGATACGGCGGCGCAAGGGTTGGAAGAGGGCAGCAATGGCGAGTGTCGAAGCAACAATGACGACTGGAGTTTGTGAGACCTGCCCTGTGAACAGGCGTACCAGCGACTCTAGACCGATAACCAGGCCAAAGTAGACCAGGGCCAGCGAGGCCGTCAGCGTGCCGTAGACCAGCGTGCGGTTGATCAGGATATCTATGTCGTACAAACGATAGCGCAGGACGGCGATGCCGATCGAGAGGGGAAGCAAGAGCGTCAGGAGGGGATAGACGTTCTGAAGCAAGGAATACGGGGAATCGGGCTGATTAACCTCTGGGAAGAAGACCGCGAAAAGCAGACCTAACACAATAAATCCGGCGGCCACGGTGATAATGCCAAAGACCACCCACTTGGTCTGCTGGCGCTGGAGAGGTGTGGAGACACGTCGATAGCGGTAGACTTGCGAAAAGATAATGGCGGCATAGGAGACGACATCAAGCAGCCCGGTGAGCCAGCCTGGCCAGGTATTCGCATTGAACGGGGAGGTAAGGGGGAAGAGTGACGAAACGGTCTGGAGGATGAGGAGCAACAGGAACACTGCCATCCAGCGCGGGACCAGTCGTCCACTGGGAAAGAGTAGAAAGAACGCGCCAATGGAGACTTGCCCAATCGCACTCATGAGCGGGGTGGGCAGATTGAGGGCCGGGTAGGCGAGGGCCAGCGCGGAGATGGGCAGCCCCTGGAAGGTGGTAACGAACATCACGAGAAAAAAGGCTGCCAATAGGGCCGATCAATCGGCTGTGGGCGCGGTAAACCGGGTGCACGATAAATCGGCACCTACGGGCGATCAAGGCTCTTGCGTTTCACCCGATGCATCCTCTATGATAGCAAGAGCTGTTGAAACGGACTAAAGAACGATGGAGAGGCTTATATGACCCGGCTGATACTTGTTCGTCATGGGGAGACCGTGGCGAATCGCGAGTTTCGCTATATTGGCGGGCGAGATGATGCTCTTTCTGAAAGAGGGGTGGCGCAGGCGAAACAGCTGGCTGAGGCACTGGCTATGCTGCCGATTGCGGCCGTTTATAGCAGCCCTTTACAACGCGCATATCAGACGGCCTTGCCTATTGCTGCTCGCCATGGGCTGGAGGTGCGGAAAGCTGATGATCTTCGCGAGGGTGATTTTGGCATGTGGGAAGGCTATACGCGCGATGAGATCATTGCGCGGGGTGGGCAGGAGGCCGAGTACCTTTTTGCCTGGCAACGCGATGCTGCCCTTGCGCCTCCCAGTGGGGAGAGCCTCGTTGACATGCGCGACCGTGCCTGTGCTGCGACCACGTCACTGGCTCAGGCTCATCCTGGTCAGATGGTTGTGCTTGTCTCACATGTTGGACCTGTGAAGGCGCTGCTCTGCACGGCTCTTGGAGCACCGCTCACTTCTATGTTCCACATCTTCCTTGACCCGGCTACGATCAGTGTGGTGGACTGGCAGGACGCAGGCTCTGTGGTGCGGCTGATCAATAGTCATGCTCACCTGGGCTGGGACCAGGCTCGCTGGATGCGTTTATGATGCTTTGTGGCAGCATCCACCTGGCGGTCTGTGCTCGTTGGATATGCTTTTTAGACGCTGTGGTCGCCATATTATTTGGTCAGGAGAAAGGTGCAGAATAGCTATGGATGCCAGTCTTCGCCATTTGCTGAGCGAGCTCGAAGAGGCAGGACGACGCAATGATGAACAGGAACAGGACCGCAGCAGGAAGATGCTGAACCTGGAGCCAGAGACTGCGCACCTGCTCAGTGTGCTGGTGCGCAGCAGCCGGCGCACACGGCTGCTCGAAATCGGCACGTCGAATGGGTACAGTACTATCTGGTTGGCATGGGCTACGCATATGGTTGGCGGTCATGTGATCAGTATCGACCGCGACAAACACAAACAGGCGCTCGCCGATGCGAATCTCCGCCGGGCTGGTTTACGCGATGTGGTCGAGCTCATCCATGGTGATGCCACGCAGGTGGTAGCAGAGCTTGCGGGCCCATTTGATTGCGTGTTTTTCGATGCCGATCGGCTCAGTGCGCCATCTCAACTTGCACTCCTACTGCCAAAGTTGACGGCGGACGCGTTCCTTTTTGCGGATAATGTGCTGTCGCACCCGCAGGAAATTGCGGATTATCTTGCCGCGGTCGAGGCGCTGCCCCAGTTCGATCACCTTGTTGTTCCTGTGGGGAAAGGGTTGAGTATTGCGTACAGGCAAAAAGATTAAGAAGCTTTCCAGGGAGGGTGGATGAAAATGAAGTCGTACTTAATAGGAAGGATTGATACATGACAATGAGCAGCGAAACTCCACAGCGACTTTACCTCTTGCAGTTAGGAACCTCGACAGTGCCCGGGGCGGGCCGAATGCTGGAAATGGTGCTGGGTTGCTATCTCGTCGAAACCAGCAATGGGAGGCATATCCTGATTGATAGCGGACTGCCCGCGGATGCACCGCTGCCTCCGGGGGCGGTTCCATCTGCGCAGGGAAAAAATGTGATCGAGCAGCTCGGCGATCTGGGTCTGCGACCTGACGATATCGATATCCTCATTTGTACCCATTTCGACCCGGATCATGCGGGATATCATGATGCCTTTCCGAAGGCGGAACTCATCGTCCAGCGCGAACATTATGAACTGGCGCGCAGCGGACATCCGCGCTTTGCAACCATACGCGCTCACTGGGATCATCCGGCGCTGCGTTACCGGTTGATTGATGGAGATACCGAACTCCTGCCTGGCCTGACGCTGCTCGAGACCAGTGGGCATACGCCTGGGCATCAGTCGGTGCTGGTGCGCCTGCCGCAGACTGGCGCGGTGCTGCTGGCTATCGATGCAGTCGCTATGCAGCGCCTTTTCACCCCTGATCGTCAGGCCTGGCCGTTTGATGACAACGAGGAGCAATTGCGCGCCAGCACGCGGAAACTGCTGGATGTGGCAGAGCGCGAGCACGTGGCGCTGGTCGTCTTTGGCCATGATGGTGAGCAGTGGCAAACGTTGAGGAGAGCGCCGGACTACTACGAGTGATACCTCACACAGAGATGACGGGGGCCTCCTCTTCCTCTGTCAAGAAGTCTCGTGATCTCCCCTGTATGGACAGCCACGCGAAGAGCAGGCTCAGGATGGCGAACCCGTCTATTACCAGGATTCCTACAAGCATATGGGTTGAGAAGCTGAATGCGATGAAATCTCCTTTACATTGGTCTTGGAATGATATATTATTCAGACAGACCGTACGATTAATTTTTCCATCGTACGGACTGTACAATTAATTTTGGAAGGTATCAAGTTATCTATGAGCCCTCGTCCCTACCGACTCGGTCAGCGCCAGGTGACCACCGAACAGACGCGAGCGCGCATCCTCACTGCGGCCCGCGAATTGCTCACGGCCAGCGATGGCTTCAACGGCTTTTCCATTGATGCCGTTGCACGCCAGGCCGATGTTGCCCGCATGACCGTCTACTACCAGTTTGGCTCCAAAATCGGGCTCCTCGAAGCCTTGAGCGACTCTCTTGCGAGCCAGGGTGGGATGGAGCAGCTGGCTACCGCTTTCCGTCAACCGGAGCCCTTTGATGCGCTGGCTGAATACATTGCGGTTTTCAGTCGCTTCTGGGACGCCGATCGGCTCGTGATGCGCCGGCTCCGAGCCCTGGCCGCACTCGACTCGGACTTCGAGAAGGTGGTACGGGCGCGCGACGAACGGCGGCGGGAAGGTCTTCGTGTCATTGTCCAGCGACTTAGCGAGAAGCATGGGCGACCGGTCCCTGAGGCAATCGACGAGACGGTCGATGTGCTCTACACTCTGCTCAGTTTCGAGAGCTTCGATACCCTGGCCGGTCCTACGCGCAGTCTCGAGGAGGTCGCGCCCGTGGTGCAGCGACTTGCGCGCGCGGTACCTGGTCTGAAGGAAGGATAACGTGGTCGAAAGAGGATAGGAATATGAAAATGCTGCCATATTGAGGCCACACCGGCTTTTACGAGGAGGTCTGGACGGAGCCAGGGTCTCCTGGCGCCTGGTGGCGAGGGGGTCGTGGGGGGCGTGTAATAGGCAACGCGTTTAATGTTGAGTGTACCTGGACATAGTTGTTGGCCGCAGAATCAGCCTTTTGACAGAAATCTTGCCCTACTTATTTCGAGTATTACCTCTTTGCTAGGGAAATCCACGACACATAAAATGCCTCAAAGTGCAGACCTGTTTGCACTCCGGCTCATATTGGCAAAAGGCACTTTCTCTCCAGGTACTTGGCCACGATATCGGTCACAACGGACGCTTTTTGTGTCCAGATCTGCCGATTGCTGGCGGCGATCCGGGGAGCTGGGCCAGCAGCAGCAGGCGTCTCCTTCTGCCATCGATGAGCATCTGCCCACCTTCGCTCCTTAGTCCAGGGGGAATCAGGCAATGACGGAAGAGACTGTCTCATAACATCCCTACGTATCCGGGGAGTTCAAACTGGCAAACCATTGAGTACAAAAAGCTCGTTTTGAGCATGGTAGTTCGCCATGATGGACGTGCTCGATGGGCGAATTTGAAAAGTACATCGCCCGCAGCTTCTACTTCTGGATGGTGCGCTTCCTGCGTACAAAGTACAACAATGTGAAGATCGTCTTCATCAGCCATCACACGGAAGCGAAGGAAGTGACCGAAGAGGAATTCTATCTCATAAAGGCCAACAGATAGGCTCTTTTTTCCCAGATCATAAGCAGCATAACCATTATTATCAAATTAAACCAGCAATAAGCACGAACAGCGCTCTTGTAATCTTAGAACAGTAAGGTAATATATATAGAACTCCAAGAAACCCCGGAAAAGAAATCCGGGGTTCTGCCATTTTTGTGGTAAATGACCTGAAATGTGAGCAGCTTTTGCCCTGAAACAGAAGCACTTGCCAAGAGTCATGAGCACTGGGAGGAACATACCTGGGCAAACCGCTCCGCATCTGGGGTACTGGAATTGGAAGTTGTAAATACACCCCCTGGCGAGGGTTCTCGTCAAAAAAGGGCCTCCTGTAGTCGAGACCTGGAGGCCACGCTTGCACCCCTGCCATCCCTCTTCGAAGACGTCCCTCACCACCCCCCTGGTCCTTGACCGCTAGACTGAGCGTGAGTGTCCCCACAGCTGAGCGTTGCCCTGCCGGTTGAGTAAGCGCCGTTTTGCGAAGCATGGTGAGCTGCGTAAAGGCTGGAATCCGGTTGGATCGGCCTCGCTCCCCGGCAGCGCCGGTGGCACGCGCACTCCTGGTGGGTTAGCCAGCCGCGGCGGCTAGAGCTGGGCCGTGTGCTCGGGACTGGTGCTCGCCTCGTCCTGCACGGCCCCCAATGCCCGCAATGTCGCCTTCTGCGCCTGGGTCAGCCCTCGAATCCCTGTGATATTCAGGCGCTCGTAGGGCCGATCGCGGCGTAGGGTGCGCAGATGTTCGCCACGCTCCAGGTCCCAGAGCGTGATAGCCCCATCATCGCTGCAACTGGCGAGCCTGCTGCCATCGGGGCTCACCTTGAGTGCATGCACCGTGCCTTGATGGGCTTCTCGCACTTGTATGCACTGCCCGCTGTGAACATTCCACCAGCGCAGCATTCCGTCACTGCCTCCACTGATGAGCTCCTCCCCACTTGGACTCCAGGCCACTGCAAAGGCCACCCCAGGATGCTCCGCCAGGGATCGCACCCGCTCCCCGCTGTACGCCTCCCACACGAACAGTTCCCCGCCCTCTCCCTGCCCCTGGCCGCCACCAGCAGAGGCCAGCCGCCTCCCATCGGGGCCCCAGGCCACGCTCCTGACAGTCCCAGAGTGTCCCGCCAGCCGCTGCTGCTGCATGCCATCCGAGGCGTCCCACACATATATGATGCCATCATCGCCAGCACCGACCAGCCGCGTGCCGTCTGGACTCCAGGCCACGCGACGTATCCTGGTCGGCAACTGATGCCCGACCCACCAGTGGGAACCCGCCGTCACCTTCCACACGTGCACGCCCTGCAGATTGGTTCCGCAAGCCAATTGTTGCCCGTCCGGACTCCAGGCCATTGCGAAGAAGACGGTGTCGGGGTGGTCGGGGTCCTGGTGCCTCTCTACGCAGGCACCCGAGGTCGGATTCCACAGCCGGATGGTATTATCCCACCCGCTACTGGCTAGCAACCTCCCATTGGGACTCCATCCCACCGCAGAGACGACCCCGCGATGTCCACGCAACACCCGGGGTGGTCTCGCGCCGGTCATATCCCAGACGGTAACCAGCGCATCCGAGCCTCCACTAGCGAGCTGGGTGCCATCGGGACTCCAGTCGACACCAAAGAGGGAAGACACATAGCCGCGCATAATGCGCAAGCACTGCGAACTTTCGACATCCCATAGACGCAAAGTCCCGTCGTCACTGCCACTGAGCAGGCTGCGGCTGTCGGGGGTAAAGGCCAGGCCATACACCTCGGCAGTATGTCCCTGCAGCACTGCTCGGGCGCTCCCCTCTTCGACATCCCACAGCCGAATCGTGGTGTCACGGCTACCACTGGCCAGCGTGCGCCCATCGGGACTCCAGGCCACACGATTTATCCCATCCGTATGTCCCGCAAGCGTCTGACGCAAGCGTCCGCTGGCGACGTCCCACAGCTTGACCGCGCCATCCCTGCTCCCACTGGCAAGCAGGCTGCCATCAGGAGCAAAGGCCAGTCCCATCACCCAGTTCGTATGTCCTGAGAAGGCCCGGATGCAGATGGCTGGCCCTGTTGTATGCAGTTCCCATACCCGAATGCCTCCATCGAAGTCGCCACTGGCGAGCAGCCGCGCTTTCGGACTCCAGGCGACCGCAGAGACTGGATGAGGATGCGAGAGCGTCTCAAGGAGCGTGTCACTGCGCAGGTCCCAGAGATGGATCTTGCCAACATTTTCCCCACTCATGGCAAGCAGGCTTCCATCTAGGGCAAAGGCCACACTAGGGATACTGCTTGCTTGCGAGTCCGACCAGAGCAGAGCGCCGTTCTCTACGTCCCACAACTTGACCGTGTTATCCCAGCTCCCAGTGACCAGCTGGCGTCCATCAGGGCTGAAGGTGAGGGCTCGTATCCTGTCCGTATGGGCCTGCCAGACGCGGGACAAGGTCTGGCCTCCCTCTTCCCAGAGCCGCACTTCCCCACGCCTGCCGGCTGCGGCCCAATACTGTCCATTGGGACTGATGGCGACCGCTGAGATGGCATCGAAGGTCTCGGTAAAGACGCAGCTCTGGAGCATCGCCCCGGAAAGATCTGCATCTTGCATCTGGACGCCTTGCAGATAGGCTCCCCGCAGGGCCAGCTGTGAGAGATCCAGGCCACGCAGGTGGCCGCGCAGCTCTTTGAGCAGGGTGATCACATTGGCCGGACCATAGCCCTCTTTGGCGGCGTCCTCGGCACGGAACTGCGCGAACAGGCGCAGCAGGTGCGCCTCGACCGGCGCGTCTGCTCCCAGTTCGGCGCGCAGCCGCTCGAGGAGGGGCTGCACCAGCAGGCGCACCTGCGTCTGCCGAATATAATCTTTGGCCTGCGCCTGCTCCAGGGCCATCTGGCGCAGTTGCTGCGGGTCGCCCAGCACGATCTCCTCGCTCAGACGTTCGCCCAACTCATCGGTGAGGTACTCCATCACCACCGATTGCAGGCTAAAGCTCGCCTGCTGCCCCCGCTCCAGCAGCGAGCGCCGCGAGAGCGCCTCCAGCGCCTCCAATAGTTTTGAGCGCAGCACTCGGGGGTGCAGGACCTGCGAGAGCGTGTCCAGCGGCGTCCACTCGCGCAGCACAGCCAGCCAGGTGAGCAGCAGGTGCTCCAGGGGCGAGAGCCTCCCCACCTGCTGGCGCAGCACCGGCCGGACGCCGTTGAAGACCAGTTCCCCCTCCTGCAGGAAGCGGTCGAGATCGCCACCGAAGAGGTCGCAGACCGCCTGCGCCACGATTTTCAAGGCCAGGGGATTGCCCACGTAGCCAGCCACGAGGCGCTGCCAGGCAGCGGGGGTACCGCTCAACTCCTTGTCGCTGAGCAGCTCCTGCGCTGCCTGTTCGTCAATCCCGGCAAGACGCAGTGAGCGCACCGGGGAGCGCACGCCTTCCAGCGCTTCGATCTCCCGGGGCTTCTCGCGGGAGGTCAGCAGCACGCAGCTCTGGTGGGCCGACTCGGCCAGGCGCCCAATGAGCCGCCCGTAGCCCTCGTAGCCCGGCAGGTAGCCGCCCTCGGGGTCACCGCTCACCAGCAGCGCCTCCAGGTTATCGAGCACCAGCAGGCAGCGGCTCGCCTGCAAGCGCGCCACGAGCTGGGTGATACGCTGCTCCAGCGAGATGGGGAAGGCGGCGGGCGGGGTCTGG
>Ga0137364_10001758_pt1 | contig 10518 bp, 7 predicted proteins | sample SagtaG_10_FD_104798 | JGI IMG/M metagenome (GOLD analysis project Ga0137364, IMG submission 104798) | Vadose zone soil microbial communities from Sagehorn Ranch, Mendocino, California, USA - Sage1_L_20_16 metaG | ecosystem: Environmental > Terrestrial > Soil > Vadose zone | place: USA... | reverse complement strand
GCGGCGGCGCGGTGTCCGGATCATACGAACCCGACCCATCGAACTTCACCGCCAACGGCGCATTACCTGACGTTGGTGTCGCGGTTAAGACTGCCGTCGGCGCAGCGTTCGGCCTGCAGACCTGGTTACTATTTACGGTGTAATTGCCGGCAAACGCGAGGCTATCAGGCATCTGATCATAGAGGCCAGTGATTACGCCGCCCGCAGTCTGGGACACCCCAGAAACGAAGCCGCTGATGGTGTCGCCGGGATTCAAGCCTAGATCGCTTGCCTTCACTACGATGACAACCTTATCGAAGGGCGGTGCATAACCGCTGCTTGGCTCGGCAGGCTTCTGACTGCCGGCAGTCACAAAGCGACCATCAACCCCGCCGCTGCCATTGGGGGCCGGCGTATAGGACTCAAAGGTCGGCGTAGTGCCGTTCCATGTCATGTGCACGCCCTTGTAGGTCGTAGTACCGTTCTTGATGATCTTCATCGCCACATACCACGACGAGCCTATTGGCTGCGGCGACTCGCCGTTGTCAGTATTAATGGTGAATGCGAGCCTGACGATATTGTCCGAGGCGTAAGGTTGGGCGATTTGAAAGGAAAGCAGATCCGATCCAGGTGGAGCCGGCGTAGGTGCAATCCCCAGTATCGCACTGGTGTCACCCGATGGATCAGTGAGCTTGGTGAGGCCGGGCAGCGCACAAACATCTTCTGGCGGCGGCGGTACGACCACGGTTAGGTTCACTTCGTTACTCGAACTACTCGTGCCTGCGCCATTAACCGCCTTTACCACATAATAGTAGTGTGACACTGCGGGATTGGCCGTGGTGTCATCGAAGGTGGTTTTGTCGGTCTGGCCTAACAACACCTCGCCACCCGGCGATGTTCCGCGCAAGATCTGATAATTGACGATATCGGAGCCGCCGTTGTCCGGAGCTTTCCAAGCCAGATGGGAACCGGCGGGATCGCGCGTGCCGGAGAGACAAGGAGGTTTTGGCGCTACTGGTTCGGCTGTATCAAAACTGGCGAACAAGCTCTTACCTCCAGACTGGCGCGCCACGCGCATGAAGGCGACAAAATCATTGGCAGCTGTGCCCGCGATGCAGCCTTCGGTGACGCACCCGTCGCTGTATCCGTAGAGGACGTGCCCTTTATCGTCCACGGTGATTTCGTTAAAATCGAGCAGATTGCGGTCCTGATGGCTGCCACCCTGCTGCCAGATGCCCGTCATGCTCTGCACGGGATCGTTGGGTGTGGCGTTCACCGTCGTCCACGTCGCGCCGCCATCGTAGGTGGTGGCGATGAACGCGTACCATTTGCCGGGGAAACTTATCGCCTGATAGTCGCCAGCGACATCGGTGCCCAGGAAGCCAACGGCCGCGCGGCCGGAGCTGCCACCTACCGCTTCGATTTCGGCGGCGTTCTTGATGCCGTGGGATGCGCCGATGTCGAAGTCATTAGTCCACGTGACACTGTTATCTGGATTGCGGTGACCTACTTTGACGCGCGCGTGACCTTCAGGCGGATTCCCCGCGGTAACCGGCTCATTGTTGACATAGGCATAGTAAACAGTGCTATCAGAGTCGATGGCGATCGAAGGATCGGCGCCTTGGGTCTGCGAGATGCTGCCCGTGACGATGAACTCTTGCCAAGTTGTGCCCCCATCTGTGCTCAGTGCGCCGCCCTGCTTGCCGCCGCACTGATTAACCGGCAGCCAGACGGTACCATCTGGAGCTACGTGAAGGTGGCCGTGCAGACCGCCGCACTGCGTCGTGATACCGGTGTATGCTAAGACACCTGGGCCGTAGCTGGCGCCGAGAGTATCACTTCGATAGCAAGAAGCCGGACCGACGATATCCTGCGAGCAATAATAGACAGCCTCCCCTTGGTTCACGGGCGTACGTAACGCACTTAGCGAAGCCGGATACGGACCCGAACCTATTGTTTCATGGTCAGCGCCGCCATTGGGCGCAGCAATTCCGAATGGTACCCATGAGTCGCCATCGTTGTCGGTGTACCCGTAAACAGCATTGGCGCCGACGGTCGAATTCGAGGAAAAAGTGCGTCCGGTCTTCTGGTCTGTCCACAGGATTGGATCCAGACCGGTGTTGGTTGTAATATTCGATTTGTCTTCCCAGAGCGCCTCGCAGCACTCCGGCTTAGCGGGATTCAGACGTTCCGGCGGAGTCAGGCGCCAGATCGGTCCGATATTCATGGTCATGATCCGGCCGCTGTGCGGATTAAAGCCAATATTGAACTCGCCGTCGCTGCTCTGGGCAGAGGTGCCATCGGGCGCATAGAAATTCTGGTAACGCGGAACACCGGGCGTCGTTGGATCTGGCCCTCCGAAGCCGGGAGTGCCACCGCCCCCGCTGCCGGAGCCCGAGAGCAATTCGATTGTTACATGAACGCTTTCGCCAGTCGGCGTGTACGGCACAACTTTCACGCTGTACTGATTGGTGCCATCGACTAAAGGGCTGATGGTCGCGATCTCCGGGTTGGCGCTACTTGCCGATTGATAATCGGCCGCCTCGCTACCATCCGTGTTGCCGACGGTACCTTTGTAGATGTAGAGGTCGTAATCCGATAAACCGTTGCCGGCGTCCGTCCAAGCTAGTGTGACTTTTACTGCGGCGTTTGGATGTGCAGCAGCGTAACCAGCGGGCAAGGTTACTGTCAATGCAAAATTATCGCATGGCTGTGCTGACCCGAAGCACTCCGGGCCCTGGTCAACGAAAAGTATTGGGGTCGGGTTCGCCACAAAAAAAGGCCCAGCACTGTATGTCAGCGGGCCGGAAGTATCGGTCAGTGTTCCGCTCGATGGTGTCGCTGCGAAACTGAACACGGCGAGCAAAGCACCGACTGAACAAAGACTAAAAGCGATCAAGACGCGGGGATTGAAAAGGCCGGACTGAGAGGCAGGATTTTTTCGCATAAGAGTTTCCTTTGTTCGGCCCGCAATGGGGCCGTCGCTGATTATTCGGAAAATCCGGCATAACCGGATGTTAGGTTGCTCCCGAAATCAGCAGCCTCTAAGAAAAATCGGCTTAAGTAGTAGATGATTTGGGCGAAGGCGGAAGAGCAATCGCCAGCCCGGCGAGTAAGAATGTAACTGCCGCCGAAATCAGACAGTAGCGACAGTACGCGTGGAGCAGAAAGGCCTGCACATACAGGAACCACAGTGTAACGAGAAACATGGCGCCGATGGTCAGAACGAGAAACGTTCTCGCGCGCGCGTAACCGAAGGCCGCAAACGTGGCGAAGCTGAATACGCTGAAGTAAGCGAGCGTGCCGGCCAGAGCTACTGGAATTCCACCAATCCGCGCATACGAGCTGCCCAGCACACGGAAACAATCTGGCGATCCTCCGCAGACGAGGGTCTCGCCGGTCAGCGCCTGCACGGTCAGATAGGTTGCATCGGCCAGTCCCGCCAGCGAAACGATCGCGGCAATCGTGTAAAAAATGGTTCGAAGTCGCGATGCCGTCATTCGATTATGACTTGTCTTTTAGTGCCGCATCGATCGATGCGCGAAGGTCGGCGGGCGTCTTATCTTTCGGGCCCACCTCATGATTATTGATAAAGAGAGTCGGGGTGCTCTTCACGCCAAGCGAATCACCACGCCTGTGATCAGAATCGACTCGTGCTTTGGCTTTTTCTCCTTCCATGTCCTTTTTGAATTGGTCTAGGTTGAGACCGATTATCCCCGCATAAGAATCGAACAATTCGCGCACGTCGTCGGCTTTGCTCCAAACCGCTTGCTCTCGATACAGCACGTCGTGCATTTCCCAAAAACGGCCTTGCAAACCGGCGGCTTCCGCAGCCAGCGCGGCTTCGCGCGCGTGCTGGTGATTCGGGAGCGGAAAGTTGCGAAACACAATGCGTAGGCGCGGATCATAATCTTTTACCAACTCGTCAATGAAACCGGCAATATTGCCGCAGGGTGGGCATTGGAAATCCCCAAACTCCTCCAACGTTACCGGCGCGTCGGGGTTGCCGCGAATGTGCGCCGAATCGGCCGCGCCTTTTCCGGGCAGGGCCTTACTCCCGGGAATAGTGAGAAGCTGGGGCCGCTTGGCCCGATAGAGCATGGCTCCGCTCCCCAGCGTGGCCAATGCGATCGCAATAACAATGATAAAAGGCAGATAGCGTTGCATAAATCGACGCGAGCGCGAGAAGCTTCAGCGCAAGGGGTGAATCGTCAAGTGTTCTGGACTCGTTGCAGTGCGAACTGTTAAAGCGTTAGAGCGCTCGCGCGCCAAATCGTTAAATCATTAGATCGCTAAGTGTTTTGACCCGATTCGAAGTCATGAGAGTAAGTAGATAATGCAACTCCGAAAATTCCGAGCAATTCTTGTGCTCCTCATCATGTCTGGTTGCTTTTCTTCGGGACAAACACAGTCCCGATCAGGAACAGGGATCGAAGGAGTGATTATGTTTGGTCCAACTCAAGGTGGGCCGATCACGGCGGACACTCCTAGTTCGAAACCGCTCGCGAATGCCACTTTTGTCGTGGAGAACGAGAAGGGAGCGGACGTCGCATCGTTCACCACCGATGATCAGGGACGATTCCGGGTTCCCTTGGCGCCCGGACATTACATCGTATCGAAGGAGGGCAAGAAAAGCGGAATCGGGCACTATGGCCCGTTCGATGTTGATGTTGTGGCTGGCAAGATGACAAAGGTCCAGTGGGAGTGTGACACCGGAATTCGGTGAAGCGCTGGGGTTTCGTCATTGTGCCTTCTGTTTACGCTTCGTAAACGCGGACCAAAGCAGCAGAAGAAACAAAGGAGACTCGCCCGCGAATGACGCACGAGCGTCGTCATAACTACGAAGGATTGATAGAACCAGCGGGAACTCGCAAAGGCTCTCGCGAGTTCCCGCATGACTGCTGCAGCATTGCCTACTACGGACCACCGAACCTCACCGTCGCATCGTTGGAGCAGGTAAAGGTGCCCGCTTCACACACTCGGTACGTGTAGGTAGCCCGGCCGTGTTGACCGGTGGAATCAGTATAGGGGCCCGTGTTGGGTACCGTCGCGATCAGCGCGTTATTACGGTAGACGTCCATACTGGTTGAGGTCGCCGGGCTCCAGGTGAGATCCACCGTATTTACCCCTCCTACTTTGCGGCCCGATGCGCTAAGCGTGATAGGTCCAGGTGTCGGTGTCGGAGTTGGTGTGACCGTAGGAGTAGGCGTAGGCGTTACCGTGGGTGTGGGTGTGGGCGTTACTGTAGGTGTCGGTGTAACTGTAGGCGTCGGTGTTGGAGTAGGTGTTACCGTCGGCGTAGGTGTAGGTGTAGGAGTTGGAGTCGGGGTCGGCGTCGGGCTTGGAGTAGGTGTAGGTGTTGGCGTTGTACACGGTTGCAGCGTGTAGCTTCGTCCACCGGTAGCCGCACCGCCTGAGCCGTTGCAGAAATACTGGTCAAAGGCGGTGTCGTTTTTCTGCACTCCCGCGGTGGCACTGCTGTTGCCCTGAGCCACCGTGCCGTAGATCACATCGAAGCGTTTCTGCCCCTCGTACAACCTCAGCTGGTAGTTGGCCGCCTGGCTGTCGTCGCTAAAATAGACGGTGCGCCACTCAATGTTGAAAATACGATTCGGCGCGCTACCCGTGATCGAGGTGAAAATGCCGCAGGTCGCGCCAGGAAAACTTATGCAACCCGCGCTTGCATCGGTGCGCTGGTCATCCCAGTATGGCAAGACGCTGTAGTTGTGAGTAGTCCACGGCAGCGGGCAAGAGTTCACGTAGTTGTTATCTGTGGTCGCGAACTGGGCATTGCCGTTGGACGACAGAGTGATGCTCGTGTAATTCGTGTCATAGAGGGTGTAAGTGAAGGGGAGTGCGATGGTGGTTACCACATCATCCCCGTGATTGCCGATATCGGTCGTGCCCGGCACGATACTGCCACCAATTTGCGCTATGTTGTAATGGTCCTGAGGGGGGCAACCCTGTACTGTGTAATTCCCCGTGAAGGCCGCGCCAGGATTGCCGAATTGATCAGTGATTGCCCCGGCGGCAATGCTCGCCGTCAAGGCCCCTCCGAAGTTCATATGAAGCGTAAAGCGGGCAGTCATGTTTCCATTGATCACGCTGACTGCTGTCACACTCGGGGCGCTGTTGCCGCTCACCATCAGATCGGTTGTCTGAACAGAGGCCGGATCAACAGGCTCGTTGAAGTTCACGTCATACTGATAATTGCTCGGCGCGGGCGGTGAGAACGTGCCGCCAACAGACGGGACAGTTGAAACCACCTGGAGCAACAGAACGTCGTAACGAAACGTGCACGTGAAATCCAAATTCGGCTGATTGTCCGAAGCGCGGTTAAACGCCCCAGCGGGTATGTGCATCGTCTGGACGCCTTGCGTTGCTACCGGCGAGCTATTGAAGTGGAAGGTCATCGTTGTTGTGCCCGGCGTGTACATAACCGTGGTCGCCGGAGTTCCATTCACCGTGAAATCGCTTGCCTGCAGAGTTGCCGGATTTATCGGATCGGTCACGTTGACAATGAAGTCAGTCGGCTGTGTGGATATCACGCTGTTGCAGGCGGGGTTCGTGCTGGTCACAGAAAAACCCACCAACTCCCGATCAGTGAAGGCGTCCTGCTGGGATGCGCCGTTAATTGGCACTCGCCCGTCCACCCATGAAGTGAGGTGCTTGGTGGCCAATGCGGAGCCGTAGTCGTAGTCCCCCGCATAGGTCGCTTGAATGCCAGGATCGGGTTGCAGCGGCAGCGGGCTAGCTACGTCTGAGAGCGTATCCGGAGCCAGCCAGGTTACTCCATTGTCGTTGGACTTGCGCGAGTACATCTGGTAACACGGAATGCTGGGGCTGGACGGCTGGCAACTGGCCGCTACCCGCGGCGTCTCGTCGTACCAGATGGCCAAGAGGGTGCCAGTCGGGCTTACCGAAAGGTTAGGTTGCCACTGCGCCTTGGTATGGTCGATATCGGTGTTCAACTGCAATGGCGGGCTAAAGGTAACGCCGCCGTCGGTGGAGCGAATGTAGAAGACATCGCCGGGGTCGCCGTTGCCGGTGTTGCGAGCGGCATAGACGTAGCTAACTACGTGGTTGTAGGCGGCAGGCTCGCCCCAGCCCTCGTGTCGCCAATAAGCGGGGCTGGCGTACATGGTCGCGAAATAGCCAGAAGAGCTACGGCCAGGGCCACTGAAGGCGGTTCCCGTGTAGGTGTTAGTCCAGGTGTTGCCTCCGTCGGTGGACCTAAAGATGAGATTCGTGTCGTTGTGGGGGAAGCCTCCGCCGCCTTCGTTCATACCGGCGATGTACACGTCGCCTGTGGCCAGATCGCCGGTGATCTGGACGTTGCGGATAAAGGGGGTGCCGGTGGTAATTTGTCGCGCGTTTGTCCACGTGACCCCATTGTCAGTCGAGTACCGGACAAAGAGGGCGCCCCCGCCAACATTGAAGTCGTTCCAAGAAACGTACATCCGGCCGTAGAAGGGAGAAGATGGGTTATTGTCAGCCCAGCCAGACTCTCGGTCGTCCTGAGAGTTCGTGTGAATGCAGTAATGGGTCCAGCTATTCGGGTCCCAGGGAGTGGTGGACTTGTACCCGCCGAGGCCCTGAGCGCCACAGCCAGCATCGAGCCAGACGGTGAACCAAGTGGCGCTTGGCTTGTTGTAGAGAATAACAGGGTCGCCAAAGGTATTGTCGAAGGGGCTTTGACCATTGGCCCGAGTGAGGCGGGTAAAGGTGGTGCCGCCGTCGGTGGAGACCGATGCGCCGGAGATATTGATGGGGCTCGCGTTGCGGCCGCGGGAATCGTTGTAGGCTACCACAATCTGGTTGGGGTTATCCGGGTTAGCCGTAGTGAATGTCTCCGACTGGGTAACGTTGGGAGAGGTCTCGGGGCCGGTGATCAGATCAACGTCGCCCGCGCCGAACGCCAGGGGTGCCACCAGTTCTTGGATAGACCGACCAACCGGACCGAGAGTGGAAGTCGCAGAGGTCGAACCGCCCGGTGTCTGACCGCAAGCGATCATGATAGCTCCCGCCCGCATGTTCTCTTGCTTGTCGATGCCCTTTGCGCGAATCGTCGAACAGTCAAATCCAACAGGAACTAGGCGATCATTGGAGCTGGTGATCACCTTATACTTCTGCAGCGTTTGTGCGAGCGCGGAGAACGTGCCAAAGCCCAGGAGCGCCAGAAAGACGCCGGCCAAGACCATAAACACGCCGATTAAGATACGCAGATTAAAGCAGGCCGATTGTGAAACGGATTTCTTTTTCATGAGTGGTTACGAGAGGAATGGACTTTGAGTGCGGAAGCTCACTTCTAGCTAAAACGCCAGAAACACGTCAACACTTTTTCCTCTTTTTCCCTTCTTGTGGTTTCCCCGGGTTTATTGGATTCGTGAATGGTTAGGCCGAGAAATGGAACTACGTTCGAGACAATCCGGCCTGGTGGAGAGCACGGACGACTGGTCATACCAGGGAGAAATCGTGGTGATCAATCGGGTGTGACTGCTGTAGTAGCACCCTGGTCGCCTGTGCGCTCATGCAGCTTGCAGCCGGCACGGCTGCCTCTGCTGTTGTTTATCCGCCGGCGCGAGTGGCTTTGAATGTGCCTTGCTTTGAAGGTCTCTCCCTAACGAGCGGGGAGAATTCCACCTCGCCCGTGATGAGATCCGCTGTTTCGAATTTTCCTTTGAACACCAACGTCCCCGGGTCGCGACCGACGTTGCCGATCATAAATTCCACCACGCCCGAGAAAGTGACCGAGTTTCCTTCACCCCGGCTCCACTTTGCCTCCGAAGGCTTTGCGGGCCCCCACACGTTCAAATTCGGGTCCAGTAGCAGGAAAGTGCCTTTTGCCTCGCCTTGCGCGTCAAAGCGCAGTGATCGGTGGTCCTCATTCGCGAAGATGATCTGCACGTTCCATGTGCCAATCAGGTTCGGCGACTGTGCATGACTCAAAGCGCCGCAGCATGTTTGCACGACCAAGATCGGAATCACTAGCCGCATTCCTTTGATGTTTGCCTCCTAACCTAAATTTGGCTCGTCCTGGCGCTCGTTCCGCCTCCAACAGTCAAACATAAGCCCCGGAAACAGCTTTGTTAAGCTCTTCCGAATATTGCACGCCTGTCGGCAGAAGAAAACGTCTTTAAATGGCGACGGCGTGCAAGAGAAGCGGTGAAGCTTTAAAGTTCAAGACGTTACAAGAATTACAAGTAAGGGGCACCGATGTAACGTTGTAACGCTTTAACGAATCACGTGGCATTGGCCGTTTCCTGATCGAGAATAGCAACAGCTCGCGTGTATAGGGCCTCTGCTTCCTCATGTGAGTTGCCAACCGCAGTCAGCCCTACCCTTCCAAGCTCGCCCAGAGCGCTCATCATGTGGAATACGACGCCTGTCTGCCGCGTTTGACCGAAGTGCAAGCCGTTTCGGACAACAATATCGAAAAGATCGTCCGGCGTAAGGGTACGATAAAGCGGCGATTCCACGTGATCGCTGGCAACAAAGAATTTTTGCCGTCCGTTGGGCGCCGTGAAGGTCGCCGTCTCCGGGTCGTATGTGCCGTCAGTCAGAAACTGCAAAGTCAAGAATGGATGAGTCGTTCCGCCTTTTCTCAAATTGATCTCGATGGCGTAGGGATCCCATTTTCCTTCCTTCGAGCGCACGACAACAAAATCCAAAGGGAAGCGTCCGATGCCTCCTTCTTCGGCGAGACGCTTGCCAACCTTTGCTGCTTCCTGCGTGATCAGCTAAGCATAGCCGCTGTCGGCCGGGAAGGCGCATCCCAGGTAACTTTGCCCCGACGGACCGCCCAGCATTTGATCATGGGTGGAGAGCAACTCGACCAAGCCCAGCGGTGTGATGCGAAGCTGCACGCTTGGGCTTCTGAACTCTTCTCCCGTAATTCGCTCTTCGACAATTCCTTTTCGTGCTTCGAGCTTCTTCATATAGCTATCGTAGGTGACTCCCTTGAGCTCGAACTGCATCGCCTTAAGCCTGTCCTCTAATGCAGCTCGCTCCTTCGAATCACCCGACGGTGGAAGCCCGTTTAAATCGACAAGTGCATTGCCCTCGCCGGAAACACCTTCATTAAGCTTTACCAGAACTTGCTTGCTCCAAGGCTTTCTGGCCCGCATTTGTTTGATCGCCTCGATCACCTCGTCTTTGCTGGCGAGATTCTCGTGGCCCAGAGGATGAGGGACATTCTCTTCCTGGAAGATTTTCCTGCATCCGCTCTTTGTCCCTAAGGGGAAAAATTTTGGATCAGCCCCGTACATTGGAATGCCCAACCTTAGCGCCAACTCTTTCTCCCTGTTAGTTGTGTTGAAGGGGACAAGGTGGGCGCGATCGGGATCGGGGATCAAAGAACGTATCCGCTCTATCAGGCGTGGTCGTTCGAGCAGCTTCTGGCTCAGCGGACGTACTGAACCATCAAGGGGCGAGGGCAAAAAAAGCCGCGGACGCGCATGACTCGGGATAACGCCAGGCAATAGATCGAGATAGTAGTCGATGATGTTTGGAAGAATCGTTTGCGAAGTGACATAGATC
>Ga0137364_10001753_pt1 | contig 10523 bp, 9 predicted proteins | sample SagtaG_10_FD_104798 | JGI IMG/M metagenome (GOLD analysis project Ga0137364, IMG submission 104798) | Vadose zone soil microbial communities from Sagehorn Ranch, Mendocino, California, USA - Sage1_L_20_16 metaG | ecosystem: Environmental > Terrestrial > Soil > Vadose zone | place: USA... | reverse complement strand
TTGATAGACTTACCACAGTGGGGGCATGTTAGATAGCTCATGTTCTCTACCAGGCCTAGCAGTTCAGCATTCATCTTCTTCGCCATATTGACGGCCTTAGTGACGATCATGGAGGCTAGTTCTTGGGGAGAGGATACGACGATGACTCCGTCTAATGGCAAGGACTGGAGGACTGTTAGCGGTGCGTCGCTAGTTCCGGGGGGAAGGTCAACGAGGAGATAGTGTAGGGATCCCCAGTCAACGTCCCAGTAGAGTTGTCGAATGACACTGTTCACGATTGGGCCTCTCCATATGACAGGCATCTCCGGATCATCCAGAACTAGGTTGATCGACATCACTTTGATTCCGGTCCTAGTTAGGACAGGGGTTATGCGGCCAGAGGGCGTTTTGGAGGGCCGGTCTTTGAGCCCGAACACTTTGGCTATGCTGGGCCCTGTCAAATCAGCGTCTAGGATGCCCACTTCGTATCCTAGCCTTCGGAGCTGGACGGCGAGCATGCTGGTGACGAAAGATTTTCCGACTCCACCCTTGCCCGATGCGATCGCGATTATGTTTCTCAATTCGCGCTTTCCCAGCCTATCGATGCCTGGGCCAGGACTGCTTCCCTGAGGTGTTGGGGTCTGCGTTGTTCTATTCTGGAGCCGGGTTCGGAGTTCGTTCAGCTCTGTCTTGGACATTGCCGTCGTCTCTACGGTTACGGATTTTACCTCGTTCGATTTCTTCAAGGCTTTCTCGACATCTGTCTGGAGAGTCTTTGCGAGAGGACAGTGTGCGACTGTCAGTGCAATTGTGACTTTGACATGGCTACCTTCTATCGAAACGTCTCGAACCATGTTGAGATCGACTATGCTGATCCCGATCTCCGGGTCAAGAACTCCGCGGAGACTATTGACAACTGAATTCTTGTCGATCAACTGTTACATGATCCGGGGAAACATTCTCTGGACTAGAATGGGGCGAGAAGGTATTTACACTCTCTTTCCATAAAACTACGCGATCCTTGAGAGAATTTGGTCTACAAAGTGATCTTATGCATGATTGCGATTCTCCTCGTTGAGGAGCCTGAATTCATCTCACACGACTTTATGGGTCGATTCCGTAAAGGGTCGTAATAGGAAGAAAATGTCTGTTAGCGAGAGGACGAGAAGGGCCCTGAAAGAGTTTGGTCTGACAGAGTACGAGGTCAAGGTGTACGTTTCACTGGTCGAATCGGGCACTCAGGCGGCTAGCGAGCTGAGCCGTACTGCTTCGATCCCCTACTCTAAGATCTACGAGATTCTGGGAAATCTTGAGAGGAAGGGATGGGTCGAGACAGAGCAAGGTAGGCCGAGCAAGTACTATCCGAAGGCTCCCTCGACCGCTCTCGAATCGTCAAGAGCTCGGTTGGAGACGACGCTGAAATCGAGCCAGGCAGACGCGATGGAGGAACTTCAACCTCTCTACGAGAAGAAGGGAGTCCGGGAGAAACCGGACATCTGGATAGTGAGAGGTCAGAACAATATCTTGGACAAGATTAGAGAGACTCTTGGACGGACGAAGAGAGAGCTTTTCGTGGCAATGCCAGTAGCCCCCGACCCGATCGTCTCGATCGCACTACCAATACTCGCGTTAATGAAGGATAAAGGGGTCAAGGTGTCGGTGATGGTTCCGCAGACGACGAGCCGTGAGACACTCCGAAAACTGAAGACGCTCGTCCAGGTCCGTACTCGGGAACAGATGTTCGGAGGTGGAATAATATCGGATGATGATCAGATAATAATTCTTCTAGGAGAAGATCCCCTGAAGGGACTAACGCTGGCGATCTCCTCGGATCATATCGGACTGGTCAGGTTTGGGAAAAGCTACTTCGAGTATCTATGGGAGAGCTCAAAACCACTCACCTAACAAGAGGACTGTCCAAGGATTTCACCCTATCACGATCCAGGCAGCACAGGAATCTGCCGCGGAAAGGCAGTCTTGCGTCGCGAGAATCATATTCTTGGTCCCCCTTTTCGGAGAGGGATCTCGCCAGTTGAAGCTGTTTCTGGGCGAGTCTTCCCGTTTACGGATTGGAATAAGATAGTCGACCGTTTTCCCAAGGGGTAGATCTAGCGGATGACTCGGCGTGAAAAAGTCGCGATCTGCCCAGATTCCGGATCGGGGCTTATTCTGGGGCAGTTTCTCGCGAGGAGAGTCTGGCAAAGTGTGAAGGACTTTTTTTTGTTTTGACATACCTCCGGGAGGGTCGAGAAAAGATAGCGAAAAAAGAAAAGATAGTAGACGAGCGCATTTTCGGAAGGAAAAGATTCCCCGCAGAGCTGTTTTGTGTCGCGAGAAAGAATTTTTTTGTAAATTCTAGGAAAGGTGCTCTCGCTATCTGAAACAGTTTTGGGCGAAAATGTAGAGTTATCCCGCAGAAATGGACCAGCCCGCCGTTTTTCGAGACGCATCCATCTGTATCATTGCAAGCGTGAACTCGGCTTCATATGAAATGCTCCTCCCAGATCCCAGATCAGGGCTTGTTCCGCGCTTGTCAGGATTGAGAGAAAACAGTCTTGGGTTTCTTGTCTTCTGCCCCGCCTCCCTCCATGTCTCTTCGAAGGCTTGCCCTATCGTCGCAGGATCCTGGGAATCGGTAGTGGCGATGTGGGCTGCAAGGTAGTCTTTATTCGCCCACGAGTCTTGGTCTAATCCACGGCTCATTGCTCTGCGGGGGTACCAGAGCCAGGTCTAATGGGCAGAAGGCGTCATCGTAGCCTGCCTCGGGCTTAGGACCCTGTGGCGAAGGCCTTCGTGGGTTCGAATCCCACCCCCCGCACCATGGAGAAAACGCTGGACATACTCTAAATTCCTACCATTGATCTGAAACGGATTCTTATAGGGCAGGGGTCCTCAACACCACAGGGTTGGCACAAAATGAGAAGCCATGGGTTGGCGATAATCTCCTTGATCATTCTCATCCCCATAGCGTTCATATTACCAGGGAAAGGCATAGCCGTCGACGTAACCGTTGCCCCTACGCAAGTGACATTGGGAATGAATCTGTCACTCCAAGAAAACATTACCAATCTCCCCTTGGTGAACATTAACCTTGACTCTTCGAGCTCCAAGTCGATAGCCGATCAGTTTACTCCTGCCCTTCAAAGGCTCGTCCCCGGCGCGACGGTCGCCAGCCTTAGCTTGCATGCTCGAACCGTCAACTCCACCGGAACATGGCTCTTGATGGAGAATTATACTCTTACAATCACAGGTGCGAACACAAATTCGGGAAGCTCCGTGAAGTCCGACACTGGCTTCGTCTCGATGAACGTCGGTAGTGGAATAAACGACTCGGGACTGGAATTGAACAAGATTGGCAAGACATATTTTCTCTCAATACTAACCTCCCAGCCTGAGAATACAGCCTACTTCATAAACGGCAGCCCCACGTTGAACGCAGCGATTCCCGCTCAGACTACCCTCGTATTCTCGCTCCTCGACTTCTCATGGGTTCCTGCAGTTTCGACATGGAGTCGACAGGACGACATCCTCGGACAGTCGACCGTGTGGAGGTACAACCCGGACTCACCTATATTCAACCTGACTTTTGGTCCTAAGTCGCCCGAGGGGCCGCTCATCAGGACCTTCACAGCAGTGTACAATCCAGCATTCCAGCTGAACGTCCCCGCGAACGCCTGGGCCGTCGGTACAACGGTCTACTTCGACCTCCCGACGCCATCTGAGCTCTTAATGCCTGTCATAATAGTACTATCAGTTGTGATTCTAGCAGCTGCCCTGTACTTCGACAGGAGTTTGAGCAAGATCCAAAGGTTCAGGGCGAAGAGACGCTAGTCTCTCAGTCAGAATGTCTGTTGGTTCATAGAGACTCATCGCATTGAGATCCATCGTCTACCAACTGGACTGCATGTATCCTGGGAATATATGAGGACTAGACTCGATAGGACCATGATGTTCTCCCGATTCCAGAATTGAGACGGCGCAAACGGACGCTTAACGGGGCTGGTTTGTCGAAACTTGAGAAATTAATCGTAAAGGTGGCATGCAACGAAATGCTTCTCTTCCACCTCTACGAGAACAGGCTCCTCGTTTACGCACCTCTCATGAGCATAAGGACATCTCGTGTGGAACCTGCAGCCGGAAGGAGGGTCCACAGGACTGGGAATCTCACCGCTGATCACATCCTTCGTCCGCTTTGAATCAGGATCAGGAACCGGAACCGCTGCGATCAAGGCTTGAGTGTAAGGATGAAGAGGCTTATCGACAACCGTCTGGGATGAACCCATCTCCATCATCTTGCCGAGATAAAGGACAGCAATACGGTCCGCGATGTGCTTCGCCAGAGCAATATCGTGCGAGATGAAAACGATCGACGCTGACGACTTCCTCACCATGTCGACCATCAGGTTAACGATCTCGGCGCGGATCGAGACGTCGAGCATTGAAACAGGCTCGTCTGCCACCACAAACGTTGGATTTAGGATGAAAGCCCTCGCTACCGCTACCCGCTGGCGCTGACCACCACTCAACTCATGTGGAAACCGGTACAAGAATTCTTCCGGAGGTACGAGTTCAACCTCCGAGAGGATCTTCTTGACCCGTTCCTCTACCTCCGCCTCACCCAAACCGCGATGCCTTGTCCGACCCCTCTCATCAACTTCAAGCTCTCCTTGGACCCTCAATGGCTCAGCAACGATCTCCTTGATGATCATGCGGGGATTAAGCGACTCATAGGGATCCTGAAAGACAATCTGCATTTTTCTACGAAGCGGCTTCAGTTCGCGATCAGTGAGCTTCGTAATGTCCTTACCCTGGAAGAATACGCTACCACTAGACGGGCTGACGAGGCGCAGAAGCACTTTGCCAAGGGTCGTTTTGCCGCTCCCACTCTCTCCCGCAAGAGCGAAGATTTCCCCCTGTTGAGAGTGAAGCTGACCCCATCAACCGCCTTCACATTCAACTCGCCTCTGGAAAAGACAGTCTCAAGAAAACCCCTCTTGAGAGGGTACCACTTTCGAAGGTTCTCAACCCGAAGCACTTCGTCTGGGCCGTCCGTCGAAGGGATATCCGTCTTGACGGACGTCGTAGATTCTTCCAACGCTAGCAATGTCCTAGTACAAATGGCACGCGGCAAGATGGTTCTTCTCGCCGTGCTCAATCAGCATTGGCTCTTCGCGCTTGCAGACATCCATCACGAAAGGACAGCGGGGGTTGAACCTGCACGCTGGGGGAGGATGCAGAAGATCTGGCGGCTGGCCTGGGATCGAAGTCATCCTAACACGCTCGCCCTTGATGCTCGGAAAGGCTTTGATGAGTCCTTGCGTGTATGGATGTTGAGGATTCTTGAATATCGACCTCGCATCCCCATACTCCACAATCTTTCCAGCATACATTATCGCGACCTTCTCACAGGTCTCTGCGATTATCGATAGATCGTGACTGATCAAGATCATCGAAAGCCCCAGCCTATCCTTCAGGTCCCGCAACAGCTTGAGAGTCTGCGCCTGAACAATCACGTCGAGCGCAGTCCCCGGTTCGTCACCTATCAGCATCGTTGGATTGGCCGCAAGAGCCATAGCAATCAGAGCTCTCTGCCTCATTCCTCCACTGAACTCATGGGGATAATTGTCCGCTCGCGAAGGCTCAATCCCGACCGTCTCAAGAAGCTTAGCGACCCTTTCCTTAACATCCGAACCTGCCACTCCTTCCTCGTGTATCTTTATGGCCTCAGCTATCTGCTCACCTACTTTGTAGACCGGATTTAGGGCATTCATAGCGCCCTGAAAAACGATCGAGATGCCCTTCCACCGGATCTTTCTCATCTCCGACTCGGAAAGGGGAATAAGATCCTGATCTTGGAACACTATCTTGCCGTGACGAATTGTGCCACCAGACGGGAGGATTTTCAGCAGTGACAAAGCAACGGTGCTCTTTCCGCAGCCAGATTCGCCAGCCAGTCCAAGAGCCTCGCCTTGATCTACGCTAAAGCTGATGTTCTCTACAGCCCTGACCCATCCTCTGAGAGTCCTGTAGTGCGTTACGAGATTCTGCACGTCAAGCACTGGCATCGCTAGACAGACAAGCGGAACTGGCGAAACCGTTGAAATAAGCTTTGGGGCCTACGTCAGGGGAAGACTGTCAATACTTTCCAGCGGCAGGCGACCTGCTACTGGTTCTAGGAATGTGATGATCTGGGTATCCAGAGTAACCTGAGCAATAGTCTTACCATTATTCGTCCGAATGAAAGTCGACAAAGAATCCGTTTGAGACGGGTTTAAGGCGACTACGATAGTGGAATTGAAGGTGGAATTCGGAGCGAGCTTCTTCGTAACATCTTGATTCGCAATCAGCCCCCCAGGCGCAAATAGAAGATAAGATGAGTTTGATGAAGAACTGGAATTTGTGAAGAAAATGGTCAAAACTAGGTTCGTAATCGTAAAGGCAGAGCTGCCTGACGGGTTGGAAACAGACACTCTGACCACTAGGGAAGAGTTCGCGGAGCTGCCTCCTCGAAAGCTAATCTTCCATGTGGAAGCTTGCAATTCAGCGAGCGCTGGATAGAAGGCTACGTAGTCAAGAGCGGAAAAGACGAGATAGGAGACTGAACCGATGCTCAGGGCTATAAAAGTCCAGGAAACTATGCTCATTCGAGGAATCTGAAACTTCATGTAGTCCACTCAGCTCCGCGGCGGATGTCAGACTGGATTGCCCCTATCGGTCTTGCATAAGGTTAAGCCCGTGCTCGTTGTGCTCGGATGGGGGACAACTATTGCCGGCTTCGTCGTCGGTGCAATATTTCAGGGACTCCTGATACCCCAGTACGAGGGAGGAGGGGATCTCCAGCCCGAGATCATAGGAAGAGGTCCCGAGGGACTCGTGATTTTCTATATCGCCATCTTTGCAGTGTCCGTGATCGCCTCGATTGTCATGGCAGATTTTGCAAGGGGGGTGGGAGGCTTCTTCGCCTCCTATGCTCTGGCTGCAGGACTGACTTACTTCATGATCGCCCTACCGGGCTACGTCGGAGCGTATCAGTTTCCGGATGTTCTTACTACCCTGGCGGTCAATTGGACGTTCGGCGCGTTCTTCCCCCTTCTGCTACTGGTAGGATTCGCGGCCACTATTGTGGGAAGCGCATTAGCAGAGCATCTTGGATACTAGACTGTCTACTGCCGTCTCCGCAATCGAGGATTGAAGATTTCATCCAGCGCATATCCTATCAAGACGAAAGACAAGGAGACCAGAGCTATCCCAAAGCCCGGAGGGAGCACCCACCACCAAGGCGGTGGGAAAGTACTCAGGGAGCCTGAAGTTGATACATTGTAGAACATGTGACCCCAAGAATTTACACTGGGATCCGAAAGCCCCAGGAAGGCTAGGGCGGATTCCGAAAGAATCGCAGCGGGAACCGTGAGCGCGAGATTGACGTAGGTCAATGAAACTATGTTAGGAAAGATGTGCCGAGTTATTATGCGGCCCGGCCCGGCACCGGCTGCTTTTGCTGCTTCAACAAACGGCCGCTCTCTAAGGGTGAGCACTTGAGACCGGACGATTCTTGCGAAGCCCATCCAACCTAGGAACCCTATGATCAGAATAAGATTCCAGATGCTTGGCCCCAACACCGCCACTAAAACAATGAGGAGAGGTAAACCCGGAATTACCAGCAACATGTCGGTGAAGCGCATCAAAACCTCATCCACAAACCTTCCCAGAAATCCAGCAAGCAGTCCTATCAGAAGACCAAGACTGATACCTATTCCTGCAGACAAAAGCCCCACCAAGAGCGATATCCGCGCACCGTAGATGAATTGCGTGTAAACGTCAGATCCACCATAGTCCGTGCCCATTAGACCCCAAGAAGTGCCGAGCAACTGCAGCTGAATATCGTCAACATTAACCTTGGCGGATCCGTTGAATCGTACCTCCACGCCGTAGGAATACGACTCCACTCCTGAAAAGATTACTTGAGGTGCCGTGAACCCTGTGGCAAATGTTCCGACTGCCGTCTGCAAGTATCCGCTGTTAGAGTCTAGGCTGGTCGTGGGAGGAGGAAGCCAGAGGCCGTTGATCGAATCATTTTCGTTGAGGAGGTTGAACACAGTCCCATCAGCCCGCTCAATAAACAGGCGGATATGGACTGGGTTGGCTTGGCTGGCGCCAGAAAGCATGAACGCGACTGTGGCCATGAATCTCCCCGGAGGACCATGATAAGGATACGAGAACGATTGGCTTATTCTAGCCACTCCAGTACCGACCCCTGAATATGCCATCTGGAGACTGCCCTGAGAGTCGTTCCTAGATACAACCTTCGGAGCATAGGAAACTTGGAGATTCGCCAGCGTGGAGGTAGGAGCCCTCAACGTCCAGTCTTGTACTGACGAGGGTGAATTGAAAAGAGGATCATTCACGACCCTGATATTCTTACTAAGATAGTAACCATCAGGGAAATTTGTCACCCAGTCTGGTTGGGCATAGGAGCCCGAGACTATCACACCTGGAGAATATGGAGTTAGCAGAGGGGCCGCGAGAGCAGCGAATATGAAGCCTGCAAGGACGAAGATTCCAATCAGGGACATTCTGTTCTTGAATAATCGCTTGAAAGTGCCTGAGAACCTTGTGTACTGGAATTGTAGGCCTTTCCGGGAAACCATTCGCTTTGTAGCTCCAGCAATCTACTCGTATTTGATTCGCGGATCGACGATACCGTAGAGAATGTCGGATACGAAGTTGGCGGCTATGACCGAGAGCGCTATGATGTAGAAAAGTGCCTGCATTACAGGAAAATCCTTGAACAGAACTGATCTGTATAACCAGAGACCGATTCCTGGCCAGTTGAAGATGGTCTCAGTAATTATCGCGCCGCTGAGAATACCGCCGAAGGCTAGGGCACTAGACGTGATGATCGGGAGGGATGCATTCTTGAAAGCATGCTTCATCAGGATTGTCCTCTCGCCAACCCCTTTGGCTCTGGCTGTTAGAATGTAGTCTTCGCCCAGAGCTTCTTGCATAGTCGCTCGGGTTAGTAGCAGGAACCCGCCGTAAGAGAACATAGTCAGCGTTAAGGCCGGCAGGAAAAGGTACTGTAGCCTTACTAGAATCTGTCCCCATATGTCTGGTCTAAGATTTAGCGCACTATTGTTCCAAGCAGTGGGGTAGATGCCTCCAGCAGGGAACCAGCCGAGGGTGTAGGCGAAGATGAAGATGAGTAGAATCCCCATGAAGAATGTTGGGAGGGAAAAAGTTGTTAGAGATGTGGTTACCCAGAAGTTATCGAGTGAAGATCCGCGTCTGCGGGAAATGATGATTCCCAGCAAAACTCCTATGATTATGGACATGACGGTTGAGGCTCCGAGCAATTCCAGCGTGTTGAGGAGGGTGCCTTCAGCAATCAATTGTGTCGATACGGGCTGATTGCTCGCATAGGAGAAGCCGAACTGGAAGGTGCCCATCGCCTTGAGATAGTCATAGAACCGCTCCCAGTATCCTTTGTCTAAACCGTAAAGGTCGATCTGCCGTTGGTACTGGGCAGGACTCAGTCTCCCTGACTGTCCAAGAATCTGATAGAGGTTTCCAGAAACACCTGGCATAGCCTCGAAAATTACCCAGTTGAGAAGTATCACGAAAAATATCAGGACAATGGTATACGCGATTCTCTTCAACAGAAAGCTGCGCAGACTCATCAGTAATTACCGAGAAACAAAAAAGGGAGGGGGATTTATTTGAGGCTTGCCTTTAACAGTCGTATCCGTTGGTTGGGTCTATGCTGCACGGGTTGAGAGTTGTTGTTGGACCGTCGTAGAGTACTGGCGGGAACGCAGCGATACCTGTTGGCGGGTTAGTGTTCCAGTTAAAGTTGGAACCCGATGGTCCTCCAACCCAGTTGACCGCTACGAACCTGTTGACCGCGCCTATCTGTACACTGGTAATCGGTGATCCACCAGTACCAGCTATGCCCTTCGTCCAGTGAACACACTGCGCAGGAACCGGTGAGACAGCGTTGCACGCACGCACAACTTGTAGTTCTGAACTGAAGTCGTGAGTAAAGTCACCGTTGTCGCCTGACCAGCCCCAGATAGCGAGAGTGCAGTTGCTACGGAAGTAGTGGTCGCTCACACCACAGCCAGAAGCTGTAATGCTAGAGACTGATCCATAGCGTTGTAGAGTATAGCTTGGCGATGTACTGCAGACCATCTGACCACAGGGTGTGACGCCTGTACCGCCGCCGACAACACCGCTAGTCACCGCCTCCCATGGACCTGAGCCGATCAATATACCGTTGGCTACAGGATCATAGGTCGCGGTTACCTTGCTCGTGTCAACGTTCAGGAGACTGCCAGGAATATGGCTGCAACCTGAAGCTCCCGAGAGTACGGTACTGTCAGCACAGTCAACAGCAGGTATAGTGGATGTTCCGATCTTGTTTGTGGGGTCGAGAGTGTACTGTGCCCTGAAGCATCCAACCACCGCAGAAGCAGTAGGCTGATGACTACAGGTGAACACGGTATTGTCGACACTGGTGTTCCAAGTGGACTGTCCCGCACCAGACC
>Ga0137364_10001751_pt1 | contig 10524 bp, 12 predicted proteins | sample SagtaG_10_FD_104798 | JGI IMG/M metagenome (GOLD analysis project Ga0137364, IMG submission 104798) | Vadose zone soil microbial communities from Sagehorn Ranch, Mendocino, California, USA - Sage1_L_20_16 metaG | ecosystem: Environmental > Terrestrial > Soil > Vadose zone | place: USA... | reverse complement strand
TGATGCGGCGAAGGATGTCGCATCGCAGGCAACCGACAAGCTTAAGCAGACGGTCGACGGTCAGAAGAATGCCGGCGCGGAATACGTCGGAAGCCTAGCTGAGACGATCCGCCGCGCCGCGCGAGAATTTGACAGTGACCTCCCGATTGCCGGCACCTACATCCGGAAGGCCGCAGCTCAGGTCGAAGGGGTCGCCGATACCATCAGGACTGGTAGCTTCAACGACCTGATACGAGGCGCTCAGTCCTTTGCGCGTCGGCAGCCGACAGCGCTCCTCGGAATGGCTGTGCTCGCCGGGTTCGGCGTCGTCCGGTTCTTAAAGAGCTCAGCTGAGACTTCCGAAGGCGGTTGGTCTGGCTTGAGCGACGGAAACACCGTTGCGCGAAACAGTGCGAGTCAATCGAATGCAGATAACAGAGGATATCGCGATGAGTTCACAAAGTAGCCGGTCGATACCCGAGCTTTTCAGCGACGCTGTCGCACAGCTTGCCAAACTCGTCGGCAACGAGTTCGAACTCGCTCGGGTGGAGCTGTCGGAAAAGGCAAGCCAGGTCGGCCGGGCTGCCGCCATGATCGGCGCGGGCGCGGTCATCCTGATGCCGGCGCTGGTGCTGCTGTTATTTGCGCTTTCGGCGGCATTGATTCGGGGCGGGTTTTCTGAGCCCGTCGCCTATCTGTTCACAGGAGCGGGCGCGGCGCTGGTTTCGGGAGCGTTGATAGGAATCGGATTGAGTCGGCTTTCCGACGGTGCCCTCAAGCCCTCGGTCACTCTTGATCAGGTGCAACGCGACAAGGCCGCGGCGAAGGAGATGGTACGATGAGTGATATTTCCGAAAAAGGATCGGACTTCCTTCGGGATCTGGGCAATGCCGCGCGCAAGAACCCCTTATCTACCGCGCTGATCGGAATGGGTGTGTTGTGGCTCTTCACCGGCAGCCGACCTGTTGAACGGGCCGAGGAGATTGTCCGGCGCACTGCTCGCTTTGACCGTATTCCGGATTCGGCCGGCAATGCTTTCGAAGCCGCCCGTTCGACCTTTAGGTCTGGCGCCGATTCCATCGGCGAGCACGTCACATCAGCAAAGGACGCGCTGCGAGACGGCGGCGCCGACGCTCTCGATAGCGCAACTCGCTTCGGACGGGATTATGCCGACGCTGCTTCCGATTATGCCAGATCTATTCCTGGTGCCGGTGCAGAGATGTTCGACGCGGCCCGCTCCAACTTGACCGAGCTAATCAGGACCCAGCCATTGGCGTTGGGCGCGATCGGGCTCGCGATCGGCGCGGGCATTGCAGCCGCCCTGCCTTCGAGTGAAGTTGAAGCCGCCTATCTCGGCGATACCAGCGAGACCGTTAAAGCGAAGGCCGCCGAGTTCGCCACTGAACAAACCGCTCGCGCGACGACGCTTTCAGAAGGCGTGATGGGCACCGTCACTGAGGAAGCCCGCAAACAGGGCCTCACCATAGAGGGCGCGAAATCGGCGGCCGGAGATTTCTCGACAAAAGTCGGCCGCATCGTCGATGCGGCGGGCAAGGGCGTTTCCGAGCGGGTGACCTCGACCAAATCATGATAGGCAAGAGCAAAAGTTTGATTTGCTCAGGCGCTGCGAACATCGCGGATAGCTTCTTCGAAGCTGCCTGACGAATCAGACAGCGGAACGCTTGATTTTTCGAATATTGCAAAGCGCACGCTAGGATGCAAACGCATGATCTGGGCTGTCTGATCATCGGCGGAGGGGCCGGCGGGGTTGACGGCGGCCCTATACTTGACTGTTATCGCCGCAACGTCCTCATCTTCGACAGCGGCGAAAGCCGAGTCACCCTCATACCCGAAGTCATAACTATCCGGCTGAGGCTCAAATGGAGGACGCCGTGGACACCGAGAAGACCGAGCAAGAGAAGAAACCAATCATCGACCACATGACTGACTTAGCGGCTGAGGCTGCGGGAACGTTGGCCGAGACGGCTGTGAAAGCGGTAGCTAAGGGAGCAAAGAAGGCGGTTGCTAAGAGCGGGCCTGTCCCGTTGAGGAAAACGGCTAAGACCGTTGCGAAGGCTGCCAAGGCTCCGAAAAAGAGAGCCAAGAAGGCTGTTAAAAAGCCGGTGAAAAAGGCCGTCAAGAAAGTGAAGGGTTCGAAAAAGGTCGCGAGGAAAAAGAGGGCCAAGAAATCGGAACGGTAATCATCGGGAGTTATCTTCAAGTTAGCACCGCGCCCCTCTATATCGAGACGGTGGCGCGCCAGGTCGCACTTGTAGGCTCAATCGCTCCGATTTATGCAGAAGCAAAAGATCATGCACGATCATTTCGCTTCCGGGATCGGCAGTAACCAATCGTGCAAGTGGGGTATCGAGTGGGATCTTTGTGCAGCAGGATTATCCTGCTGGGTTGCTTCGGAACTAACACCTAACTTCAGATAGCCACCATCAATGAATGTCGGTATCGGTGGTTGCGCCTCCCCGCAACCACTTTTATTATAACTCACTCACCGTCCCGATCTAACCGTCGGGACGGTCTGTCTTTTCTGGGGAACGCGAGGTCGAGCGAAAATCGTCCGACTACCTGCAGCGGACTAAGCCCATCGAGAATGATGGGCCGAGATCGCTGTCCAATATCTTGCAATGAGTTACGAGAGTGGCCTGGCCGGAGCATTGAGCATCAATTTCGAGACCAATTAAGATACCTACATCGATGCTTTCGGGCCCAAGAGCGATCTAGCAAAGAGATAACGGGTTAGAATCCCACTCTCTCCGCCAGCAATGGCTATTAAGATGTTGATAATTTTTACTTATCTTACACGAAAGCCGATCCAGTCCCCAAATCAGTCCCCAGTTGGCGCGCAAATTTTCGGATAGCTCGTTTCCGACAACGCTTCGGGCAATCCGCCAGCGGCAATCAGCAGGAGTTCAGCGTCTGTCAGCATTTCCACCATGACATCGCTCCGTTCGATTGCCTGTGCCGGTTTTCCATCTAGCCGATCCGCAAGGTCACGAATGGCCGGCAGATCGCCATCCAACGCTTTCTGGATCAGCTTTTCGGCGATAGCTCGCAGCCGATGGGGATTGCCGCTCCGAAGCGCCACACGGAGCGCATCGGCGAACGGCCGTTCGCGGTTCGAGGAGCCTATCGGCCTACCCACGTTTTCAATCTCCTAGATGCTTGAAGCTTAAAGCAAATATGGGGCGGAACTATGCACGCGAAAATGCTAATCCATCGCTTCCGGCAACTTGCGCTCATAAGGCTCAAGCGCCGCGGTCACGAGTTCCACCAAAGTCTGTGCCCCCATCTTTTCCATTACCTCTCGACGATGGGCCTTGATGGTGCGTTCTGTCGTTGCGAGTTGTCGCGCGATTTGCTTGTTTCGCTGCCCTTGAACCACAAGCGCAAAAACTTGTCGCTGGCGCGGCGTCAACGTCAAAAGGCGGGCGTGGAACACATCGGCCTTAATCTTCAACTCGCTCGAAGTCCTATGGTGGGCAATCGCTCGTTCGACGGTGCGAAGCAGCTGTTCGGAGGTTACCGGCTTGATCAAGAAATCTTCCGCACCGGCTTTGAGCGTGGTCACGGTGATGGGAGTGTCGGGATAGCCTGTGAGGAACACGATCGGGAGCGTGCATCCACATTCAGCTAACCGGGTTTGCAGTCCCGGTCCGCTCAAGCCCGGCAATCGAACATCCAGAAGGATGCAGCCAAACCCAGTTTGGACCGGTAATTCATTCAGAAATTGCTCGGCGTTAGGATAAGTTGCGACCGCATAACCCGCTAATCTTAGGCGGCGGTCCAGCGCGGTTCTGAACGATGCGTCATCATCAACGACGTGAACAGTACCGTACAAGATGGCGGCGTCGGGTGACGGTGGCGCAAGCACGGCGCTCGGAGGGGCCATCAATAGCTTCCACTACAACAAGCAGCCCCGATATGACAAGCTATGTAACTGTTGCGCACCTGTCTATTCAAAAATGGATGCCAGATTTATGACAGACCGGCTTTAGTCTGCATCAAGTCGCGAATTATCGCGCCAAGTGGCATGCTGGGTCGCTGGACCGGTCGATGCGCTTTGGATCGCTTCGATCAACGATTTTGTCGAGAACGGCTTTCTCAAGTAGGCAATACACCCCGACTGGAGCGCAGCTTTATGTGTGGCATGTTCGTCGTTCCCGGTGACAAAAATGACTGGCAACGTGACCCGCGAAGCCAGCCAACGGCGCAACTCGATGCCGGAGACACCATCACCCAGGTTAATATCGAGGACGATGCAGAAAGCTTGGTCCAGTTTTTCGTGGCGTCGAAGGGCCTCTGCCGAGTTGAACAGTACGGGATCAAAACGCAGTTGCGTCAGTAGCCGCCCAATGCTCGTCAGCATGGACGGATCGTCATCGACGACGAAAACGGTCTTCCGCCTAAGCAAGGTAGCTTATCCTCCGAACTGATAGGATCGATCTGATCACCACACCCAAACGACCGGTAAGCGTCCGGGGTTTCCCTGCAGATCCATCTTACCGCTCCGATTTGCATTTTTTTGTCCGGTAGCCGACAAGATCGGCCAAAAAAGTCTTTGAACGGCTTTCCGGTCACCTGTTGGTAACGCGGGGGCGTCTGATTGCACGCGCGCCTTCCCGGCAGCAGCATTGCAACGACAGTCGCACCGATGGCCGTCCGGTACGTCGTGACGCGCCTCCAACATGCGGGGTGGGAAGATGGTCATTCGCGCTAATATCACACACAGGTAGTCGATGAATTGCTATCTCATAGGCTTGGGCCAAACCTAACAGACGCCCAATTAATAAGGTTCGATACCGAATTCTTTATGCTGCTTTGCGAGCGGCCACTGCGACAGCACGTATTTCTGTTTTGAGCGATGCCGATCAGTGTTTGGTGATGCTCAGGCGCTAGGTCGAGAAACTCGCTGACTGCGGTCTCGTAGTTGAGTTGGGGCAGAAAAACTGACGCGTGGAAATCGCTCCGTGCCCAAAGGTAACTCACGAAGGCATCTTTGAATTTTTCCAGACTTTCGAATTGCCTGTCTTCGCATTCAGACTTTATCGCCTCGAACGCAGCATCGATCTCGGCTAGATTTCTGGTCACGGCAGCATCGAGGCTCTCGGTTTCTTTTATGATCGAAAATTTAGGACCTATAACGAGATGTTCGAATTGTCGCTGAAACTGCGAAATCAGAAAAAGAGCGTCTTGCATGGCCCCCAGCAGATCGTCATCGGACATCTCTGCTTGGTCATTTCCGTCCAGAATGTTTGTTTCGTGAACAAATTTATGTCGGGCGTCGAACGCGCGGCCAAAGCCTATCGACGTCGAAGCCCGCAGCTTTCGCTCCCTCTGAATCGCCCGCCTCCCAAACCTTTAAATAATCCCATGGAAAATTGTGCCGTTTCTCCAACAGTACAGAAAAGAAGTGGGTGGCTCGCTCAAGGTAGGTCCTCAATGTTGAGGCGGAAACGTTGGCGGCGACAACATCCGCCAGATGAAATGTTTTTGAAGTTGTGGCGATCAGGGCATCGATATCGACGCTGATGCCCTCAAATAATTTCTAAATCACGAAGCTATCGAAAAGGCCCGCCGCACTGCTTTCGGCGGCAAGATGGCGTACCTGCCTGACAAGAAGGCGGAGATGCGAAGCGCTTATTCGACCTTCCAAGCGGAATGCTTTTGGCCCTTTAGGGGCCATTCCAGACCGCTAAAGTATGGCAGGTGATTGAGAAGACTAACCTTTTCCGACCTGTCACGCCGAACGTCGCGGTTTCGAGCCCCAGCTCTCCCGCTTGCGCCCATTACCAGGACTAAGCAGCACCGAGAAGCGAGCCAACATCGTCCTTTTCTAGCCTGCCGCTTATCGCCAGCGGCTCGGCAAGATGCTGGATCAGCGCCCGGCGTCGGTCCAGGATTTGGAATGCCCTGTCGTAACCCGCAAATCGAATGTTATCGGCGTCCTCGTCCGGGCGGTTATCCAAGATGTCGAGCATCTTGGCGAAATCGGACCATCCGGCGTGAAGGTGCGTAGCTTCGCATCCGAACAATCTCTGTGCCACCACGCCAGCCGCGCAAAGAGCAATGCGATCGATCAACGAGAGCGCGCGCGCTGTGTCGTCGATTTCCGACTTACCCGCGGTATCGTCGCCGTTCACGCTGATTTCCATAGCGCCTACGGGAAGTTCCAACGTCCACGCCACAACGACATGCCCAGCTTCATGAATCGCGGTGCTTCGGCGCTCTTCAATCGTCATCAGGTGAAAGATCTCGGCATTGGTTTTGGCAACGGTACTATAGCGACCATTGGATTGTGCCTATAGATAGCAGGTGATCGGTTTTAGCCACGGCGCCGAGCCCGATGGGGCGGTTGCCGCTCACAACGAAAGCGATTGTTGCACTCGCAAAACAGCAGCAGTTGAGTACCAAGTCACCAGCGTGAACCCACCAGAGGGGACCAGTTCTCCACCCGTACCCCACCCCTTCGGAACGGGTGGCAAACAAGAGGGGAAATAAGGAAGCGCGACGACGACCGAGAAGATCAATGATCCGGATGGAAGGCTAGGGCGGGGCGTAACGCGCCGCGACGGGCGCGCCAGCTGGCCGACCCGCGAGATCGCGACCTACATTTGGACGCATCCGGACTATGCGATCGGGATAGGCATGTGGCGTGCCGTTGGTCTTTAGAGACTCTCCCGGTCCATGTTCCGTTCCACATTTCATCGTTTCATTCCATCGTTTCATGGAACGTTTCAGTTGGTGTCCTGACTTGCAAAACGCCCCAAGGGAGCTCCCGGTGAAAAGGGTCAGAAAGGCGACAAGGGCGAAAAGGGTGACCCGGGGACGTCCAACGTTCGGGCCGTGCAAGTCAATGGCTCTGTAAGCTGCGAATCGAATGAAGTGTTGGTGTCAGTGTTCTATCCCAGTGGCGGAGGTTCGGATGGCGCGAACTGTGGCACTGCACCGACCGTGAAATTGTGCTTGAAGAAGCCGTGACATTCACCGAGCCTGGCGGTGTGGGGCCGGTGCGGGCGCAGTTCAGAATACCGGGTGATCGCAATTGGGATCTTGGCGACGATAGAATGCGGACACCGCTCCAAGTCGATAAGGCAACGGTGCAGATGCTTCTCTTTGCAGTGCTGATAGATGCCGCGCTTGAAGATTAAGAACGAACTTTCAGACGTGTTGGTATGTCTGGGGGCGATGAAACGGCGATTTTTGGCGCGGCTGCCTGCAAAAAATGACTCCAAAAAACTGAGTCAAATTATATAGTTCGGTGGCTTTCGCGATGATTCGCACCGATCTCCAAGTACTGCGCTGCTTGCCTGATAGAGGCGGGCAACAGCCCGGGAAAGGAGGTGGTTAGCGTGGCACCACGAAAGATAGGTGAAAGCGCGATAACGGGCAGATTCATGTCTGTGAAAGCAGCGCAGTCCCCTGCCAATAAGAGGACTGCGATTGTGCGCACTATCAAGCCCACACCGAAACCTAAGAAGAAGTAATTCTTCGTAGGGGCGACGGCGGCAGAGCCCATCTGCCGCCGTTCGCTTTTGTGAATCTGATTTGGGGTAAGTGTCAACTCGTAATGGTATCGCAATTCGGTGCTTCGAAGCGAAACTTCCGCTCTTGCCAGTTATAGTCGTCAACACCGGCTCTGGAATGCCATCGCTCGACGCGGTCCTGTACGAGGATCTTGGCCTGAAATCGGAGGAAGACATTCGAGACGAGCAAAAGAGAGTTTTCCAATGTGATTGGACTAAGACCCCGTTGGCAAGACCGAAACTCTCGTAAAGACTGACTTATTCCATAACACCGGATCGGCGAAATTACTGAACGAGCGGCACGCCGAGCCGGCCGATGCCGGGGAATTTTAGCGCAGGCCGGCGGATGTCTATTCCGAGCACTCCGCCGAAAAAGTTGAGCTCGATTCCTTCGATCCACCCGACCGTCAGCCCGAGGTAACCGCCGAGCGAGACGAATACACCTGTTCCTAAGGGCGTCAGACCGTACCACTCGTCGCGGTACGGATAATCTTTGCCGATGGCCGTCGGCGGCAACACGGCTTTCAGCTCGGGGACAGCGTCCAGTATCGCTTGGATAAACGTGTTCGAGTTCGGCCCAGGCCATGGGCTGTAGTCGCCATAGGCCCGGAATTTATAGCTTTCGATCACCGAACGAATTTTGGGAATCAGCTGTTCGGCTCGTTCACCGTCAACACTAACCACCGTTTCGGGCAGCGCGCCAAACCACTGGCCATCTGCGGCAAATCCGTCGATCCGGATAGGCTCGCCCCACGCGGTGTAATCGTAGCGGCTGTAGCGTGCCGCGCCGCGCTCCTTCACGACGATCCAGGTGTGAACCGCGAATATTCCGCGCCAGCGCACGGTTCGCGCAGCAAAAACCCGGATCAGCGCGTCCGGATGGTTGGAGGCCTTTGCGAGCAGGCCAGCACTGGAGCGGTCTGCTGTTTGCCAGTTCTCACGCCGATCTCCGAACAGGTAGTTCAGAGCGGAAACGGCTATTGGCGTGACTATCAGCAGGAGAAAAATGAACACGTATCTTTTCACGAGGGGAGGTCAGCTGGAACGAGGGGGGAGTGGCCTTGAGATAGTTTGCTCGACTTCCTTTTGCCAGTTCAGCGGATCATAATTCTGTTATTCCCGCTGCGCGGTCCAGTACCCCACGCAACGCTGATGTCCAGCGTGGCCGCTCCAGGTCCCATGGCCTGAGTTGCGCGCGAGCCTACCCGAGCCAGAGGCGTACTTGTCCTGAACGGTCACGGACGCGCGAACCGCGCCGGATCTCGCGACGTAACCTCTGAATCTTACCAGATTGGGATGTGTTACGACGCCGTTGTTTATGTTGACGGAGAAAGTGTATGTCGGATCGCAAGCTCCGCGTTGCGTGAAAAAGATGAGATTCCAGGAGCCGTCGTAGGAGGATCGAGCGTCCGCTGTCGTGACCAAGGGCGAGGGAGCGCAACCAATTAGGATCGCGAGTAGAAGTTTCTTCATTGCGCTTTCTCCAGAGGCTTTCTATTAATGTTAGGTCCTTCCTGCCCCGTGATGTAACACGCTCAAATGGCGCAAGGCTGTACGCAAACCTCAGCTGAGCAACAGTCGTGCTTTTCAGTGCGTCGCCGATTCAGCTGCTTCGTCCCATAAGTCGTAGTTGAGCTCGGTCCCTCGCGCGGGCAAGACTGGAGGGATCAACTAATCTACGTCTCCCAAAAACGTGAACTTGACAGGATCATAAGCTGGGCGGCGGCGAGCGAGGCGCTATCGTCACGCGAGAATCTGCTTTTGCCCTTAACTCGGGCATGAAGACCTGGACAGCTTGGAGCGCAAGGTCAAGGCGGCCTCATAGGGCGCTTCCGGTAACTGAGATGGAGGCCTCGCTCCGACCGGTTCGACAGCTCCGAATTGGCTGCCGGCGACTCAAGAACAAATCCAAATTAACGCGACGGCGATCGGAAGGCCCAAACCCAACGTGTCGAAAATCGTCAGTGCGAATGCAGACAGCAAATTTGCTGCAGGTCGCGGGTCACTTACCGACGTGACGCTACTCCTTCGAGCCCCCCACGAGCGTTCGCCCGCTGCCCAAGGATGAACGATCAATTGCGCCTTCGGACCAAGCCGCGGCAATCTTTTATTTGGATGTGAGGCTGAGGGTTCATGGTTAATGAAAGGTTAACCGCCCGATATTGGCCCGCTGAATGGAAGCACTCGCGCGTCGCCGCTCTGAATACGAGGTGGCCGGTGACCGTTTTTGCCTAAGCGGGCCGGCAGCCAGCGGCTCGGCAGCCGAGAGCGCGGACCAGGCCCGACCAGCGCGCTTGAATATCTCGCGGTCGCTGCGGCACCCGTCTCGCAAAGGGGCGGCTGTTTCATTTTTGACGGAATCTCGATGGATCCTCACCGTTATGAAAAAATACCGGCTGGCTCGAATGAGCGATGGTCACTACTGCTTGGTGCGAGACCTGGGCCCGCTGAAGGGCGGCAAGGGCATGAAGCACCATGACGTCATTGTGGACTTCACTCTTCGTGGAATCGTGAAGTTTTCAACGCGGCCGTTCGTTAAACCCAAGCGGGACGGGATTGTCCACAGGCCTCATGAATCCAAATTGTTTCATTTGCTTCGGTCTTGGCTGGGTGTGAGAAAACCACCCGGATAGGGCGTGGTGTGAAGAACTCGGCGGTCGCGGAGCCGGGATGCCTTGCAATTGCAATGAGAGCGACGGCATTTGTAGGTGCGGACGTGACCAAGCCCAATTGGCCGATCCTTATGCCTCAGAACGAATTCGCACGCTTCCGTAGTGGGTCAATTTGATTCCCGCAGCCGTGTTCACTGGAATGTTGACAGTTTAGAGCGCATATTCTGTCGATGGAATCACCCCACAGAAGTTGCCAGTGCGGCGCTGTCTATCGGCGCACGGAAGGCATGGCAAAGAGCCGGGAATTTAGCAGCTTCGAGTGCGAGGTATGCGGCGCGACCCTTGAAACGTGGAACACGGCTTGGGTCCCGAGCTACCGGCTAATCGTCGGGCCG
>Ga0137364_10001745_pt1 | contig 10529 bp, 10 predicted proteins | sample SagtaG_10_FD_104798 | JGI IMG/M metagenome (GOLD analysis project Ga0137364, IMG submission 104798) | Vadose zone soil microbial communities from Sagehorn Ranch, Mendocino, California, USA - Sage1_L_20_16 metaG | ecosystem: Environmental > Terrestrial > Soil > Vadose zone | place: USA... | reverse complement strand
CTCGCAGCCGTTCCTCGCCCGCGCTTTGAAGGACGCCGTCGACGATTCCTTCAACATGATCGACATCGATAACGACACGAGCCCGGACGACACCGTCGTTGTAATGGCGAACGGCATGGCCGGCGGCGGCACGATTGACGATGGGCATCCGGAGGCAGATCTGTTCCGAGAGGCCCTCAGAAGTGTTTGCATCAGCCTGGCGAAACAACAGATCGGCGACGCCGAAGGCGCGACCAAATTGATCGAAGCCCGCGTCGAAGGCGCGGCGACGATGGAAGACGCCCGCAAAGCCTCCCGAGAGATCGTGGTCTCGATAGGAGTCAAAACGGCGATCTACGGCCACGACGCGAATTGGGGCCGAATCGTGTCTGCGGTGGGCAATAGTGGCGCGGCGATGAAGGAAGAGTCGCTCGCGCTCTACTTCAGAAGCCCGGACGGCGATGACGTGTGCCTTTTCCGCGACGGCGTCCCGCAGAGGGTCGACGCGGCGCTCGCGAAAGCATGTCTCACACCCCGTGAAGTCTACTTGCGGGTCACCCTCGGGCTAGGCGACGGCGCGGCAACGGCGTGGGGCTCCGACCTGACGGAAGAATTCGTGCGGCTTAACAGCATGTACACGACATGAGCGAGATCGTCGTCGCCAAAATCGGCGGCTCAACGCTCGGGTCGCACGACACGGCGCTTGCCGATGTCGTCGAGCTTCAGCGGAAAGGCCTGCAGCCGGTCATAGTACACGGGGGTGGAGCGCTGATCAGCGAGTGGCTCGATCGACATAACGTATCGACGCGGTTTGAGCAGGGGTTGCGGGTTACCGATGAGGAATCACTGAAAGTCGTAGTGGCGGTTCTCGCAGGGCTTGTGAACAAGCAGATCGTCGCTGAGCTGAGTTCGCGGGGAGGGCGCGCGATGGGTTTGTCGGGCGCGGACTGCGGGTTGTTGCGGGCACGACCTTTGGACCCAAAGCTGGGGTTCGTCGGCGAAATCACAGGTGTGGACACGGCTACCGTTGATTCGCTGGTGGGAGACGGGTGCATCCCCGTGATCGCCCCGATCGCGCCCGAATGGGAAGGCGAAAGGCCCAGCGCGCAGCTCCTCAACATCAACGCCGATAGCGCCGCCGGCGCTATCGCGAAGGCTCTCGGGGCGCGCTGGTTGGTGTTTCTTACCGATGTCCCCGGCATCCGCATAGTCGAAGGAGAGATCGCAAGTTCGCTCTCGCCCGCGGAGGCCGGCGCGCTCATCGAGTCCGGAATTATCGACGGCGGTATGATACCGAAAGTACGGGCGTGCCTCGAAGCTGCCCAAGGCGGCTCCCGAGCAATTATCGTCGACGGTCGCGTGGAACACGCACTTGTCCGAACGATCGAAGGCAATATGCCGGGAACGACCATCGCATGACCGAAAGAGAGAACTGGATCGAGCTCGAGAAGCAGTACTTCCTGCCGACGAGCAAGAGGCTTCCGATCACGCTCGTACGGGGCGAAGGCACGCGCGTCTGGGACCTGGACGGCCGGGAGTACCTAGATTTCGTGGCGGGTATCGCGGCGGTCAGTCTGGGGCACTGCCATCCGGAGGTCGTTGGGGCGATCGAGCGGCAGTCGCGGGAGTTGATGCATACCTCGAACTACTACTACACGATCCCGCAGGTGAAGCTGGCGAAGCTCCTTTGCGACAGTTCGGGGCTCGACAAAGTCTTCTTTTGCAACAGTGGCGCCGAGGCCGTTGAAGGTCTGCTGAAGATTGCGCGCAAGTGGGGCAAGGAGAAGCGCGATGGCGCGTTCGAGATCATCGTCGCCGAAGATGCCTTCCACGGGCGTACGCTCGCCACCGTAACGGCCGCGGGCAACGAGAAGTACCGGGCGCCGTTCACGCCTCTTGTCGAGGGCTTCGTCCGTGTGCCGTTCAATGATGTGCCGGCGATCAAGAAGGCGACGACCGGCAAGACGGCAGCAGTGCTGCTGGAACCGCTACAGGGCGAGGGCGGCGTCAATGTCCCGGACGACGACTACCTTCCGCAGGTGCGCGCCTGGTGCGACGAGGCCGGCATTCTCCTTTTGCTCGACGAGGTGCAGACGGGCGTCGGGCGCACCGGCAAGCTCTTTGCCCACCAGCATTACGGCATCGAGCCGGACGCCATGGCAATCGCGAAAGCGCTGGGCGGTGGCTTTCCGATCGGCGCGTTTCTGGCGAAGGACCACTGCGCCGTTCTCGGCCCGGGCGAACACGGCACCACCTTTGGCGGCAACGCGCTCGCTTGCGAAGTCGGCCATACGGTCCTCAAGTACATGCTCGGACACGGCCTGCCGGGACAGGTCGCAAAGAAAGGCGAGTACTTCGAGCGCAAGCTGCACTCGCTGGCCGACCGCCACCCAATGGTCACGGAAGTCCGCGGCAAGGGGCTCATCTGGGCGCTCGAACTCGACCGGCCGGTCGCCGAAGAGATGATGGGCGCCTGCTCCGAAGAAGGCTTGCTCGTGAACAACGTCAAGCCGACGGCGCTGCGCTTCATCCCTCCGTTGACAGTCTCAGAAGAGGAGATCGCCGGCGCGATCGAGATTGTGGACCGAGTCCTCGCGCGATTTGAGGCCGGAGGGCCCAAGTAGGCTGCCGGGCCTTAAGTCTGTGGTTCGCAATGCCTGAGAAGATCGTCCTCGCCTACTCCGGCGGCCTCGACACTTCCGTCGCCATCCGCTGGCTCAAGGAAGAGCGGGGATACGATGTTGTCGCTCTGACTGTCGATGTCGGGATGGACCGCTCGCGCGAGGAGCTTCAGTCGCGGGCGATGGCGGCAGGGGCGTCGCGCCATGTCTGGCAAGATGCCCAGGAGACGTTCATCCGCCACTTTGCATTCCCTGCGCTTCTGGCCGGCGCTCGATACCAGGGCCACTACACGCTGGCGACCGCGCTCTCTCGACCGCTAATCGCCAGCGAGATGGTCGCGATCGCGCGGGACGAAGGCGCGAGTGCGGTGGCACACGGATGTACCGGCAAGGGGAACGACCAGGTGCGGCTCGATGTCTCGGTGCAGGCACTCGCGCCAGACTTGAAGGTCGTCGCGCCCTTGCGGGAATGGGAGATGGACCGCGAGTCCGAGATCGCCTACGCGCAGGAGCACGCGATCCCGATCAACGTCACCAAGGCCAGCCCGTACAGCATCGATGAGAACCTCTGGGGACGCAGTGTCGAGACGGGGGTGCTGGAAGACCCCTGGGTCGAGCCGCCGACGGACGTTTATGCCTGGACGAAATCGCCGTCGGAAGCTCCCAACGACCCTGCTTACGTCGAAATCGGCTTCGATCGCGGTCTGCCGGTGTCGCTCGATGGAAAGACGATCGATCCAGTGGCGCTCGTCAAGCGGCTCAACAAGCTCTCGGGCGAGCACGGCGTTGGGCGCATCGACAGCGTGGAGGACCGGCTCGTCGGCATCAAGTCGCGCGAGATATACGAGGCGCCGGCAGGGATCACGCTGCTCGTCGCGCATGAGGCGCTGGAGTCGCTCACACTTTCGAAGGAGCAACGGCGGCTGAAAGCGCGCCTCGCGGAGGAGTACGCGGAGGTCGTGTACAACGGCCTATGGTTCTCGGCGCACCACCGCGACCTGGCGGCGTACATCCAGTCGACCCAGCGGCACGTGACAGGCACGGTCCGCATCAAGCTCCATAAAGGCAGCGCAGGTGCGGTCGGGCGCAAGTCGCCAAAGAGCCTGTATGACTTCTCGCTCGCGACTTACGACAAGGGCGATGCTTTTGATCGTACGGCGGCGGTCGGCTTCATTAGCATCTGGGGCCTGCCTGTGCGCGTCCAGGCGCAGGCGCAGACACCGGCCGAGAGCGATGATGCTATCAACCCTTGAAGTCGAATCGCGCCTCGATTACCTGCTGCTCGCCCGTATCGTGAAGGATGCAAACGTTGTCGATCGTAATCTCCCATTCAAAGTCTCGCTTCACCAAGAACGGGAACAGTTCGCGCGAAATATCGCTCTCGAGGTCCGGCGCTAGGTTGACTGTGGCCAGCCAGCGCTCGGCGGCGTAGCGGTCCATTACGCCGATAGCGATCGAGGCCAGCTCCGCCCAGAGCCGCCGGTGGAGCGCGCTGAGCTCGCCGGTGCGCACGAGGGGAAGGAAGAAGAGCGGCGGGGGCGCGTTGAAGACGCCGATGATGAAAGAGGCTGTCGGCACCGGCGCCGTCGTCGCCGCGACGTTCGCCAGGACCCCATGTACCGAAGCCCCGTATGACTTCGCGCAGTGATAAGTGAAATGCGGGACGTGCGCCTCGCTGATGCTCACCCCAAACTCGCGCTCGATCTCCGACCAAAGCCGCGAAACCGCCTCCTGGTGCTCCTCATCCAGCTCGGAAACGATGCCATAGAGTTCCTCGGCCATAGCGCGACTCTATCACGACTACTTGACATCGAGTCAGAGAGAGGACTAGTATCCGTATACCTACGGAGGTTACGGGCAATGAAGTCGAAGCGGGTTGAGGTTCTGTTTGATCCAAAGGAGTATCGAACGCTTGAGGAGCGCGCTGAGGCCGAGGGCCGGTCCGTGGGTTCAATGATACGAGAGGCCGTTGCCATGTATGTAGCAGCACCTTCTGAACGCGAGAAGCAGGAGGCGCTGGAGTGGATTTTCGCGGGTGAGGACGATCTTGGTTCTTGGGAGGAACTGAAGGATATTATCCAGCGAGGTTCAGCTGAGGAGATGATGGAGATAGAGCGGGATCTTGAAACTGATCGACGCTAACGTCTTCATTTACGCACGAGGCCAGCCCCACCCGTATCGCGGTCCTTGCCGCAGACTCCTCGCCGACGTGCGTGCCGGGCGCCAAACTGCGAACACGGACACTGAGGCTTTGCAAGAGGTAATGTATGTTTATTGGTACCGCCGGCGAGAGGACGTTGGACTCCAATACCTGGATCGGCTGCTGAGGCTTTTCCAAGCTCCCTTTTCGGTTGATCACGCGATTATGCTTGGTGCTCGGTTAGTGTTAGGCACGCACCCGCGGCTTGATCCTCGCGATGCTATCCACGCCTCCGTCGTAATGCGACACGGGCTGGAAGGCATCATTTCCACTGATCGCGGATATGATGATGTCGCGGGCGTTACCCGATTCGACCCGAAGGATTTATGACTCCACCCATCACAACCGTCTTCTTCGACCTCGGCGATACACTATGGCACTTCCCGAACATGCCGCCCAGAGAGTTCATTCGCAAGGAGACAGTGCGCCGACTCCGCGAGCTGCTCGCGACCTGGGGCCATCACTTCGAGGGTGAGCGCTTCTACCTCGGCAGGGATATCCGGCTCGCCGTCGAAGAAGAGACGAGCCGCGCCTTCCACGGCGATTGCGTGGACCCGAACTACCCGGAGCTGTGCCGACGGGTCGCCGCCCGCCATGACCTCTCGTTGACGCGAGAGCAAGGTGAGGAGCTATGGGAGGCATGGAACCTCGGCGGCGCATTTCTCGGGCGCGAGCTCTTTGCCGATGTGCTACCCACGCTGCAATGGCTGAAGGTACGCGGCTACCGGCTGGGTGCGGTCACCAACCGCGGGTATAGTGGTCCTCGATTTCACGAGGAGATGCGCGACCTCGGCCTTACCGATCTTTTCGAATCAACTGTGGTGTCGTGCGAGATCGGTTACATGAAGCCGCATCCCCGTATTTTCCAGTACGCGCTCAAAAGCCTTGGCGCGGCTGCGGAAGAGACGGCGATGGTCGGCGATAGCCTACGCGCGGACGTCGAGGGCGCGAAGACGCTTGGGATGACCGCGATATGGCGTCGACCCGTCATTGGCGAGCCGCTCGAGATGACCGAGGATGAGCCCGAGCCGGGCCCTGCGGAGCCGGACTACACGGTCGAGAGCATCGGCGACCTAAAGAGCCTTCCGCTCTTCGCCGGCGCGATGACGCCTCGGTAGGCCAAAACGGCTGCTCGGTATAATTGCCACACGATGCCGGAACGCAAAGACGGTATTGAAAGCCCGACCGCGCGCGGTCTCGACGAGCGTGCTCTGAAGTACACGGCGTCGATCGCTTATGACCGCCGCCTCTACCGCCACGACATCGCCGGGTCGATCGCGCACGCACGAATGCTCGCAAAGCAGGGAATCATCGCCGGGGACGACGCCGAGTCTATAGTGCGCGGCCTAGAGGAGATTTGCGAGGAGATCGAGCGCGGCGACTTTCCGTTCCGCGAGGAGCTGGAAGACATCCACCTAAATATCGAGGCGCGCTTGAACGAGAAGATCGGCGAGGCCGCAGGCAGACTCCACACGGCCCGCTCCCGCAATGACCAGATCGCCACCGACATGAGGTTGTTCGTAATGGAAGCATGCGATGACGCCCTCCTGGCGATACGGGGCCTGCAAACAGCGCTGCTGGACCTCGCGGAAGCAAACCAAGGCACAATCATGCCCGGCTACACTCATCTCCAGCGCGCGCAACCTGTCCTCTTCGCCCACCATCTCCTCGCGTACTTCGAGATGCTCGACCGCGACTCGGGACGCTTGCGTGACTGCCGCTTACGCGCGGACGAACTGCCGCTCGGCGCCGGGGCGCTGGCCGGTGCGCCCTATCCGCTCGACCGCGAGTTCGTCGCCAGCGAGCTAGGGTTCAGCCGCGTAAGCCGCAACAGCATCGATGTTGTCGCGGACCGCGACTTCGTCATCGAATTCCAGGCCGCGGCGGCGACGGCGATGATGCACCTCTCGCGTCTCGCGGAGGAGATCGTCCTGTGGTGTAGCGATGAGTTCGGCTTTGTGCGCCTGGCGGACATGTTCGCGACGGGCTCGAGTATCATGCCGCAAAAGCGGAACCCGGATGTCGCCGAGCTGGCCCGTGGCCGCGTGGGTCGCGTCTATGGGAATCTGATGGCGATTCTCACGACGCTTAAAGGGCTCCCGCTCGCATACAACAGGGACCTGCAGGAAGACAAACAGCCGCTTTTTGATACCGTGGACACACTTCTCCCCACACTGGAGACGTTCGCGGCACTGCTGCCGGCGCTCCGAGTCGATGGCGAACGAATGGAGGAGGCAGCGCGCAACTCATACACGCTGGCGACCGACCTCGCCGACTACCTGGTGCGCAAGGGGATGCCGTTTCGCGAGGCGCATCAAACTGTCGCCGAGCTTGTACGCTACGCAGAGGGTGATGGTAAGCCGCTAAGCGGCCTTTCGCTAAAAGAGTACCGCGGCTTCTCGCCGCTATTCGATCATGATGTGCTTGCGCTCGACGTCCGCGCCTCGATCGCCGCCCGCGATGTGCCGGGCGGGACAGCGCCGTCTCGTGTCGCGGAGGCACTAAGGACGGCCCGGGAGCGGCTTAAGGAAGACGCTTGATCAACGGGATCAAGCTAGCGCCGTCGATCATCTCGGCGGACTTTTCAAGGCTGTGCGACCAGTTGCAGGAGTGCGAGCGGGCGGGCGCTGACTACATCCATATCGATGTGATGGACGGACGTTTCGTGCCCTCGATCAGCATTGGGCTCCCGGTAGTCGAGGCGATTCGACGCAGCACGGGCCTTGTGCTAGACATTCACCTGATGGTCGAGGAACCGGAAAAGCAGGCCGCGCCGTTCATCGACGCCGGCGGCGATATCATCAACGTCCACGTCGAAGCCGCGACGCACCTGCATCGCATCATTCAGGAGGTGCACAGACGCGAGAAGAGAGTTGGCGTCTGTGTCAACCCCGGGACGCCCGTGGGTGCCGTCGAGCAGGTTCTGCCAGAGGTCGATCAGGTGATGGTGATGGCGGTGAACCCGGGCGCTTCCGGCCAGAGGTTCATCGAAAGCGCGCTGCCGAAGGTCGCCCGCCTGCGCCGGTTGATCGACGAGGGCGGCTTTCGCGCCGAGATCGAGGTGGACGGCGGTGTCTCGACGGAAACGGCCCCGCGCTGCGCCGCGGCCGGCGCGAACGTACTCGTGGCTGCGAGCGCGATCTTCAATGAGCACGCTTCTCCCGCCGAGAACATCGAGCGGCTGCGCGCGTCGCTGGCAAGCGTAGACCACCCAGCTTAAGGCGAACAATTGCGCGGAGCGTTCAGCGACCGGCCGACATCAGGCGAAGAGCCTGTCGGCTAACAACTGATAAAATGGCAACTCAGAACTGACGAACGTCAGGCCGTCGCTTTGAGCGTCGTGCGCAGGCAGCGCGTGCAGATCTTGAGGCGGAGTGGTACGCCGTTCACGACCAGCGTCTTGTTCTGGACGTTGGCCTTGAAAGTACGGTTCGTCTTCGGAGCCTTGCGCTCCCAGCGTCCCGAGTGCTTATGCCGGATGTTGCGGCCGTAGGCTGTCGTCTTACCGCAGAGATCGCACCGTGCCAAGTAGGTTTTCCTTTACCCTGCCGTACGTGGTTGCTAGAATTGCGCAGAAGGCATGGTAACATCGGCCGTTCGTAGGGACAAGGCTGACTGCCTCCGCCGGCCCGCCTTCAGGCGGGCGCTCTCGTGACCCGCCCCGCCATCGCTTCTTTCTCTGGCGCGGAACTGCGCGAAGTGTTTGCCGCCGCCACCGTTTGGCTCGAGCGGAACATCCCCCAAGTAAACGCCGTGAATGTTTTCCCGGTGCCCGACGGCGATACCGGCACCAACATGTACCTGACGATGCGCTCGACGATGGAAGAAGCCGAGCGCTGCGCGGACCCGGCCGCCGGCGCCGTGCTCGCCGCCATGTCGCACGGAGCACTCATGGGCGCGCGGGGGAACTCCGGCGTTATCCTCTCGCAGATCATCGGCGGGCTCGCCCATGGCGTGGACGGGGCGACAGATGTGACGCCCAGGAGCCTTGCCGCGGGACTGGAACTCGCTTCCGCCGCTGCATACAAGGCGGTAACGAAGCCGGCAGAGGGCACGATTCTCACTGTAATTCGCGAGGTGTCCGAAGCTGTCGCGGCGGCCAACGGCAACGGTGATCTCGATTCCTTGCTCGAGACGGCTGTCAAGACTGCGAAAGCGAGCGTCGAGAGGACGCCCTCTTTGCTGCCGGTTCTGCGCGAGGCGGGCGTCGTGGATGCGGGTGGGCTGGGCCTCAGCGTACTGCTCGAAGGCATGCTGCGCCATGTTCGGGACCAATCTCTTGAGAGCGCGGCGGCTGCCGAGACGGTCGAGGGAGATTGGCTGGCAGCAACCGGGGCCCGGCACCAGACCGAGGACTCGCTCTATGGATACTGCACGGAGCTGCTGATCGGCGGGAGCGGGCTGGATGTCGAGTCGATCCGGGGGCGCATGATGGGCCTGGGCGACTCCGTCATCGTCGTCGGCGACGGGCAGCTCATACGCATCCACGTGCACACCGACGATCCGGGGGCTGCCCTCTCGCTTGGGACGAGCGCCGCGGAGCTGGTGCAGGTGAAGGTCGATAATATTCGTAAGCAGGCCGAGCGCTTCGTCGAGATGCATGAGGAGATGCGCGTCGAAGCAGCCGAGCCGCCGGTGGTCTCAACGGTCGCCGTCGTTGCCGGCGAGGGCATGGAGCGCGTATTTCAGAGTCTCGGCTGCACGCGCACTATCTCCGGCGGGCCGACGATGAACCCAAGCACCCGCGAGATCGTGGAGGCCGTCGACGCCTGCCCGACCGACGACGTCGCCGTCTTGCCGAACGACAAGAACATCATCCTCGCCGCCCGCCAGGCGCGAAAACTCACCGAGAAGCACCTGCACGTCATCGGGTCGCGCTCGATGCCGCAGGGAATCGCCGCGCTGCTCGCAATAAGCCCGGGCGAAGATGCCGCGCTCGTGGCCGAGGCGATGGAGAACGCCTGCGGCGCCGTGCGGACCATCGAGATAACCCGGGCGGTGCGTCGCAGCAGTATCGGGGGCGTGCGAGTCAACGAGGGTGACGTCATCGCAATCGTCGATGACGAACTGAAACTGGTGGCGCCGTCGCCGGAGCAGGCAGTCGTCCGGGCGCTCGGAGGCCTACCGAAATCAGACGCGAGTCTGGCGACGCTGTACTACGGTGCGGAGACAACGGCCGCAGCTGCCGAGGAGCTGGCAAGAAACATTCGGGAGCGGTTTTCGTCATATGAAGTAGAAGTAGTGTTCGGGGGACAGCCGCACTACGACTACATCGTTTCGGTGGAATAAGGGATGGAAGCAGTTAAATCGAGGGACGGCACGCCCATCGCTTACGAGCGAGCGGGGAGCGGCCCGCCGCTTGTGCTGGTGCATGGGTCGACTTCGGACCACGATACCGCTTACCGGTATGTGATTCCGATGCTTGAGCGCTACTTCACGGTGCGGGCGCTCGACCGGCGGGGCCGCGGCGACAGCGGAGACGGGTTCGACTACTGTCTAGAACGCGAGCTGGACGACGTTGTGGCCGTGATCGAGAGCGCGGGCGAGCCGGTGAACCTGTTTGGTCACGGCTTCGGGGCGCTGGTCGCCCTCGAGGCAAGCCTGCGCACCGCGAACGTCCGCAAGCTGGGTTTGTACGAGGGCGGAATCACGACATCCAGGAGCACAGTCTACCCGCTGGGAACGGTCGAGCGCATGGAGTCGTTCCTCGAGGCCGGCAACCGCGACGG
>Ga0137364_10001739_pt1 | contig 10540 bp, 9 predicted proteins | sample SagtaG_10_FD_104798 | JGI IMG/M metagenome (GOLD analysis project Ga0137364, IMG submission 104798) | Vadose zone soil microbial communities from Sagehorn Ranch, Mendocino, California, USA - Sage1_L_20_16 metaG | ecosystem: Environmental > Terrestrial > Soil > Vadose zone | place: USA... | reverse complement strand
TCGACAAGATGATTAACGGCCGCGTGCATAATCGTGGCGGATGCCATGGTGACGAGTGTGAGTACCATCGACGTTCCGATCACCGTCGCAGTTGGCACCCGCAATACGTAGATCAGCATCGGCACCAGCAGAAAGCCGCCGCCGATGCCCATAATTGCTCCGACAAATCCGATGATGAATCCGATCCCCCAGACTGGGATGGCGGAGACATAAATGCGCGAGCGTTTGAAGCGCAACTTCAGGGGTAGGCCATGGATCCAGGTATGGCTGCCGGGCCTACGCAGCTCGACCGGCTTCCCTTGCCGCGCGCGAAGGATGGCGCGCACGCTCTCAATGACCATCAATGCACCGACAATCCCGAGGAGGACGACGTAAGAAACACCGATGGTGACGTCGAGCTGGCCGATGGCGCGCAGCGTTGTGAACAGCCACACGCCGAAAGCCGTGCCGATTATGCCGCCCGCGAGCAGCATGAAGGCGAGGGCGAGATCGATGGCCCTGCGCTGCCAATAACTGATAGCCCCGGACATGGAAGAAGCGGCTATATGGCCGGTGACGCTTGCCACAGCGACCGCCGGTGAGATGCCAAGAAATATCAGCAGCGGCGTCATGAGAAATCCACCGCCGATGCCGAACATGCCGGAGATGAATCCGACGGCAAGGCCCATGGCCAGAATGACGAATACGTTGACGGGCAGGTCTGCGATCGGAAGGTAGATCTGCAAGCGCGCGGTCCTTGCCTCGAGCCTCAATGCTGACAGGGCAACTACCAGCACCCTACCAAAAGTGACGGAGTCTCGACCCACTTGGCGGCGCGACGCCCGCAAATGGCCGATTGACGAAATCGCGCTAGCAGCCGGAAGAGCCTACTTGCGCTGATAGCGGCAAAAGGGCATCGCCGGCACGACGCCCGCGAATGGCTCGGGACTCAGCGGACAGGCGGGCGCATTCTACCCTGGTGGATCGTGCATGCCACGCCTCGGTCCATTTTTATTGTGCACGGCGCGAGGCGGCAAAGTCGAGGTCGGGGCTGACCCCGGCTGGCGCGGGTGCGGAGCTCAATCCAGCCGCCGGCGCGCTGCTGGTCACAGCCGACAATGGCCGAACCTTTCCTGTAGCTTCAGGTTCTAGCGCCGACCCTGGAACGATGACATCGACCGCAGGCGGGGCAACGGTCGCGCCGTTGATAGTCGATAAAACGGTCGCTGGGCGACGCAGAAGCGGCGCCAGTGGCGCAGCGAGAGTAGGCTCGCTGTCACTCGCAGGTCCGGGAACGGGACTCAGCATGGGGTCGGGCGTCATGGCCGTGTAGCTCGGTGCGGTCGCTGTCCTTTCATCGGAAGCGAGGACGAAGATCCTGGCGATCTGAAAAAGCCCAAGCACGATTAGGGTGGCAGCTATTGCGCCGAGCCAGGCGTTTGGATTGGCGATGGCGCTGGCGGACGCAGCACGGCTGATTTTGCTCGCAGCTAATCCCCTGTCCCTGTCGGCCACACTTCCCCTTGCGCTATGCGCCGCGCGTCGCGCTGCGGCAATGAGGCTCGACCTGCCGCCGTGATCCGGCAGGACCGACAGCTTCGCGCTGCCGGCCGCAGACCCTAGGGCGTGATCGGCGGGGGCGAGCGGTTTGTGAGCACCAGCTGCGCCGGAACGCGATTCCGCCGCATCTTCGCGGGACAGCTTAGGGCGGATCGGGAGGTGGGAAAGCGTTGGTCCGCTGGTGCAAGCCGGTTCGACCGCTGTAGAAGTAGCGGGGGCCTCCGACGCGACTGGCGCGTTCGATGTTGCCGGGGTCGCCGGCGCAAGCGGATCTGCGCTGGCCGCAGCAGATGGCAAGGCATCCCGTGCCGACGCGACCCGGTTGTTCATGTTGGTCTCGATCAGGGCAAGCCGATCGACGACATTAGCCAGCGCGCCGTGGATGAGTTCGAGCGAGCCCTGCACCTTCGTTGCACTGTCGCGCAGCTCGGCAATGTCGCGCGCGAGTGCATCGAAATCTGATGCCGGCATCGCAGCGAGCGGAGCCCGGTTTACCGCCTGCTGGCGTGCGATATGGACGAGTACTTGCGCCAATTCCCGCTCGATCGCTTCAAAATGATTGAGCCGGGCATCGGAGGCCTCGAGTTTTTCGATCACATTTGGGATTTTTTGCGAAAGTTGCTGCAGGGCTTGCGCCATGCCGAGCAGTATTTCGGACGGCATGGAGCGGCGCAGCGCATGGCGTATATCGGCAAGATCGTCGCGCAATGGGCCAACGATGTCGTCGAAGCAGCAGGGTTCCGGGACGCTTTCGTCGGCTGTCCCGTCATATGTACCATAGCGCGGCTGTTTAAGCCGTTTGGGGTCGACAACTTGTTTTGAGGCCGCATCAAGAATGATGCGGTCGAGCCAATCGCCGACTGAGATGCCGCAATGGCGCGCGGCCTCGCACGCGGCTCGGCGCGTCCGTCGTCTCACTTCTTTGCTTTGCCACGGAACGCCGGATGTCATTCCCACATCAATGTTCAATAGCGTGGAGCGGAAGCCGAACATGCTCGTCCGAATCGGCGCTCGTCAGCAGGCGGCGGATAGTTCCCCTGAGCCCTTACGCGCAGTTTTTGTCGTTCGGGTAAATAGAATGTTAAGATCGGTGAGGCGGGCGGCCCGCGCATGTATGCGGACCTTCATGCGAAAACCATTAGACCTGCCGTCATGACGGCGAAAATGACGAGCGTTGTGCCGGTCACCGTCGCGACGTGTCGCCATCCGAGTGCGGCGATTCCACTCAACGACGTACCGAGCCCGAGTGCCGATATCGCGAGCAACAACCCCCACGTCGATGCCTCGATTAACGGGGCCTTGATCCACGCGAGCATTCGCGCAAACGGGGGAAATGCAGGCGCAATGCTGTTGAGGACGCACAAAGCTACGAAAACGATCGCGAAGACCGGGATCGGGACCCTTGCGGCGGTGGTCGTAACGCTTCGGCGCGCAAAGAACCAGCCGATTGCCAGAACCAGCGGCAGCATGAGAAACACGCGAAACAGCTTGACAATGACGGCGGTATTGCCCGCGGTCTCAGATACCGAGTATCCGGCGCCAACCACCTGGGCGACATCATGGATCGTCGCCCCCAGCATTATTCCCGTGATCTGCGCGTCGAAACTCAGCCAGGTGCAGAACGGCGGGTACACGACCATTGCCAAGGTCGAGAGGGCATTCACGGCGACTACGACGAAGACGATATCGGTCTCCTTGCCCTTGTAGTCCGGCAGCACGATCGATGTGGCGAGCGTAGCTGATGCTCCACATACTGCGGTGCCTGCGCCGGCTAATGCTCCGTAAGCGCGCTCCAACGCGAACAGACGTGCCAGCAGGAAACCGGCAGCTAGGGTAATCGCCATGGCGATGACGACCAAGATCGCCGTGCTCAATCCCAGAGCCGCAATTTCAGCGAGTGCGATCCGCAGGCCGAGCAAGGCGACGGCCCAACGCAAGATGACCCTCAGGCAGAGCAGGATGCCGGGCTGAAACAATCTTCGCCGGGCAAGCGGATTGATCGCGATGCCGATCACGAGCGCGACCACCATGGCGGGAATCGGGAGAATCCCGCCCAGAAGCCGAGCAGCGGTGACGGCGCTGATCGCCACCGCCGCGGACAGCAACACTCCAGGAATGGAGGAACGAATGTCCGCCACAGCTTGGGTCGCCGATGTGCTGGGAGACGTCAACGGCGGATCTTCGCGCAGCGCCCGATGGCCGGGAGCCTCGTGATATCGGTATTGGGCTCGCTCGCATCCTGGAGCGGCGTTTTGTTTTCGCCGCGTCGCCGCAAGGACACTCTAAACCGCTCTAACCGAAAGGGCGGCCGGCGGTCATCCATCGGGCGGGGCGGCTCTATCGCACAATCTGCCAATCGCATGCGCTGCTTTCCCGACTGGGGCCGTTGTGAGAAAGCGGCGGGCACTTGTCAACGCCCGCACTCTCGCATCGTGCGGTGATGCCCTATAAGGTGCTCGATACACGGGCTTCGTCATGAGCGTCCTAAACCTCCCACCACCTAGCTGGATGACCGAGGACCTCGTGCTGCTCGAGGAGCAAGCGCGGCGCTTCATCGCGACCGAGTATGTGCCCCACCTCGATACCTGGAACGAGCAGGGCATGTATGACCGCGAAGTCTGGACGAAAGCCGGCTCGGCTGGCCTCCTTTGTCCGGCCATTCCCGAAGAGTACGGCGGGGCCGGCGGCAGTTTTGCGCACGAAGCAGTGATCGGCCGGGAACTGAGTCTTGCGGGATTCGATTCGTTCGGGGCGCCGCTGCACTCCGGTATCGTCGCGCCCTACATTCTCCATTACGGGACCGACGAACAAAAACGTCGCTGGCTGCCAAAGCTCGTTACCGGCGAACTTGTCGGCGCCATCGCCATGAGCGAGCCCGGCACCGGCTCTGACTTGCAAGGCGTGCGCACCACGGCGAAAAAGTCCGGCAACGGGTATGTGCTCAACGGCTCAAAGACTTTCATCACCAATGGCCAGCACGCCAATCTGATTATCGTCGTCGCCAAGACCGACGCGAGCGCGGGGACGAAGGGCGTGTCGCTGATGGTGCTGGAGACCGAGGATGCGATGGGCTTTCGCCGCGGCCGGAAGCTCAAGAAGCTTGGCCTCGACTCCGCGGATACTTCGGAGTTGTTCTTCGAGGACGTGAAATTGCCGGCGGAGAGCCTGCTCGGCAGTGACGAAGGCCAGGGGTTCGCACAGCTGATGAGCGATCTGCCGCGCGAGCGCCTCATTGTTGCGGTGCATGCTCAGGCCATGCTTGAACGGGCGCTCGCTGTCACCATTGAATACGTCAAGCAGCGAGCGGCTTTCGGCAAGAAGCTCATCGAATTCCAGAATACCCAATTCGGACTTGCCGAGTGCAAGGCGGAGGCGACAATCGCACGGGTGTTTCACGACCATTGCATCGAACGCTACCTTACCGGCACGCTCGATACGGTTACCGCCTCCATGGCGAAGTATTGGCTCACCGACCTGCAGGGAAAAATCATCGATCGCTGCCTGCAGTTTTTCGGTGGGTATGGCTACATGGACGAATTTCCGATCTCGCGCATGTATCGTGATGCGCGGGTGACGCGTATCTACGCCGGCACCAATGAGATCATGAAGCTGCTGATCGCAAGGAGCCTGTGACGGCTGCACAGGAGGGCACGCATGCCGAAGATAGACATTGCGAAAGCCACTGTGCGCAGGAGAGGCCGCTATCCCGACCCGTGGGGTGCCGTTACAGAGGGCCGCGAGAAGACCGCGCTCGGCGACGTAGCTGGGCTCACGCAATTCGGGGTCAACCTCACGCGGCTAAAACCCGGCGCCGCCTCAGCGCTGCGTCACTGGCACGAGACCGAAGATGAGTTCATCTATGTGCTCCAGGGCGAGATCATGCTGATCGAGGACGGCGGCACGACCGTGTTGCTCCCGGGCGATGCGGCAGGCTTCCAGGCCGGCGTGCCCAACGGTCATCATCTCGTCAACAAGTCGCAACGCGATGCACTCTACCTCGAGGTCGGCACGCGCGCTAAGCGGGAGCGTGCGCATTATGCCGATGTCGATCTCGTTTGCGACAGGGACGAGAGCGGCTTTCGCTTTTCGCGCCGGTCGGGGGAGCTTTACGCGAAGAGCGGAGCATAGACGAGGGTTGGCGCCGATGCTTTGCATCGGCGAGGGGTGAACCCAATTGCCCTCCCTTACAGCCGCCGTGTAAGGTCGCGGCCCTTTCCTGCCGGAAAATCTGCATGGCTCGCGACCAAGTCGACATGACTCCGATCGAAACGCGCGACGATCTCGTCGCGTGGTTCGAGGCGGGCAGCAAGCCTAGCTCGCAGTTCCGCATCGGCACCGAGCACGAGAAGTTCGTGTTCAGGGTGGAGGGGCTTCAGCCGGTTTCTTACGAGGGCGGCCGTGGCGTCCGCGCCCTGCTGGAAGGCATGCAACATCTGCTGGGTTGGGAGCCGATTGTCGAGGCAGGCAACATTATCGGTCTGTTCGATGTGACCGGCGGCGGCGCGATCACGCTAGAGCCGGGCGGTCAGTTCGAACTCTCCGGCGCGCCGGTAGAGAGTGTGCATCAGACCTGTTCCGAGATCATGGCACATCTTGCGCAGGTGAAGGAAATAGCGCGTCCGCTCGGTATTGGTTTCCTAGGGCTTGGCATGACACCGAACTGGAGCCGGAATGAGATTCCGATGATGCCGAAGGGGCGCTATCGAATTATGACCGCCTACATGCCGAAGGTGGGGAAATACGGACTCGATATGATGTATCGGACGTGCACGGTGCAGACGAACATCGATTATTCCTCGGAAGCCGACATGGTGAAGAAGTTGCGTGTCTCCCTTGCGCTGCAGCCGGTCGCGACGGCGATGTTCGCCAATTCGCCTTTCACCGAAGGCAAGCCCAACGGCTTTCTCTCGTTCCGCTCGGAAATCTGGCGCTACACCGACGCCGAGCGCACCGGAATGTTGCCGTGGGCGTTCGAGCCCGGCATGGGGTTCGAGCGATACGTGGACTACGCCCTCGACGTACCGATGTATTTCGTCAAGCGGGGCGAGCGGTACATCGACGTCGCCGGTCAATCCTTCCGCGCCCTGATGCAAGGAAGACTTCAGACCCTGCCGGGCGAGCGCGCCACGATGTCCGACTGGGCAAATCACGTCTCCACGATCTTTCCGGAGGTGCGGCTCAAACGCTATCTCGAAATGCGCGGCGCCGATGGTGGCCCCTGGCGCCGCTTGCCGGCACTGCCGGCATATTGGGCGGGAATTCTCTATGACGACGATTCGCTCGATGCTGCTTGGGATCTGGTCAAGACTTGGACCGCTGCGGAGCGGCAGAAATTGCGCGATGACGTGCCGAAGCTAGGCTTCGCCGCCACGATCGCTGGCCACAGTGTCCTGCAATTGGCGCAGACGACGATTGCGCTGGCGGAGAAGGGGCTCGTGCGGCGCCGGCGGCTGGACGCCCGCGGCCAAGACGAGCGGGCTTATTTGCGTCCGCTTCAGGAGTATGTGGCGCGCGGGATTACGCCGGCTGAAGAACTCCTGGAGAAATTTCATGGTCCCTGGCGGCGCAGCGTCGAACCCGCGTTCAAAGAATACGCATATTGATTCATCGGAGCTTTTTTGCCCCGTCGCGGCCTCAATGTATCTGGACAATCCGGCAGTTCAGGCGGTTTTCGGCCCAGCATGCGCGAGGTGAGCAATGCGCCGGCGTGAATTTCTCGCGGGCAGTATCGCGCTGGCGGCTGGCAAAACAGCGCTTCCCTCGTCCACCTGGGCGCAATCTGCGCCCCGCATCAACCGCATCATCGACGCGCACTGCCACATCTTCAATGCCACCGATCTACCAATCGAAGGTTTCACAAAGAAAATCATGGTGCCGAAATCGGCGCAGACCAGCGAACTTGTCGCCCGATTTGCGGATTATCCGGGGGCGCTCGAGGCATTGGTGCACGCGATTACTCTTCAGGTGAAGCGTGCCGCGCCTGATTTACAATCGGAGATCGACACGATTGATGGATTTGAGAGAGATGTCGAGAAAAAGCCGACGACTGACTGGCGCCGAGAGCAGGATCGCGGGCATTTGCGAAATGTGCTTCGGCTCATCTGGTTTAACTGGGATGTTTTCAGCGATCGCCCCCTGTCACTGACTGAGGGCATCGTGCTCGAGGTCGCACTCGAGCAAATCAAACTATTTCTTATCCAGCAAATTCATGAGGGTTTTGGAAAACCGGACCTGACTGCGGAAGATCGAGAGGTATTAGGAGGTCTGACCCCTTACCAAGTCGATGCGATGGCGGATGAGCTTTATTCGCGTGACGATTTGCTCGGCCGCTACATTCGATGGGCACTTTTGTACACGAGAAACCGGTACGAGCTAGCTGAGGAGCTCGATCAGCTTCATGGTAAGGTCGCGCAGAAGTCGCGGATCGTGTTGATGACGCCCGCTATTGTCGATTTCTCCAAATGGCTCGAGGACGACGACGAATTAAGCATCCAAGATCAGGTCGAGGTCATGGCGAGGATCGCCTGTCGGAAGGATGGTCCACGCGTACACGGATTCGTCGGCTTCGATCCGTTGCGACAGGCGCTCTACGATCATAACAGGGGCAGTGCCCCAGATGGGGACCCAATGGCGCTCGTGCGTCGCGCGATCGAGGTGAATCACATCGCCCTCGGCAAGACGGACAAAGTCACAGGCGGATTTATCGGCGTCAAGCTGTATCCGCCGATGGGATTTCGGGCGACCGACAACAAACATTTGCCTGACGCAAGCTTCAACGAGCCAGCGTATTTGCGTTCCCCTGATACGGGACTGGGGTCGCTTATCGGCAGCAAGCTCGATGCTGCCCTTGCAAAGCTCTACTCGTGGTGCAGTGCCAATAATGTGCCCATCATGGCTCATACCAGCCATAGCTTCGGGCCAAACACCGAGTATGAGGATCGGGCAGATCCGATTTTCTGGGCGGGTGTGCTCAGGCAGGACGCGTTTCCGCGGCTGCGCGTCAACCTGGCTCATTTCGGGCATTTCAACAACGCCGTGCAGCATGCCCGTCCACAAGACCACGTCGACAAATGTTGGGAGTGGACCGTAGGAAAGATTCTCACCAATTCGGCCGAGGCCTACGCGGACATCAGCTCGCTTGGCGAGATCCTCAAGACAGGTCCCAGTAGGAAAATCGTTGATTGCATGAAAGCCTTCAAAGAGCACTTTCACGACAGCGACGAGCGGCTGCTCTACGGCACTGATTGGTCGATGATCGCGCAGGAAGAACGCTTCCCCAAACTGTTTTCCTCCAGGCCGTTCCCAGACGTGATGATATTTTTCTTGAGGGCCGTGGGATACAGCGATCTCCAGATCGAGGGCATCATGTTCAGAAATGCAGTGCGCTTTCTGGGCCTCGGCCAAGCCGAACGCGACAGATTTGGGGAGAAGAGCACGCGCGGGCGACTGGAAAAATTCTATGCTGCCCACAAGCTCTCCAGCGAATGGATGAGCGTTTTCGATTAGGCCCTGTTTACAAAGTTGCATAGCGTAGTGCCGCGCAGCGCGGCGCCTCGGCCCCGCTGATCGACTGGACAAGTCAAATGGCCGGGTTCTGGCAAAGCCGGTTCGACCAGCTCGAAGATCTACTCAGAAGGATGGACCAATGAGCAAACCCGCGACCGAAACGCTTTCCGTCATTGTCGAACGAGAAGTCCCTTTTCCGCCGGAAAAGATCTGGCGCGCGCTGACCCAACCACACCTGATCGAGCAGTGGCTGATGAAAAACGATTTCAAACCAGTCGTGGACCACCATTTCAATCTTCGCGCGGAGTGGGGCGTTGTCGACTGTCAGGTCCTGGCAGTCGAGCCGAACAAAACGCTGTCTTACACGTGGGCGGCCTACGGTCTCGAGAGTGTCGTCACTTGGACCCTCACCCCTACGAGCACGGGGACCCATCTGCGCATGGAACACTCGGGCTTCCGGCCGGATCAACAGCAGTTCTACCAGGGCGCCAAGGTCGGATGGCAGGAGTTCTTTGCGGCCCTGGAGCAGGTATTGGCGCGGATAGATTGAAGTCTGCCGGCATAATTCAAAGCTATGCCCGTGTTTAGAAAGTGCTTAGGCGGCAGAAGGGCTTCGAGCAAAGGCCACTCCGCTTCGCCAGGTCGCCGCGACTCAATCCTGCCTCCCTCCAAGAGGCATTCTCGAATCAAAGCCCGGGTCACGCGTCAACACTTTGTAAACAGCGACTAACTCCAGATCGCTGCTGCCGCCACTGGTCCACGTCACAGGCGGCTCGCTCGTGCCTCGCGGTTTTTTCGGCGCCTCGGTCGGGGCTGCAGCCGACGAGATCATTCTGCGGCCGGCGGACGGGCGATGATTTTCTCCGCTTCCGGATTGAGGGGCTTGACCTCATGTCGCGGCGTACTCAGCGGCTCGTGCACCATGCGCGTGCGCAATAGATCGGCGCCAGCGGATATCCCCTCGGCCTGCTGCAGGAGCAGGCGATCAAGATCGCGACGGCGAACAAATTCCTCGACCGCGGCCGCGCGCTCGGGATCAAGCCCCAGCGCTTCCAGCGTCTTGCGTCCGAACACGAGCGCCGATTCATAGGTTTCTCGCACTTGGAAATCGACTCCTTTGGCGACGAGCTGCAGCGTGTGCCGCCTGTCGAAAGAGCGCACGTAAAGCTTTGCGGCGGGAAATTGCGCCTGAACAAGGTCAACGATCCGGCTTGCCGCCTCGCGATTATCGATGCATATCGCGATGAGCCTCGCCTCTCCGGCGCCCGCCGCTCGCAGGACGTCGAGCCGGGTGCCGTCGCCGTAATAAACTTTGAAGCCAAACCGAGCAACGCTCTCGAGCATCTCCGGATCGTTATCAATCGCGGTGACATCGATGCCTTCCGCAAGCAGGCATTGGGACACGATCTGACCGAAGCGTCCAAAGCCGATAACCAGCACCGAACCGCTAGCATCGGAGAAGTCATCGGGCTCACGTAAGTCTGGCCCAGTCCAC
>Ga0137364_10001736_pt1 | contig 10547 bp, 8 predicted proteins | sample SagtaG_10_FD_104798 | JGI IMG/M metagenome (GOLD analysis project Ga0137364, IMG submission 104798) | Vadose zone soil microbial communities from Sagehorn Ranch, Mendocino, California, USA - Sage1_L_20_16 metaG | ecosystem: Environmental > Terrestrial > Soil > Vadose zone | place: USA... | reverse complement strand
TAACAGTAATAAGAGGGAGAGACAACAACCCCTCCCCCTCATCGTCCTGTGCCAACTGGGTACGCGGCGGGTTACACAAGCGTCGGCTATAGATTACGGCTTGAACACCTCGTTGGCATCGGTTGAACTGCCAAATGCAGGCTGAGCCCCGCCGACAACGTATATTCTGCCGCCGTGGGAATGGGCCCCAGCTTCCTGTCGGGCCGTTGGCATTGGCGTATTGCTTGACCAGGAATCGCGCGAAATGTCATACACCTCGTTTACATTCTTTGCCGAGGCCCCGTCTGTTCCACCAATAGCGTAAACCTGGTCCCCCGAGTGGCCTGCAACAAGGCTGGCACGCGCCGTCGGCATAGGCGTCAGTCCAGTCGCCCAAGTGTTTGTCTGCGGGTCGTACATATCCACCTCGTTCGTGACGCTAGGTGCGGAGGCTGTGCCTGTACAACCCCCAAAGACGAATATCTTGCCTCCGTGCGCCACCGCAGCTAAGTCAGAACGCGGGTTTGGCAGGGGTGCAACCGTGCTCCAGGTGTCGGTATCAATGTCGTACCTCTCCACTGTCCCCAAGTAAGGTCCGCCGCTGCATGGGCCACCGGTACTTTGTCGGCCTCCAATGACGAAGATGCTGTCGTCAACCGCCGCCGCGGTCACCCCCGCGCGTGCCGTAGGCATTGAGGTAAGAGTTGTCCAAGCATCTAATACTGGGTCGTAGCGTTGCAGATCGGATAAGACGCCCGCGGAGTTCTCGCCGCCGATAACGTATAAAAACCCGCCATGAGTGGTATCGCCATAAGCTGCCTCAGCGCGAGCTGGCAAAGGAGCCGGAGATCCCGTGCTCCATGAGTCCGCGCTAATGTTGTACAGCCGCGTTTGGTTGGTATACGCCCCAGCAGTGGAGGAGAATCCGTAGGCGCCTACGATAACTTGCCCAACCCCTCCCACGCTCATGCCCTCAGTAGGGGAAGGGGAAACAGGTGTAAGCGTCGTCCAAGTGCCTTGGGCGTACCCTATTGGGGGTGCAATGAAGGTTCCTATTACTGCAGCCAGGATAACCAGGGACCATCTTCTTACCTTGGGGAAATGGTTGAACATATTCCTTTGCTCCTTTGGAAGTTTTCGGTTTTAGTGGATCCCCGTGGAAACGTGCTGCTGAAAGGCAACCACTGGAATGCGAGCCCGTGTGCGAAAACTGGGCAACTTGCTCGCGTCCCTTCGAACGTGGTTTTCAGGCTGTGGGTTAGGTACTTTGGCTAGGCGCCGTGAGTTAGTGCCAAGAGCGATGTGCGGCTCTGGGCGGCCAACGCTCCGTTGGGGTTGCTATACGGACCGGGACAGGGGTCAGTGCACAAATTTAGGATCGGCAAAGCCAGAGAAGACAGGCAGTTAGCGCCCGTCGTTTTTCCCAGGGCTTCCCTGGCCTTTTCTTTCCTCGGAAGGTTACCTACTCTGCTGGGTAGTTGGGCTAAGCGGTGTTTACCTTAGAGGGGCATGCCTACCCGCAACAAGAAGGCGAAAACCTGAGAAGTCCATGGGGTAAATTATATAAATGGGGTTGACGCTCATTTAGATCTCAGCGAAACGGCAGGAGTCGGCTCACGAAGAACGCGTGTCAATTGTTGCTCGGCGACGTCCCTGATGCAGCTCTAAGTCATAGGGAGAGCAGAGGATGTGGGATGAATGCTCCCGCAAATACCCACCCTAATTCTCGCCCAGAATAACATTCGAGGTTTCGGAAGTGACTTGGTTGCCGGTGCCCCAGACTACACTGGTGCCCCAGACCACGCTGAAGCCAGCATCGGTGCTCGTGCCCCAGCAAACGCTGCCGCCCCAGACCACCGACGTGCCGTTCACGAAGACATTCGTTCCCCAGACTACTGAGGTGCCCCACACAACTGAACTGTCCCAAGTGGAGCCAGCGGCGTTTACAAGATAGACCGAATTCTGAGTGGAGTCATATATGGCGGTCGGGGAAAGGGCATTGCCGGTGGCCACGTCAGAGTTCGCGATAGCTGCACCAATGTCCAGATATCCGGCTCCGACGGTGAAAATATCGTACTCGCTGACATAGGTTGCACCCGTGAGCGGATCGACGACCGTGCTGGAGACGGGGAACGCTTTATAAGCCGTCTTCATCAACCGCGCTTTCACTTGGTCGGGCGTAAGCCTAGGCTGGGCCTGTACCAAGAGCGCAGCGGCTCCGCTTACCACCGGCGTGGCCATGCTGGTTCCGCTCAGAGAGTAATAGGTACTCGACCTGGAAACGGTGTTAAGACTCCCGCTCCCATCGTAATAACCGTAAGGCACCAAATTCTGGGGATACTCTTGGGGTAGCGCCTCATAGACGTAGTATGGTCCAGCAGGGTTAGGGTTAACGAAGGGATATCCATACAAGGAAACAACCCGATTTCCTGGCGCTACAATGTCCGGCTTGACGACGTGATCCAAGAGCGTGGGTCCCTTGGAGCTGTAACTGGCGATCAAGGAGTTGGATCGCAGCGGGCTGCCTTCGGTCTTCATGGCGCCCACGGTGATGACGTAGGGGTCGTTGCCCGGCGAAGTGACGGTCGCGTACCCGCCGGTACCCATGGAGTCGTCCCGGCCATAGTTGCCGGCTGCCACGACGACGACGATCCCCTTCTTCCAAGCGGCCTCCACGGCCTGGCACAAGGGGTCCTGCGTATAGCTCTCGAACACCTGGCGTCCGAGCGAGAGATTCATGACCCGGATGTGCAATTTGCTCTGGAGGCTGATGGCCACTTGAATGGCGGAGATCACCCCGCTGTCGGTTCCCTGGCCGTTCTGGTCGAGGACGCGGAGATTAATTAAGTTTGCGTTGGGCGCGATGCCTTTGAAGGTGCGCGCGTAGGTCGAGTAATTGGAGCTCTTCCCGCTCCCCGCGATTATTCCGGCGACGTGTTCGCCGTGCCCGTAATAGTCGTTCGTGCCTCCGCCGACAAAATCTTGGCTGTAAATGATGCGGAGCTTGCCACCGCTCCCACCGGTGCTATACAGGTCGGTATGGTAGGTGATGCCGCTGTCAATCACCGCGACACCTATTCCCGTGCCGTCCCAGCCGGCTTGCCAGGCGGCCTTTGCGTTCACCGCAGCGGCGGTATTGTCAAGCGCGCCGCTCAATCGCCGGTCAGGCGAGATATAGGCCACATCGGGATCGTCCGCCAGGGCATCCAGCGACTCAACCGGAACGGAATAGTGCGCGCCCTTGATGAAGTCCAGCTTGGTCTTCAGAATCCCGCCCTTGTTTTGTACCTTCTGATGGTGGGCCTCGGTCGGTGTTTGATTGAACTGTATGATTACGTCCACGGTGGCGCCGTTGTGGCCGCCTTTGAGAACGTTAAGGTCGTTCGACAGTTTGTGCTTGTTGCCATCAGCTAGGCATAGCCCGGCAACCAGCAGCGTCATCAGCGTCAAAAGCGCGAACCGCGCACCCCAAGTTGTCGTTTCAAGGGAGCTGTCGTTAGAGGATTGTCTTGTTTCCGGTCTGGCCGACATGAGCTGGCCTCCTAACTGCCTTGATGGGCCAAGAGGGGGACAGGGCCCGTTGCCTTGAGTTCTGTAAGTGCTGGAAGTATCAATTCTGGCTGCGGGGCAGTCGATAGTACAGGGGGTCCCCAGGTGTAGTACGAAAGTTCAGCCGGTTTTGAACGCTCGCAGGCTACTAGCTGGCGTAGTTGAAATGGATCAGGGAATTGAGAAAACCGGCTTTCACTTTCCGCCCAAATGCCAGTATCCCTTTCAATACAGGACTCTGGCCGTACTATTCCCAATATATGGTTCAGCTATCAAGATTTGCGAGAGATCGCATTCTGCGCTTTACGGGGCCTCGGAGCGGTGAAAATTACCACGGGGTTCGCTCTGGCTGAGGGAACGGCCTGTTTGTTGGTCTCTCTATTCGTAAGGCTTGGGCGCTCCTTTATCCGGTAAGAGCCCCGCAGGAGTCAATCAGCAGAGAGTAGGAACGAGTGTGGTAGCAACTGCTGCGAAGAACTACTGGAGCAGCACCTGGCGTGACGTCCAGTCACTCGGGATTCCTGGACTCACCTTCGTCGTCACTCAGCTGATTGGAGGGCTGCCATTATTGCTTTATGCCCTAGTGCGCTGGCACTCGGATGATTTCTTCCGATATACCTGCTTTCTAACCGTCGCTTTGTGTGCCTCCGTGCTCAAAGTGACCTTGCCAGGCATCAAGGCCACGATGTCGGCGAATTTCCTCTTTATTCTGGTTGGCATCCTTGACCTCTCCTATTCCGAGACGATGCTGATGGGCTGTCTCGGGGGACTTGTGCAGACCCTGTGGCACCCCAATCCGCGTCCCCGTCCGATTCAATGGCTCTTTAATCTGGCAAACCTCGCCCTCTCCATCAGCGCCGCGGAACTCGTTTTTCATAGCAAAATCGCCGCAGGTGTCGGATTTCGCTGGCCACTCTTGATAGCCGCGGCAGCGACGACCTACTTCGCCTTCAATACCTTCTCCGTTTCCGGCATCATCGCGATGACCGAAGGAGGCAACCCCGTCCATGTCTGGAAGGAATGCTATTTGTGGGCCTTCCCCTATTATTTGCTCGGTGCGCTGATTGCTTGTGGGGTGAGCGCAATCAATCGGCTGGTCGGCTGGCAATTCGGTCTTCTCGCCTTCCCCGTCGTTTATTTGATCTACCGCTCCTACCGGACCTACTTGAACCGCCTCGAAGCACAAAAGAAGCACGCGGAGGCGCAAAAGAAGCACGCCGAGGAAATTGCTTCGCTTCACTTGCGCACCATCGAAGCGCTCTCCCTGGCAATCGAAGCGAAGGATCACACGACTCACGATCATCTGCGGCGAGTCCAAGTTTACGCGGTCGAGATAGCCAAAGAGCTTGGCCTGAACCAGGACCATTTAAACGCCATTCGCGCCGCCGCGATGCTCCACGACATTGGCAAGCTCGCCGTGCCCGAGCACATTCTCTCGAAGCCTGGGCGCCTCACCCCGGAAGAGTTCGAGAAAATGAAAATTCACCCGGTCGTTGGCGCGGAGATACTAGATCGCGTCCAATTTCCGTACCCCGTCGTGCCCATCGTGCGCTCCCACCACGAAAAATGGGACGGCTCTGGTTATCCGGACGGCCTGAAAAGAGAAGCCATCCCAATCGGGGCGAGAATCCTTTCCGCCGTCGATTGCTTCGATGCCCTTGCTTCCGATCGGCCCTACCGGCAAGCGATGACTCCCCAGGAAGCCATGAACGAACTCATAGCGGAGAAAGGCCAGAGTTTCGATCCTCGTGTTGTCGAGGTCATAGAACGCCGCTATGTCGAATTAGAGGAAATGGTCAAGACCGCGGAAACCGGGAGGAAGCGCTTAGACATTGTGCGGAGTGTGCCTCTTCTGGTAGCTCCGTCCTCAGGTTTCGCGGAAGTGGCGAATGACGCTGAAGTCCGTGCAACCTCCTTCGTGACTTCCATTATCTCGGCGCGCCAGGAAGCTCAGCTCCTCTTTGAACTTGCCCAGACGCTCGCGAATTCCCTGAGCTTAAAGGAAACGCTCTCGTTGGTTGCGATTCGCTTGAAGCAATTGATTCGCCACGACTGTATCGCCTTCTTTATTCGCCAGCAAGGTATGCTTATTCCTGAATATGTCCACGGTGTGGATTACGACCTCTTCTCCTCCCTTCGAATTCCATTGGGACAAGGACTTTCCGGCTGGGTGGCGCGAAATGAGAAGCCGATAACGAACGGCAATCCCGCCGCAGAAACTTCCCATCTCGGAAAGTCCTCTCGCGCAACGACTTTGCAGTCGGCACTGTGCGTCCCCCTTCGTGGCCGAGAGGGTGTTGCGGGAGTGCTGACGCTCTACTGTTGCGAAAAGAACAGCTTCACCAAAGAACACCTCCGCATGCTGCTGGCAGCCAGCTCCAAACTCGGCGTCTCCGTCGAGAACGCCCTCCAATACGAGAAAGCGCAAATCACGGCGAGCACCGATTATCTCACTGGCCTCCCCAACGCCAGGGCCATTTGTCTGCATCTTGAAAAAGAGCTCTCCCGCGTGCAGCGCACAAAAAAGCCGCTGGCCGTGCTTCTATGCGACCTCAACAGCTTCAAGAAGGTGAATGACACCTATGGACACCTCACCGGAAATAAGCTTCTTCAGGAAACTGCTGCCAGATTCAAGTCCTCCTGCCGCGAATACGACCAGGTCGGCCGTCTTGGTGGAGACGAGTTTGTCTTTATCTTCCCGGAGCTGACGAGAGACCAAGTCCCGGAGATGGAAGGTCGATTGAACCAAGCTGTACAAGAGGCTAGCCGGTCTTCATGTGCAGAGATGGTCGTCTCCGTGAGCGTGGGAAGCGCCTTTTATCCGGTTGACGGCACCTCTGCGGAGGAGCTTCTCTCTGAAGCGGATCGCAGAATGTATGATGAGAAAGAAAAACACTATGCGAAGAGCGAAGCTGTATCCTAGCGCCGTTCGAGCGAATGTGAACTGAAAAAAAATGAAAAAATCAAAAAATCAGCGAAACTGTCGCGGCGTGTCTTGCGCCTGCTTCTGTTCTTCCCCAAGCGGTCATTTGCCGCTCGGTGCTCCCCGCGCTTTGATGATTTCAGCAACAGAGAGATTCTGAACCAATCGCGAGTGCTTGAGTTCTGCCCCGGCTCGAAAAAATGCCCTTCGGAGATGCTGAACGACCTCGTCTCCTGCGGCTCCAGAGTACCTGTTCGGTGGTACCGAGAGTCCATTCCCCCTTCTGCGACACACACAATAACTTAGTTGGCCTAAGCGTCTAACATGCACTCTCCCGGTGAACTAAGTCCCTCGTCATCGCCCGAAGCGGTTCCTGAAAGCCTGCTTGAGGCCCCGCGTTACCTGAGGCAACTTATTCATTTCACGGGAGTAAACCGCGTTTTGAAGGCCCTCCTTAGGAGCCACAACAATTTGAGATTGCGCACCAAGCTGTTGTTGTGGCTTGTGCTATTTACGGCTGCGCTCACGTCCGCCACCCTGCTTGTAGTGCGTCACTCGGCTCAGGCCCTAGTCCAAAGGCAAATCGAACAGGACGCCCGCAATGCGGTCCTGACTATCCAAGGCGTTCAACACCAGCGAGAGATGATGCTGAGCCGCAGGGCCGACCTACTCGCCACGTTAGCGTACGTGAGAAACGGAGACGCGACGACGATCAAGGATGCCAGTCAAAACCCGGGGCAGTTCGGCGATTGCGACCTGCTTGCGCTCGCGGACCGAAAAGGCAAGATTATCGCCCTGCAAACGACTACCTCAAGGCTTTCCATTGCTACCGCTGAAAAATTCCTTCGACGCTCTTTCAACGAGGGAAGTGGTTCCGGATGGTGGTTTGACGACGGGCATCTTTTTCAGGTGGTGCTACAACCGTACTACGAAGGTGAGCCTGGGAAAAGCCGCCTCTTGGGCACAGTAGTAGTCGGGCGTGAGCTTGACGCTACGGGGGCGAGGGACCTGGCGCGCATTTCATCGAGTCACCTGATCTTCCGGTACGGCAACGATTTTGTGATGAGCACGTTTTCGTTCGCCAAACAGTCAGAGCTTGAAGGACAGCTGCGAGATCGTCCTAGAGGTAAAGAGATCCGAATTGGCGATGAGCGATTTTTTACAAGTTCCCTCACGCTGGACGCCGGTGCCCAGCCAGCCCTAAGTCTCACTGTTCTGAAGTCTCATGACGAGGCAACTGCATCCTTGAAGAGATTGAACCGCCTACTGATCGGGTTGGGTTTAGCCGCGGTGTTAGGTGGAGGCATATTGGTGTTTGTGATTTCGGACAGGTCCACGCGTCCGCTGGCGTACCTCGCAGACGGAGTGCGCGCCCTCGAACATGGCGATTTCGTCTATCCTCTGAAATCGCATGGTGGTGACGAAGTGGCACGGGTCACCCGGGCTTTCGAGGACATGCGCAACACATTGCAGAGGAACGAAGAACAAAGACAACAACATGAAGTACAACGACAACAGCTTGAAGGACAACTCCGCCAAGCGCAGAAGATGGATGCAATGGGGAGGCTGGCAGGCGGCGTGGCACATGATTTCAACAATCTTCTAACCGTCATCAAGGGGAACAGCAGTTTATTGGTTGAGCGCCTGCAATCCGACGATCAGCTCCTTGGACGCACTCAACAAATAGAGAACGCAGCGGATCGCGCCGCTTCGCTGACTCGCCAGTTGCTGGCCTTCTGTCGTATGCAAGTATTGCAGCCGAAAATCCTGGACTTGAACATGCTGGTCTCGGAAATGTGCAAATTACTTAGACGGCTGATTCGCGAAGACATTGCGTTCGCATTCCACGCTAGCGAATCTCTTGGGCGAGTGAAGGCAGATCCAGGACAGATCGAGCAAGTCATCATGAATCTTGTGGTGAATGCCGGTGATGCCATGCCATCGGGTGGTACCCTGACCATCGAAACGCGTAACGTGACAGTGGATGAGCAATACGCCCTGGCTCGGCCTCCGATTCTACCGGGCGAGTATGTTCTGCTCGCGGTTGCGGACACTGGTCATGGAATGGATGCCGAAACGAAGTCGCGCATTTTCGAGCCATTCTTCACCACTAAGGAGCAGGGCAAAGGAACTGGATTGGGACTCGCTACTGTTTACGGCATCGTTAAGCAGAGCGGCGGCTGCGTTTGGGTGGAGTCTGAGCCGGAGAAGGGGGCGCGATTCGAAGTCTACCTCCCACGAGTCGACGAGGCTGCGGAGTCTTCTGAGTGTGAGGGAATTGCGGTCACTCCTGTTCGGCGGCGCAAGACGGTGCTAGTTGTGGAAGACGAAGAGGGAGTCAGAAAGCTTGCTTCCGAATTTTTGGAGTCGGCTGGCTACGCGGTGCTTACCGCCAAGGACGGTGCGGAAGCTCTCGCCATCGCCGAACAGTCGGACGAGCCGGTCCACCTGCTGCTAACCGATGTCGTGATGCCCAACATGCGAGGGCCGGAGCTCGCCAAACGACTAAAGGGCCTCCGGACCAGGTTGAGGATCGTTTACATGTCTGGCTACCTCGAATACAACCGAGGCAACGATGACTTCTTGGACGAAGGTTTTTTCCTGCAAAAGCCCTTCTCGCGCGATACGCTGGTGCTCAAGGTGGGCGAGGCCCTGAGGAACAGCTCGAAATCGAGAACCTGATCTCATTTCTCTTGTCTTGAATTTGTCCGTGTGTTGCCGAGCCGGCTTGGGTTGCCTTTGGCTTCAGGACTTCGAGTCGTCCAATTAGCTGGAGGGAAGGAGATGCGCCAAAACCGAGGGCAAGGCTCCATAAAGTCGACGCCTACTTGTCTCTTCTCCGATTCATGTGGGCTCACATAGACCACGCGACAAGCGACCTCTTCTCCGGTTCTCGAATTGCGCAGAGTGAGCAATTGTCCGATCAAGACCTTTAGACCTAGGAGGACCATTGCGCCGTGCGCGTTTACCGTGACTGTCCGCGTTTCTTCCGAAACCGGCTTGTTCTCGGCCCATGTTAGCGGTCGTCGCCTTTGCATCAATAAGGCAATCCTTCTTCGCATACGGCTTGGCCGCTGACTAGGTAATGCGAGCTGGACGAGATGTGCGATTCAAAGAGAGCCTCTTCAGCTAGTGGAAAAGTACAAGCACGAGTTTGATCCTGAGAAGACTGATCGCGGTAGCCGTATATAGTTCTTGATGATGAGATTCCCGCGACTCGTCGTTGGCAAATTTTGTGGTTCTGTTTGCTATAGCAAGCAGACATTCTGTCCGTGCAGATGGTATCTTGCGTGCAACAAATGTTTTCAGATTTACCTCTAGGTTTTACCCGATACCATCCCCGTATCGGACAGAGCGATACTAAGTCTTGAGTTTCACGCGCGCTCCATAAAAACCAGCGCGTGCGCCTTAGAATCGCCCAGCGGAACAATTTGTCCCAATTGTGCATTTCATGGAAATTCGTTTCACAAAAGGGACGAACCCTTTCGGAATTAGCTCGAGGAGGTAGTTTCTAATGGACGGGCAGGCTATGAGAAAAGCGGACATCGAACCTATTAAGTTAACCTCTGGCGACCCTTTTAACGAAACGGTCCAGGAGCTAAAATTGAACCCAATCGCCAGCACAGAGTGCCGCAAGTTCGAAGTGCGTTGTCATGCTGGAAATGCGGGGCATCTTGAGGTCGCGAGCGATTCGGTGTCCGTAAGGATTGGGCAGAGAGTCCACAATGACGGCAAGGAAGAGTTCTGGAGTTCCTTGCTCGTCGAGTGTAAGGAGCAGGACGACGGGTCGTTGGCGGTCGATGTCGTGGTTTTCCATCCGGATTGGGACGAGCCTCTGAGAATTGCCTCCATTCAATCCAATCCGTCCGACAAAAATGCCACGGCGGCAGCTGTTCGCTGTGATTTCGAGCAAAAGCGACTGTGAGCGGTGAGGAACAACAGTCAAAGGGTCGAGGACGTTGGCGGTTCCGTTTAGTGTAGTAGATCGTCCACCTCGCGCGACGCCTTCAATGGCCGATGAGGCACAGAAAAAATGACTGTCCACAGTCTTGCATTCGTAACTCTTGCGTTCCGCTAAGGCATCGAGTTTTACTTT
>Ga0137364_10001734_pt1 | contig 10548 bp, 15 predicted proteins | sample SagtaG_10_FD_104798 | JGI IMG/M metagenome (GOLD analysis project Ga0137364, IMG submission 104798) | Vadose zone soil microbial communities from Sagehorn Ranch, Mendocino, California, USA - Sage1_L_20_16 metaG | ecosystem: Environmental > Terrestrial > Soil > Vadose zone | place: USA... | reverse complement strand
GTACACGCTGCCGCGGCTAATCCTCAAAATCTCCGCCTGCTTCGTGACCGACAGATCGTGTTCACGGTCGATCATCGCTTTGCGCTCAGCAATCCCGCCTTGGTGAGCGCGCCTTCTAAAAAACTGATCTCAGCGCTGCTCGCTCCCTGTGGGATAGAAACGCATTTGTCGCTACACTGCGGCCGGAAGGGAGCGGCCGATATGATTTTGGTGGCATGTGATCCCGTTAAAAAACCTGGTCCATGGGCTGTTGCGTACTTGAGAGTGGTGACGCCGTCCCGGCGATCCCGTTTAGGAATCTGAATAAATTGCGCAGCCCAGCCCTTCCGCATGTCAGCAGGAGGATTGGAGATGAACCGCAACAGATCGAAGTCCAGGGTCGACCGCACGATGCCCATGGTGCACCCGAACGCAGCTGCCATCGACATTGGCGCGACCCTGCACATGGCTGCCGTCAGGGCAGATCGCGCACCTGAGCCAGTACGCAGCTTCGGCACCTTCACGGCCGATCTGCATCGGCTGGTCGACTGGTTTACGGAATGCGGCGTCGAGACCGTCGTCATGGAATCAACCAGCGTCTACTGGATCCCAATTTTCGAGCTTCTCGATGCACGGGGGTTCGCTGTTTTTCTTGTCAACGCGCGCGATGCCAAGCACGTGCCGGGGCGCAAGACCGATGTCAGCGACGCGCAGTGGCTGCAGCGGCTCCATTCGTTCGGATTGCTGCGAGCCAGCTTTCGGCCCAAAGGGCAGATTGCCGAACTGCGAGCCTACGTGCGTCAGCGCGAGCGTCTGCTGGAGTACGCGGCCTCGCACATCCAGCATATGCAGAAGGCGCCGACCGAGATGAATCTTCAGCTCCACCACGGCGTCGCCGATATCACCGGTGCGACCGGCCTGCGCATCATTCGCGCGATCCTTGCCGGCGAGCGCGACCCCGAGGCGCTGGCGGGCTTACGCCATTACAGTTGCCACTCCAGTGCTGAGACGATCGCGAAGGCCCTCACCGGGAGCTACCGCACCGAGCATCTTTTTGCGCTCGAGCAGGCACTCTCCCTGTACGACGCTTACCACGAGAAGGCATCTGCCTGCGACGTACGGATCGAAAGCGTGTTGAAAGAACTCATCATCCATAGGGGTCATGATCATGGATCAGCACCGCCGGTCTCACGGCGTCGGAACAGAACCGATCAGGCGAACGCTCTGGCTTTCGACGTCCGCGCGGCGTTGTTTGGGCTGCTCGGAAAGGACGTCACCATGATCGACGGCCTCGGTCCTTACCTCTCGCTGAAGCTGATCGCAGAATGCGGCGACAACCTTACCTCATGGCCAAGTGCAAAGCATTTTACCTCCTGGCTGGGGTTGGCGCCGAGCAATAAGGTCTCCGGCGGCAAAATGCTTTCGTCACGAACGCGCCGATCCGGCGGTCGGGCCGCAGCTCTTCTACGCCTTGCTGCCGTAACCGTCGGACGCACCGACGCTGCGCTCGGCGCCTTTTACAGAAGACTCTCGTCCCGCATCGGCAAGGCCAAGGCAGTCACCGCAACGGCCCGCAACCAAGCGCAGGGCGGCGGCATCGGCCGCCGCCCACTTTCTATTCGGAACGCGCGATGATGCAGAAGGCCGAGCGCGAAGCGAGACTAAATCGAGCAAAGGAGCTGGGCCGCATCGCATATCGGATACTTCGGTCGTCTGAAATCGAAGGCGTGTTGGACTATGACGGCGAGCCGAAGCATCTCCGGATATTCGAGGAGGACGGGCTTTATATGGAAATGGTGGAGCCCTTTAGATCCGACGCTTGTCCGAGCGAGTTTTATCGAATTGTGATCCGGGAGGGCCGCCACAAGGTTTTTCAGATCCAATGATGTACCGATGATTATTTCACGGTCTCATTCTTCGAGCCGGGCGATTGGGAGCGGACGCTGCGCGACTGGCCTCCACCAATTCCATTTTAGGTGACAGAAAAGATCCCGACTTTGTCGGCCAGGGTCTACTGCACTTGATCGCAAGCCGGATGCGGCAACGGCTCCTCATGATCGAGCACGGCGCCGAGATCGCGCATGTCGAAATAGCCGCCGCAGGCTTCGCATCTCCAAAAATGCTCGGCTTCATCGATCGGTTGCGCGCCGATGCGCTCGCCGATGACGGTGCCGCGGGAAATCTGCGTCATAAGAATTCGTCCTCTGGATCCTCGAGCGCATATCCCTCGCTGTCAACCGTCTTGCATGATCGGTACGTAAATGCAGGAGCGACCCTCAGCGTCGATCAGCTTGATGGCTTGCGCATCGTGTCGGGAAACTCGCCGCCGTGCTCCATGGTCTCGAAGCGAAGGCCAGTCCCGTCCATATGCGGGTCTTGCGGCCGCTTTTCCGGCGTCATCTCTGCAAATTTGTGAGTGAGCTTCATCAGTGTCTCCTCGCAACGAGACGGCCCCAGCTTGGGGGGAAGCTGGGGCCACTTTTTGTGCCGGCCGGGCAATAACAGGACCGACACGACTACTGTAATTCGTCACCGGTCCGATTGTTTCGCTCATGACAGAATGGCAATCTAGTTGAATATCAATTCAAGAAAGTTCCGAAGCAGTTCCTGGAACGTCGCGATGCGGCACTCGTTTTCTCCTCCCGCAACAACGAAAGGAGAAGGAAGCATGAAGAAGATTTCTTGTGTTCTCGCCGCGTTAGCGACCATCGCGGTTGCAGCGCCTACAGTCGCGAGCGCTGAGGGTTTTAGCTTCCGCGTCGGCGGCGACCGAGATTATTATCGCGACCGCGACGACTATCGCGGCTCACGTGCTGAGTTTTACCAACGGGATCGCGGGCTGCATCGCGGCTGGTACAATCATGATGGCGACCGAAGGGTAATCATCAAGCGTCACCGTTACTGGGATGACTAGTGAAGGAAGAATGGCCCCATTTTTTTTCGTGACGCGAGACGGGGACTTGCCGGACGCCTATTCAACCAAACACTAAACTTTGGATCAGAAAGTAAGCTGCGGCGAGCGCCCCGAGGACGACGGCGACGATGACAGTTCCCCACATCAAGGCCACACCCCAGCTCATAGGTCCTCTCGGATGCCCTTGAAGAACGGATGCCGCACTTTCCCCTCGGCTGACTTCACACGGTATTCGATCTCTGCGAGCAACGACGGTTCCACCCAAAGTTCCTGTGGGCGATACGCCGTCACAAAAAGACTACGCTGCTGGCTCCCGGGTAATCGATAGAAGCCGATCAAAATTCGGCGGCGTAAATCGACCGCCAGCCGCGTCGGTGACGTGAACTTGCCAACCCGTCTTTTCCAGTTCGCGCGCTTTATCGACAGCAACCGCGGGACCTATGCGGACCGTCACGATGCTCTGATCATCTTTCCAAGCGTGAATGGTGAATGTCATTGATCGCTCGCTAGCAAACTGTGGCGTAGATTTGGCAATGAATTGTGTCCTGAACACCATCCCGCGCTTGCGAAAGTTTCCATGCTGCAACGCGCTTTCCCTTGAGCCGGCGGGAAAGGGGCCCGCTATCTAGCGGTAGCTAGGTGACGCTTCTTCATTTTCGAGCCGGGCATCCCGTCCGTTCAAAATTCCTTGCATCATGTTGCCCGGGGCACCTAATCTTCAGAGCGAGGATCGTGTGAAACGCGGTTAGGCCGAAAGATGGCTTTTACCTCTGTGAAACTGAAACCAGCGTCGGGCGCCAATCGGATCAAGAGCGCCGATGACGCTTATTCATTCATGATGCACATGCGACTTTCCGATCAGAACAAAGCGCATTGGCAGGTGGCGAGGCAGGCGCTGAACCATGCCGGCGCGTCAGACGATAGCGAAGTTCGGGCTTGGCGGTCGTTTCGGGCGGCGGCTGCCGCAGAAGGTTGGCTTCTGGATTAGGGGCAACTCCCCAATCTACTTTGGGGAGCGCCGTTCTTCTTTCGATAGTTCGATCAGAAAATCTTCTACAAGCTTTCTTCCCTGCAAATTGCGCAGCCCCTTCGGATGGAAAACCGTCTGCTGAGAACCGAATTCCCAGCGGTTTGCTGTTGCGGCGTATCTCCCAACTCCAGCGCTCGACTTGCTCACGGCGTCGAGAGGTAACGACATAATAGTCGTTGGATTTGTCTACCATTTCGAGCGGGCCACGATCACGTTTTCCGAGGGGTCGGATGGAGCGGAGCTCAACACGCCGGACGCTCACCGACCGCGACGGAACATCTATTCATCGGTCGAGGTTGGCTGCGGGAAAGCTTATTTGACACTTAAATGATTGCGAGACTAAAATGTGGGCAGTGCCCTTGGCCCTCGGGCCGTTCGGATGGGCCTGATACATCTCCGAACCACCGCTGATCGAGGGTGTGAAGAAGTCAGCTGCGAGGTCAGGGCCCGCTTACGATTCGCGACCTGAATGACCCTTCGGAGAACTACCGAACGAAATGCGGTAGCAATGCGTTGTTAATCATGCCCAAACGCAGACGACGATCTGCCGGCCCAATGAGCATCCAACCAACGGAACGCGGAGCGACAGCGCCAAATCTCTCGCTGCCTTTGATGCCAACGATTGGCAAGCGACCCCAGGCGGCGCTGTCGAAAAAGCAGCCAACTCGGACCGAAGCAGTCCAAGTAGCAAAAGCCAGAATTTCGCGGCGCAATTCCCTGCGGAAACAGCGACAAGCCCAGAAAGGCTAGCGGGCGCTGGCTCCGCGCACTGCTCAGGTTGTTCGATTGAGGCCCGGCAGGCATGGGAACCCTTTGGACTTCGCCTACCAGCTCCGCCTCAGCGCGTTTTTTTGAGAAAAGGAGGAACGAACTCTCCGTCCGACGGATTGTCTTAACACAGAGACGGAACCGATCCCTCGGCAGTCTCGATTAAGGCCATGCGGTGTAACGCCCGCATGGCCTTAATTATTTTACGCCGGCCAATCTGGAAGCACGAGGCCGTGCTGAATGCGGGTCATGAAAGGGCGATACGCTCCGCCCGTGCAAATGATCGAGCTGACGGGGACGCGCGAGATCACGCCTTATGTTTGGGTTCATCCGGATGAAGATCGGTAAGCAAGATGGTTGATCCAAAGCAAAGCGACGATGGCAATCGACGGGGAGCGATAGCAGGTCTCGCCATCGCCGTGATCCTGATTGCCGGGGGCCTTTGGCTGGCTCACGCCCTCAGCGTCCAAAGCAAGTTGCAGGACTGCCTGATGTCAGGGCGAACGAACTGCAATGTGATCGAGAACCCTCCGCGCTGATGCTTTGTGATTTCGTCTTAGCCCCCAGAGGCGGCGCTCAAATGCCGATCGTGCAAGAAGGGCCGCTGCGCCGCTAACATGATCTAGCTCACCCAAGAGCGGGAGATCACTCCCTACGTCTGGCTGCATCCGGAAGATGACCGCTGAAGGGTGCGGAATTATTCCCCACCTCATTTCCGCGAGCTTTTCTAACGGCGCCTTCGTCGACGCCGACCTTTGCGGCGATGGCTCTGTTTGATGCTGCGGGATTTGCAGAGATTGCCTCGGCACTCCCAGGGAGCCCTTAGGCGCCTCGGTCCCATTAGGGCTCCTCGAGCCATTATCCAGTTGCGGTAGAAGGCGGCCTATTATCGGTTGGCGACTCGCACGCTTCGCAGGGAGATTCCGAACTGTGCGGTACGGCAATCGAATGCTCGCTGAATGGCACCTTCCAGATCATCCTGCACAAGAAAGCCGATCTCGTCGGCACAGCTCTCGAAGCCCTCGACTATCCGATGCTGGAAACCAAGGACGAGTGGCTGGTGCACGGCTTCAGCTTCGCCAATTATCTCACCGAATTAGGGGACAAGGCGCAGTCGGACATTTACTCGAAATCGTCGGTTGACCTTGCTTTGCGCGATGCGTTCCGCAAGATGCGCAGATTCTTGATGACGACCAAGAAGCTGACCGAAGATGAGGCGATCTCTCTAATTACGATTGGCGTCGACTTCGGCATCACCCAGGTGGTTGATGGAAATTGGGGCGTCCACGCGGTTATTAAGAAAGATATCTTCGCCGGCGGCGAGACCTGATCCATAACACCGACGCGGTCGGTTCCGGCAGGGCCCGGCCGCGTCGCGCTGCAATTTCGGGGCGAACCGTGCTGACGTCCGGAGCGGGGCAAGTCACGGCTACAATCAGGATCATTCGGAAGCAGCCTCGATGCGTTCACCAATTCACCCTGATCGCGATCCAGTTTATGAGTTCCGGCTCGTCCAAGGTCTTTGCCGTCATTGATTGCACCCGCCTCAATCATGTCCGCATGGCTCGGGCTTGTTCGCATTCCACCACCAGCCGCAATGCCTGCTGGACGCAGACTTAATGCCGGAGCGGGGCCTCGAAAGCGACAGACAAATTGGAGTCGGCGTTTGCCGCGCGCAATCCCCTCCAAGGTGGCTTTGGATGCGGCTTCCCATGGGCACGACCTCGATTGCTCGGATGACTGAATCAATTCATCGCGCCAAACGCGTCATAAACCAATTTCTTGAAGGCTGATGTAATACGTCCCCGTTCGCTCTGGGTTTGCTCCATCAGGATGTAGACCATGTCCAGTTCCGGATCTGCGACGAAATAAGTACCACTACCGCTGTCCCACTTGAGTTCACCGATTGAACCTGGCGGTGGAGGCTTGGCATTGCCTGGTTTGGTGCGCACGGCAAAGCCATAACCGAAGCCAAAGCCATCGCCCGGAAAGTAGAAATAGTCCCGCGCAACACCAGAACCGGGCCCGATATGGTCGGTCGTCATAGACTTGAACGCTTGTGCGCTAAGGTAGCGTTTGCCGCCGAACTCCCCGCCGTTGAGAATCATCTGCGCGAAATGCGCGTAGTCCGTTGGGATTGAGACCAATCCTCCGCCGCCGGACTCCCATTCCGGATGTGCGCGGCGTTCAGCCTCCGCAACTTTCAGGATTGTGTCGCCAGGCAGCGGCTCCGCCATCCGCGCACGTTCGTCGGTACTTCCGAGAACGAACTTGGTACTCGTCATGCCAAGCGGATCAAAGATATGCTGCCTTTCAAATTGATACAGGCTCTGCCCGGATATGATCTCGATGATGCGGCCGATTACGTCTGTTGAATGACCGTAACGCCAGAGCGTGCCTGGCTGCCGCGCCAAAGGCAAATTGGCGATGCGCTCCGCAAATACCCTGTTGTCAAAATATCCATCGAAAAGGCCCGAGTCCGAATAAGCCTTGTCGATCAGCTTGCCGCCGATATAGTCGTACGTGACACCTGAGGTATGCCGCAGCAGATCCATGATGGTTACCGGCCGGTCCAACGGCACAAGCTTCAGAACGGGCGTTCCGTCGGCCGCAACAGAACTAACGCCGACCCTCACGTCGGCAAACCCCGGAACAAATTTGGATACGGGAATCCGAAAGCGAGAGCTTGCCGGCATCGATCAGCATCATCGCCGCGAGGCTGGTAATGGGCTTCGTCATCGAATGGAGAGCAAAGATCGTATCGGGAGTCATCGGAATATTGGTCACCACGTCACGGACGCCGAAACACTTCAAATAGACTGGTTTTCCGTGCTGCTGGATCAATACGACGGCACCTGGCAATTTCCCTGTGGCAATCTCATTGTTGAAAAATTCGGTGATGCGTTCGAGTTTATCCGCCGAAGGAACGTAAGCGCCGGCAGCCGGGCTTACGTCGACCTCTTTGGTCCAAATCGTTATCAAAACGGCTGCCAACACAAATCGCACGGCACCAGACGTCGCGGCAAAATCGAATGCTCTATGAACAGATGTCGCCATGACAATTGCTCGTTTGATGAGCGAGTTAATGGAGCCGGTGGAGATCGTGGTTCGACTGGCGAGTGTTTAACATATCGCGGAGTTCTGGACAAAAACGCGAATGAACATTGGCTAGTCTACTCAGCACCGCTCAGATCGGATGCCCGGTGTGGGTCAGAACGCGACATCAGCCGACCTTGACCAGATTCTGGTTCGGCAGTGGTCCGCCGGGGAACTGAGCGAGCTTGCCGCCGACAGCGAGCGATCCTAGATCGATGCCGACGAAGCCGATCCTGTCGATGAGCGCTGCTACTTCAGCCTTTGCTGCGGTGTCGTTGCCGGAATAGAAAAGCACGCGCTGCCCGCCGTCCGCCTTCGGATTGTTGGCCAGGATCTCTGCGCGAAGGTGGTTGAACGCCTTTACGACGCGCGCGCCGGGAACGAGATCGGCAAAAACGTCGCTCGACACGCGGCCTTTGAGATCGACCGGCTTGAACAGTGGCGCCTCGATCGGGTTGTTAGCGTCAATGACAATGCGCCCGTTCCAATCTGGAAGCCCCGCCAGCGCCGCTGGCAGTTTTGTCCAGTTGATCGCAACGAATACGATGTCGGCGCGCGCAGCTTCCTCGCGCCGTCCGGCCTTGATCGAGGGGGCGAGTTCGCGAACAAGCTCTTTGAGCGAATCCGGGCCGCGGCTGTTCGAAATGATCGCTTCGATGCCGGCGCGAGCAAGCGTCCGTGCAAAGGCGGTGCCGATCGCGCCTGATCCGATAATGCCGATGGTCATGTGAGGTTCCTTTCAGGGGCTAACATTGAGTGGAGGGACGCGGCAAAATCTCCGTCCCGTACCTCTAAGAATGATCTTGCTTGGCCGGCCAGGCGCCGAGTTGCTGCATGAGAGAGAAGAGGTTGGCCACGCCCCAGTGCTCGGTGATCTTGCCATTGCGCACGCGCATGACATCGACGGTCTCGAACTGAATCTCACGGCCCGTCGGTGCCACGCCCAGGAATTCTCCTCGGTGAGTCCCGTGATAGGTCTTGTACGTCGTTACGCGGTCACCATCGGCAAGCTGCCAATGGATGTCGGCGTGAAAGTCGGGGAACGCGGTCCGGAGGATTTTGTAGAGTTGTCGCGCACCGTCCTTATCGGGCGTGCGCCCCGGCTGCGGCGTGTGGTCGAGAAAATCGTCGGCGAAGAGTTCCTCGAAGACCTCGAAATTACCCCCGCCCTGCACTTCCTCCGTGTTGCGGCGCACGACCGCCTTCGCGGCCTCACTCAGAATCGTCATGACTTTGTCCTGTGCTTGTTTGCTGCTTGCGAGCAGGTTGGAAGGGCTGGGGTTCTTGGGGGCGGTGGACTGGTTCATGGCCGTTGCTCCAGTTTGAGTTTTCGTTGTCTGTACCCCCTAGATATCGCCCGTTTATTGCCCCATTATTAGCCAGCAATTATTGAAATTACTTACAAGTATTGCTTGAAGGTTTGGTCATGGAGACGCTCGCGAACCTCGAATCCTTCGTGAGAAGTGCGGAAACGGGCAGCTTCTCGATAACGGCGCGGCGGCTGTCGCTGACCCCGGCCGCGGTGAGCCGCAACGTTGCGATGTTGGAGCGGAATCTCGGTGTCCGGCTGTTTCACCGCACCACACGCAAGCTCACTCTGACGGAAGCCGGCGACCGTTTCCTGCACGCGATCCGAGACAATCTAGAGGAGTTGCAGGCCTCGATTGCGAGCGTCGCGACCGACCGCGGCGAGCCGACTGGCGTGCTCAAGGTCAGCATGGGCCTGACCTTCGGGGTCGATTATATTGTGCCGTTACTCCCGGAGTTCTTGAGACGGTACCCGAAGGTTCACCCCGATTGGCACTTCGAGAGTCGGCAGGTGGACGTCATCGCGGAAGGGCTCGACGCGGCAATCGCGGGGGGCCTCGAACTGGCGCCCGGTGTTGTATCGCGCACGCTCGCGCCTTTGCATATCATTGCCGTCGCCTCGCCGGACTATCTAAAAGGCCGGACGCTGCCATCCGATCCGTCCGGGCTTGCCGCGTTTGACGGGATCGTCATGCGCTCGATGCACACCAGGAGGGTCAGGGAGCGTATCATGCGCAATGCCGCAGGCGACGAGATGGAGGTACCGCAAAAAGCGAGCCTTGCATTCGATGATCCAGAAGCGATGTGCCGTGCAGCACTGCTCGGTCTCGGCGTGACGCTGATCGCCGTACCTCACGCGTTGCCGCATCTGGAAACTGGCACGCTCGTTCGGCTAATCCCGCAATGGTATTCCGACGCCGGACCGATCTCGATCTATTACGCGACGCGCACGTTGTTACCAGCCAAAACGCGCGTCTTCGTCGATTTCGTAGTTGAGGCATTTCGGCGTAACCGACTAGCGGAGCGCTTCGCCGGAAGTCTCGGGTAGATTTCAATGACCTTTCCGGGTTTATTAGCGCATGTCTGCTTTTGGGGGTAGACCGGAAGCAATCGACGCGCGGTCAAAGTGACCGATTGACCCAATGCAGACATGACTGCTTCTCTTTCGTCCCCCATGCGGCCGCTTTCGAGTTTTCGCCGGCAAGTTGCGTCTCTTGGTTAGGGCGCGGCAGGAGGCGGCGGGTGTTTATCGGCGATCCTCGCTCAGGAAGGAATGTCGAGGCGGTAGAGTTTCACTGGCACGGTTTTTCCGCGCACCACGACCTCGCCGACGGGGGCGAGTTCATAGGCCCCGTTCAATAGCTCCTTCGTCGCTCCGGAAATAAGCACGCGGGTGCCGTAGTCCTTGTTCAATTGCTCAAGACGCGCCGCGAGATTCACCGCATCGCCATAG
>Ga0137364_10001731_pt1 | contig 10551 bp, 9 predicted proteins | sample SagtaG_10_FD_104798 | JGI IMG/M metagenome (GOLD analysis project Ga0137364, IMG submission 104798) | Vadose zone soil microbial communities from Sagehorn Ranch, Mendocino, California, USA - Sage1_L_20_16 metaG | ecosystem: Environmental > Terrestrial > Soil > Vadose zone | place: USA... | reverse complement strand
TCGGTGCAGCCCCGCTTCGCCCGAGAGCCGCGGCGGCGGCCAGCCTGATGTCGCGCGCTCGATCCACGACGACGATGTCGGCGGCGAGCCCGTTCCCACCCCGTGACTCCGTGCCGCCGAGCGCCCGCCGCAGCGCTCGCGCGCTGGCGAAGCTCGTATGCGCGACCGGCAGGCGGCGCACGCTCACGCCGCGGGCGCGAAACCCGCTCGCCAGCCGCTCGTACGCGACCAATGCCGTCGTGACGTGCCCGCGGGCCGCCAATCCGCGGCCGAGTTCGGCAAACACCGTGCTCGAGCCACGCCAGAAGCGGCTCGACGTCAGCAACGCGATGCGCAGCCCGCGGGTGGCTATCGGGGGGGGGAGGGCGGGAGGGGAGGCGAGACCGGAGGCCACCGGTTGTTAGTGCGGTCGATGTCCGGGTAGATCCCGCGTGGGTCGACCATGACGCCCGTGACACGTCTGGTCGTGGGCACGCGCGCCGTAAATCGGCTGCCCAGGTTCCACATCTCGATGGGCAGGTCGAGCGTGTCGCCCGTGTCGTCCGCGTACCGCAGCGCGAGGGTTACCGGGAGCACCATCTGCCCGCGATTAGACAAGTGGACAAGCACCGTGTCGCCGGCTGTGGTCACGGAATCGATCGCTTGATCGAGACGCGCCGTCGTGTACACCCACGCGCGCCAGAACCAATCCAGGTCCCGCCCGGACATGCTCTCCATGGTACGGAAGAAGTCCGCGGGCTGCGGGTGCTTGAACGTCCAGCGACGCACGTACTCCCGTAACGCGCGCTCGAACGTCTCCTTCCCGAGCACCTCGTCCCGCAGCACCGTGAGCATCAACGCCGGCTTCTGATACGCCGTCCACGCGAGGTCGCGCGACTCGACGGGCTTCGTGATCAGCGGTTGTTCGTTGCCGGGTACCGCCGAGATCTGATAATCGGTGAGCAGCTCGCGGCGTACGGTGTCACCGTAGGCGGTCCCCCGGAAGTATCCCTCGGCCGACCCGTAGTCGATGAACGTGTTGAATCCCTCGTCCATCCAGGGGTACCGGCGCTCGTCCGAGCCCACCATCATCGGAAACCATTCGTGGCCGAACTCGTGCGTGAGCACCCAGTACTGGTCCTCTCGCTTCTCGATCGCGGGGACGAATGTGAGCATCGGGTACTCCATGCCCTCGACCAGGCCTTCGACGGTGGTGGCCTGGGGCCACGGATACTTCCCCCACGTCTCGCTGAAATGCTTGATCGTGAACCAGGCCATCTTGTTGGCTTCTTCCCACGGCGTCGCGCCCGGCCGGTACATGGTCTGAATCAGGATGCCGCTCCAGCTCGACGCGTCCCAGCGGTAATCGGGAGACGCGGCCCAGGCGAAGTCCCGCACCCGGGTGGCGGTGATGTGCCAGGTCTTCGAGCCGGCGGGACGCTGTGCGCCGCGCGCGGTGGCCTCCGCCCTCGTCACGATCTGCACGGGCTGGCTGGAGCTCCGGGCTCGCGCCAGCCGGGCGCGCATGGCTGGGGTCCACACCGCGAGCGGGTTTCGCACGGTCCCTGTCGCGGCAACGAGGAACCCCGCCGGCAGCGTGAGCGTGACGTCGAAGTCGCCGTATTCGAGGTAGAACTCCCCGGCGCCGATGTAGGGCAGGGGATTCCATCCGTGCACGTCGTCGTACACGACCATCCGCGGGTACCATTGGCCGATCTCGTACAACCGGTTTCCGATGCGCCCCATGCGCCCGCCGCCGTATGGCGGCACCGGGAAATGCCAGGCGACGTCGAAGTCGATCGTTCCCCGGGGCGCCAGGGGGCGGGAGGGAGGGAGCTCGACCCGCATCATCGTCCCGTATTCGGTCCGCCGGAGCTCCGCTCCGGCTGCGCGAAATCGCTCGATCGTGATCCCGCCGATGAACCCCTTGCCGGTGAAGTCGAACACGGCACCGCCCGCGAAGTGCAGCGGCGGCTGGTTAAGCGCATAGGTGACGCTGTTCTTGGCGAAGAGGTTCTGCTCGATTTGGACCCACACGAAGGTGAGCGTGTCGGGGGAATGATTCTCGTAATGAATGCGCTCGGTTCCACGGATCACCGAGCTCGCCGTGTCGAGTGTCGCACGGATCACGTAATCGGCGCGCTGCTGCCAGTAGTCCGGGCCCGGCGCGCCCGACGCGCCGCGCACGCGATTCGGTGCGGGAAGGGGGAGCGCGCGAAAGGGGGAGGAATCGCCGACCTGCGCGTGCAGCGCGAACAGGGCGGCGGTGACGATCTGCAGCAACGACTTACTCTTGAATCACGGTGATCTTAAAGCCGTCGGGATCGCTCACGGCGAACGCCCAGTCGCCCCACGGCGTTTCTGCCGGATCGCGATCGAGCGGCCAGCCCCTTTCCTTGATCCGTGCGGCGATCGTGATGATGTCTTGAACCGTGGCCACCCACAGCCGAAAGCCCGCGCCCTTCGTGCGGTCCGCGCCCTTCGCGAGGTCGTCCTGGCCGAGCATGATATCGCAGGTCCCTGCCTTCATCTGGATGCCGCGCACCTTGCCCCCGTCCTCCCAGCGCTGCCCGACGATGAACCCCAGCACGTCGCGATACCACGCCACGCTCTTGTCCAGATCGGTCACCGTGAAGGACGCGGCCATGGACCGGAGCCGCAGCGTCTCCGGCTGCTGGCGCGCGGGACGCGACGCCGGGCGTTTCTTCCTCGTGGGCATCCTCGAATCCTCGCTCTCTCCGGAGGGGAGTGTTCCCAAGCGTAGCGTCCCCGAGGCGGTTCCGCCAGATTTCCCGTCCTCACCCGCAGCGGAGTCGAAACGATGCCCACGAGTCAAGCGACGGCGGTCTGGGAAGGGAAGCTGAAAGACGGAAAGGGGACGTTCACCGCCGCGAGCGGCGCGTTCAGCGGTCCCTATACCTTCGCAACGCGCTTCGAAGGGAAGAAGGGAACCAATCCCGAAGAGTTGATCGCTGCCGCGCACGCAGCGTGCCTGAGTATGGCGCTGTCGGCCGGCCTGGAGAAGGCCGGCAAGCCCGCAACGCGGATCGAGACCCAGGCCGCCTGCACCATGGAGATGGTCGACGGGACCCCCACGATCACGCGCATGCAGCTCACGGTGCGGGGGAAGGTGCCCGGCCTCGACGCGGCCGGCTTCCAGAAGGCCGCGGAGGAGGCGAAAGCAGGGTGTCCGGTGTCGCGGGCGCTGAAAGGCATTCCCCAGATCACGCTGGACGCGCGGCTGGGGTGAGCTGGACCGTCTACATGCTACGGTGCCGCGACGGCTCTCTCTATACCGGCATCACCAACGACCTCCCGACGCGTCTCGAGCGGCATCGAGCGGGGACAGCGAGTGCGTACACGCACTCGCGACGCCCCGTGCGCCTGGTTTATCAGGAGCGCCAGCCCGATCGATCGGCGGCGCTGCGACGTGAGGCCGCGCTGCGCCGGCTGTCACGCGCCGCGAAGCTCGCCCTCCTGCGCCGAGCCAAATGAGACTCGAGCCGCGCGACCGTATCGGCCTGGCGGTCGCGTTCGTCATCGCGGGCGGTTGCGTCGCCATGGGACGGTGGCAGCTCGCCCGCCTGCACCAGCGGCGTACCTACAACGCCACCGTCCGGGCCATCCGTGCCCGCGCGCCGCTCAACGTCGCCGGCTCGCTCCCTCTCGACTCCGCGCGTGAGCGCCGCCTCCGCGCCCGCGGCCTGTACGACTACGCGCGCCAGCGGTTCTGGCGGCCGCGCAGCTACGAAGGCATCCCGGGTGTAGACCTGATCACGCCGCTGCGGCTCGCGGACGGTGCCGCCGTTCTGGTGGATCGCGGCTGGGCGCCGTCGCCCGACGCGTACCATGTGGACCAGGAGGCCTACCGGGAGAGTGACAGCGCGGAGGTCATGGGGATCGGGTTGGTGGCACCCCGGGGCCGAGGAGATGTCGACCCGAGGGTCCTGCGGGACTCCCTGCCGTACCCGCTCCTGCCCTTTGTGCTGCAGCAGCTCCCGTCCGACCGTCTGACCGTCCGACCGGCCCTCACGCGCTGGCCCGCGCCGGAGCTGACGGATGGGCCCCATCTTTCCTATGCGATCCAGTGGTTCAGCTTTGCCGTAATCGCGATCGTGGGATCCCTCGCACTCGCTCGAAAACGTGCTGGGGAGGCCGAAGTTACGCACAAATAAGGTGTGCGGGGTACAATTAACGCCCTGTCCTATCTATATTTACTCCCGTTCGCCCGCGGTGTGCATAACTTTGCTCTTAGGACCCGCGGGCCTTTTCTTGTGCCGTTTGAAAGGAGCCCGCTCGAGATGCCTGCAGCTCTCCCCATCAAGGAACCCGTCAGGGTTGGTCAACTGCTCCGGCGCCGGCTGCGGGAGCTCAAGCGGACGCCGCGCGAGCTCGCCGAGGCGGTGCAGGTCTCGGAGGACTACATGGCGGACCTGGTGGCAGGGCGGCGTCGTCCCCCGGCTCCGGGCCGGAGCGATCTGTACGCTCCCATGACCAAGTTCCTGCGGCTCCACCGCAATGACCTGCCGACGTGCGCCCGCGCCGAACGCGCCGCCGCGGTGGCGGCCGGACGGCCCGACCCCGAGGTGTGCCGCCAGGTGTTGGAGCTCTGCTCCGCGGAGCGGCAGCGCGTGCTGCAGCGCCGGTTCGCGCGACCCGGGGGGGAGGGATCGGAACTGGAGCGGGTTATCGTGGGCCGGCTGCTCCAGGTGGCCCAGGGGTTCGTGAATCGCAAGCTCGAGGATGAAGTGGGACTGCGGATGGCAGCGGCGCGGGAGGGCTGCACGTACCTCGAGGCGCGGATGCGGTTGCTCGAGTTCCTCGACGCCGACGCCGTGTCGCTCACGCCGCGGGACTGCGACGAGTTTCTGCGGCCGCGGATCACGTCGTGGGAGATCGAGCTGGAGACCCGGGCGATGCGCATCGTGCTGAAGTGAGCTCCCGCAGGGCCTGAAACACAACCGGCGCCGTCCCCAAGGACGGCGCCGTTCGTTTGTGCGTGGTCTAACGGCAGCTTAGAGCTTCACGACGTTCTGCGCCGCGGGACCCTTCTGGCCTTGCACGACGTCAAACTCAACCCGCTCGCCCTCGGCCAGCGACTTGAAGCCCTGCGCCTGGATCGCGGTGTGGTGAACGAAGCAGTCCTTCTCGCCGTTCTCGGGTGTGATGAAGCCAAACCCCTTCGCGTCGTTGAACCACTTCACGATACCGGTGATACGTGCCATCTGCTGTTACTCCTGACTTAATGTTGTTCGCGACGTCGTGCGGACTTCACCTTGCGGCGTGCCGCTGCCTTATCCTTCCGCCGTCGTAGAGCGCCGGGGCTCTCGTAGAAGCGCTTCCGCTTCATGTCCTGAAACAGGCCGGCTTTGGTGATCTGGCGACGGAACTTCTTCAGCACATACTCCAATCGGTCGCCGTCGCCTACGGTCACTTCCATCCGGTCTCTCCGGTGTGTGAGCCCCAGAAACGAAATGACCCGGGCGGTAGCCCAGGTCCTCGAAACAGTCTCTGGATCGTTATCGCTCGGGCTGGATGATCGCCGGGAAGCCGGGATTTGTCAACACCCTTGCTTGACGGGCGCGCCGGGGGCCCGCACGTTCTACGCCCGTTCCCGGCACGCCGTCGGTCTCCCACCCTGGAGTCCCCTGATGCGCAGGTTCCTCACCGCGACGGTCCTCGCCGCCGTCGTTCCCGCGCTGTCCCTGGCCGCACAGCGAGCGGACAGCCTGCCCCTCAAGACGACGCGCACCATCGACTTCACGACCTCGGAAGGGACCTGGATCTCGCTCGATGTGTCGCCCGACGGTCACACCATCGTGTTCGAGCTGCTCGGCGACCTGTATCTGCTGCCGCTGGCGGGAGGCGACGCGCGGCGGATCACTTCGGGGCCCGCGTTCGACTCGCAGCCCCGCTACTCGCCCGACGGCAAGAAGATCGTGTTCCTCTCCGATCGCTCGGGCTCGGAGAACATCTGGATCTGCGACGCCGATGGGTCGCACCCCCGCGCGCTCACCAAGGGCGACAAGAACCTGTACGCCTCGCCCGAGTGGACTCCCGACGGCGATTACATCGTCGCCTCGAAGACCGGGATGCCGATCGGCTCGGTGTACGACATCTGGCTGTACCACAAGGACGGGGGCTCGGGGGTGAGCCTCACGAAAGAGGACAAGGGGCCGGCGCCCGGTCCGCCGGGACGCGGCACGTTGAACAATGGGCTCGGAGCTGCGTTCGGTCCGGACATGCGCTACATGTGGTATGCGCGCCACCGCGGCGGCTTCGGCTACAACCTGAACTTCCCGCTGTGGGAGCTCGCCATCTACGATCGGCAGACGGGGAAGGTGTTCCCGCAGACCGACGTGTACGGGAGCGCGATGCGTCCCGTGCTCTCCCCCGACGGGCGCTGGCTGGTGTACGCGACGCGCCGTGACGCGGAGACCGGGCTCAGGCTGCGGGACCTCGTCTCGGGCGACGAGCAGTGGCTCGTCTACCCGGTGCAGCGCGACGATCAGGAGTCGCGGTTCACCCGCGACCTCATGCCGGGATCGTCGTTCACGCCCGACTCCAAGGCGCTGATCGTTTCGTACGGCGGCAAGATCTGGCGCGTGGAGGTCCCCTCCGGACAGGTCGGCGCCATTCCGTTCAAGGCGCATGTCCAACAGGACCTCGGGCCGCTGGTGCGCTTCGAGACGCGCGTGGACACGGGGGACGTGCTCGTGAAGCAGATTCGCGACGCGTCGCCGTCCCCGGACGGTCGCCGGCTCGCGTTCAGCGCGCTCGACAAGGTGTACGTGAAGGACGTGCCGCAGGGCGTCCCGCGGCGCCTCACGAGCGACACGGTGCACGAGCAGGTACCGGCCTGGTCCCCCGACGGGCAATGGATCGCGTACGTCACGTGGACCGACCAGGGGGGGTACGTCCAGAAGGTGCGCGCGGACGGTCGTGGCAAGCCGCAGCGGCTCACGCCCGATCCCGCGTTCTACGACCACCCGGCGTGGTCTCCCGACGGCCAGCGGATCGTGGTGATCAAGGGGCCGCGCGCGCCGCGCGTCAGCGAGCTGACCGGGCCGGGATACGAGCTCGCCTGGCTGCCCGCGGCCGGTGGTGCCACCACGCGGGTGACGCCCATCGCCGGAGGCGGGCGGCCCCACTTCAGCCGCGATCCGAACCGCATCTTCCTGTACGAGGCGAACGAAGGGCTCGTCTCGATGCGCTTCGACGGCACCGATCGCCGGGTCCACATCAAGATCACCGGGTTCACCCTCAACGTGCCCGAGGCGCAGCCGTTCCCCGCGGACGAGATCCTCATCGCCCCGGATTCGGGCCGGGTGCTCGCGACGGCGAGCAACTACGTGTACCTCGTCGCGCTCCCCCTGGTGAGCGCGACGCCCCCGACGATCAACGTCGTGGACACGGCCGCCGCGCCCTTCCCCGTGCACCGGCTGACGCGCATCGGTGGCGACTTCATCGGCTGGGCCCCGGACGGCAAGACGGCGTACTGGTCCATCGGCCGCAGCTTCTTCCGGTACATCCCTGTCCTCGGCGACTCGCTCGCCAGGCTGAAAATGCGTACCGACTCGATCCGCGCCGATTCCCTGAAGCAGGCGACCAAGGAGAAGCCAGACTCGGTGGGCAAGGCGCGCGTCGATTCCCTTGCCAAGCTGCCGGCGTACGAGGCCGAGCGCGTGGACGTGACGATCCGGGCGCGCCGCGACGTCCCGCGTGGCTCCGTGGTGCTGCGGGGTGCGCGCATCGTCTCGATGAAGGGCGACGAGGTCATCGAGAAAGGCGACGTCGTGGTGACGGACAACCGGATCCGCTGCGTTGCGGCCACGTGCCCGGCACCCGGAGACGCGCGGGTGGTCGACGTGAGCGGCAAGACCGTCATTCCCGGCTTGATCGACATTCACGCGCACCCCTGGCCGACCTGGGGCATTCACGAAACCGAAGTGTGGAAGTACCTGGCGAACCTGGCGTGGGGCGTCACCACCACCCGCGATCCCCAGACGGCGACCACCGACGTCCTCACCTATGCCGATCAGGTCGAAACTGGAGACCTCATCGGGCCCCGGATCTATCACACGGGCCCGGGCGTGTTCGGCGCATTCCTGGAGGAGAACTGGGGTAGTCTCGACGACGTGCGCAACACCTTGAAGCGCTACAGCGAGTTCTATCACACCAACACGATCAAGCAGTACATGGCGGGTAATCGCAAGCAGCGGCAGTGGGTGATCATGGCGGCCAAGGAGCTGGGCCTGATGCCGACGATCGAAGGTGGGCTGGACTTCAAGATGAACCAGACGGTCCAGCTCGACGGCTATCCCGGCTCGGAGCACAGCTTCCCGATCACGCCGTTGTACGACGACGCCGTGCAGTTGGCCGCCCAATCGGGGATCACCTATACGCCGACCCTGCTGGTGTCCTACGGCGGGCCATTCAGCGAGAACTATTTCTACGAGCGCTACGACATTCACGACAATCCCAAGATCCGGCGGTTTCTGCCGCACGAGGAGATCGACCAGCGGGCCGAGCGGCGCGCCTGGTTCCGCGAGAACCAGTACGTGTTTCCCCGCATCGCGGCGACGGCGGCGGCCATCCTCCGGGCCGGCGGCAACGTCGGCATGGGCTGCCACGGCCAGCTCGACGGGCTGGGATGTCACTGGGAGCTGTGGGCGATGGTTGGCGTTGGGATGACCCCGCGGGAGGCGCTGCGGGTCGGCACCATCGACGGCGCCCGGGGCATCGGGATGGAGCAGGACCTGGGCACGCTCGAGCCCGGCAAGCTCGCCGACCTGGTGGTGCTCGACGCCAACCCCCTCGACGACATCCACAACACCGAAAAGATCCGCTACGTGATGAAGAACGGCCGGCTGTATGACGGCGCAACGCTCGACGACGTGTGGCCGAGGACCAGGCCGTTGCCCCGGATGTGGTGGTGGGAGAAGGAACCGAAAGGCGTCAAGTAAAGGTGCAGCACAGAGACGTCTCCACTTGACGTATCTGCGTGACGTCGTTACCCTTCCGTCCGAACCAAGAGCTGGCATCCTTCCGTTGGACAGTCCCGCTCAGGAGCGGGTTCCGGCGCTGTACACACGCCCGGTCTCATTCCCCAGGTTCACAACCAGAGTGACGCTGCAGCGCAGTGGCATGAGCCACTGGCGGCGTGCGTGTGTGTGCGTTTGAAAGGAAGACGTGTAGCAATGCCATTCACATCACTCGGGCTCGCGCCCGAGCTCGTTCGGGCCGTGGCCGAAGAGGGCTACGAGCAGCCGACCCCCATTCAACTCGAAGCCATCCCCCTCGCCCTCGCCGGGCGTGATCTGATCGGGTCGGCGCAGACCGGCACCGGCAAGACGGCGGCGTTCATGCTGCCGATCCTGCAGCGCCTGTCTCGCGACAGCGATAGACGCAGAGTCCGGGCGCTCATCCTCGTGCCGACCCGGGAGCTCGCGGAGCAGGTGCTCCAGAGCGCCCGCGCGTACGGGCGGCATCTCGATGTCGATGCCGCGGCGGTCTACGGCGGCGTCGGTATGGAGCCGCAAACCCGCGCGCTCAAGCGCGGCGTGTCGATCGTCGTCGCGACGCCCGGCCGCCTGCTCGACCACATGGAGCGGGGCCACGTGGACTTCTCCCAACTCGAAGTGCTGGTCCTCGACGAGGCGGACCGCATGCTCGACATGGGCTTCGCGCCGGACGTGCGGCGGATCCTGCGGGCGCTGCCCGAGCGGCGGCAGACGATGCTCTTCTCGGCCACCGTGTCGCTCGAGGTCGACGCGCTCGCGCGCACAGCGCTCGACGGCCACGCCTCGGTCGAGATCGGGCGCCGGGCCAAGCCCGCGGAAGGCATCGAGCACGTGATCGTTGCGACCGACAAGCTCCAGAAGCGCGGCGTGCTCGCTCGCATCCTGCAGGCCAAGCCGGCGGGCCAGACGCTGGTGTTCACCCGCACCAAGTATGGCGCGGACAAGCTGGTGACGTTCCTGCGGCGTGAGGGGATTCCAGCGCACGCCATCCACGGTGACAAGGCCCAGAGCCACCGCACCCGCACCCTGGACGCGTTCCGCTCGGGCGCGGCGGACGTGCTGGTCGCGACCGACATCGCGGCGCGAGGGATCGACGTGGACGGGATCCGGATGGTGGTGAACTTCGACGTGCCGCACGAAGCGGAGGTCTACGTGCACCGCGTGGGCCGCACGGCGCGGGCCGGCGCGCGGGGGCTCGCCCTCACGCTGCTGTCGCCCGACGAGTGGCTCCTCATGGGGGACATCGAGAAGCTCGTGGGCCAGATCTTCCCACGGGAAGTCATCCCCGGTTTCGAGCCGTCGGTCAAGCCAGTGCAGCCGAAGCCGCTCTAGGCGGAGGAGCCCAAACAGGGGCCGTCAGTGCGCACGCGCAGCGGGGGCCGCCGCCGGCGTTAGACGTCTCTGCTTGACGGTGTCGCGCGACGTATTTGCGTGACGCCGTCAGCCTCTTTTTTCGATCGGCACGTAGTCCCGTTTGTCGGGACCGGTATAGATCTGATGCGGGCGGGCGATCTTCTGCTCCTTGTCGAGCAGCATCTCCTGCCACTGC
>Ga0137364_10001728_pt1 | contig 10558 bp, 8 predicted proteins | sample SagtaG_10_FD_104798 | JGI IMG/M metagenome (GOLD analysis project Ga0137364, IMG submission 104798) | Vadose zone soil microbial communities from Sagehorn Ranch, Mendocino, California, USA - Sage1_L_20_16 metaG | ecosystem: Environmental > Terrestrial > Soil > Vadose zone | place: USA... | reverse complement strand
GAAGAAGATATCGAAGTAGGACTTCCCTTCCTAGCCACACACACTGCAATAGATCTAATAGATGACATTCATTTATAGCTTTCAAATGGTCCTGTACCGTCATGCTACCTACCTGTAACCTGCCTACAAATTTAAGAGCAGACTAACTAAAGTACAGATTCTGGACTAATTCTAAACTCTTTGCATTGACATTTGTCAAATGGCTTGTTAAAAGCATGTCATGGTTTATTGTGATCATTGCGTGCGGTTCAGACGGCGGCGCCATCTTCTGGGTATCAAACGCATAAGGGAAATAGCACGCCCCACCCGTAAAATGACAATTTCGTTTATGGCCACAATAACATAGACCGATTATCGTGTTAGTGCTATCACTGCTTGAGAGGGTCAATCAACCAGCTATAACCCTAGTCTTTATTAAGGTCATCTATGATTTACTACAAACTGATTTATGACCTGTTTAGGTCAAACCGACATGATAAGACAAAGGTATTTCCAGTTAGTAAAATCTCTATATTTACGTGTAACATTTACCAGATACCTGTATTGTCTTTTACTACAATCCTCGCATAGTCCTAATGCAGGTTTAGGCTTATGTTTTATGATCCATCGAGGAACACTCGAATAACTATACAAAATCTCCATTACTTCTTTAGACTTCATCAACTGGCAGTAGGGACCTGGAGCCTAGGTACAAATATATTATTTCTTAGCGAAGCAGTAATAGCCTAACCTAGTGGTCTAGACAAGTATACGAAATAAGTGAGGTTTACCAAGAGTATACTAATATATATCATATATGCAAAAACAGCCCGTCCTACAATCGTATTATATGTTAGAACGATTACTCGTTATTCTTAAATAGAAACGATACGTAAATTTTAATGTGCATGTATGTTAGTATACTCAGCGCCTGTAATAGCACACAATTAGGGATGTGAAGCAACATATTTCAACTAATCAGCCGCAAATTTCAATTAAAATTCAAAGATCGAGCAGCTGCTGCTAATATATTGGCGGCGGCCTTGAAGAATGTACTACTAAAGAAGAGCGAACTAAAAGAGAGTATTGTTTTAGGAATTCCGCGAGGGGGAGTAATAACTGCCGATATCGTAGCAAGTAAATTAGCATCTTCTCTTTCTAATGCTGCTGTTGTTATTGACTTTGATATTCTTATGCCAAGAAAACTTCCAATTCCAAATAATTCAGAGGTCGCAATCGGCGCAATTATGGAGGATTCAAGTACATATCTTGATCATACTCTTGTTGATCAAATACAAATATCTCAAGGTTATATTGAGAAGCAAAAATCCAAACAGTTAGAAGAAATTAAACGTTGACTATCTCTATATCGTAATACCATAGAATTAGGTGAAAGAGAACGTAAAATAAAGCAACATAGGACAGTAATTTTGATAGATGATGGCATTGCAACGGGTGCAACAATGATTGCCGCAGCAAGATGGATAAGAAGAAATAAACAGAAATCACAAGAACCAAGACACCTGATAATCGGAGCTACAGTAGCCCCTAAAGAAACAGTCGAGTTGTTAAAGAGGGAAGCTGATCATGTTGAGGTTATCACAACCCCGTCTTCCTCCAATTTCATGTCAGTTGGACAATTTTACCAGAACTTTGAACCTGTAAGCGATCAGCAAGTTGTAGATATTATGCGCAAAAGAAACTTAATTTCATGACCTCTGCATTATTATTAACATTTAAGTATTATAGAAGATTTTGAAACAGAAACCTATTGAATCGTAATAAACTACTGAGTCAATAATTAGTAGCGATAATTTCTAACATTCATAACTGCTCAAGCCGTGATTGATATATGTAATAGATACCGACTAATGTATTTTCTAAATCTCATTAGAAAAATTTAGTATCTGTTTTTTCTCGTGACTACCAGTGTTTGGTTTAACTCTTATTTCACATGCTTAATGTCACTATATTTCATCTGATATCTAGCTCTAGTAGAATACTCACTTGTTCGAATAAATAGTTACAATTAATAAAACAAATAAATAGTTTTATCTGTTAATAACTAACATAAATTTTAGTACTAATCTAAGCTTTTCATAAATACTTAGCCTTCATCTCTTATTTGATTCTAATGAAATACAGAAGTAGAACAGATATAGTGGGATTGATTTTAGAAGCTGCAAATGGTGGAGGTGCAACAAAGACAAAGATAATGTATAAAGCATTTTTGTCTTTTGCTCAGTTGCGGGAATATTTGACAGTTTTACAGGAAAATGACTTGCTAGAGTATGAAGAAGGAAATCATTCCTATAGAACAACAGAGAAGGGCATACGATTATTGCATATATACAATAAAATGGATGAATTGGTTCCTATCAGCTATGAGTAAATAAAGTAAAGAAAATCCAGTTCCAACCCTTTTTTCCTTATTTAAGAACAATTTTATTTTGATCAAGCATACATCTTAGTGAATTTTTGTCATTATCATAGATACACCTATATTTATGATACCGATCGATAATTATGGTTTCGTAATTTTTATTCGCTTCTAGTTAGTTACCCGATATTTGTAAATATCTTTCTAATCGTAAATCACAACTTATCTAAAAATAAAAATGGTGACTTGATCTCACTATTCAGATTTAGTCATGAAGAGAGAGTTTGTTGCTACTTGTTTAGTTATTCGTTGAACTTGTATCTTTTGGGTTGTTGCTAATGAAGCTACCATGAAGGTCAAAGACTTCATCATAACACTTTCTAACTTTATCTCTAGTGAGCCCTTCTGGTTCTTTGGCTGCCTGAGATTCGCATTTAAGGAATTGTTTTACCCCTTGGCTAGTTGCTGGGTCTGCAGCAGGCGTGCCTTGGTTGTCATTCGAACCTGTGCCTTGGTTGTCATTCGAACCTGTGCCTTGGTTGTCATTCGAACTGTGCTTTGCAGCTAACACTGGTACAGCAAGACTAGTAGCCATTACAAGCGCTAATGCTGTTGCGATAATGGCAAAGATAGCCATTGTTGCTTTTGTGTTCATTAGAAGCGTGATAATAATATATTTTATATGACATTCGTTCAACAATATTATAACTTATCTTATGGTTACTCTTCATCTAATTTCTTATAATTAATTATAGTATTAGAAGACGTAATCCATTTTATGATATGTACTTTCATAACAATTACTTGAAAGTTGTATCCAATCTAAAAATTTGTATTAGTACAAATAAATTATGTGCATATAGCTCTATATAGCCCCTAAAACATGTATATATTAACATAAATCATTTAAATCATTAAAAGAATCTACTATATTTTTCATTATCTAGCTTTGTAACTGGTTTTAGCAGACGATGTGGTAGCATATTTGTTTTTGCTTCCTACTACTCGAAATTTATACTCTTTATCAAAGATTTCATTATAGAAGCGAGCATAACTTTCTGCGGCCTCATAAGTTACAAAAGTATATCTGAGACCATCGACCAAAGCCTTTCTCCCATACAAGTCCACGCACTCGATTATGTAAGATTTTGGCAATTTTTTGGCGTTTCTTAATATAATAAATACACTGATAAGTAGAAAGATGATCGCACAGGTAATTATAAACGCAGATTCAAAACCTTTTACAAGATTCATGAAATGACTTATAAAATTGTTATCTAACCATTTGTAAATAGTAAGAATTTCAAAAATCACAGCTTGGAAGAAACCTGATGACGTCATTGTTTAATATCGCGTCAATATTAGATGTTATTAATAATAAGTGTTTAACTAGTGATGCATTAATGCATATATACATGTGTTAATCGATAATTTCATACATATAGTATTATAGATAAATGATAACAGTGGGTCCGCTAATTTATTTTTATTGGACCTCTTGAGATAGAATAAGTTCAGGCACAAGAGTCACTTATTATTATCTCTGGTGTTGGGCCCTAATAATTTGTCTATTTGTGTTCAATCAAGAGAATGAAAGCATCGACACGGTTTTTTATACAACTTTAAGAATAGTCATCTTAAATGCCATTATGCGATATTTTAAATTAGGAATGGCAAGGGAAGATCATGTACCTAATGGGTGCTAAAGATTCCTATAATGACGTCCTAAGATTAATGAAAGAACATCATGGCTGGTTTAATAAGTCGATTCCACTTATAGCCAGCGAAAACATACCCAGTACAGCAGTAAGGGAAGCAATGATGTCAGATTTTGGTAATAGATATGCTGAAGGATGGCCCGGTGAGAGGGTTTATGCTGGATGTACCTATATAGATCAGGTAGAGCTAATTTGCAATGATTTGGCGAAGAATGTTTTCAGAGCTGAGTTTGCGGATTGCAGGGCTACGTCTGGTGTAGTTGCAAACCTTGCAATTTATGCTGCATTTTCAAATCCAGACGACTATATGATCGCTGCCTCAATTCCAAGCGGTGGGCACATTTCACATGGAAGAAAAGAACATTCTGGTACTGCCGGTCTTGTCCATGGACTAAATATCGAACACTACCCCTTTTCAAAGGAAGAGATGGCAATAGATGTTGACGCCACAAAGAAGAAGATTGAGGATATGGCACGTGATGGTAAGACACCGAAGATAGGAATGTTTGGGGGCAGCCTATTTCTTTTTCCCCATCCTGTAAAAGATCTGGCAGATTTTATGCACGGCCATAATATGTATATTAATTATGATGGAGCACACGTAGCAGGATTGATTGCTGGCGGACAATTTCAAGATCCACTAAAGGAAGGGGCTGACTCCATGACTATGAGCTCGCATAAAACCCTTTGGGGGCCACAGGGAGGAATTATTGTATCACTAGAAAGTCATGCAGAAGCAATTAAGAAAGCAATCTTCCCTGGCAACACCAGTAGCCATCATCTACATCACGTGGCTGGCAAGGCCATTGCATTAGCAGAATCATTAGAATTTGGAAAAGATTATGCAGAGCAAGTAATTAAAAATGCTCGTGCACTGGCAGAAGATCTAGCTGGTTTTGGATTTGGTGTCCTAGGAGAAAAACGGGGTTATACTGCATCACATCAAATTGCAGTAGATGTTTCAAAATTTGGTGACGGCGGTACTATTGAAAAAGAATTGGAAAAAGCAAACATAATCTTGAATAGACAATTATTGCCCGGCGACATTAAGGCAGGAAGACATTATATGCATCCAAGTGGAATAAGAATTGGTGTTCCTGAAACAACTAGATTAGGAATGAAAGAAAGTGAAATGAAAGAGATTGCTAATTTTATAAAAGGAATTGTTATTGATAAGAAGGATCCTGTTACAGTGGCAAGGAAGGTCGAGGACTTTAGAAAAGAATTCCAAAAAGTTCATTATGCGTTTGATACAGTTATTGGTGCATATGAGTACATAAGTCTTGTTGGTAGAAGCACAAGTTAGTGTAATCGTGGTAATATCTCATATAAACAGAATTGCATCTAGAAGTCGCAAGTTATTAGTTGTAATTAATTACTAATTATCCCATAAATTCTGTCAGAGTGGATTGCTCTTTCCTTTCTTCTCTAAAGGTCAATTTTAATTCTGCCATCAGAGATTCGACTCTACTGTAAAGATAATCACTGATTTTGAACTGATTACAAATATTTGTCGCAATATCAACATATTTTTGTACTGAACCTCTGGTAACTGTTTGCAATAGTTCGTGTCCACATCCAACACACTTTGCCATAAGTGGTATTCTACGATATTTTTCTCCACAGCTGCTGCATCTAAAAGCCTGTGAAGAATACGATCGCATATTACCCATAATATCTGGTAAAATGTGTGTATTAAGAACCATCGATACCACTTCATTAGGATCTACAGCATTGATTAGTCTTGCAGTAGCAATCTGCATTTCCAATTTTTCATCCATAGTCTTGAGCCTAGAGTACGCACTGCGCTGAACATTAGTTGTTAGTAAATCTGTGAAATGTGTAAATCCATAATCAAAAAACTGGTTTTCCTGTCCTATCCTATTTTTAACAATTTCTATCTTAGAAACAAGGTCTGCTGCTCTGGTCTGTTTCCATGTTGCCTCATAGAAATCTAGTGGATAAACATAGGTGACATCCACATTATGAGCCTGCCTTTGTACTTCATGTGGCAATACTAGTGGCTGAATTAACAGAGGTGCATCCATAAGTCCGCCAATCTTATCCGGTAAAAAACCATATGAAAAGTTCAGAAATGCATCCATAAGTAGCATTAGTGAGTCTGCATCACCATCACAGTCCCTACGTTTTGCAGAATGCCATATAGGAGAGGCCAAACAGATCTGCGAATTTGTGAAACCTATAATTCTACCTACTACACCTACAGAAGTATGCGGTGCGAGGCCTATGATAAGGCTGCCTATCAGATCTTCTATAGAAGCTGCATTGTAGAAAGGTTCAAGTCCATATAATTTTACAAGTTCTCCGTCAACATATTTGGCCACATTGAGCAAATGTTTAGCACAATCTAGAGGTATTAGTATATCTTGCATCAGCAGTTCGACAAGTTGATCAGATGACACTAATTCTTTATCAAGATAATCTCTAGTATAACCTAATTCTCTTAGTTTTTCGATGCTTATCATTGTCCATTTAGGTTTGAAGTGAGTCAACGGTTCATTAGTTGCATCAAATCTAATAGTCCCGTCCTTGAAAGTAAAGAGACTATTTTTTTGTCTTAGTATTCCTTTTTCTAATGGCTCGACACTCTTGTCCTTACTAATAAGAGCCTTGACACCTTTAAGTGGCTCTGCTGCTTTGATGCCAAGTTTTTGCTGCGCTTCTTCAATTGCTGTTTTAAGTGGATATGCCACCGGAGAATATGTCTTGCCTTCTTTGCCGCACCTATAGCACTTGTTATCGTTGGCATCATTTGCAGTCTCCTCTTTACAGGTTATGCACATACTACGTACTGGAGTTGGGGAACTGCAATAACGACAGAAAGCGCCTGTTGAAGGTTGTTTGCAAGGACTACAAAATCTATTTGAGATTTCAGCATAGAAAGATTGCTCCTTTGCTGCCTTCAAAATATCACGCGTAGCCCCACCTTTAGATCCTACTGGAAACAATGCATGAACAGGGGGTTTCATCTTGCGTTCGGCAGCCTTTTCTGGTCGTCCTACTCTTACTGATATTGATGATGCGAATTTGGGCATTATTTCAAACCCTGATATTTTTGATACAAATTCAATTGCGTCTTTTGTTTCAACAATATTATTAACAGAGAGTGATGATGACAATCTCAAAGCCGTTGGTATCGTTGGTTCAGAAGTCAATAACTTGGTTAGAGAATAGGCCTGATCCATGTTATCAATTTCAATGATTTTACCCTCATTTTTTACTGAATGAATTACGCCAAGTCGTTCCAAAATATCTTTTAACTTTGGACTATCATTGAGCAAACGGCAAGGATAACTAGAAGTATTATTTCTTCTAGTCTCTTGTTGCTCTTTACAAATTTTTTCTCTCAGTAATAAAACTTCGTCTATACTAACAAAATCCCAATAAAAGGAATATTTTGGATGAAGCGGGATATTGATTTTCTCGCTGATTTCAAACGCCTCTTCGGCTGTTGGAAGGGTCGTGAAAGGCTCTTTTGACAGTTGAATTAATCTTTCGCTGATTACTGCTGAGAGCTGGGAAGGAGATGACCGAGTCAACAGTTTTGACTGTAATTGCAAAGCCCAAATTTCCTCTACATAACTCGAAGGAAGTAGATGAGCATTATTTTCCAGAAAATCACCATAACCAATCAGAATGTCTCCAAGGTAAAGTATTTTTTGAGTTCTTGGGCCGACCTTTATAGCATGTTCTACTGTAGATACCTGTACGACACTGCCATCGTCGAGTCTCACAATCGGAGGCTCAATAATATCCACAAGTGCTATAGTGGATGCTTTTCCAGGTACATCCATTTTGATTTGTGTCCCTACAACGATGGCGTGATTCAACAAGATAGGTACAGCAGGATGAATTCCAATCGTTGAGAAACCAGTATTATAAGACCTACCGTACCTTAACCGAAAGCCTCCAGCCTTCTTGGTCATCGAAAGCACTGGTCTGCCAGTAATAACTTCAGACATTCTGTGATATGCTGCAGCATCATCATCATCACCAGTATGGACTGCTCCTTTGAGATCTCTAAGCCAACTCCAGCCATCCAGTTTTAGCGTTTCAACAATTTTAAGCAACTTTCTGCTTCGACCAATCAAACCATCATTCATCACTCTCAGAGCACCCCCACGTACTCTGTCAGTATGAATTCTATTCATATTCCTATGGCCTACAACTTCCACTGGATCAGTATCTATACCATCAAGCTCCACTGGTAAATTGGCTATACATTTAACTACATCTTCATCTAATATTTTAAACTGAAAATTTCCAACTTCCCGTTCGTAAAGTCTCAGTTCTTCAACAAACCTTCCTGTTTCATCATCATAGGAGTTTGCAGTATATTTGCCTACGCCAGCAACTTTTCGAATATGGTCCGCTATCAACATCGTTAGTGCGGCTTCGGTCCCCCCTGCAGACCGGATAGGACCAGCAAATGATACTGAAAGATATTGACTGCCATCAACATTATTTTTTAATTGCACGTCATTAACCCCTTGCAGTGGGGCAACTGTTACACCCTCAGTGACTACCGCCAGACTAACACGTACAGCGTTATCCAATCTGGTTCGCAGGTTATACGTACCATATTCGCCTAATGCAATTTCTTCAGCAATTTTAAGAGCTGCCTTCTCTTTCGTTGTATAAGATAGCAGACTACGCAATCTATCAGCAATATCTATGTTGTGCATTTTTGCGACCCTGTCTGCTAGATCATAGGCGATCTTAGTTTCTACTACGTCGGAAACGTCCAATCCTTTCTTACGTGCTCTTGTAGCCAATCTATAGTTGCTTTGTACTTTTTCTAAGATGTTATATTGATAATTTAGATAATACCGTGGCATACGTACGTCTTTAAGGCGTACTACAGCGTCTTCTATCACTACCATAATATTGTCGGAATCATCTCCTTATAGCCTTAATAATTGAGGCAAATGTATCTTCCCAGTTTCCCTCTTTTTCTATCATTGTACCAATTACAAGTACATCCGCACCAGCTTTTGCGATTTCCATTGCAGTTTCAGATGTACGAATGCCGCCTCCTACGATTAGGATACCCTTATAGTATTTTCTTACATTAAGAACCATTTGAGGCCGAACATGGTGTGCAGCACCTGAGCCAGCCTCTAGATATAAAAATCTCATACCAAGGTACTGAGCAGCTAATGAATACATCACGGCGATTTGGTATTTATCAAAAGGAATTCCCCGCGCTCGACCTATAAACCATGCAGTGGTGCCTTCTCCAATAATGAGATAACCAGTAGGCAATGGTTCGATCTCATACTTTTTGACAGACAGAGCTCCCAAAGCCTGAGCTTCAGTAATGAAGTATGGATTCTCAGAATTAAGTAAGGAACTAAAAAGGATAGCATCAGCTTTTGGAGAGACGCCAGTGACGTTTCCAGGGAATAGTATAACAGGTATTTTGACTTGTGATTTGATTTTTGAGATTATCTCAGTCAATTGAAGCTGATCTATTGCAGAGGATCCGCCGATTAGAACGGCAGAAGCTCCTAGGGATTCAACTTTTTGTCCAATCGAAGCCGCATCGGACAAGTTTTCAGAATCTATAAGAGGAAAGCATAACGTTCCGTATTTGTTAATCTCCTTATGAAGATAATCTTCTATCTTATGGTCCAACGTCACATTTGGAATGTTTATAGTTGTATATCATTGCTGTGAATATATATTATACATGTTTTGAGGAGGTGTTAGGTTAGAGATACAGCTGAAGGTGGATTCGTAATCAGTTCACTAAGTTCTTTATTGACCATATTTATATAACACTATACAGATTCGTATAGCAGAAGTGGATATAACTAAACCAAATTTCAATGTCGTTTATCGTCACATTATTGCAAATTCTCTATTTACAGAAAGACAATTATATATTATTTCTAAAAGACTGGAAGGTACCCCCCCAATAGAAAATATCAGTTCAGGAGCATATTATAGACAGGTAAAACAGTGTCAAGATAAGGTCGTCCGCGTACTTTATACGATGATATTGCTTATGCATATCGGTGCTATAGATAGCCGAGCACCTTTTACTATTGAAAGACTGATAGAACAACTGAATGTGATATTAAATTCCGAAACTGCGCATACTCTGGAGAACCCTGGCGTAGAAAGCGTGATATATGTGATTAAACAATTGTTAAAGAATATGACAAATGTTTGAAAGCTGATATGTTCCATAAGATTAAATCACGGTTTTTATCACATACAGTGTAATATGATCATTGATATTTCTAGCTCCAATTGGAATTTATTAGGAGCTGGATTGATTTCGTTTGCTATAGGTGCAATTGGCACTATAGTCTACAAGAGGCTAAAAGAGCTGCTCAAAAGCCTTCAGAGATCTGAACAAGGAGTAGTTGAGGCTCTGGTGTCTGAATATACTAGAAGATTAAACAATTACGATAAGGTAATTGCTGAATTGCGTGTAAAGGTGGATACGATG
>Ga0137364_10001727_pt1 | contig 10568 bp, 8 predicted proteins | sample SagtaG_10_FD_104798 | JGI IMG/M metagenome (GOLD analysis project Ga0137364, IMG submission 104798) | Vadose zone soil microbial communities from Sagehorn Ranch, Mendocino, California, USA - Sage1_L_20_16 metaG | ecosystem: Environmental > Terrestrial > Soil > Vadose zone | place: USA... | reverse complement strand
GAAGCCCGGGGAAAATGGACCCTGGAGCGTCTGTCCTTCTGGGACACGATTAAAGGAAACTGTCATTCACGCCATCACGCTGCCAGTCACCTTGAATGAGAAGGCTAAGCTGGTGGACCCGGCGGGACAGATTTACGTCTTGAAGGAAGAAGAAGATCAAGTCCGCAAAGACAACCGTTTAAGAACACCGCTAGCCCTCCGTGCCAACGCCGGCGAAGATTGCGTGGACGTCGTCTTCAAGAGCGAGCTCGAGGACACCCGCGAGAATGGCTTCTTCAGCAAAGTGAACATTCATATCCACTTCGCTCAGTTTGATGTTCAAGGAAGCGATGGCGTAAGCACCGGCTTTAACTACGAGCAGTCGATCCGCCCGTTCAAAATAGAAGGGGAGTCTCTCAAAGCCGACGCCCCAGCCGGAGCAACGAGCGTCGAAGTGCGCAGCGCCCAGCGCTTCCATTCCGGGACAGTCGTCGGCGTGGGCATGGATCAGGATAAGAGCTTCGAGATCAAACAGATCAAAGAGATCAGAGGGGATCTTCTCCTCTTTAGCGAGCCTCTGCGTCACAGCCACGCCAGAGAGGAAATCGTCAGTGCGGAGTTCGTGCGCTACCGCTGGTATCCCGATGTTCAGTTCGGCACAGCCTATTTTCACGATCACGTGAGCGCGCTCATCTCGTGGAAACACGGTCTTTTCGGTGCGCTGATCGTTGAGCCTCCAGGCTCAAAGTACCATCACCCCCATACCGGAGACGAGATCAGAAGCGGGCCGGTCGCCGACATTCATACTCAGAAAAAAGTCTCAGCGGATGTCACGGGGAGCTTTCGAGAACTTGTCTTGTTCATTCAGGACGATCAGCCTCTGACTCAAGTGGGGAAGTCTGGCGGGAGTTCCTTCAACCTACGTGTCGAGCCGCTCGCGGCGCGTGGCGGTGATCCCTGGAGCCTCTTTAGCAGCAAAATTCATGGCGACCCCGCAACCCCGCTTCTCGAGGCATTTACCGGAGATCCCCTTGTCATCCGTGCTCTGGTTTCCGGCACCAACGATGTTCACACTCTGCACACCGATGGCCATTGGTTTCGCACCGAACTTTGGAGCAAAAACTCGCCTCCCACCAGCACAATTCAACTTGGCATCTCTGAACGGTACGACCTCGTCCTGCCGAAGGCGGGAGGCCCCCAAGCGCTACCCGGCGATTATCGGTACTACAACGGGCGGTCTTTCAAGCTTCGCGAGGGCAGCTGGGGGGCCATCCGGGTCCACGACATCGCCGCCGGCGCTCCATTGAGGAGACTCCCGGGTCGTAAAGCCATCTCACGGATGGTGCCTGGAGGCTGTCCTGAGAGCGCCGCACGAAAGTCGTTCGCGGTTGCGGCTATCGAGGTTTCCCTGCCCATGCTTGGCGGCGCCAACGGCAAGATCTATGTTTTGCAAGAGGATAAGGCGGCAGTACGTTCAGGCGCAAAAACTCCTGAGCCCTTGGCTCTCCATGTCAACACAGGTGACTGCATTGTGATTCATCTAACGAACGAGACCAGAGAGCCAGTCTCCTTCCATACGAGTATGCTGGCTTACGACCGAACTGGCCCTGATTTGGTCGAACCCGGTAAGAGCCAGACATTCATTTTCTATGCGCATCCCGAAGTTGGAGAGACAGCCGCTTTGGTGCGCGATTGGGGAAACGTTCTGGAGAACCCCGGGCTCGGCCTTTACGGTGCCATCATCGTCGGCCCACGTGGCGCGAACTACAAGCATCCAGTCGACGGAAAAGACATGTCGTTAAAATCTAGCTGGAGCGTTAAGGTTTTTCCTCCTTTTGGTTCTCCCTATCGAGACTTTACCCTTTTCATTCAGGACCAAGACGAAATCATCGGCACGGCTCAAATGCCCTATACCGAGCATGTGCAGGGCACGGTGGGTCTCAATTACCGGACAGAGCCTTTTCAAAAAAGACTCGCGAAAGACAAGGATCCCTCCCGAATATTCAGGAGCGATATCCACGGGAGTCCATCGACGCCGATCATGGAAGCGTTCCAAGGCGAAGCCGTGAAGATTCATGTACTGGTTCCTTTCAGTGAACAATCTCACGTCTTCAGTCTGGAGGGCCACACGTGGCCTTCCGAACCAGGTAGGGTTGGTACGGATATGCTCTCATCCGTTAAGTTAGGCGGGATGGAAACGATCACGATTTCATTAGCTCACGGCGCCGGCGGGAACGCGAACCTCCCTGGCGACTACATTTACGGCGATCACCGTGAGCCTTACCGCGAGGCAGGGCTATGGGGGCTGTTCCGGGTACATGCTGCGGGCCAAGCCACGGCAAAGCTCCGGTCTGAAGCGAAGCGTTGAAATTTTGCGCTTAACGGGCGCGATGGATATCCGTACGCTCGACCCATCGCAAGTATCTGCGAAGACGATTAAGATTAAGAGTTTCGGATCCCATTCGGCAATTACAATTTTCCCGGATAAGCCTCGTATGGCGACTCGCCGCGTGCGACGGCAACCGCGGCTTTTGCGAGAGCCACGGGGCTGGGGCGATCCGCCGCGCTGGCGCTGACATAGGCCCAGCAAACTTTGCCTGCGTGATCGACCACATAAGTTACCGGCGAAGCGATAAGTCCGGCCCAATGACCTTCGTTTTCGGCGCCGACTGCGCGGATGAGTTTCGCATCGGGATCGATCAACAAGCGTAAAGGATAGGGATCGAGAGAGATGTGCGGGCGATCTTCTTGGCAGTCGCGAGTGACGCGCTCACGAAGTTTTCTGCCTTCTTCGGCAGGTTCGACGCTGACGCCGAGAACCTGAATTTTCTCGGGAACGTATCGCTCGGATTCATAAACGAAGGCCGTCACCTGGGCCCGGCACCACGGTCACCAATGGCCGCGATAAAAGAACACGACGGTTGCTGGCGCATTCGCGAACACAGCAGGAAATTCCACGGTCTCGCCGTCAATGTCTTGGAGCTTGGCCGCGGGGAACGAATCTCCTCTTATCTTGGGCATTTCTTGTCCCCGTAATCTGGGTTGTAAATATCTTCGCCCCAACGGGCAGGATTGTCGGCAATGTATTCCCGAACCCGGTTCAATTCCGATTCATTGCGAATAATGTGCTTGTAATAATTCCGCTGCCATAGGACGGCTGTTGTCTTTTCCATTTCATTAATCCGCCTCGTGCACGCGGATTTGAATGCTCCGATAATCGTCGGTAAGGAACAGGGAATCGGATGACCAAACCGTCCGGACGTAGGGGCACGGCGCGCCGTGCCCCTAGCGTGTTCCATGAAGCGCGTCGTACACTTTTTCTGCGGTGATCGGCAGGCTCTTGATCCTCACGCCGCAAGCGTCTTCAACCGCATTGGCGATGGCCGCCGCCGTGGGAATATTGGCGGTTTCGCCGATTGGCATGCTGTGATACGGCCCGGCGCCCTCGGGCTGCTCGGTTACTGAGCTTTTGAACGGCGGAACGTCTCTGATCGTTGGAATCTTATATTCACCAAAATTTGTCGTCGCAACTTTCCCGTCGCTGATGATGAGCTGCTCCATGAGCGCGTAACCGATGCCGGTCATGGTCCCGCCTTCGATTTGCCCCTGGTGCATCAGCGGATTGAGCACTGTACCGGTATTGTGGGTGGAGGTAAATTTCTTGAGCTGTACTTGCCCGGTCTCGGGATCCACTTCGACTTCCGCGACCTGAACGCACATCGAGGCGGCGTGAACCCTCGTGCTATCGTTGTAGCTCGCCTCGACAACGATCGGAGAGCCCTTCGCTTTGACAATCTCGGCATAGCTCAGACGTCTTTCCATCCGCGGGTGCAAGACCGCGCCCTTCGCCAGGGTGATTTGATCCGGCGTCACGCCCATTTGTTCGGCCGCTGCCTGCTTGATCGCTTCGACGGCCTTGAGTGCTGCTTCGTATCCCGCGTTGCCGTAGACCCGCGTCGTCCGGCTGCCGCCGACGCCGGTGTCTTTTTTGCCCTGGCTGGTGTTCAAAGATTGAACTCTGATCTGGCTCAGGGGAATTTTTAGTTCTTCTGCGACAATTTCCGCGAGCACCGTGTAAGTCCCGCCCCCTTGATCAAGCACGGCGGAGCCAATGGTCACGACACCATTCTCATCGAGCGTGATACCGACTGTCCCTATCCCTCCGGCTGCCGTCCATTGCACCAAAGCAACGCCGCGCCCGACATTCTTTGGCTTCGGTCTATGATAACCGGAATCGTCCAGCGCCCTTTTGAAGGTCTCGGCGGTTTTGATGTAGTGGATCTCTTCCCCCGTCGCATCGATGTCGCCATCGCGCATGAAATTTTTTTGCCGGAACTTGATCGGATCCATCTTGAGTTTCTTCGCGACCAGCTCCATCTGGCTCTCGTTGGCGAAAAATCCCTGAGGATCGCCGGGCGAGCGCATATGGCCGCAAGGAATCTTGTTGGTGTAGACCATGTGCTCTTCAATGAACGCGTGGGGAATATTATATGGCCCGGCCGACAGGTGAGGGCCGTTTAGAAATGCATTCGGCTTGAATGCCCCGTACGCGCCGCTGTCGAAGATGAAATTCATGTGGTGCGCCACGATGGTCCCATCTTTCTTCACTCCGGTCTTCACATGAACGATGGACGCATGTCTGGGATTACCCGCGGCGAACTCTTCGTCGTAATCCATCACCAACTTGACCGGCCGTCCCGCCCTTTTGGACAATAGATAAACCACGCCAAGATCCATGAAATCGCCCTTGCCGCCGAAATCGCCGCCGATGTAGACTGGATTGAATAACAGTTTCTCCGGCGGTATCCGCAAGGCGTTGGCTACCTGTTCGCGCACGCCGTAAGGGACTTTGCTGCAGGACCAAAACTCCGCCGAGCCGTCGGCAGCCGCTTTGACCAGACAGGAATGAGGCTCGATATAGCTATGATGCACTACCGGCGTCGTGAAAGTGTTCTCGACGATGATATCCGCCTGGCGAAAGCCGGTCTCGATCTCGCCCTTGCCCCAGGTCATATAGATAAAATCGTTGCTCGGCTCCTTTAGCGGGTTGGGAAGGCCTTTGTAATTCGTCACGTCGGGGTGAATCAGCCTTGTGCCCGGCTTCATGGCTTCGACGGGGTCGAGAATCGGCTCCGTCTCTTCGTACTCGACTTCGATGAGACCGACCGCTTCCTCGGCGATCAACTCGTCGTCCGCCGCCACCGCGGCCACTTTTTCACCTATGAAGCGGACCTCGCCGTCCGCAAGGATCGGCATGTCGTAAAGCCGGCGTCCGATTTTCAGACCCGTGCAATCCGCGCCGGTCACGATGGCATGCACACCGGAGAGAGCCGAAGCTTTGCTCGTGTCGATTCGCTTGATCTTTCCCGACGCGATCGGGCTGCGCAGCAGTTTTCCCCAGAGCATCCCAGGAAGCGTAACGTCAACCGCATAAACGGCTTTACCGTTAGCCTTCAGCTCCCCTTCGACTCTGGGTGTTGGGTTGCCGACCATTTGCTTTGTTGATGCCATGGGTATTCCTCCCACCCCTGTTTTAGCGGTTTCCAGTTGGAAAATATTGTTTGGACTTTGACAGAAAGATCAGCGCCTCTCCAGTCGGTTTCTTACCTATTATTCAATAAGCAATCAACGCATTGAGTCTGCACGATGTTTTCCCATTTAATGTCCCTTCAACGGAAAATGGTCGGGTTTGATAGAAGGCTGGCCCAACGGTGGTCGCTCGACGGCCCAGCTCGCCTTCTTTTTTCTAGACTTATATACTCATAGCAGTTAGATTTCTCAACGAAAACCGTAATTATCCAATCATAGACATTAACCACGCCACTGGAATGGCTGGAGAATCATCGCCGTACAATAAAACTCTGCGGCTACGCGATGACGTGAATGAAGCAAAGGAGAATGAAAGTGGAATACACGATGATTTCAGCCGACGATCACATTGACCTGGGGTATTTGCCCAAGAACTTGTGGACGGACCGCTTGCCCAATTCTTTGAAGGATCGTGCGCCGCACGTCGAAGACAGAGGCGAGAAGGGCGAGTACTGGGTGTGCGATGGCGAGACCTGGGCGGACTATCGTGGCGAGCGCTGGTTTGCCAGGCCCAATCGAAACAAGCTGGCTCTCGACAGGGGCGGAGTTGGCGAACCCCACCGGCCGACGACGCCGGAAAAACGGCTCGCTGATATGGATCGCGACGGAGTCGAGGCGTCGCTCATGTTTCCGCCGATTATCGCCATGCAAGTGGGCGAGGCCGAGCTGAGAAATGCCTGCGTTCAGGCTTACAACGACTGGGCGGTAGAGTTCGGTAAGAGCGCGCCGAAGCGCTTCTATCCCGTTGCCATGCTCTCTTCCGTCGACCAGCAAGCCGCCCGGGATGAAGTCATCCGCGTCGCAAAGCTGGGCTTCCGCGAAGCGAACTTTCTGGTCAACGATGTGACTCTCGCTATGAATCAGAAGCCATGGGACATGTTTTGGGACGCGGCGGAAGATGCCGGCATCGTCGTGTCGTACCACGTCGGTGGCAGCACACAATCGGGAACGGTCAGGGCCACGATTGACACGATGAAACCCGGTCAGCGCCAAGGGGTCTTCGATATGGGGCTCAGCAATGGCGCTACTTCGTTTTTCAACCCGTTCGTAAATATGTTCACCTTCGGAACCTTGGAGCGCCATCCCAAATTGAAGTTCTGCCTCGCCGAATCCGCGATCGGCTGGATCCCATTCGTCGTTCAAGAGATGGACTACCGCTACCGCAGACAATTCGAGAGAAAGAAGGCCGGGGACATCCCACTGAAAGCGCCGCCGAGCGAGGTGTTCAAGCGCCAAGTTTGGGCGACCTATCAAACCGACTTGGTGGGACTTCACCTGATCGAGTTCTTCGGCGACGGTCACATCATGTGGGGGTCGGATTACCCGCACCCGGACAGCACCTGGCCGTTCTCCAGGGAGATCATCGACAAGGACTCGGCCCACCTATCCCCGGAGATGAAGCAGAAGGTCATTCACGACAACGCCGCGGCCCTATACGGACTTTAGCTCTGAGAATCATGAGGGGGGCGCAATGATTAAGACGAAACGTTTTGCGACTCTTTTGATGACTGCAATCGCTCTGATGCTATGCAGAACGGAAAGCGCTTTTGCTGGTGAGGGGTCAGGTAACCTGACCCGCGTCCGCATGGGCTTAGCGGCCAGGAGCACGACTTCCATGCCCTTTTTTGTTGCCAAGGAACGGGGGTTTTTCCGAGAGGAAGGCTTGGAGGTTGAGCTGATTGTGATGCAGGCGATCCAAACCATTCAGGCGACGTTGGGGAAAAGCACGCAATTCGCTTCTGCAACTGGAAGCGCAGTTAGTTCAGCCGTTCGGGGTGCCGACATCAAAGTGATATTGGCCGTCACTGACCGGCCGTCATTTGATCTTATAGTCCAGCCCAACATTACCAGTGTCCAACAGTTGCGAGGAAAGAAAATTGGCACCGGCGGCGTTGGCTCTTTGGCGGAAATTCTGGCGCGCCAGATTCTGATCGCGCACGGAGTTCGGCCCGAAGAGGTCACTATTCTTGCCACGGGTCCGAGCCATGTAACCTATTTGTCCTTAAAAGCCAAAGTCATTGACGCCGCACCGCTGCAGATGCCATTGACCTTCACCGCTCAAGATGAGGGCTATCGCAAACTCGTCGACGCGGGCAGCGTTTATCGATCCGTGCAGGGCGGCCTTGCAACGACGAAATCATTACTTTCCGAGCAGCCGGAGCTGGTCACAAAGGTTGTACGCGCGATGTTGCGAGCGATCCGTCTGATAAAAACAGATAGGAAATATGGCATTGACTTCATCAAGGGACCTTGGGTGGATATCGGCAAGGATCCGGAAAAGATCGCCGCGCGCGTGTATGACGTTGCAGCGCCCGCGCTATTGGAAAATGGATCAGTCGACGAAGACGTTCAGCGGCAAATGATCGCGGACGCGTCTGTGCGGGTCAAGCCTGCACATCCAGTGCTTCCCGAGCAGGTGTTCGACTTTAGCATTGTTCGCAAGGTCAGCGAGGCGTTGAGATAATTTCCAGCCAAGCACCGATAAAGTTCCGTCCCAATCGAAAAGCAAAACGCTTGAACTTTTGAACCAGCGAACGCCCCGATGGTCGGGAAGGCTTGACACCCTTTTCCCAGTTTAGTACCGGTCGTGACGATAGTCTGAGCTTCCTTGGTCGAGCAGGTTGCGTAATCGGGGCGACCGGAGGTCGCTTTGAATTATTGATAAGTTTCCGTTCGTGCTGAGACTGTCGAAGCATGGAATTCCTTTTTTCAGCAACGTACTAGCTCAAGGGAGGGTTATTTATGGCAAACGATGAACCTCGTGGGGCAGTTCATTGGATCGATCACTATGTGGTCGGAACGAACGACATGGTCGCCTGGGCCGACTGGGCAGTGAATGCCACAGGCATTACTCGCAGACCGATCGTCGGAATCACGACTGCAGCGCGAAAAAAGAACGTTCCGATAATGTGTTTTCTGTGGTGGGAGGGTGGATCGTGCCGCATCGGCGCGTTCCTTCAGTCCGAGGTCTACCCGCCCAGCAAAGGGCTGGGCAAGGATACCCCTCGATGCGGATTCTACGTCCGGCCCGACGATATCGACCTACACCTGCGCCGGCTCGACCACCACGAGATCCCGCACACGGACCCGATAAAGACAGCCGCCGAAGGCGACGAGGGTACAGCCATCTATTTCGAAGATCCGGACGGCAACCAATATGAGTTTTGGGCGCCCGTGCACATGCCGGAGGGCGCCATGGAGATCTGCACCTCAGAGAAAGTAGGCCGTATCAGTCACGCAGTGTACGGCTCCCGGGACCTGGCAAGAACCGCAGTCTTTTTTGACAAATATTGTGGCCTCCAACCGGTGAATAACCCGACGATCGCCGAGGGGATGCTCGTATTACGTCTAAGGGCGGGCGGCCGGATCGTCTACAAGTTGGTTGACCGGGTCGATGAGCGTGTCGCGGGACACGGACCCTGGTGGGACATGCACACGGCTTTGACGGTGCGTGAGAATGAGTTCTTACCCAACTACCGGCGCATGTGGGAAGGACTTCCCGAAGAAGAAAACGCGAAGGAAAAGTTGAGTGAATCCGTGGAGCAGCAAGACGCGCTTCCAGCTCGGACCGGTTTGCACCGAAGTCCTGTTGGCTACAAGTGGAAGGAGATCTATCAACGTGGCGATGAGTTCTACGACTGGGATGGTCACGCCTTCCACTTTTACGGAGGTATCCCACTGAAAGAGGACGGATCGCTCGCGTTATACACGCCTAAGGAACAGGAAGAATATTTGCGCGAGCTCGCTGAGTCTCTGAAAAACCGAGCCCGGACGTAAGATACCGAAGGGCTAGTGTTCCCGTTTCCGCGGGAATGACCAAACGGGGCCGCCGATTATCATCGGAGTTCTGACACTTCTTAAAAACCATATTTCTCTACGGCTGCCATGGCCGTATCGAAGGCCGGTTTGAGCTTTGCCCGGTTGCTGACCTCCCGGTACGCCTCGCGCACAGCATCGTCTCTGAATACTTCTTCGACGGGAAGCGCGCGTTCCAGCCTGCCTCTCTTGACCATCTCTTGAATGATTCTATCGAGCGCCTGACGCTCTATACCGCCGTCCATCGGCAGCGCCCAACTGTCAACCCGATCGGGCGCTGAAGCAATAAAGAGTCGCCGCTCGTCTTCGTTGTGCGTGAGCTTTCTCAGCCGCGCTTCGAGGTCGTGGAGATATTCGAAGTTCTTTACATCGCGCATGAACCAGAAGGTCCGAATGATGGCTCGGAAGTAAGCCTTCAACTCCTCCCTCCGCTCTTCGATGGTTCTCCGGGGGGCAACGGTTACCTTGCCCGGACGCCTGGGAAAAACTTTGTTGGGATCCAGGATGACTGGATAGCCTTCTTTCTCGAGTTGATCGGAAAATGGCGGCGAGGACGTGATCGCATTGACTCTTCCAGAGCGGAGCATTTCGATGTGGGCCGGGTTGTTGCGATAACCGAACACCGGGTCTTGAACCTTTTCCACCTCGGTCTCCGGGTTGACTCCGGCCTCTTTCAAGGCCTCCTCGATAAAGAATTCGACGAGCCCTCCGCCGTCCGCTGAACTCTCGCGGACGCCGATCTTGCCGCCGCGGAGTTTGCTGATATCGGTGATATGCTTGGAGCCATACCATTTGAGGAACGGCGTGTAGCGCCAGCCACCGACTATGTAGACGTCAGCGCCTTGCAGCCTCTGACAAATGGCCGATTCTGTGTCCACCGCTGTGGCGATGTCCACGCCATGCTCCTTTATTGCCAAGCCAAGACCTTCACGTTCCCATGGGCCGGGCAGGAGCCCCGCGCGCTCATACTCATAACGCGTAAGACCTTCCTCCTTGAAAAAGCCCTGTTCTTCGGCGACGTAAATGGCGACCCAGTGGCCGACGTGGTAGTTGACATTGGTGATGAGAAGAGGTTGATCGAGAACACTCATGACGATTCTCCTTTCCCTAACTCTTTGTTTGCAGCGCGGACAAAACTGAAGTCATAGACGTTCTCGGGCGTGATCTCTTTTTCTATCTGGAGG
>Ga0137364_10001723_pt1 | contig 10572 bp, 10 predicted proteins | sample SagtaG_10_FD_104798 | JGI IMG/M metagenome (GOLD analysis project Ga0137364, IMG submission 104798) | Vadose zone soil microbial communities from Sagehorn Ranch, Mendocino, California, USA - Sage1_L_20_16 metaG | ecosystem: Environmental > Terrestrial > Soil > Vadose zone | place: USA... | reverse complement strand
GGGCTGCTCCTGATCCTGTTCGGGATCGTCCTGCTGGTGGCGGAGATCAAGATCGTGAGCCATGGGGTGCTTGCGATCGGCGGCATCGTCTCGATGGCGCTCGGCTCGCTGATGCTGTTCGACGCCCCGGAGATCGGATTGCGAGTGTCGTGGTGGACGATCGTGCCTACGGTCGGCGCGACGGCCGGGCTCTTCCTCTTCGTGATCACCGCCGGGGTGCGAGCCCTTTCGCGCCGGCAGCTCCTTGGCCCGAGCGGCCTCGTCGGGCAGACGGCGACCGTCAAGGAGCGGCTGGCGCCGGAGGGGCAGGTCTTCGTGCACGGGGAGATCTGGCGCGCGGTGGCCGAGGGAGAGCCGGTCGAGGCCGGCGCACGGGTGCGGGTGGTCGCGGTGGACGGGCTCACGCTGAAAGTCGCCAAGGCCGACACGAAGGGAGGCGCGCCATGATCTCGGTCGACTCGCTGCTGGTCCTCGTGGTGGTCTTTGCGGTCATCTTCTTCATCGGCTCGTTTGCGAAGATCCTGCGCGAGTACGAACGGGCCGTCATCTTCCGGCTCGGGCGCAGCACGCGGGCCATCCTCAATCCCGGCGGCCAGGGCAACGGGCCAGGGCTCGTCCTGCTCGTGCCGCTCATCGACCGGATGGTCAAGGTGAGCCTTCAGACGGTCGCGCTCGACGTGGCGCCCCAGGACGTGATCACCCGCGACAACGTGTCGCTCAAGGTCAGCGCGGTCATCTACTTCCGTGTCGTGGATCCGGAGCGGGCGATCATCGCGGTGCAGGACTACCTCTACGCGACCTCGCAGATCGCGCAGACGACGCTCCGGAGCGTGCTCGGCCAGGTCGAGCTCGACGACCTCCTCTCGGCGCGCGACAAGATCAACCAGCAGCTCCAGCGGATCATCGACGAGCACACCGAGCCCTGGGGCATCAAGGTCGCGACGGTGGAGGTCAAGCAGATCGACCTCCCCCAAGACATGCAGCGCGCGATGGCCAAGCAAGCGGAGGCCGAGCGCGAGCGGCGGGCCAAGGTCATCAACGCCGACGGCGAGTTTCAGGCGGCGGCGAAGCTGTCCGACGCGGCCGAGGTTCTCACGCGGCATCCGATCGCCGTCCAGCTCCGGTATCTGCAGACCATGCGCGAGATCGCGTCGGAGCGGTCCACGACGACCTTTTTCCCGCTGCCGCTCGATCTCTTCGGCCCCCTGCTCCAGGCCTTCACGAAGGGCGGGGACGGCCCGAAATCGTGAGGTAGAATACGCTCGTTCGTGGCCTCGGGGGGTTAGCTCAGTTGGGAGAGCGCGGCGTTCGCAACGCCGAGGTCGAGGGTTCGAATCCCTTACCCTCCACCAATAAATTACTTTTGATAATTTTGTTAGAATTATAGGTGTCTATCAGTACAGCGTGTCCTGGTCAGAAATCGCGTCGTGCGTCAGGGTGACTCGCCGGGAGACGGGCCGATGCGCATCCGCGCGACGTGAACACGGGCGGGGGCTGGGACGGCGGCGGTTCAGCGGCCTCGCTGGTCAGCGTGTCAGGGGATATCAGCTTCTCGCCAGCCTTGACACCCGACTCGATCTGCTGCCTCATCTGATCGTAACAGTCCGCGATGGACGCTACGGCCACGCCGAGTTGCCACTCCCTCTCGGTGCTGCCTCCCTTCCGCCCCATGATGAGGTCCCTCCACAACACCCACGCGCGCTCGGCGTAGGCCGTCGCAACCGAGGTGAGCAGGTAGAACGCGACCAGCAGAGAAGCCCCTAGCATGACGCGCATCATCAGCTAACCTCCCCTATCGAGCAGCAGCGCTCGTCCTTATAGGCGGTCGAGACTCTCTAGCAAAGCTTTTCGGCTGGACAGGAGAACATCCGCCGCTTTGCAAGGCTCACTGCCGAGAGGCGGGGCGTAGAATACCGCCCTACTCTAGGCTTGTCGAGGCGAGGAGGTGTCGTGGGCGGTCGAGGCCTGGGCTCGCCTTCGCGGTGAAGGAGGTCACCATGACACGAGCGATCCGGAGGCGACTGCTGGTCCCGGTGTTGGCGGTGCTGGCGGTCACCGCAGGCGACTCGGTTGGCGCCCAGCAGCGGGGCGGGGTACTGCGGGTGGCCGTGCCCACGACGCCGACTGGGTACGTGATCACGCAGGCGGGCGGCCTCGCGGACGTGATCATCGAGAAGCTCTTCCAGAACGCGCTCACCCGGTACGACGAGAAGACGCTCCAGCCGATCCCGAACCTGGCGACCGAGTGGCGGGCGGAAGACAGCGCCCGGATCTGGACCTTCAAGCTCCGGGCGGGCGTGAAGTGGCATGACGGGAAGCCCTTCACCGCCGAGGATGTCAAGTTCACCTTCGACACCATTTTCAACAAGGATGTGCGGGCCCGAATGCGCGGCAACATGGGACCGCTCGAGCGTGTCGAGATCGTGGACCCGACCACCGTCCGCTTCACGTTCAAGGAGCCTTTCGCCCCGTTCCCGGTGATGGTCGGGTACAACGCCGGGATCATACCCAGGCACCTCCTCGCCGGGCAGGATCCCAACAACCCGGCGGAGTTCCTCAAGAAGCCCATCGGCACCGGCCCGTTCCGGTTCAAGGAGGCGGTGGCCGGCAGCCACGTGGTGCTCGAGGCGAACCCGGATTACTGGGAGGGCCGGCCCGCTCTCGATCAGGTCGTGCTGAAGGTCGTCCCCGATGTCAACGCCCAGATCGCCCAACTCAAGAGTGGAGACCTGGATCTTGCCCTGATCCAGCCGAAGAACATCGCGGCGCTCGAGGGCGACCCGAACGTCGCCGTGACGACGGCGCGCCAGGTCAACTACTTCTACGTGGCGCTGACCAACAAGGACGAGATCTTCGCCGACGTCCGGGTCCGCCAGGCGCTCAACTACGCTGTCGACAAAGCGGCGATGATCCGGGCGGTCCTCCGCGGCCATGGCGAGGTGGCGACCGGGCCGATCTCGCCTGTGCTGGGCTGGGCCTACACGAAGGACGTGCGCCAGTACCCCTACGACGTCGGCCGCGCCAAGGCGCTCCTCGACGAGGCCGGGTGGCGCCACGGCCCGGAGGGCGTCCGCCAGAAGGGGGGCAAGAAGCTCGCCGTGACGCTGACCACGTCGAAGGGCGTGCTGGACGGCGAGCAGCTGGCGACCGTGATCCAGCAGTACCTCCAGGCCGTCGGCGTGGAGGCGAAGATCAACCTCGTCGAGTTCGCGCACCTCTGGACCGGTCTGTTCAAGGGCGAGTTCCAGGCGAGCGTGGAGTACCTGATCACGCCGCCCGACCCCGACCTCTTCGGCGCGCTGTCCTGCAACGCCCCGCTGAACCGGTTCTCCTACTGCAACCCCAAGGTGGATGTCCTTCTGACGCAGGGGCGGGCGACGCCGGACCTCAAGGCCCGGGCGGCCGTGTACGCCCAGGCGCAGAAAGAGCTGGCCGAGGTGCCGTCCGGCATCTACCTCTATTACCCGCTGGAGGTCCGGGCGATGAACCGCAAGTTCCGAGGGTTCCCAGAGATGCCCCTCCGGGACGCCTTCCAGCACTCCGCAAAGTTCTGGCTCGCTCGGTAGCCGCGAGGTGACTCGCTACGTGCTCGTTCGCCTGGCCCAGGCGCTGCTCGTACTGATGCTGGTCAGCGTGATCACCTTCGTCATCATCCACCGCGCGCCCGGCGGTCCCGCGATCCTCGCCGATCCCATGGTGACGCGGGACCAGGCGCGGGAGATGGCGCGGACCCTCGGGCTCGACCGGCCGCTCCACGTCCAGTACCTCGCGTGGATGGGGAACGTGCTGCGCGGGCGCCTCGGGATCTCCTTCAGCACCAACCAGTCGGTCACCACGCTGATCGGCCAGCGCCTGCCGGCCACCTTGGTGCTTTCGGGCGCCGGTCTCGTCCTCGCGCTCGTGCTGGCCGTCCCGCTTGGCGTCTTGTCGGCGGTGCGGCGCAACACGTGGGTGGACCACCTGGTCTCAAGCGTCGCCATGTTCGGGCTCTCCGTCCCGGTGTTCTGGCTCGGCCTCGTGCTCATCCTGGTGTTCGCGGTCCAGCTGCGGTGGCTCCCCGCCGGTGGGATGCTGACCATCGGCGGGCCGTCGGGCGTCGGCGACCGACTGACCCACCTCGTGCTGCCGGCCTTCGTCGTGAGCGTGTTCGGCCTGGCCCAGCTCACGCGCTACATGAGGTCGAGCATTATCGGTGTGCTGAGCGAGGACTACGTCCGCACAGCGTGGGCGAAGGGGCTCCCGAGGTGGAGGGTGTGGTACCGCCACGCCCTGGCGAACGCCCTGCTCCCGATGATCACCGTCGTGGGCCTCATGCTCCCGCAACTCGCTGCCGGGGCCGCGATCACCGAGACCGTCTTCGCCTGGCCTGGGATAGGACGGCTGGCGATCGAGGCGGCATTTCAGCGCGACTACCCTTTGATCATGGGGATCACGCTCCTGGTGTCGGCGTTGGTGGTCGCAGCCAACCTCCTCACCGATCTCGCCTACGTCTACTTGGACCCCCGGGTGCGGCTGCGGTGAGCCGGGTGGAGGGCCGAGCGGACCGGATCGTTGGCGAGGCCGCGCCGCGGCGGCCGGGTGCTAGCCAGCGGGCCCTGCGCCGCTTCCTGAGGCGGCCACCCGCCCTTCTCGCGACCGCGTTCCTCGGCTGCCTGGGGCTCACCGCCGCGCTGGCGCCCCGCGTGAGCCCGTACTCGCCAGAGGCCATCGACCTCTCCAACATGAGCGCCCCGCCCTCGCTGGTCCACTGGCTCGGCACCGACGAGAATGGACGGGACGTACTGACCCGCATCCTCCACGGGGCGCGCATCTCGCTCGCTGTTGCTCTCGTGTCGATGCTGATCGCCGTCACGCTCGGCACGGTGCTGGGGAGCGTGGCGGGGTATTTCGGCGGCTGGGTGGACCGCGTCGTCTCACAGCTCGTCGACGGGATGCTGGCCATCCCTCTCTTCTTCCTGTGGCTGATGACCCTCACGTCACTCGGACCGTCGCCTGCCACCATCGTCCTCGTGCTCGGGGCGACCGGCTGGATGCAGGTGGCCCGAGTGGTACGGAGCGAGGTGCTGCGGGTGCGGGAGCTGGAGTACACGCAGGCCGCGCGGGCCCTCGGCGCGCCGGAGGCCGTCGTACTTGCCCGGCACGTGCTGCCGCAGGCCGTGCCCTCGGTCGTCGTGGGTGCCGCGCTGGCGACCGCCTTCGCGATCCTCAGCGAGTCGGCGCTCTCGTATCTCGGGATCGGGATCCAACCGCCAGCGCCGAGCTGGGGCAACATGCTGAGCACCGCCCAGCAGTCCGTCTGGGAGGCCCCCTGGTTGCCGGTCTTCCCAGGCCTGTTCATCCTCGCGACCGTCTTGGCCTTCAATGCCCTGGGGGACGCCCTGCGGGATGCCGTGGACCCCACAGCCTGAGAGGAGACCGACCTCATGGCAACCGCGATCGCGCTCGCACCCGACATGATCCTCCACAACGGCAAGGTCGTGACGGTGGACCCGGCCTTCTCCATCGCCGAAGCGGTTGCCATCCACGGGGGAAAGTTCGTGGCCGTCGGCGGCGACGCGGCGGTCCGGCGGCTGGCCGGGCCGGAGACGCGGGTCGTCGACCTCCGGGGCCGCTGCGTGGTACCGGCGTTCATGGACAATCACACGCACGCCCTCCTGGCCGGCCTCGATGCCCCCGAGGTCGGCGCAAAGGTCAACATCGCCACCGCTCAGTCGATTGACGAGATCCTGGAAGCCATTCGGCAGCGCGTGCAGGCCACCCCGAAGGGGGAGTGGATCGGCACCTCGTGCATGTTCCGCGGCGCGCTGAAGGACGGGCGGTTCCCGAACCGCCACGACCTCGACCGGGTCGCGCCTGATCACCCCGTCTACATCTTCCAGTCCGGGAAGAACATCATCGCCAACACGTACGCCCTCCGGCTCGCCGGCATCGATCGCCACACGGCCGATCCCACCGAGCCCGAGGGGCACATCGTGCGGGACTCCGACGGCGAGCCGACCGGCCACCTGATCGCGGGGGCGGGGGACCTCGCCCGCCGCCTCTGGTGGGAACGGATAGGCCAGCCGATCAAGAAGTGGGACCTCCTCTACTTCGACCGCGAAAAGCAGCTCCGGGCGATCGAGGCGCAGGGCCGGATCTACCACGCGTGCGGCGTGGTGGGCGTGCGGGAGATGGGCCTCTCGCCCGACGAGCTGGAGGCGTACATCGAGGCGCGCCGGCGCGGCACCCTGAAAGTGCGGACCAACGTCATCCTGGGATTGCCGGCGCGGTACCTGCCGACAGCCGAGGTCCTCGACGCCATCGCCAACTATTTCGGCCCGAAGCAGTCGCTCGGCGACGAGTGGCTGAGCCTCGGGGGCCTCAAGATGGTCGTCGGCAACGACGGATGGTTGGCGTATTCCCCGGAAAAGACGCGCGCCATGATCCTGGAGGCGAACCGCCGCGGCTGGACCCTCTGCATTCACATCAACACCGGTGGCGGTGTCGAGTCGACCGAGGTGGTGCTTCGGGCCCTCGAGGAGGCCGCGCGCGAGCGTCCCGTTGCGGGACGGCGATTCTGCTTCGAGCACGGCTTCGGGCTCCAGGAGCGATCCCAGTACCTACGGGCCAAGGCCCTCGGGATCATCATTGGCGCGAACCCGCTGCTGGCCTACTACGCGTCGGCGCGCTCGATGCGGATGCACCAGATCATGGAGCAGGTCCGCATCGCCAAGATGACCGAGACCGACCCGTGGAAGCGCACCGTGCGGGACTGGGGAATGCCGATCCGCGACTGGCTCGAGGCGGGGCTCACGGTCACCGGGGGCTCGGACAACCCGGCGGTGGTCTACGACCCCGAGCACCCGCTCCTCGGCCAGTACTCGGCGCTCACAGGGGAGACGCTCGCCGGCGTGCTGCTCCCCAGCCAAGAGCTGACGCGGGAGCAGATGCTGCGGATGTACACGATCAACAACGCCCACGCCGTCTGGCAGGAGACCCTCCGGGGGTCCATCGAGGTCGGCAAGCTGGCCGACTGGGTGGTGCTGGATCACGACATCCTCACGTGCCCGGCGCAGGAGGTCCGGGACACGCGGATCCTCATGACGGTGGTAGGCGGGGAAGTGGTCTTCGAGCGGGAGGTGTGATGGTCGCGTCACCGGCGCTCCCGGCTCATTCCTGTCGCGGTCAACAATTCCGTCGGCGCGACAGGGCTTCCGTCCGCCAGACAGACCTGCATCGGGACCGCGGCCTGTGGTCGTGGCGGGTTAGGGGTGATCGCGAGGAGAACTCAGCCGCGCGGACACCTCGACGGGCGGCCGACGTTGCTTCCGTGAGAGACGACGGCGGCTTCGGTCGAGGTTCAGGCGGCGCGGTGGTAGCGGTGATGCAGACCGGCCACCAACGGGATCGCGACGACGTTCCCCAGCGCCGGTGGGTGGACGTCGCGGGGAAGGGGGCTATCGTTGCATAAGGCCTGGTGGGGGCGCGTGGTGTTGTAATAGGCGAGGTAGGCCCGCAGTAGGCGGCGGAGATGACGCTCATTGAGGACGATGACGTGGTCCAAGCATTCGCGGCGGATCGAGCCGATCAGGCGTTCGGCGAAGGGATTCTGCCAGGGGGCGCGGGGGGCGATGAGGACCTCACGGATTCCCATCTCCGCGATGACGACCCAGCCGAAACTCTACTCTGAAAGAGACCAGTGTCGTGTAACCTCAGCTGCCGTCGGACCAGATGAACTTTTTGACCGGCACAGGAGAGAGTATGAGCGCCGTGCTTCGGACCGTCACCGTTCTGGTTATCGGTCTCATGGCCGGGTCGGCCTGGGGACAGGCCGCCCCTTCGACCGGCGACCTTCTCCAGATGCTTCACGCGGGCGGGTACGTGATCGTGTTTCGCCACGGCGCCACGAATGCCGACCAGGCGGACACCGATCCCCTGAACATTGACAACATCTCCAAGCAGCGCCAGCTGAACGACAAAGGCCGAGCTGATGCCAAGGGGGTTGGCGAGGTCTTCAAGGCCGCCGGGGTGCCGATCGGCAAGTCGTACTCCAGCCAGTTCTACCGGGCCGTAGAGACGGCCCGACTGATCGGCGGGAAGGAGCCCAACGCCACACCCGACGTGACCGAAGGCGGGCTGGTCGTTAGTCCCAACGAGAACAACCGCCGCGCGCGGGCGTTTCGGGCGATCGTAGCTGCCGCCCCGGAACCAGGCACGAACACGCTGGTCGTGACTCACAAGCCGAACATCCTGGACGTGTTCGGCAAGGACTGGTTCGAGGTCAAGGAAGGCGAGGCGTCGATCTTCAAGCCCGACGGGAACGGCAACTACTCCTTGATCGCGCGTGTGCAGATCGGCCAGTGGGCGGCGGCAAAGAAGTGAGACGTTTGCGGACCAGCCCGGAGGCGAAGACTGGCACGCGCAAGTCGTTGAGAATGCGGGCGATGCAGGTAATTCATGGCGAGAACTGAAATCCTGTGCTCTCTCGTCCCTAGCTTCGAGTCGATCGTCCGACTGCGCTTGCGCGAGGTCCGGCCGCGGAAGAGCCTGCGGAGTGGCACCGGGCTGTGGCACCCGGCGTGGAAGTTGGTGAAATCACGACCCATGGGCTCGCCCTCTCAAGGCTGAAACACGGGTTCGAATCCCGTTGGGGCCACCACGCACCATTTCTCCGAAACTTCTGCAACTTCTGCATCTTCACACGCAGTTCCTGAGTGTGCCGTTGCGTTTCTCGGAATGGACAGAACGGACCGAAAAGCCCAGAATCGGACACCGGCGTGGCACCGGAATCCCGGCGCCGATGCCGACATGCGCGAGGTACGTGTCGACGATCGCTTCTATCATTGTCTCTGCGAGGTGAGCGTCTACCAGGGCTGGACGTTCAAGGGGATGGCCACGACGACGATCGTCCGCGGACGGGTCATGATGGAGGACGGCGAGACGGTCGGCAAGCCGGGCTGGGGCCGCTACGTTCCGCGCGGGCCGGCGGCGGCGGGAGGGACAGCATGAGCGTCGAGTTCGGGATCAACTTCATGCCGACGGCGCCGGCCCGCGAGGTCGTCGAATGGGCTCGCGCGGTCGAGGGCCACGGCTACGCGATCCTCGGTCTCTCCGACTCGCAGTCGATCTGTCGCGACGTGTACGTGACGCTGGGGCTGTGCGCGGTGAACACGGAGCGCATCAGGCTCGGCCCCCGCGTGATCACTCCCGTCACGCGCCACCCCGCGGTCGCCGCGTCGGCGGCGGCGACGCTCGCGGAGCTGGCGCCCGGGCGCACGATGGTCGGCATCGGCAGCGGCGACAGCGCCGCGTACAACATCGGGCTCAAGGCCGTGCCGCTCACCGAGCTGCGCGACTACGCGCTGGTGATCCGCAATCTCCTGACGACCGGCCGCGCCGACTACCACGGGACGACGGCGCGCTTCACGTGGTCGCGGGTCCGCGTGCCGCTCTTCCTCGCCGCCTCCGGCCCGAAGACGCTGCGCCTGGCCGGGCAGATTGCCGACGGCGTCGTCGTGAGGACCGGAATCCGGCCCGAGATCATCCGCGACTCGATCGCCCAGGTCCACGAGGGAGCCCGGGAGGCGGGGCGCGATCCCGACACAGTCGAGATGTGGTGGTGGCCGGACGCGAGCATCGCGGCGAGCCGGCGCGAGGCGATCGAGGAGATCAAGATGTCGCTGGCGGCGGCGGGCAACCATCTCTCGCGCTTCACGATGGAGGGCAAGCATATCCCGCCGGAGCTGCTCGGCAAGGTCAAGACCCTCGGCGAGCGCTACGAGTTCGCCGACCATGTGCAGCCGGGCAGCGCGAACCGCCGGCTCATCGAAGAGCTGGGGCTCGTTGACTACCTCGCCGACCGCTTCGCGTTCGCCGGCACGCCCGCCGAGTGCATCAAGACGCTCGAGCGCGCCGTCGAGGCCGGGGCGCGCCGGTTCTGGATCAGCATCCACTTCGATGACAAGCTCCGCTTCATGCGAGCCTGGGCCGAGCAGGTGATGCCGGCATTTCGCTGAATCCGGAGGCCGGTAAGCGGTGGGGGGCGTCGGGGCGGAGCGGCGCGCGCTCCCCCCGACATCAATAAGGAGGCGCAATGGTCAGGATCGCGGGGGTGCAGTTCGTCGGGAACGCCGACAAGGAGACCAACATCCGGACGGCCATCCGCATGGTGCGCGAGGCGGCGGACCGCGGCGCCCGCATCATCTGCCTGCCCGAGCTGTTCAGCACGATGTACTTCTGCGTCGAGACCCGACGCGAGTACTTCGACTGGGCCGAGCCGATCCCCGGGCCGACGATCGACCGCCTGCGCGACGTCGCGCGGGAGACCGGCACGGTCCTGATCGCGCCGATCTTCGAGCGCGCGCCGGACGGGCGCTACTTCAACAGCGCCACGGTCATCGGCCCCGACGGCCACCTGATCGGCAAGTACCGGAAGTCGAGCATCCCGCTCATGGACACGGCACAGAGCGCCGAGCCGCGGGGCAACGAGAAGTTCTACTTCACGCCCGGCGACCTCGGCTTTCCCACCTTCGCGACGCCGTTCGCGTGTATCGGCCTCCTCATCTGCTACGACCGGCACTTCCCGGAGGCGGC
>Ga0137364_10001720_pt1 | contig 10587 bp, 9 predicted proteins | sample SagtaG_10_FD_104798 | JGI IMG/M metagenome (GOLD analysis project Ga0137364, IMG submission 104798) | Vadose zone soil microbial communities from Sagehorn Ranch, Mendocino, California, USA - Sage1_L_20_16 metaG | ecosystem: Environmental > Terrestrial > Soil > Vadose zone | place: USA... | reverse complement strand
AGCATCCACATGCTCGTTATTTGCCGTATTCTTCAAGGCTGTGGCGGGGCGATGATGGTGCCGGTCGGTCGCCTAACCATGGTTCGGACATTCGCCAAATCCGAACTTATCCGCGCCATGAGTTTCGTCGCCGTCCCTGCACTCATCGGCCCGATGCTGGGACCCGTCGCCGGCGGCCTCATTGTTGGATTTCTTCACTGGCGGATGATCTTCTTCATCAACGTGCCGATCGGCATCCTCGGCCTGTATTTCATTTATCGTCATCTTCCGGACTATCGCGAAGAACGCATCGACGAGCTCGATATCATCGGACTGATTCTATTTGGGGCCGGTGTCGCCTTGCTCTCCTACGTCCTGGAAGTCTTCGGCGAGCACACCCTGAGTGCCCGGGAAGTACTGAGCCTTCTCGCGCTTTCTATCGTGCTGCTCTTGGGCTATGGACGCCACGCCACCACGACACAACACCCTCTGCTGCGTTTAGGCCTGTTTCGCATCCGAACCTTCCGTGCCGCAGTCATCGGCGGCTTCATCACCCGTCTGGGCGTGGGCGGACTGCCCTTTCTTCTTCCCCTGCTTTATCAGGTTGGACTTGGCTACACGCCGGTCCAATCCGGCTTCCTTATTATGCCTCAAGCCCTCGCGGCAATGAGCTTGAAAATGTCGATGCCTCTCGTGCTCACGCGCTTCGGCTACCGCCGGGTGCTGATCTCCAACACGGTGATCATTGGCGGCGTCCTCGTACTGTTTGCCACCATCGGGCCGGGCACGCCGGTGTGGCTCATTGTGCTTCAAGCTTTCTGCTTCGGATTCTTTTCTTCGCTGCAATACACGAGTATGAATACGCTCGTGTACGCCGACGTTACTGAAAGCGACACCAGCATGGCCAGCACCATCGCAAGCACGGTTCAACAGATGTCGATCAGCTTCGGCGTTGCAGCGGCTTCGCTGGTAGCGGCGCTCTTCATCCCTGATCGATTCACCTCAGACGCCTCGGAGATGATCCACGGCGTGCACCAGGCTTTCATGGTGCTCGGCGGGCTCACCGTTCTTTCCACCCTTGTCTTCCACGAATTGAAATACAATGACGGCGACAGCGTCAGCCAGCACAACGTGATCGTCCCGGAGGGACCACAGGAAGTCGCAGTAACGCCAGCGGTGGAAGCGCCCCTAACCGTCAACGATCGAAGCGCGGACCGCGAGTCAGTTTGAATTTGGCCAAGCCCAACAACTTCTCATTTCATCACACATATAACTTGGACGATTAAAGGGGAGAGACTATTTTGTGACTCGCTATGGCTTAAATCCCACCACGAGATGGGCGCGATGGGACTCGGGGAACGATTCTCCTTCGCACTTGAGCGTGACGATGTAGGTGCCCGCTGTCGGAATGGCTTCAGGTGAAACGATCGCCTTGAGTTCATCCTTCGAGACAAAACTCGTTGGCAGGGGCTTGCCGTTCAGCATGACTCGGTGGAATGGCCACATGCCGCCTTGGCCGCGCACTCGCAACGTAGTCGGGCCGGAGCCCTCGACGAGAAAGAGCGGAGATATTTCGAGGTCAAGGGGCAAGCTCTGATAGGAATAGAACGACGCGATCGGATTCTTGTATTTTGTGAATCCGCTATCGATGATCTTTCCATCCATGATGACCATCTTGACGTTTTGAGTCATCCAGATGTCTTCTAGCGGGTCGCCCTCGACAATGGAGAGGTCGGCGACTTTGCCGGGCTCGACGCTGCCGTAGTCTTTGTCTTTCTTGAAAGTCTTGGCGACATTGAGCGTAGCGGCTTGAATCGCTTTCATCGGCGGGACGCCCGCTTCCACGTCCATCGCCAGCGCCTGATGCATCAGCAGCGCCGCCATGCCGCGCGGCGGGTCCGAGCCTTCTTTCAGCATGCCGCCGGCCTGGACGAAACGCCGGATGAATTCGTTGGCTTTTTCGTAGCCGACTTTGGCTTGCTCGAGTTGCGCGGGCGTGTAACGCTTGAGCAACTTGTCATAGGAATTATCGGTCACTGCGCGGACCGCCGCCGGCAGATCGGCATTGGGGTCGTTCAAGATTTGGTTTTCTCTTTCTCTGAAGCGCGCCGCGCTCGGCGAAAGCGGACGCAGCCACTTGGCGATGGTCGGAGTCCACGCAACTTGATTCTCAATCATCGCGCCGATCACCGCGTCGTAATTTTCCGTCTGATAATAAGCGCCGGCGAGCTCTTGATCGATCACGCCGCCGAGACGATCTTCGGCAAGTTTGCGCCGCGCGGGAGCATAGGGAATGGAGCTGTAACCCACCGACCAGATATGCTCGACGGCGTCAACGCCCGCGTTGGCGGAGCCGACGACGTCCCAACTGTGAGCCGCCACCGGCATGTCCAACCGATGCGCTTCCTCACAAGCAACTTTTACCAAGTCCATGGAAAGAAACTCGTTGACCTTGAGGATCTCGCAGCCGAGATCTTTTTTCCGCTGCACTGCTTTGCGCACTTCTTCGTGCGTGGTGACGATGATGTTGTCGCGAGCCGTGCGCGAGCCGAAAGCATCGTGCCCAGTGCTGACGCCGCCGATCGCGCGGCCGGACATCCAAATCCGCGGCCCGCGGATTTTTCCCAGAGCGGTGCCCTGTTTTTGCGCCCGAGTCCATGGGCCATCCTGGTAGAGTTCTATATTGGCGCAGGTCGTAATGCCCAGATGGAGATAAAGCTCGCCATGAAAATCCTCCAGGTGACCGTGACCATCGATGAAGCCCGGCAGAATGGTCCTGCCCTTGACGTCAATGACCTCAGCGCCGGCGGGAATAGCGACATCGCCGCTTCTACCGACTGCTTGGATTCTGCTCGACTGGATAATGATAACGGCATTGTCGATCGGCGGCCGGCCGGTACCGTCAATCAGCTTTCCCCCTTGCACAACGAATATTTTTTCTGCCACGATTTATTTTCCCTTTCGCTCCAATCGGCCGATTCCTACTAAGACCGGATCTTCTGGTTGGCGCGGTAAGCTTGCCGGTATCAAGCCGGTGGTTTCAATCCCTAGCTCCTGTTCGCCGCGGATGCCAATATTAGCGACCTTCACGATTTGACTTTCATCGCCCAGCTGAAAATCTTTTCGTCGGGCCGCGCGCTCCACGCGACATTGCGCGCCGCGCCGTAGAGATCGGCTAGATTGAAGAGCGGCACGAACGGCACATCTTCCATGAGAATTTTTCCCGCCTGTTGGAGCAGTGAAATCCGTTTCTTCGGATCTGCGGTGCCCTGCTCCTCTTCGATCAGCTTATCGAACTCCGGATTGCTGTAGGAAAGTCGCTTCGTGGTCCCGGTGCGAAAATATTGGTCGTAAAGAGTGTCGGCGTCGACCAGGCTGCCGCGGCCGATATAGTAAAGTGGCAACTTGCCGCCGTTGACTCCGGAAGGCCCCCAGAAAATCGCCCACTCCTGTGAGATCAGTTCGATCCTGAATCCGCCCTTTTCCATCTGCGCGGCGACCACCTGACACACTTCTCTATCCTGGGCAAACCGGCCGGCGGAGAAATAAAGCTTGACGTCAACTCCCCCGGGATAACCCGCTTTGGCCAGGAGATCGCGCGCTTTTTTTGGATCATAGGGATAGCGTTTGTGGTTTGGATCATAGCCGATAACGTTCGGACCGAGCGGGCCATTGAGAACAAACCCGCCGCCTTCGAATATGTTTTTTACAATCGCCCGAGCATCCACCGAATAGTTGGCCGCCTGACGGACCAGTTTATTGTCGAAGGGTTTGAAAGCGGGGCTCAACGCCAGAAAGAACATCCTCAGCCCCTCGACCTTCTCTACTCTTACCCTCGGGTTGCGCGCCAAACGCGGTGCATCGTGCACCGGCACATTGTTGATGACGTCCGCCTGACCCGCCTCCAGAGCCGCGACTCGCGCCGCTTCTTCGGTCACCTTCCTGAAGATCACCTCTTTAATTTCCGCTCTCGCGCCCCAGTAGTCATCGTTGCGTGTCATGACGAAATTGCCGCCGCGCTGAAAGCTGACAAACTTATACGGTCCGGTGCCAATCTCATGCTGGTCCATCTCGTCGCCATACTTGTCGGCGGCCGCCTTGCTGACAATGAAGCGATTTTGCACGCGATCCAGAAAGACCGCATTGGGCTGCTTCAGGACAAAAACCACGGTGTGATCATCTTGAGCCTGCATCTCGATGACGTCTTTGAAATTTTCTCCTTGCAGGCTGTTCTTATCCGTCCTCATGCGGTTAATCGAAAAAATAACATCCTTCGAAGTAAACGGAGTACCGTCGTGAAAGCGAATCCCTTTACGAAGATGAAACACCCACTTGCTACCCTGGAATTCCCAAGACTCGGCCAAGACTCCGGTGTAGCGCACCGGCTTATAGACCACTTCGACGAGCGGCTCGAAGAGGTGCTGCCACATCCCATAAATCAAACTGGCTGTGATTGTAGGGATTGAGTGAATCGGTGACGCTTGAGCTGAAAATAGTCACGCGCTCCCTGGATGCAGCCCAGACTGAGCCTATGACGCCCCCTGCGCTTAGCATTCCAACACCGACGGCGGCGCTCTGCTTGAGAAAATCTCGCCGGCTCACCGCCGATTTTTCCACGGTCATGAGATCCTCCGTTTTTAAGATAGTCTCAATTACTCACCGCCGGCACAACTTGCTTCATCCAGGCCGTTACATAATCTGCGATCTCCTGCCACCCGGGCTCTGCGACAACCCAGTGGGCGTGATTATCGAACTCCCGATACGTGGCGACAGCCTGGTATTTTTTCGCGACATGCCGGACAACGGATGCAGGTGTGATCCTGTCCTGGGCTCCGGCAATGACCAGGATCGGGCAAGTCACTTTGGACTCGTCGACCCTAGATGCGCCGTGCCTGTCAAAGGGCCAGTATCCGGTCTCGAATGCCGCCCGCCCGGATTCGTAGACGAATCTGTCGTAGATCGCCTTTTGGTCTTTTACCGGACATAGGTGCAGCATCGAATAAATCGCCTCGTCGAATGTCTGGCGCATCGGCTTTCGCCAAAAGCCCCATTTGGTTTGCGCACTCCAAAAACCCTTCATGACCGAAACCCTCAAGCCCATAATTCCAGCCGGTGATGAGGGCGTTAGCAGTACAAGAGCTTTAGCCAGTCCGCGGCTTCCGAGAATTTGCGCCAGCAGGCCTCCCATCGAGTGCCCTACCACGATGGGCTTCAAACCAATTCGTCTGATCTCCTGTTCCATTGCTGCGGCATAGTCAATGAGACTACACGTGCCCAGGCGAGGATCGGGAACATCATCCGGAGCCATGTCGTGGAAAGGCAAGGTTGCTGCAATACACTTGTAGCCTTGCTGCTCAAAGACGCGTTTATAGTTCTCCCAATACCACGGCCCGCCCCACATTCCATGAATCAGAAAAACAGTCTCGGACATTGTTCGCCTCTATCTGGCGCGATTGATCGAAAGAGACGCCCAAGCAAAATTATATGATTCCATGTCATCCGAGCGTAGAGTTGGGTCTTTATAACATATGGTGCTAGATCTGGTCAGTGATAGCTGTAGACCATCAGCCAAATCGGTAAGAGCCTTTTTGATCAACAGCGCTCACGGAAGAACAACGGCGTACCATGTGTGGCATTAATATGATCCTGAAAAAGGATGGCAGTCCAGCTGAGCGCGAAGACATCACGCGGATGTGTTCGGCGATCAGCCACCGCGGGCCGGATGGCGCCGGTTATGCCTTGCTCGACCGCGGCGCACTCGCCTTCGGCCATGTTCGCCTGAGCATCATCGACCTCCAGGAGGGACATCAGCCGCTCTATAACGAGGACGGCGCCATCTGCATCACTTTCAATGGTGAAATTTACGACTACAAACAGCTGCGAGAAGAACTGATCGATCAGGGCCATTGTTTCCGCACCCATTCGGACACCGAAGTCATCGTTCATCTCTACGAGCAGCATGGTATGGATTTTATCCATCGGCTCAATGGAGAATTCGCCTTTATTATATGGGATGCCCGCAATCGCCGGCTTTTGGCTGCGCGAGACCGCTGCGGAGTTAAGCCGCTCTTTTATTGCGAAACCGAAAAGGAAATCCTGATCAGTTCGGAGGTCAAGGGGATCTTCGCGCTGAAACGAGTGCCCCGGCGCATCAATCCAGACTACATGATCGGCCCACTGCTGGGCGTGTTCCCGCGCGCGATCTCGGCTTTTGCAGGCATCCATAATTTGAACCCAGGACATTTCCTTATCGTCGAGTCCGATCGCCGTTCGCGTGAGGTGTCCTACTGGCAACCGACTTTCAAGCCAAATCCCGCCATTTCCTTTACTGAGGCGAAGGACGAGGTTCGCCGGTTGTTCACGCGGGCCGTGGAACGCCGGATGGTTGCGGACGTTCCCGTCGGCACCTATCTAAGTGGCGGACTGGATTCCACATTGGTTTGCGGCCTGACGGCTGCGCGAACCTCAAAACTTAAGGCTTTCAGCGTCGGCTTCGGCAAGACGATCTACGACGAGACGGATGCCGCCCGGCAAACCGCCGCGCATTACGGCGCTCAGTTCGAGGCCGTCGATTGCAGCAATGACGTGTTGGCCGAGAATTTTCTCAAGACGATCTTTCACATTGAACAGCCGATCGCCAATCCCAATTCCATCGCCAAGCAGGTGCTCTCCAGGCTGGTACGCTCCAAGGGCTACAAGGTGTGCCTCACCGGAGAAGGTTCGGACGAAGTCTTCGGCGGCTATGCGTACTTCAAACTGGAAAAAATTTGGCGCATGCTGCTGGCCGGAGGCGAGAAAGCTCGCCAGGGACGCGCCCTGTGGAAACGCTTCAAAAAGCTTGAGACCCCTTCGGAGGGCATTCTCTGGAACCGGAGTAGCGGTTGGCGCAAGCTCGAAACTGTTTTCGGTTATCCCAGCTTTCAGCAAACGCGCGCGGCCGACACCAACCGCGGCATGAAATGGATCTTCACTCCTGAAGTCGTTGCACGCGCGAGCTATCCGACTCCCTACGACTATTTTCTGTCCGAGTTTCCTCCGGAACAACTTTCTCAACTCGATCCCTTCAACGCCACCAAGCTGATCACTTTCAACCAACTGGTCAGTTACATTATTCCCTGTCTCGGCGACCGGGTTGAAATGGCTAATTCAGTTGAATGCCGGACGCCTTTTCTCGACCGCGATTTAATCGAGTTCGCATCCACCGTGGAACCGTCCCATTTCATGGATATCGATCACTTAATGGAAAAACTTTTGCTGCGCGCCGCCTTCGCCGATCTGCTCCCGCCGGTCGTGGCCGGCACCCACAAGTATCCTTTTCTTTCGCCCAACTGGCTCAGCTTCTCGCAAACGGCCGAGGGAACCCGACTCTTCCGTGAGTTTCTATCGCCCGAACGCCTGCGCGCCACCGGCTTGTTCCGCCCGACATTTATCCACCATGTGCTGTGGTATTGGAAATGGCTGCCGAAGCGGGCCTTCATTTTGATCGACACTCTTGCCGGGATAGTATTAGGCATGCAAGCGCTACACTACCTGTTCGTGGAAAACCCGATTGTAACGGATCCCGCCTTTGCCATCCGCGACCGGAGCTGGTCAGGTTTCTCGGTGCGAGGATAACGTATGCGAGAAGGACTGAGACGGAAGGAAAGCCCGATCAGGTTCGACTTAATCGACTTAATCTGCGCTACGTAGAAAGAAATTACGAGGACCCTGACGGTTGGCTTGTAAGCTCGGTTGAGCGGCGTGAAGATCCGACCGCAACTTTTCCTAACCTACAATTTCAAGAAATGAATAAACCTAGTTCAGTTAGCGCTCGGACGGTATCGAAAGAAAATCTCTATAAATACTGAGAACAGCATCGCTCTCATTGTGCAAAAAATGTCCCACACCGGGCACGATTTTTACCACGCAATTGGCGATGTGCGTCGCCGCGAGGGTGATGTCCTCTAAATCCATGACGGTATCCATTTCGCCGTTGATGATGAGGGTTTGCGCTTGGATACTACGCAGATCGACAACTTCGTTGATATGCTTGGTGGTCTCGAGCAACTGTCCGTGCGCGCGAAAATTCTCCATATGCTCCTTTGTGATATTTTTAAACTGATCGTACATTTTCTTTTTGAAGGCGTCGTTTAGATGCTGTCCGAAGTACTTGATGATGACGCCGGCCACCTGTTCCCCGGTTGCAGTTCCATTCAGCTGCTGGCCTTCTTTAATCGCCTGCACCACCTTTTCATTTACTCGGATGCCAAAACTGGCCAAGATAATTTTGTCCACGAGCTGCGGAAACCGTGAGGCAAAGGCGGAAACCACGACCCCGCCCCAAGAGGCGCCGGCAACAATCGATTTTCCCGGGGCATTTTGTGCCGATACAACTTGATGTAAGACTTCGACCTGCTCATCCAAGTCGACCCGGACAGAACCGGAGCTGATTTGAGCTCGCCCTTGACCGGGAAAATCGAAGAGCAACAACCGGTAGTCATTTGAAAAATAGTTTACCACCGGTCGCCATGCTGCCATGGTTTGCTGGGCGCCGTTCACACAGACCAAGAATCGACTGCCTTCACCATAGAGCCGGTAGGGAATCACGAACCGCCCAACCGTAATTTCGCCTTTAGTTCTGTTCATAAATAGTCCAGTCGCGCTCTTAGTCTTCAACTCAAGCGCACATGCGGCCGCCCGCTTTGCAGCGGTTAAACTCGTAGAACTCGATCTCTAGGTGCAGGCTCTTGGTTCGGCCTTCGGTCGTTCTGCCGCCGCAGATCGGCGTGTTGTTCGAGAAGCCGTGGCGGAAGATAATGTGATCGCTGAAGGCATTCCTGAGGGTTATAATCATTAACCCGTCTTTAAATTAGTGTTGCGCATTTTCCTCGGTACTGAAAGGGGTGTCGACGATATGAATAAATTTATTCAGCACGTCTATTTTGCCCCCGCTCATGCTCAGCCGCATGGTTGCATCTCGGTCAGTAGGGCGTTGAAGTCGCTGAACATTTTGTTGATCTGAGATTGGGACACCTCTTCCTTTTAGATTTACTGATATGCTAACTCGGCGAGGATTTCTGTCTAATATTGAACAACTTTAAAAACAATTATCGCCGGGCCCGCACGCCAGGGAGAGGGGGCCTACCATCGGAATATTGCAGGTATCCGGACAGACAAGAAACAGATATGGAAGTCCGTGACCAGGGTGTGGCTCACGGGGACATCAAGATCGCTGCAACATACTTCCTGCACCCAATACGAGCGGACAGACGACAAGGGTGCATTTACCCTAAGCCGCTCAAACTATGTGGTGGCAGAACACTGACTTCCCCGCATAAAAATCTTCTGATATTCGTTTTTCTCTTAAGGAACCTCTGAACAACAGGTACATAAGGGAAGGAGACAGTTTTTCATTGTTCTTTTCATGATGAGTTACGGTTTGCGAGTTTTGCATGGACTAGGGTTCGCTCCGTGGCCAATATAGTGATGAGATTTACCTCGACCGCGTCCCGTTGACCGCTGTGCGAATCTCTCACGATCCAGTGGGTGACACCAACAAAGCACGGCGCACTCGATACAGATTGGCTAGAGCAAACAGCGTGTAGAGCTGCGCCGCGTTTTTCTTCAATCCCCGATACCGGGTCTTGATGTAGCCGAATTGCCGCTTGACCACCCGAAACGGATGCTCCACCTTGGCCCGTACACTGGACAGTTTTCTGTTTCTGCGTCGCTGCTTGTGGCTCAGCCCCTTTTTGCTCTTGGCCTTGTCCAACACGCCCCAGAACAATCCCATCTTTCTCGCCGACCGCTTGTCCTCGTCGCTAAAGTAACCCTTGTCGCCAAACACCGCTTTCTCTTCTCCATGAAGCAGTGCTTCCATCTCCTGCTTATCATGCACACGGGCCGTGGTCACTTTGACCGTGTGCACCAAGCCGCTCTGACTGTCAGTTCCCGTGTGCACCTTTATGCCGAAGTGGTAGTTATTCCCCTTCTTGGTCGAACTCATCTCCCCGTCGCGTTTCTTATCTTTGTTCTTGGTCGAGGACGGCGCACTGATCAGCGTGGCGTCTACGATCGTTCCTTCTCTGACCAAAAGCTTTTTCTTGCTCAAATACCCGTTGACCTCTGCCAACAGCTTCTCGGTCAACTGGTGCCTTTCCAACAAGTGGCGAAAGTTTAAAATCGTGGTTTCATCGGGGATCTCTTCTTCGCCCAACTCTATCCCCACAAATCGCCGCACCGACTCAATGTCATACAACGCTTCTTCCATCCCAGGATCGGATAACCCGTACCACTGCTGCACAAAGTATATCCGCACCATCTGTTCCAATGGCATCGGTCGCCGCCCACTGCCGGCTTTGGGATACTGCGGTTCGATCAACGCCAGCAATTTATCCCACGGCACCACTCGATCCATCTCAGACAAAAACTTATCTCGCTTGGTCTGCTTCTTCTTTCCCGCCCATGCCAAACTCGCAAACGTTGCTTGCTCCTTCAATCTGTCTCCTCCTCTATCATTGTCCTTCTTACTCCTTTTCGATATTAGACGACATTAGAGAAGACTTGTTCAGAGATTCCTTAGGGCACCGTTGATCTTCACGCCGAGTTCTTGTGCCAACAGCTGCGTTT
>Ga0137364_10001719_pt1 | contig 10587 bp, 13 predicted proteins | sample SagtaG_10_FD_104798 | JGI IMG/M metagenome (GOLD analysis project Ga0137364, IMG submission 104798) | Vadose zone soil microbial communities from Sagehorn Ranch, Mendocino, California, USA - Sage1_L_20_16 metaG | ecosystem: Environmental > Terrestrial > Soil > Vadose zone | place: USA... | reverse complement strand
GTGTCGGTCGGCCGCCTATTCCCAATTCGCACAACTACTGCTCACGATCAACTCAGGCTTGATGCGAGACGTCACGATCAATTTCGGCTGGAGCAGGTCATGACCGAGACTCGTGTTCACTACAACCGGCTTCTGCCGGGCTTCCGGGGGATAAATCGCATTCGAACGTTACGCCAGCAACCGAATCACTTAGATCCAGCGCATAAAGAATTTCAGTGGCTGAGCAAGAAGCGAGCAAATCTGCATTGGGTGGCTTCCTCGGATCGAGGATGTGATTATTGTCAGCGGGCACCAGCCGGGTCTGAGGTGGTTGTGTTTTCATCAGTGGCACTATTGCTTGAAGCAGCAGTAGATTCTCGAACAAGCTGCTCCCACACCCAAGAGTGTTCGAAGAAGTATCCTACTCGGTTAGGTTTAGTATCCGAGGCAATTTGATGACTCATGGTTCGCAGCATTGCTAGGGCATCGATCCGTTTCTGGTCGACTGCCCCAGAACGTAACCAGTCCGCAAAATGACTCAACTCCGGCCCAGGCAGCTTTTCGTTGATGGCCTGCTTGATGACTAGTTCATAGCGACGGTTCGGGTAAAAAAGGTCCTTGGCTATGCGCTCGAGTTTTCTGCGAGTCGGCTCAGCGATAATGGCAGTCGCCAGTGCCGCCGCCAGAGTTGCACGAATGTTGACCATAGCTACTGATGTAGGGCGATAACCAAACTCCGCCGGGCAATGAGCAACCGCTACTTCGTCGTCATCTTCGAGTTTCCCATGCAGAAAAAGTTCGAAGATCTGGCCAACCCCTATCATGCCAAACGCGTGTAATTCCGCGGCTCGGCACGCTCCAATGCTTGCAGCGCCGAACACATGAACGCCCTGGCTCATGGCCCACAAAATTTCCTTGTGCCAGACCGCGGGAACATTTTCGAAATAGCCGTCGATAATCCCGATGGCTCGGGCCCCTTCCGACGCGATCCGATAAACATCACCTTGGGCGGCCGGCGGCAGAAAAGTCGCATCGAGCTCCTTGGAGGCTTCGTCTGTTCCGATGGTCGGACCCACAAACACATACACACTCATGCGGCGGCCTCCAAGATGGCGCGTGCGCGGTGCCCGAAGGAGTAATCCACCGAATTGCACCCCGGTTCCAACCCAGGTATGACCACCCGCGCCACCGGAATACGGAATTCAGGGCGGGTCAGATCAACTACCAACACCCGGTGCAATCCCGCTGATTCTAAGCGTCGCAGTTCCCATTCCACGTCATCCTGCAGAGTTTCTCCCTCAAAGTTCGAGATGTCTCTGTAATGGCGGAGGCATCCATTGTGCGCCAGGAATTCGTGGTTGAGTCTTTCCGTCTTGTCATCACGGAAGAAATCGTACTTGGAGCGGAAGAAGTCGTCGCGAGATCCGGCGATCGCCGTGAGCCTGCATTGTGCGGCTTCGGTTAAGGCACGGAGCAGGGCGATTTCCTTACAAGGGTGGCAGCCAGCGCCACCTCCGAACGGAATGGGACGGAGCGGATTGGGCTTCCGTTCCGCTATGAAACAGAAAAAGGCGGGGATGCCAATGTCGCTGGTCACATCCCACACGCCAGTGGCGATACCTGCCTGTTCAAACTGACCCAAGACCTGACAACTCGACTCGTCATCGATAGATTCCAGACCCAGTCGGGAGAGTTCGTGCCCCGCGCATCCGCGCAGACGCCACAACGTGACCGCGTCGCGCTCCACCAGTTCACAAATGCCGTGGCTGACTGCCTCCAGGATGTGATTGCCGGAGGCAAGACCGTCGGAACTGGCAACGAAGCACCCCGAGCCGGTCGGCAGCGGGAGGGTATAGTTCAAATGAACCAATTCGTACGGGAGCCAGAGATTTTCTTTCTGCAGCAGATCGCGAGCTTCGATCCAGAGCACCTGCGCGTTCGGATGAAACACGTCTGGATTCGGGCGCGGCAGCGCGTTGACCTCAACCAAAGCATGGGTATATCGCAGTTCTTCGTAGCTGGCTAATTTCAGCGGCAGAGTGATGTGTTCAGCATGGTATCCCTCAATGGATTCCATGACGCCAGACGCCTTGGCTGCAATTAGGGTTGTCCCCTTGCCCTGTGAAACTGCGATGGAACGCGAGTTGGGCCGGCATACCATTACGACTGGAATGCCGATGCAATCTAAACCTGTAACATTGGCAATTCGTGTGATCCCCATTACCGGCGTGAGTGGCCGGATCTTTCGCAACGTCTCTTCGGGCGCAATGGTGCGGTGGGTCCCCGAATGAAAGTGTTTGGTCCCAGAATTCAAGGCCTCGAGCACGGATGTCAGGGAAGTGGCACTCATTTGGAATCTACTGGCGTCTGGCGTGTGCGGCCGAAGGCCAAATCAGATGCTCTGTGCAGGAGCTGTTGCAATGCCCGCTGCCCTCAGCAGTTGCGAAGCCGGTGATAAGCACACACCTACGCTCCGCAGTGTTGAAGTGCTGGTGCGTGTCTTTCCAAGAAAACACGATTCGCGCAATCGCTAGGCCGACTTGCGCCTTGCGGGAGCTTTTAGTTTGTCCACATTTACACGGTGCCCGCCGACTTGTCCCATCTCTATGTGGTGACCGGGGAGCGCAACGTGGTGCCCTCCAACTTGGTCGACTAGATCTTCACCGTGAACTGCAGCGAGCTTCCGCCCCGCTATCGATTGCTCAAGTAAGTTGCCAACTCCTTTTGTAGTGTCGTCGGGTAGACGAAAGGCTTGTAATTGATCATCGGTGATGTAATAAACGCCACCATCGGCACCACGAATCAAAGTACCTTTTTTAGATTTTGCGTCGCTCACAGCATTCTCCTTTTAGGCTGATACAGACAAAGGGAACCTTTGTCGCCCACACAAAGAACTCTATTCTCGAAGACTTGTCAAGGAAATTCGGCACACTCCGCCAGCTAGGGCAACACTGACCGCGTTAAGGCGAGAAGCCGTGGGTCTGTCCTAAGCGGATCCAATGCTGGTTCGGTTTTCAGCGAGATTGACCAAAGGCGGCCGTTTTTCCGGCTTTCCTCAAGGACACGAAAAGCCTCTTCTTTATCCCCCAGCCTGGCGTATGCGAAAGCTGCCTCTGGCGGCAGAAAGCCGTGGGAGGACTGAAAACCATTGAGGATGCTTAGTGCGTCCGCCTTCTTGCCGTTCAAAGCTTCGGCATAAGCCAGGAACGCTATCGTATCGGGTACTCCCTTGGAAAGCTCTACGGCCTTCTTCGCTTCCAGCGTCCCGCCCTCCAGGTCTCCAGCTTCCAGTAAGGCCCGCGCCAAAAAGTCGTGCGCAGCATCGAAGTTCGGGTCCAGTTCGAGCGTATTCCGCAGCTGTTCGATGGATTTGCCATACTCCCGCTTCAAATACAGCACGCGCCCAAGATACGAATTGATGATGAGTGATAGAGGATCCAGTTCTCGGGCGCGCTTCGACATCGCCAGTGCCTCATCCAAACGACCTTCCATGACCAGGTCCATGGAATACCAATGCAGGGCTGTCGCATAGTTCGGGTTCAACTGCAATGCCAGCTTGAACTCGTTTTCGGACTCCAGCAGAGTGGAATAATCGAAATTGTAAACTGAGCCCAGTGACGCATGTGCTTCAGCCAGATTTGGGTCAAGCTGCAGTGCTTTGGTTGCGGCTACCTTAGCTTTGGAAAGCGACTGCGCCGGGGGCAGGGCTTCCAAATCGGCAAGAATTATGTAGCTGTCCGCAACGCCTGCATAGGCTGGGGCGTATTTTCGATCTTCGCGGATTGCTTGCTCGAAGTACTTCAGCGCTGTTCGGATGGCTTCGGCATTCCTCTTGTTCCAATAGTATCTCGCCTTGAGATAAGTCTCGCGCGCTGCCGGATTCCCCGTCGGTGTGTTGCTTAGGGCGGCCTGCTCCTCCGGTGTCACCTTAATCCTTATTTCACGCGCGATGGCCAGAGCTATGTCGCTCTGCAAGCTCAAGACATCCGTCACTTCGCGATCGTATTCCTGCGCCCAGAGATTGTTGCTGGTAGAGGGCTCGATCAACTGCGCGGTGACTCGCAATTGGTTGCCCGCACGCATAACCGATCCTGTGACCAGAGCATCTACGTGCAACTGCTCCGCGATTGCTTGGAGTGGCTTGTCTGAATGCTTGAACTGCATCACAGAATTTCGAGCGATTACGCGCTTGAGCGCTCCCATCCTGGCCAGGTCGGTGATTAGAATCTCCGTCATGCCATCGACCAAGTATTCCTGTTGCGCGTCTCCCGAAAGATTCACCAGCGGCAAAACAGCCAAGGACTCGATTGGGGATTGATTTGATCTGCTCGTGGAGCGGTGCGAGCGGCCGAACCAGAACAGAGCGGCGACGGCCATCAGAGCCACGATCACAACAGTAAGCAGGATGAGCTTCTTCAACGAAATCCAGCGAGGAGGCACTAGACGGAGCCGGTCCCCTGAGTCCATCATTTCCAGCGCGACCTTGACCTCCGCGGCACTCTGGTAGCGCTCTTCAGGATCTTTGGCCAGACAACGCGCGATGACCGTATGCAAGGGGGAAGGCAACTCGATCGGAAGCCGCGTGGGACGATCTCGCAAGATCGCAGAAGTCACTTCAAACTGCGTCCGGCCACCAAAGGGGAGATTGCCGGTCGACATCTCATAAAGAATGACGCCCAACGCCCAAACATCAACCCGAGCGTCGGCTTCTGCGCCCCGCAGGACTTCTGGAGCCATGTACTGGATCGTCCCCACGATCGACCCTTGTTCCGTCAAGGTCTCTGACAGCGTTTCTCCGGTGTCCGAGTTTGCACGCCTCTTGGCCAGTCCGAAGTCGAGGACCTTGACATATCCTTCCTTGGTTACAACTACGTTGGCGCACTTGAGGTCACGATGAACCACGCCGTGGGCATGGGCATAGGCGAGTGCATCTGCTATCTGCAGGCCGTAACGGTACACGTCATCGGCGGTCAGCCGCTCGCCGCGGACGATGCTGCTCAAGGTGCGGCCTTTCAGATACTCCATCGCGATGTAGGTCACGTCATCGGCTTCGCCGACTTCATAAATCGTGCAGATATTGGGATGATTCAGGGAAGAGGCGGTGCGGGCTTCGCGCACCAGTCGTTTGCGGCCTGCTTCATCGGACGATAGGGCTGGGAGGAGAAACTTCAACGCCACATCCCGGCCCAGAACCTCATCTTTGGCCCGGTACACTTCGCCCATGCCGCCAGCACCGAGCTTCTCGATGATCTGATAGTGGCCAACCCGGTTTGCAGGTTGCGACCGTAGCGCGGCGCGTTGTGAGTCCGGAGGTTCCAAGTTCAAGCTCCAGCAAAGCTGCTACAGTGCTCGAGCTGACGTGCAACATTCCCCGACTTGGGAGGACGCCTATGCTACCGCGTACGTATTCCTTCTCCGTTGCCAAAAACGACTGGAAGGCCACCGGCGCTCGAGGCTGTAGTATACGTTTCGGCTGGACAGGTAGGCGCTGTAGATTTTTCGCAGTCTATCTTCGTAGCTGGAAAGAAGTGAGAGGTCGCCCCGAATCCCATGCTGCAGTGCCTGTCCTGCCTTTATCCCCGAGTATAGTGCATTGAAAATGCCTTGGGATGACAGTGGATCAAACGACATACTGGCATCTCCGGCCGCAACCCATCCCGGCCCCCAGCACTTGTCCAGCCGTGAACTGTTTGCACGAGTAGCCCAAGGAGCGACTTCGCTGCTCCGACAATATTCAACACTGGGCGCAACATGATACGTTTCGGCTAGCAACGACAGGAACCCCGCCGTAGTACGCGCCCGCTTGACTTGCTCACTATCGGCATCTGTGAGGTATACGACAACCCGCTTGCCGCCGGGTAGCGCCGCGGTATACCACCACCCGTGCGGAACGGATTCGATCAGAGTTGCCGTATCCGACGCTTCAGTCTGATAGGGTTTTGCCAAACTGAAGACGCCAACCAATGCGACCAGGCGATCGTCGTGAATGCGCTGGGCCCCTTGTTGCCTCGCAAACCAGCTCTGCCGGCCAGTACAGTCAGCCACCCATCGTGTCCACACGGTGCGTGATTCCGCATCGGCAGGGTAAGTGATTTCCCAAACCCCTTCTGAAGTCCGCTCCGCGCGAATCACCCGGGCGGGTCTCTCGATTTGTGCTCCCTGGGTCAATACAAAGGAGTGCAACATGGCATCGAACTTCAACCGATCCAAGTGCCAACCATGCCCGCGCGGGTCGCGTATGAAGTCTGCGTTTCGCAACAGTGGGCTCCCCCACGATGATTGGACTCCGCAGGAGGGGCTGTGTTGGGCGGCCAGGAACTGTCTAGTAACGCCCAGAGCCTGCAGCACTGTGTTCGCAGCGGGAGGCAATGACTCACCGACCTTGAAACTCTGGTCATTGTTGTGATCGAGCAAAAGCACACGGGCTCCGGCCCGAGCGACCGTGATAGCCACCGCCGATCCGGCCGGCCCAGCACCGATAACAACGAGATCGAACTCAGCGCCGGTCAGAATGCCGGCGCCTCTTCCCGACATGTCCGATGACATTATTCTTCTCACGAGGCGCGGTCAGCCCAATGCCCGGCGGAGACTCGACCAACATGGCATCAGGAAACTCAGGGTCTCCCGGACCTGGTCTTTGCTCAACCACTCCCAGTTTGGAGAAATCGACAATCATTTGATTTATCTGGTCAACGTATGCGCCTTCCAGACCTCGATACCACGCAGAACGGGTAGCGAACGCCAGCATACGCTCGGGCAGGGGCAAGTTGCGGTTCATCACCGTTTCGTAGTCTTTTTGCGCCAGAACATGGTTAGGGACTCGGGCCGGCCAGAAGGTTGGAAGGTAGGGATCGTATTCAGGCTCATATCCGGCGCGGCAACTCGCGGTATCGGTTTGCCACGGAACCGCCATCCATCGTGTGATGTCACCGGGTCCGCTGGCCGCTAACGGTCCGTCGCTTTGGTTGACGGCGGCGGGAGTGAGCTGGTGACCGTAGTCAGTTTCCGGGTTGTTTGGCGCGCGGGGACGAATTCGGAAACGAGCGCAGTACAGACTGGGATGGCGCATCGGCCATGTCATCTCACATCCTGGGTGGAACGGGCCTCCCATGCAGAAATGCAATGCCGCTTTATCGAGAACATGCGGACGCTCCTGAAGAGGAACGTCATCGATCGTGTGGGGAGGAATCCAGTTGGGATTCCAATCAGGGATGAAGTGACCTTCAACCCAGCGCTTCAGCAGTTCGTGCTGGGTTTTAGTAAGAGCCAGGAACTGGCGCGCATCCGTCGCTGGCACGTTCATATTGTCTCCGTACACCTGCGGCCAAGCGTGGACATCGATCATCTTGTAATCGGGATCGCGAAAAATGTTGAAAAGCTGCCGCCGGATCTCTTTGTACTCTGCCTTCGCGTTACTCAATTTCTCGAAGTATGAAGACCGCAGGAAATCATACGGCGCTCCCCACCCAAATTGGATGTGGAAACCATAATTGACCCATTGGGCCTGGCAAAACTGCGAGAGAATAGGGTAGATGTGCTCCCGGAACGAAACCTTTTCCGGGGGGTTGAGCCACCAGTTCTGGTAGGTATCAACCATTACGTCATACATGGTCTGTATGGAGATGATGTCGGGAGCGTAATTAGGCGGCGCAACCACCGCCCAGGCGGGATCAACCGGAATTGATTTGCCGTTCAACTTGATCGTCGCAGTCACGGGTCCGTCTGATGTGTCGTCATACCAGCCATCATTATTCGCAAAGTCAATGGCAGTATTGTTGAGGAAGGGGGTGGCGGAAACGCCCCGGCCACCAAGGAAGATCAGCCTTCCTTGCGCATCGGTGCGAAGTTCGCCGAGGTATACGTTTTGTTCCAGGAATCTGCCGGTATCAAACCAATAACGATCGCCCTGCTCATTCCTTCCGGAAATGGGGCGCGGCCCCGGATCAATGATTAACTGATTGCGTCCAGCTCCGGTGAAATTTGCGTTTCGACGTGGAACCGGGACTCCTTCCGGAATGTCGAGCGCAACGTTGAAGCAATACCAAGCCGCCTTCTTGTTAGCGACGTGTACTGTCCATTCGATCTCGGCATTGTCGCAGGTCAACTCTTCCACTACACGGTTGCGTGAGTCGTAGCCGAAGATCCTGAACCTTGCCGCCTGACGCTTGAGAAATCCGCTAGTGTCCTTGTATCCACCTTCAGGAGCCGGGGTTGGGTAGGGAAGCTCTGGCCCGATGAAGAACGCATCTGAGCTGTCGCCGACTCGAGCTATTCCAATACTCGGATGAATCGCCGCCCGGACAATCGTGTCCATTGTAGTCATTTAGATTCCTCTCATCGCGAGGCTACGTGCTGCTACGGTTTGTGTTGCCGCTCATCATCATCGGGTGCGAGCGCCTAGGCATCACGCGCATCGGCCAGTCGGTTAGAATTAGCAGCAGGAAGCGGCTTCCAGCAACTAGGATCAAGAAAATGCACCCAACTGGAGTTCCTGTCAAGAAGCATCCGTCTGCCCGCGAAGGGACAACAGGGTTACGAGAGCTAGCTCAGTAGCAGCCTCGAGTCCTCGTAGGTATGATAGCGGCCAGCGGCTTCACGCTGTTGGCCTACAACATCCTCCACAAGCAACCGCTGCACCCGCTGCATTTCGGGGTGCTCACAATGGTCGAGCGGTTTGGTGATAGATACCGCAACTACTCCGACCTCACACGGCGCTTCCTTACCCGCATGTTGCGGTAGAAAACTCCACGGGGCCATTTGAAGGGCCGGAAGTCGGCTTCTGGGAAATCGGGCCGCAGGAGGAGGAACCACGTCAATTCGGAAGCATTGTCCCACGCGTGTTGGCTTCAGAGGAGATTTTTCATATTCCTCTGGCCGATATTCAACTCTCCAAAACCAATCCTCGCCAAGAGATCGACTCCTTGGCGAACGACATCAAGAAACGCGGCGTGCAAGAGCCCATCCTTGTGCGTCCGGGATTCATGGCAGCAATTCGGAGCTTCCTTCGTTGTTCCTGATCGCGAACCACCACGAAACGCCAAGGCTGAAGGTTGTAGCTGCTGGGCGCTTCGAGGCCGGCTTGCAAAATCTGCTCCAACTCCTCGCGTGGCATCGGCTCTGACGTAAAGGCATCAGTCGCTCGCCGGGTCCGAACGAGCTCGGCCAATGGTCTTTCTCGAAAAGTGCGCATTCGCATCTGCCTCTCAGTCAACAGACGTCACAGTTTCCGTAGCGCTGGTGGAAGACGCGGTGCCAGGGAATACGCGCCAGACCCAGCCAAGATGAGAGCGAGAGCCACCAGCAACTGCGTCAAGGCATACTCCATACCCCCATTCGACACGTCGAAACCATAAGGAAGATGAACCAAGAAAATGGCTCCGAGCATCACGATACTCAACGCCGCAGCGCCGACGCGCGTGAGGATGCCGGTGAGCACTGCGATTGCTCCCGCTACCTGCGCCAGTCCGACCAAATAGCCGAGAACGATGGGATGTCCGTGATCAAGCGCAAAGCGTCGCGGTCCGGGCCTCCGAACAGACCGAACAGGATCGCGCCTCCGTGATAGAGGAACGCCAAGCCACTCGCGATCCGAAGCGAGAGCAGTGCCCCGTCGATGCATGTCAAATTGCTTCGGTCGTTCGATTTCAAATCTTCTGTCATCTGAACAATTCTCGAAGATAAAGTGGTATTGCTGCCAGAGCCATTTAACTGAGAGGTGAGATACCATTTACCGGCATCGATTCCTGAACACCGAGGTGAGCAGTGCCAAAGCGACCGCTTACAGTGCTCCTAGACCTGAATGTACGAACCTCCCGCGATATGCCACTTCACCGGCAGCTTTATCTGGGCATCCGGGGTTTGATCCTGGATGGCCGGTTAAAACCAGGCGCTCGGCTGCCGTCAACGCGTAATCTCGCCAATGAGTTAATGGTTTCGCGTACAACAGCGCTGAATGCCTTTGAGCAATTGATTTTCGAGGGTTATCTCGAAGGCAGAGTGGGCTCGGGAACCAAGGTCTCAGCCTGCATTCCGGGCGACGAAAGACACCTCACCTCTTCGACCGAACCCGCGCGTTTACCAAAGTCGCGCCGCGAGCCCAAGGTCGCACGACGTGCACCTCTGTACTCATTGCTTGGCACGTTCCTGATGAAGCGGACGAGGCTCCCAAAATCCCGAATCATGAACTCGGGCGTTCATATGTTGGTCGGTGGTCTACTGCTTCTAATCGCGACCCTTATCGGTGGCTCGAAATTGGGCGACCTCCTAGCGACGTTGGATATTAGGACGATGGCGGCACTTGCATACTTGGTACTTGCGGGGTCAGTCCTTGCTTTCTCGACATATGTTTGGCTACTGGACCGGGTGTCTCCAACAAAGGTTTCTACGCTTTTGCGAATCCGGTCGTGGCAGTTGCGTTGGGTGTCGCATTTGCGGGAGAGCGCCTCAGTACGAATGAGTTAGTCGGCGGCGCGATTGTGCTCGCCGCACTAGTGACCATTCTGGTCGCGCCGGCTACTGCACCCAACTGCTCGAGGTAGCAGAAAACAAGGCGAGCACGCCGAACTTTTCGACAATTTCGCCAGCGTTCCTCGTTGAAAGACCGAAGCG
>Ga0137364_10001718_pt1 | contig 10591 bp, 10 predicted proteins | sample SagtaG_10_FD_104798 | JGI IMG/M metagenome (GOLD analysis project Ga0137364, IMG submission 104798) | Vadose zone soil microbial communities from Sagehorn Ranch, Mendocino, California, USA - Sage1_L_20_16 metaG | ecosystem: Environmental > Terrestrial > Soil > Vadose zone | place: USA... | reverse complement strand
GGGGTGACGTGGGTGGGCCTTCAGGGGCCGCAAGCGGGCATCGCGAAGGTCTATCTCGACGGGGCGTATCAGGTGGACGTGGACTGCTACGCGACGACGGAAACGGTGCAGGCGGTGCTCTTCTCGCGCACCGGGCTTGCGGCCGGCGCCCACACGCGGCGATTGAGGCGACGGGCACCATGAATCCGGCCGCCACCGACGCGTTCATCGCCCTGGATGCGTTCGACGTGGAGGGCGTCCCCGGGGGTCGCGTTCAGGACGCCGGTCTTCCGACCACTGTCTACACCGGCGACTGGTTCCAGGGCAACATGGAGCGGGCGTGGAGCGGCGGCACGGCGGCGATTTCGAAGTCGGCGGGCTCGCACGCGACGCTGATGTTCACCGGCACGGGGGTGAGCTGGATCGGCTTTCAGGGGCCGCAGGGGGGCATCGCGCGGGTCTCCCTCGACGGGGCGCAGGTCGCTAACGTGGACACCTATGCTGCGGCGGAACAACTGCAGGTGGTGCTCTTCACGCGCAGTGGGCTGACGGCGGACCTCCACATTCTGACGATCGATCCGACGGGCACCATGAACCCGGCCGCCACCGACGCGTTCATCGTCGTGGACGCCTTCGACGTGACGCCCTGACGTTTCCGTTCGAGCGCCGAGATCGCTCTGGCAGAGTCGCCACGATTACCTGACGGAGAAGTCTGCCCCCGGATTGACCCCGCTGCTCCCGCTGTGATAGCGCTATGGCTTGGCCAGAAGCGCAGTCACACGTGTGTGAGACAAAGGGGGGGTTATGAACGGGGTGGCTCGGGTCGCGCTGATTCTTGGTTCGCTCGGCCTCGTCGGCTGTGGCACGGCAGCGACGGTGATCACGGCACCGCCGGGTCTGACGGTCGTCGTCGACGGCAAAGATTTCGGCAAGAGCCCGGCCAAGATCGAGTCGACCGGCACCATGTTCGGAGAATACCGCCTGCAGATCAAGGATGAGAGCGGGACGGTCTTGCACGAGCAGAACCTTCCCAAAGACGTGCGCATTTGGGGAGTTCTCTGGCCGCCGTACGGGCTGTACCACTTCTACGACAGGTACTTTGTCCGGAGCGTCACGTCCTCATCTGGCGAGATCACGTGGCTCGTGGTCGCTCTCCCCTGAGGCGGCGAGTCTCCGGTCTCTGCTCCCATAAGGAGAACGACGAATGGGTGAGCTGATCCACGTTTCCAAGGTGCGCATCGTCAAAGAAAAGGGGCCGCTCCGGAGCGCCTTCATCGAACACTTCCCCGAGCCCGTCCGCTACGGCGTCCACGGTGGCATCAAGAAGTTCTACGGCGTCGAGCCCGAGGAAGAGGCGCCCGCGACGCTCGACCACGTCGTGGCCGCTGTCGCGGGCTGAATGACGGGCACGCTAGCCGGGGCGCTAGCCGCGCGAAAGATCCCGACCCAGCCGAACCGCCTGACCGCCGATGCCGAGGGCTTCATCGAGAACGTGGACGGCAAGCCCTTGATCACTCGCATCAAGGTGCACTACCGCGTCAAGGTGCCGAATGGCAAACGCGAAGACGCCCTCCGTGCCATCGAGGTGCACGAGAAGGGATGCCCCGCGTCGCAGTCGGTGCGCCGCGGGATCGCGATCGAGTGGGACGGCGACGTCCAGGAAGACGGATGAGCACGGAATAAGCGCGAAGCGCCGCGCATGCTGGACTGGGGCGAGGCGATCGCGGGCGACCTCGACACGGCCGAGCGCCTCGAGTGGCTCTGCACCAACGGCATCGGAGGCTTCGCGTCGGGTACCGTGGCCGGGAGCCTCACGCGGCGTTACCACGGGCTCCTCGTGGCGGCGCTCGAGCCCCCGCTCGGTCGTACGCTCCTCGTGGCCAAAGTCGAAGAGACCGCGGCGCACGACGGCCTGGTCCTCTCCCTCGGCGTGAACCGGTGGGCGGGTGGGGCGGTGGATCCGCACGGTTACCGCGCGATCGAGCGCTTCAGGCTCGATGGGACCACGCCCGTCTGGACGTACGCCGTCGCCGACGGGCGCCTCGAGAAGCGCGTGTGGATGGAGCCCGGCGCCAACACGACCTACGTGCAGTACCGCGTGCTCCGCGCGCGCGGGCCCGTGGCGCTTCGGCTCGAGGTGCTCGTGGACTATCGCGACTACCACGGGACCACGCGCGGCGAGGGCTGGCAGATGGACGTGGCGCCGGTGCTCCACGGGCTGCGGGTCAGCGCATTCGAAGGCGCGCGGCCGATCCTGCTCCTCGCCGAAGGCGCTGAGGCGCGGATGGCCCACACGTGGCATCAGCGCTTCGACCTCCCTCGAGAACGCCAACGTGGGCTCGAGGCCGTCGAGGACCACCTTCACGCGGGGACGTTCAGCGCGTCGCTCGACCCGGGCGCGGCGCTGACGCTCGTCCTCTCTGCCGAGGCGGCGCCGGCGCCGGACGGCGGGCAGGCGTGGCGCCGCCGCGCGCACCATGAGGAGGCGGTCCTCGCCGCCTGGACGCATGCCGCGCCCGCCTCGCGCGAGGCGCCCGAGTGGATCCGCCGGCTCGTCCTGGCCGCCGACCAGTTCGTCGCGCGGCGCCCGCTCGCCGCCGATGCGGACGGCATGACGGTGATCGCGGGCTACCACTGGTTCGGCGACTGGGGGCGGGACACGATGATCGCGCTCCCCGGCCTCACGCTCGCGACCGGACGCCCCGACGTGGCGCGGCGGATCCTGACGACGTTCGCCCGCTTCGTGGACCAAGGGATGCTGCCAAACCGGTTCCCCGACGCGCGCGGGGCGCCCGAGTACAACACCGTGGACGCGACGCTCTGGTATGTCGAAGCGATCCGCGCCTATCTCGCCGCCACGGACGACGACGGCGCGCTGAAGGAGCTGTGGCCTGTGCTCGAGGAGATCGTGCGCTGGCACCGGGAGGGCACGCGCTACGGCATCAAGGAAGATCCGGCAGACGGCCTCCTCGCGTCGGGCGAGCCCGGCGTCGCGCTCACGTGGATGGACGCGAAGGTGGACGACCGGGCCGTGACCCCGCGCATCGGCAAGCCGGTCGAGATCAACGCGCTCTGGTACAACGCGCTCGTCTCGCTGGCCGGATTCGCCCGTCGGCTCGGGAAGCCGGCGGGGCCGTGGGAGGCGTTGGCCACGCGGGCAAAGGGGGGCTTTGCGCGGTTCTGGAACGACCGCGTCGGCTGCTGCTTCGACGTGATCGACGGGCCCGACGGAAACGACGACGCGCTGAGGCCGAATCAGATTTTCGCCGTGTCGCTGCCCGCCAGCCCTCTCGCCGCCCCGCGCCAGCGCCTGGTCGTCGACGCGTGCGCGCGCCATCTGCTCACGCCCTATGGCTTGCGAAGCCTCGCGCCGGGCCACCCGCAGTACCGGGGCCACTACGGCGGCGACGCGCGCGCGCGCGACGGCGCCTATCACCAGGGCACGGTCTGGCCGTGGCTCCTCGGCCCCTTCGCGCTCGCGCACGCCCGGGTCTACGGCGACGCGGCGGCCGCGCGCGCGTTCTGCGAGCCGCTCGCGCAGCGCCTCGAAGACTACGGTGTCGGCTCGATCGCCGAGATCTTCGACGGCGATCCGCCGTTCGCGCCCGGAGGCTGTATCGCCCAGGCGTGGAGCGTCGCCGAGACGCTGCGCGCCTGGCACGAGTTGGCCCCCTCCGTGCCGGCTCGGTAGACACGGCGCGCGCCCTGGGGTATCGTCCCCGCCATGGCGAAATCACCGTTCGCTCTCGAAGGGAAGACAGCGATCGTCACCGGCGGCGGCACCGGCATCGGCAAGTCCATCGCGCTCGAGTTTGCCAAGGCCGGCGCGGACGTCGCCATCTGCTCGCGCAAGCTCGAGCACCTCGAGCCCGTCGTGAAGGCCCTCCGCGACCTCGGCCGGCGCTCCTTCGCGATGGCCGTGGACGTGCGGCAGGAGGACCAGGTCAAGGCCATGGTCGAGCGGACCGCCGCGGAGTTCGGCCGGCTCGACGTCATGGTGAACAACGCCGGCGCCTCCTTCCGGGCGAAGCCCGAGGACATCTCGATCAACGGCTGGAACACGGTCGTCGGCATCAACCTGAACGGCGTGTTCCTCGGCTGCAAGCTGGCCGGCAAGCAGATGATGGCGCAGGGCGGCGGTGTCATCGTCAACATCGCGTCGATCGCCGGCGTCTACGGCTCGACCATGATGTCGCACTACGGCGCGGCGAAGGCCGCCGTCATCATGCTGACGCGCGAGCTGGGCACCGCGTGGGCGCGCAAGGGCGTCCGGGTGAACTGCGTCGCGCCGGGGCCCGTGGAGACCGAAGGCTACCTCGAGGTGCTGACGAAGACCGACCCCGAGGCGGAGAAGACCTATAAGGCGGTGGCGGCGCGCGTCGGGATGGGCCGCTGGGGCCGGGTCGAGGAGATCGCGTACCCCTGCATCTTCCTCGCCTCCGACGCGTCCTCGTGGATGACCGGGGAGACGATCGTCGTGGACGGCGGGCCCGCGCCGCGGGAGATGGAAGGCTAGACTCCCCGCGAGCGGTCCTGTAGGATTATCGCTTGCGTCGCGTCGCGGTGAGCCGGCTGTCGCGGTGACCGTAGCTCAATTGGTCAGAGCACTGGACTGTGGCTCCAGGGGTTGTGGGTTCGATTCCCATCGGTCACCCCACACGAGGACAGATGCAGCACGATGCGCCCGTAGCTCAGTTGGATAGAGCGTTGGCCTCCGAAGCCAAAGGCCGCAGGTTCGACTCCTGCCGGGCGCACCAGTTGGAGTCGCGCGTGGAGTCGTTCACGTGGGAGGTGTTCGCGGGCCGTTAGCTCAGTTGGTAGAGCAGCTGACTCTTAATCAGCGGGTCCAAGGTTCGAGTCCTTGACGGCCCACCACTAAAATCAGGCGCTTCCAGAACACCGGAAGCGCCAACTGATTTTAGGTCAGCAGATCTGACGCCCGGCCCGAAAAACACGGGCGATTCTGAGCGGTGGATCAAAGAATGGGGGAGAAGCTTTGACCCGGCTTTGCCCCTATTTCCGCCGCCTGCTCCGGGCGCCGGAGCTCGCACCAGGATGTGGAGTCGATTCCTGAGTCGCGTCAGCGCGGCCCTCTTCGCCCGTCACGGCGGGCCGACCGCGAAGGACCCAGGCTCTCAGGAGCGGACAGACAGCCTGCGGTTTTGGCGACCGCTCGAAGGAACCTAGAATGCAGAGGCGCCGGCGTGCGGGGCGTCTCGGGTGGACGACGCCGCTCGCAGCGTGACGCCGAGCGGGGCGAAAATGTGCTGGGTGTCTGCCTGCCACGCGCTGGCAGACCGCTCGAATCGCGAGTGCTCCCTAGACATGACGCGAACCTCCACCCGAACGGACGTGTCCCATGCCGAACTGAAAAGAGCTCGAAATGAGACCGCCGCAGCCCCCGTCGCGTGTGGCCGCTTCGCCGAGTCAGCGTGTTCAATCGTCAGCCACGTCTTCCTTGCGGATGTCGCGTCACCAAGTGCTCGAGGCCGTATGCTGGTGGGCCAAGAGACCGGTGCGACCTGGACATCGGTCTCGTTATCATGCGAGCGATCCTTCGGGCTTCGCTCACGCGGTCGATGCTGGCGAAGATGTTCGAGAGGATGCCCACGATCACGAAACCATCATCGCAGCTAGGGGAGAGATAATGGTCTTGCGCGCCCAGACGCCCCTGCCGCCGAGGGTAAGAGGAACGTCGCCCATTGGAGGATGGAAATGCCCGGCTCTGAAGCGACCCTCAATGCCGGCGCCGGGCACCGGTCACGGACACGACATGGCCATCCCAGAGGAGGGCTGCCCTTCGACAGACCACGAAATAGGCAGGTCGATCCGATCCCGGCTCATCCTCCTGGTGCCCGTGCTCCTTACCTTCGCGGGATGCATGGTTGGGCCGAACTACCAGCGACCCAAGGTCTCCGTGTCACCCAGCTTCGGGGAGACCGGGGACCCGCGTCTCAGCGCCGAATCGACCAACTACCGGGATTGGTGGAAGGCCTTCAACGATCCGGTCCTGGACCGGCTCGTGGCGCGGGCCTACCGGGACAACCTCACGCTCCAGCAGGCCGGGGTGCGAGTTTTGCAGGCCCGCGCTCAGCTCGGCATCGCGGTCGGCGAGATCTTTCCGCAGACGCAGCAGGCCATCGGGTCCGTCCAGTACAACCGCACGAGCGAGCGAGCCGCCACCGCCGCGCTGTTCAACGGCGGTGGCGGCAGCATCGCGTACTGGCAGTCCCAGATCGGGGCCCAGGCCAACTGGGAGCTCGACTTCTGGGGACGGATCCGACGCGGTATTCAGTCGGCCGACGCCAGCCTGCTCGCCACGCTCGCGGACTATGACAACACGCTCGTCACGCTGACCGCGGACGTGGCCAACACCTACATCGCGCTCCGGACCGCCGAGGAGCGCATCCGCATCGCCCTGGAGAACATCGACATCCAGGAGCAGACCCTGAAGATCGTCGAGGCCCGCTTCACGTACGGAACGGTGACGCAGCTGGACGTCGAGCAGGCCCGGACCGCGCTCTTCAACACCCGCGCGACGCTCCCCGTCTTCGAGACGCAGCGACGCCAGGCGCGGGACGCCCTCAGCGTGCTGCTCGGCATGCCCCCGAACGATCTGAGCGATCTGCTGTCCGGTCCGTCGACGATCCCGGTCTCGCCGCCCCTGGTCATCGTGGGCATTCCGGCCGATCTGCTGCGCCGCCGGCCGGACATCCGGGGCGCCGAGCTGCAGGCGGTCGCGCAGTCGGCTCAGATCGGAGTGGCCAAGGCCGATCTCCTCCCCGCCTTCTCCCTGATCGGCAACCTGGTCCTGCTCTCGACCGATCTGGGGACGTTCCGGCTCAGCGACATGTTCCGCTGGGGCAGCCGACAGGTCCAGACCGGTCCCTCCGTGCAGTGGAACATCCTCAACTACGGCCAGATCACCAACAACGTCCGCGTGCAGGACGCGAACTTCCAGCAGCTGCTCCTGGCCTATCGGCAGACGGTGCTCTCCGCCCAGCAGGACGTCGAGGACAATCTGGCCGCCTTCCTCCGCAACCAGGACCGGGCAGACCTCCTGGCCAAGAGCGTCACGTCCAGCCGGTCGGCGGTCGACCTGGCCGTCCTGCAGTACCGGGAGGGCGTAACGGACTTCACCACCGTCCTGACCGCGCAGCAGACGCTCCTGACCCAGCAGGACAACCTGGCCAGCACGCTCGGCAACATCTCGACGAGCCTCGTCGGAGTGTACCGGGCGCTGGGAGGCGGCTGGGAGGTCCGGGAGGGCGACGACATCGTGCCGCCGGAGATCAAGGCCGAGATGCAACAGCGCACGAACTGGGGGAGCCTGCTGGTCCCCACGACCTACAACCTGCCGGCCTCCCGTGAGCCACAGTCTCGGCCCCGGCTTCCCGATTGGTGATGACCGTGCGACTGGAACGCCATCTCACCTGGCTCGTGCTGTCGGTGCTCCTGGCCCTGCAGGCCGGCTGCAAGGAGCAGCCGAAGCCACAACTGCCACCGCCCCCGAAGGTGACGGTTGCCCAGCCCGTGCAGCAAGCGGTGACCGACAGTCTGGATCTCACCGGTAACACCCAGGCCATCTACACCGTCCAGCTGGTCGCCCGGGTGGTGGGGTATCTCGAGAAGGTCCTCTTCCAGGACGGGCAGCAGGTCAAGAAGGGCCAGCCGCTCTTCGTCATCCAGCAGAACACGTACGAGGACAACCTCAGGCAGGCCGAGGCCGCCATCCTGCAGTACCGGGCCCAGCTGCAGTGGACCGAATCCCAGCTGACCCGCTACTCCAACCTGATCCAGCACAACGCGGCCGCCAGGTCCGACGTCGAAAACTGGCGCTTCCAGCGGGACACCGCGGCGGCCAACCTCCGTTCCGCCGAGGCCCAGCGAGACCTGGCCAAGCTCAACCTGGACTACACCCTGGTCACCGCCCCGTTCGACGGCCGGATGGATCGACGGCTGGTGGACCCCGGCAATCTCGTCGGATCGGGAGGCAACAGCACGGTCCTGGCCCAGATCAACCAGATCGACCCGATTTACGTCTACTTCAACATCAGCGATCTCGACCTGGCGCGGTTGCTCAAGGTCACGCGCGGGATCCCCGGCCCCACGGACGGGCGGAAGTGGCCGGTCCAAGCCGGGCTGCCGAATGAGGACGGCTATCCCCACCAGGGCTACCTGGACTTCGCCGCCATCAACCTGACGACCACCACCGGCACCCTGCTAATGCGGGGCGTCCTGCCCAACGCGGACGGCAAGATCCTGCCGGGCCTCTACACCCGGGTGCGCGTGCCGCTCGAGCAGCGCAGAGCCCTCCTGGTTCCCGAGGTCGCGGTCGGGCACGACCAGCAGGGCGACTATCTGCTGGTGGTGAACGATAAGAACGTGGTGGAGCGCCGCCCCGTCACGACCGGTGCCGCGGTGGAGAGCCGGCGGGTCATCGCCACCGGTCTCACCGGCGGGGAGTGGGTCGTCGTCAACGGTGTGCTGAAGGCCGCGCCGGGCCGGCCGGTCACCCCCGAGCGAGAGGGCGCGCCCGGGCCGGAGGCCCGTCCCTCGCTTCCGGAGAAGAAGGCGGCGCCGTGATCTCCAAGTTCTTCATCGAGCACCCGATCTTCGCCAACGTCATCGCCTTCGTCACCGTCATCGTCGGGGGGGTGTTCCTCTACGGGCTGCCCGTCGCTCAGTATCCCGAGATCGTGCCGCCGACCATCCAGGTGAGCACGCGATACCCGGGCGCGAGCGCGGAGGTGGTCGCGGCCACGATCGGGGTGCCGCTGGAGCAAGCGATCAACGGCGTCGAGAACTCCATCTACATGTCGTCGACCAGCTCCAGCGACGGCTCGTACACCGTGACCATCACCTTCGACGTCGGGACGGACCTCGACACCTCCCTGGCCCTGGTCCAGAACCTCGCCAACAGCGCCCTGTCCCAGCTCCCGGGAGGCGTCACCGCCCAGGGGATCACGGTCCGGAAGGTCTCCCCCAACATCCTGCTGGTGGCGAGCCTCTATTCCGAGGACGATCGCTACGACGAGACCTTCTTCTCCAACTACGCGATCATCAACTTGCAGAACCCCCTGGCCCGGATCCAGGGCGTCGGCCAGATCCGGATATTCGGAGCCGGCCCCTACAGTATGCGGGTCTGGCTGGACCCGAGGCGCCTGCAGACCTTCGGGCTCACGACCCAGGACGTGCTGGCCGCCATCCGTGGCCAGAACATCGAGGTGGTGGCCGGGCAGATCGGCGGCCCGCCGGTCCCGGAGAACCAGCCGTTCCAGTTCACGATCAACGCCCTCGGCCGGCTCTCCGATGCGAGCCAGTTCGAGGGGATCACGATCAAGTCGGCCAGCGGCACCGCGCCGCAGCTCGTGCGCCTGCGCGACGTCGGCCGGGTGGAGCTGAGCCAGCAGAGCTACAGCAACTTCTCGCGATTCACCGGTCACAAGGCGGCTCAGATCGTGGTGTTCGCCCTGCCGGGCGCCAACGCCATCCAGGTCGCCGATCGCGTCTACAAGGCCATGGCCGAGATGAGCAAGCAGTTCCCCGAGGGCATGAAGTACGCGATCCGGTACGACACCACGCTCTTCGTCCGGGAAGCCATCTCCGCCGTCTACTACACCCTGTTCATCGCGGGCGTGCTGGTCCTCGCGGTTATCCTCCTCTTCCTGCAGAACTTCCGCGGCATGCTGGTTCCCGCCACCACCGTGCCGGTCACCATCATCGGCGCCTTCATCGCCATGGCCGGTCTCGGGTTCACCGTGAACCTCATGACCCTCTTCGCCCTGATCCTGGCTATCGGCATCGTGGTGGACGACGCCATCATCATCGTGGAGAACAGCTCCTACTACATCGAGCAGGGGATGCCGCCCAAGGAAGCGACCATCCGGGCCATGGAAGAGCTCACCGGCCCGGTGATGGGGATCACCCTGGCGCTGGTCGCGGTCTTCCTGCCCGCCGCCTTCCTGCCCGGCATCACCGGGCAGATCTTCCGCCAGTTCGCGCTCGTCATCGCCGCCACCGCGGTCATCAGCGCGCTCAACGCGCTCACCTTGAAGCCGGTCCAGTGCGCAACGTGGCTGAGGCCCCGCGGTGACAGGCGGCCGAACTGGTTCTACCGCGGGTTCAACCGGGCGTTCGAGGGCGTGACCCGAGTCTACGTGGGCGTCGTCGCCCGGATGGTGAAGCACACGGTGCTCATGATCGTGCTCTTCGTCCTCATCGTCGGGGTGACCGCCTGGGGCTTCGTCCGCCAGCCCACCGGGTTCCTCCCCACCGAGGACCAGGGGTACGCGGTGCTGGTCTCCATCCTGCCCGAGGGCGCCTCGCAGCCCCGATCGCGTGCGGTCGCGGAGAAGATTTCCGCGCTCCTCGAGAAGACCGACGGGCTGGCGGGATGGGTCACCATCGGCGGGTTCTCGGTCCTCGACTTCGCCAACGTCCCGAACGTCTCCACCACGTTCATCGTGTACAAGAACTGGAGCGAGCGCGGCAAGGGGCTGACCCAGGATCGGATCGTCTCCGGCCTCAACCGCGACCTCTCCGGGATCCAGGAAGCGCTGGCCTTCGTGGTGATTCCGCCGCCCATCCGCGGCCTCGGCCAGACCGGCGG
>Ga0137364_10001716_pt1 | contig 10596 bp, 10 predicted proteins | sample SagtaG_10_FD_104798 | JGI IMG/M metagenome (GOLD analysis project Ga0137364, IMG submission 104798) | Vadose zone soil microbial communities from Sagehorn Ranch, Mendocino, California, USA - Sage1_L_20_16 metaG | ecosystem: Environmental > Terrestrial > Soil > Vadose zone | place: USA... | reverse complement strand
TGAGCGAGCTGCTGCTCGCCGAGGGGGTGTTCGTAACGGGGTTCGGGTACCCCGTCGTCCCCCAGGGCCACGCCCGAATTCGGTGTCAGCTCTCGGCTGCCCACACCCGGGAGGATCTGGACTTCGCGCTGGCGGCATTCAAACGGGTGGGCGCCAAGCTGGGGCTGCTGTGACGTGGTTCATTTTGTAACGCCGCCTGACCTGGCGCCGCGTGCGCCAGGCCTCACCGATTCTGGTTGCAGTGCAGCCATATCGCGCATTCGAGGAAAACTCCTATTTTGGGGCGCGCCCGCGACCCAACCATCCCCATAGGAGTCCTTCCATGCGGGCGCTCACTGTCATTGCGGTGCTGCTGGCCAGCGGCGCTCCGTGCCTCTCGGCACAGCACGGCGGCCAGATCGAAATCGGCGGGTTCGGAACCTACACGCGGTACGACAGCCGTTTCCAGCTCGACCCTCAAATCGGCGTGGGGGGCTGGCTGGGCTTCTTTCTGGGCGACCACTTCAGCCTCGAGGTGGACGGCAACGTCGCCCAGCCGCGCTCGACGTTCAGCGGCGTGGGGAAGACGACGGCCGCGTTCGCGAGCGCGAGCCTGGTCCTGAGCTCGGGCGGCCTGTACGTCCTGGGCGGGTATTCGCGCCTCCACATGGGACCGGGCGCACCCTACAACTCTGATCTGAACGCCGTCCACGCCGGGCTCGGCCAGCGGCTGTTCTTCGCCGGTAACCATGCGGCCGTCCGGTTGGAAGCCCGAGCCTACTACCGCGGCCCCGGCGCCGGTTTCGGCCAACAGGACGAGGTAATCCACGTCGTTGGGAGCGTGGGGATGTCGTTCTTCGTCGGTCACTAGGCTCATCGATTTTCGGGATATCTTCGGTAGGCAGCGGCTGAAGCCTCGCCTCACCTTCAAGTACTTTCAAGGCTCAGAGGCTTAAGCCGAAGGGGTATCGCGTTTTCCGGCTGAACTCCCTATTTTGGGGGTCGCTTTTCCGGTACGAACGCCGCCTCACGAGGAGTCGTCTCATGCGGGTAGCCACCGTGATTGGGGTTCTGCTGCTCGGCGGGGCCGCGAGCTTGAGCGCCCAGCACGCCCACCAGTTCGAGATCGGCGGGTTCGCCTCATACACCCGGTTCGACCGGGCTTTCCTGCTGGACAACCAGATCGGCGGCGGCGGCCGGCTCGGCTTCTGGATCACCGACTGGCTGGGGATCGAGGGCGACGGGCTCTACATGCGGCCCAAGCCTACCGGCGGGAGCGGGACCAACGGCCCGGTGTGGTTCGCATCGGGGAGCCTAGTGCTGAACTTCGGCTCCGAGAAAAGCTTCTATCTGTTGGGCGGCTACTCCGCCATGGATTTCAACAGCGGCGCCGCGGGCGGGTTCCGGGACGCCGGGGCGCACGCGGCCTTGGGCGACCGGATCTACATCAGCGATCGGGCCGCGCTGCGCCTCGAAGGGCGCGCCTACTACACCCCGACCACGCAGTTCCCGGGCAGCAAATGGGCCGGCCAGATGGTCGGGTCGGCGGGACTGTCGCTTTTCCTCGGATCCAGCCGGCGTGAGAAGATCTATCCCGAGATTCCCAAGCAACGCCGCGACTCGATCGTCGCGGCCGGCGGCAAGGTCCCGGAGGCGAGACCGCGCGGCGGCCCCACTTATGAGCGGCGCAGCAGCGATTGGCAACACAAGTGGTACTGGGGTGGCCAGGGTGGGCTGATGATCTTCCGGACCAACTTCGACAGCTACTCGTTCGAGCCGACGTTCGGCGGGCACTGGCTGATCACGGGCAAGCGCACCGCCTTGTACGCGTCCTACGAGCAGTCGTTCTTCATCTCACCCCGGCACGTGACCTTCATCGAGCCGACCGGCGCTGTGGAGCCGGGGAACGTGCAGTTCAACAACCTGCGGCGCCTCATGGTCGGGGTGCTCGCCTTCCCGGCGCAGCTCCGCGTGGAACCGTTTGCGGGAGGCGGGTTCGCCATCATGGAGGCCTTGAACGTCGAGGCGACGAGCTGCACGGGCTGCAGCGGCGCGCAGTTCGCCGCGCTGCAGGACGCGGCGGACAATGCGGCCACGAAGGCGTTCTTCTGGTGGATGGGCGGGATCGACATCAAGCAGGGCCGCCTCGCGCTGTACGGTCACTACATTCTGACCTCATCGGCGGCGACCTTCCTGATCCAGGGGACCACGCACACCTTCCAGGGTGGGGTCCGCTACTCCTTCGGAAGCGCCAAAGAGGGGATCACGGACCGGCAGTAAGCACGCGCAGGAAGTTCTCGCCCAGGATCTTGCGGAGCGCCTCGTCCCTGTAGCCGCGCGCCTCGAGGGCGCGCACCAGCTCGGGCAACGATGTCGCGTCCTTCAGGGGCCGCGGCAGCACGCTGATCCCGTCGAAGTCGCTCCCCAAGCCCACGTGGTCGATCCCCATGACCTGCACCGCGTGCTCGATATGGTCCACCAGTCGATCGATGGTGGGTACGTCGAGACTCTCGGCCTGCTCGCCCACGAACTTGTCCACCTCGAACGCCGACTCGCCCGGGCGGCCGCGGTAGCGGGCCCGGATCGCGTCCGTCTCCGGCTTGAGCCGCCGGCGGAGCTCCTCGTACTGGTGGCGGAAATGCTCGTCCAGGAACACGGGGTAGAAGTTGATCCCCACGACGCCTCCGTTCTTGGCCACGGCCCGCAGCTCGTCGTCCGAGAGATTGCGCGGATGATGCGCGAGGGCGCGGCAGGAGGAGTGGGAGGCGATCACCGGCCGCGTGCTGGTGGCGATGACGTCCCAGAACGTCTGATCGGACACGTGCGACACGTCCACCAGCATCCCCAATTCGTTCATGCGTCGCACCACCTGGCGCCCGAACGGCGTCAACCCGCCGTGCCGCTTGAGATCAGTGGACGAGCCCGCCCAATCGTTCCCGTTATTCCAGGTGAGGGTCATGTAGCGCACACCCAGGCGGTAGAGCGAGTCGAGCTTGTCCAGAGAGCTCTCGATCGCGTGCCCGCCCTCGACCCCCATCAGCGCGGCGACGTGCCCGCGGCCCGCCGCCGCCCGTACATCGTCTGCGGACGTCGCGAGCTCCACCTCGGGGTTCGTGTCCGCGAGCGCCCGAACGGCGCCGATCAGCGCCAGGGCCCGGGGGAACGCCGTGCCCGGACCGTAGCGGGCGTCCACCCAGATCGAGAAGAACGCCGCCGTGAGCCCGCCCTCTTTCATGCGCGGCACGTCGACGTGGCCATCGGAGAGCCGCGCCGTGATGTCGGTCTTCATGTCGAGCATGCGCTGCGGCGTGTCGATGTGGCCGTCCACCACGATGGGTTGCTGGAGCACGAGCAGCAGTCCTAGCGGGAGACCCACGGCGAGCCTTCGATCAGGAACCGCAGCGGCCAGTCGACGGCCTTGGTAAGGCCGATGCGCGGTGTCACGATGATGGCGGCTCGCTGTCGGCTGCGCTCACGAACGATCCGCAGCCGACCGCGCGTGAGATGCACACCGTCTTCCCGGCCGGTGACACCCAGCGCCTGGCACAGTTTGGCCGGGCCGGAGCACAGCTCCCGGTCCGACGCGTTACGGCGCCTGCGGCGCATGGTCGGGAGACCTTCCAGGGGCTCGAGCGCCCGAATCAGCACGGCGGCGGGAACGCCTGCGCGCTCGGTCACCGCGTTGAGGCACCAGTGCATGCCGTAGGTGAAGTACACGTACGCCGTTCCGGGCCGCTCGAACATGCTGGCATTGCGGCGGGTGCGCCGGGCCTGGTAGCCGTGGCTCGCGGGGTCGTCCGGGCCGAGGTACGCCTCGGTCTCGACGATCCGGCCGGCGGTGCGGCGGCCACCGACCTCGCTGACGAGCACATGTCCCAAAAGCCTACGCGCGACCACAGGAGTAGGTCGCGCGTAGAACGACGCCGGCAGGGCTCTGCCGTTCACGGACCGCCGGTGAGCCCGCGCTTCACCTTGGACCAGAACGACTCTCCCCCGGCCTCGTCCGGCTCGGGCGCCGGGAGCTTGGGAGAGGGTGGCGGGGGAGCCGGCGGTGCCGCGGGCTCGGGCACCGAGGCTCGCGGCTGCTCGAAGTCGCGCGGCTGTCCGCGCTCGCTGCCGTTCGCGGCCCCCGCTCCCCCCGCTCCGCGCCCCCGACCGCCTCGTCCCCGGCCTCCCCGGCGGCCGCGACCGCCGCGCTCCCCGCGCTCCGGCCGCTCACCCGACTCGGCGCGGTCGCCCCCGCGGGCGTTGGCGTCGCCTCCACGGCCCCCGCCACCCCCACCACCCCGCCCACCGCGCCCGCCCCGACCCCCGCGCTCCCGGTGCTCGTCTCCCCCGGAAGGGAATCCAGCCGAGGTCGCGTCGGGGGTGCGGGGCTCGATATCGGCCTGCTTGGGCGGCAGCAGCTCGATCCGGGGCTTGAAGTTGGGGTCCACCTCGACCACCCCGATCTTGGGAATGTCGGGGGGACTGACGCGCGGGCCGCGCGAGCCCCGGCGGAACCGCGCGCTGCGCGCCGGAATGCCCCCGCTGGGGGAGGCGCCGGGCCGCATCGATGGCGGTGCCGACGAGTCCGGCATGGGCGGATCGAGCGCTTCGTCGGCTTCGGGGACCGTGTCGCGGACCTTGACCGTGTAGGCGCCGTCATCGTCCTTGGCGAGGTCGATCAACTCACGGTCGTGCGCCTGGCGCAGCAGCTTCTGCACCTGGGCCGGCTCGACGGGCTCGGCATCGCCCTTGATCTCGGCCATGGCTTCGCCGAGCTCTTCGGCGCTCACCGGGCGGGCATCGCCGCCCAGGCGGCCGATCGCCTGCTTGATCACGCCGAAGGCACCGTCCAACGAGAACGCACTGCGGCGCTGCTCGGGAGCGACTTCCGGTGCGGGCTCGTCCGCCGGCACGGGCTCTGGGCGAGTGGGCTGCTCGTCGCGGCCCCCCCCTCCGCCACCGCCGCGTCGGCCCCGGCCCCGGCCGCGGCCTTCGCCGCGCTCGCGGCCCCGATCCGATCGATCAGACGTGGCGGGCGCGGCCACACCTGCCGGCTGCGCCGCGGCGCCGGGCACGTCCCGGCCGAGGGCGATCTCGTACTGGCCGTTGTCGAGCTTGGTGAGGTTGATCAAGCCCTTGTGGGCGGCCTCGACCACGAACTTCGAGAAGCGCGAGAATCCGACGTCTTTCTCGTTGAACGTGGGATCGATCTCTTGCATCACCTGTTTCAAGCGGTCGGACCGCATCACGTCGTTGTGCGCGGTCATCTGCTTCACGGCTTCGACCACGAGCTCCCAGGGGTCGTGGCGCTCGTGCGTGATGTCGGACTCTTTGGTGAACCCGGCCAGCTCGTTGTACGAGTAGTACTCGTCGCAATTCTGGATCAGCAGGTCGCTGGACGACTCGCGGATTCCCACGCCGATCACGTACTTGCCGTACTCCTTGAGCTTGAGCACCAGCGAGGAGAAATCGGAGTCACCCGACAGCAGGATGAACGTCCCGATCTCGGGCCGCGTGAACACCAGCTCGAGCGCGTCGATCGCGAGCCGGATGTCGGTCGCGTTTTTCTTGTTGGAGCCGTAGGCCGGCGCGAAGATCAGGTCGATGGACGATTCCGAGAGCGGCACGATGTACTGCGGATAGCGGCGCCAGTCGGCGTAGGCGCGCTGCACGGCCACCTTCCCGCGGATGATCTCCGATTGCAGCAGCCGCTTCAGCTCCGACTGGAGATCCGAGCGGATCCCCATCGTGACGTTGTCGAAGTCGATCAGCAGCGCGGCATTGGGCGCGTGGGCGGGCGGTTCTTTGTGCGGTCGTGCGAGATGGGCATGCGGCTGTGTCATCATGTGGTTGTGTGTTGCTCCAGGAGCCCTCGCCGTGCGCGCCCCCCGCGCCTGGCCGTCAAACGGCCGGATGCGCGAGGCGGGCGGTGGGGGCAATGAGAGGTCGGGCGCCCGAGTCGGGGCGCCTCAGGTGAGGCGACAGGTTTGCGGTGCAGAGTCGTGTTATGGGTCGCCGGTCAAGGTCGTGCGCGGCGGGAGTTTCAAGGGAGGTCGCCCGTTTCATCGCGGCGCGCCTGCTGCGAGCTCCGGCGGATCCGCCGGGCTGGCCAGGCGCTGCCGGATTGACCGACGCCGTCCCCGCCCTGCCGCACCATCAGTGTCTTGAAAATAAACAACTTGCGCCGAAAGGGACAGGGCGGCCGCATCCGCTGCTTGACAATCCCCCGCGGTTGTATCACTGTATCGCTACAATGATACAGATGCCATAGCGGTGTTCGAGCATCTCAACCCCCGCAGCCCAATCCCCCTGTACGAGCAGATCGCCAACCGCGTGCGGTTGGCCATTGCGTCGGGTGAGCTGCGCCCAGCCACCGCCCTGCCCTCCGTGCGCCAGCTGGCCACTCAGCTGCGCGTGAACCCCGCGACGGTCGTGCAGGCGTATCGCGACCTCGAGACCGAGGGGTTCGTGGAGATGCGACAGGGCGCCGGGACGTTTGTGCGAGAGGTCGCGCCCCAGGCGCGCGCGCGCGAGCGGGCGCGGCAGGCGGTTGCACTGGTCCGCGAGATGCTCGCTCAGGCGGGACGCCTCGGCGTGTCCCGACAGGACCTGCAGGCCGCTGTCGCAGAGGAGATCGGAGTCGGAGTGCCATGACCAATGCCATCGAGATCCAGCAACTGTGCTATCGTGCCGGCAGGACGTTCAAGATCGAGGCTCTGGACCTGCACGTCCCGCACGGCGCCATTTACGGCTTCCTCGGCCCCAATGGTTCCGGTAAGACGACGACGATGAGGCTCATGCTGGGCCTGCTCCGCCCGCTCGCCGGGCGCATCACGGTCTTGGGCGACGAGGTGCCGCGCGATGCGGCCCGTGTCCTGGCACGCGTGGGATTCGTTCCCGAGCAGCCCCACCTCGATCCGCTCCTGAGCGTTCGCGAGACGCTCGCGTTTCATGCGGCGTTCTACCGGACGTGGGATTGGCCATGGGCGGAGCGACTGCTGGTTCAGTTCGGGCTGGAGGACCGTCAACCGTTCGGGCGGCTTTCCAAGGGGCAGAAAGGCAAGGTCATGATGCTCCTGGCCTTAGCGCAGCGGCCGGAGCTGCTCGTGCTCGACGAGCCGACCGACGGCCTCGATCCCGTAGTGCGACGGGACGTGCTGTCGGCCTTGCTCGACTACGTCGCGCAACGACACGCGACGGTCATCATCTCCAGTCACCTGGTACACGAGCTGGAACGCTTTTGCGATTGGATCGGCGTCATGGACGACGGCCGGTTGATCACGGAGGTGCCGATGCAGCGCTTCAAGAACGGCATCAAGCGGCTCCGCATCGGTGGCACACCGACGACACGAGACGACACTCCATTTGTGCTGCTCGGGCGGGAACCGAGCGATGGTGCCGGCGAGACCTGGCTGGTGCGGGACTGGGAGCCGCAGATGGCGTCGTACTTCGAGGGCGCCGGCGTGTCGTTGCATGCCGTGATCGACCTGGATCTCGAAGAGGGATTCGTGGAACTGCTTCGCACGTTCCGCGGGACGCGCGCTTAGGAGGCCGCCATGTTCCGGGTAATTCTGTACACCCAGTGGAAGTGGTCCCGGCTGATCGTGGTACTCGGTAGCGTGGCCGGCTTCGCGCTGCCGATTATCTCGCTGCAAGGCGCCGCCCGCCCCGATGCGAGCCCGCTCACCCCGGGCGACCTGCTGCACACCGTGCAGTCATGGGGGGTGCTGTACCCCGTCCTCGCCGCGACGCTCGGATTGCTGGTCGCGTTGGCGACCTGGGCTCCCGACCACCGTGGGCGGCACGTACATGCGCTCGTGCTCCCGCTGCCACGGTGGCGCTACGTCCTCTTACGGTTCGGAGCCGGTATGGTACTCCTGGCGGCGCCGATCGTCGCGGTCCTGGCCGGGGCGCTGCTCGCCACGTGGACCGCAACGATTCCCGTGGGCCTCCAGGGATACCCTGGGGCGCTCGCGGTCCGGTTTGCGCTCGCTGCTCTCGTCGCATTCGCGGTCTTCTTCGCGGTCTCCGCGGGCACGGCACGCACCGCGGGGATCATCCTCGCCCTGATCGGCGGCGTGCTCCTCGTCCAGGTGCTCGCGCAGGCCGCCAGGGTCGACCTCGACCTCGTGGGAACGCTTCAGCTCGTGGTGCTGAACTGGCCGGGGCCCCTGGCCATCTTCACCGGGCGCTGGATGCTGATCGATGTCTAGGACTTGCTGGCTGTTCGCGCTGCTCGCCTGCACGCGGGCGCTGCAGGGCCAGGATCTGCCGAGGCTGCAAGCTCGCGCCGATAGCCTGGCGCGGGAGTGGCGTCACGCGACGGCCGTGGCGGACGCGATCGACAGCCTGGAGCGTACCCGAGCGCCGTCCGGACGAGACACGATCCGAGTAGGCGCGCTCACGATCGTGACGAATCCCTCGCCCCTCCCGCTGCGTGAAGCCGCAGCGCGCGCGTGGCTCTTGATCGACAGCGTGTACGGCAATGACGCGCGGCAGCTCGAGGAACGCCCCTACGTCATCGTCCCCGTCGACCCCGATACCACTGTCGAGCCGCCCCCGACGCATCGTGGAATGGCAATCCCATGGGATCAAGACGTGGCGTACCTCACACGGCTGCTCCTCTCCAACGTGCCGGTCGCGCCGGCCGATACCGCTTTGCAAAGCTGGCTGGGCGGACCGCTGCAGCCACTGGTCGAAGGAGATCTCGAGCGGCCAGGCGTCTATGTGGAGCTGGTGACGACACCCTCCCAAGCATCGCGCCGTTGCCTGATCGGTGACATCGGGGGCTGTCGTAACGCGCTCGACCTCGCGGAGGACGGCGATCCGCTGCAGCGCTGGTATCCGAGCGCCCCGGAACGGCGCTCCGTCGTACTCAAGTCCAACGCCTATTTCAATCGCGGACCGCAGCTCGCGATGCTCCAAGCGTGCGCCAACGGCAGCGACTCCGCTTGCACCCAGCTGCTTCGATCGGTTCCCCCCGGCGCCCTTCCACGTCCGTTGACGTACCATGCCCGCGCGACGCTGATCAACGTCGCGTTGCAGGTCGGCGGCCGGGCGGCGTACCACCGCCTGGTGGCGAGCGCGGGCCGGTCCATGGCCGATCGACTCGCGCTGGCCGGAGGAGTAGGAGTCGACTCACTGCTCGCTCGCTGGCGAGCTGGGATTCTCGCGGCACGTCCCACACCGGTTTCGCTGCCTCGACTGGGCGTCTGGATCGCGCTGGGCTGGACGGCCCTGTTCGCCGCGTGCGGCCTGGGGAGCTCGAGATGGCGCGTGAGCTGAAGTGGTGGCTCGCTGCGGTGCTCGCCGCGTGCGGCGTGATCACCGTGAGCTACGTCCCCCCCCGGGGGACGGCGCCCGTCGCCGTGCCACGCCACCGTCAACCGCAACCGACCGCGGTACGCCTTCGCGCCCAGGCGCTCGCGGACGAGTGGCGGGCCGCCGACCTGGTGCTGCGGCTGGCGCGGTATCGACGGCAACTCGAGCCGGAGCTCGCACGGCGGCGCGAGAGCGATCAGCCGGGGCCGGCATTGATCGTCGAAGCGCCCGATTCTGTCGGGGCGCGCGCTCGCGAGGTCGTGCGATCGGCGATCGACACCGTCTGGCGGGAGCTGGGGCTGGGCGTGAGCAAGGTGGGGGTCGGCGTCGTCGTCGATTTCTGGCGGACGCGATCGACTAACACCGACGACACCCCAAAAGCGAGGATCGGATCCGGGGGTCACCTGCTCCCTGATTCGACCGATCGCACCACATGCGTGGTCCTCATTCCGGCCTGGCACTGGACGGGCTCGTTGCAAACTTCCAGCGGGCCCGGGCGGAACCAGCAGGTCGAAGACTTGGTGCGGGCGGGCCTCGGACCGTGTGCCTTCCTCGCGGCGTGGGGGGCACCGGGCTCGAGTGTGCAGCGCTGGTTGGCCAGGCGGAACTACGACCTCGCCGCCTATCCGAGCTGGGATCGAGATCGAGAATGGTCGACGCAATCTCAATGGATGTCCGTGCGGTTTGCCTCGGTGTGGTTCGCCACGGAGGCACAGGCGGCGCCGACCTGGTGGTGGCCTGGCGTTTACGGACATCCGATCGCGGCGATCGGGTGCCTCGCCGGTCGGCTCACGAGCTGCCGCACCGCCGTTCTCAGTGACTCCGTGCCGCGCCTCTTGGCCGACGACCGGGGGTGGTGGGTGCGAAACGAACGCCCCGTACTTGGCTACCGGTATCTCGGAGACGTTGCTCGCGAGGTCGGGCACGAGCGGTTCCTCCGTTTCTGGAATTCGCCGGAGCCGGTCGATACCGCCCTCGCCACCGCCTTGAAGATGCCGGTGGGAGAATGGACCGAGCGCTGGGAACGGCGTTTCGTGCCGCGGCTTCCCCTCGGTGCGGCCCCGCCCGCGGCCGCCGCCGCGCTCGGCCTCCTGCTCGGCGCAGCCGTCGTTGGCCTGGTCGCCTGCGGCGCGACGCGCCGACAGGTCAGATGAAGCTGCGCGAGGCCGTCGCGCTTGCGTTCGCGTCTACGGCGCTCGTGACAACCGAGGTTCGCGCCCAGGGAGATCGGTGGGAACGGGACGTCCGCACTCAGCTGGGTGGGGCGGCGGCGTCACTCGATCCACGGGCCGGCAACAAGCCCGTCAC
>Ga0137364_10001715_pt1 | contig 10597 bp, 10 predicted proteins | sample SagtaG_10_FD_104798 | JGI IMG/M metagenome (GOLD analysis project Ga0137364, IMG submission 104798) | Vadose zone soil microbial communities from Sagehorn Ranch, Mendocino, California, USA - Sage1_L_20_16 metaG | ecosystem: Environmental > Terrestrial > Soil > Vadose zone | place: USA... | reverse complement strand
CGCGACTTCGAGGCCTGCGGCGCAACTTACGTTCATGCGCTTGTTCTCGCTCTGCTCGGTGGATTGGGAGTTTCCCTCGCCGGTCTGTTCCTAGCCCCGAATCTTTACCGGCTCATGGGTGCGGCGCCCGGTGTGATCGATGCAGGCATCCCCTATTTTCGTGTGATCATCACTAGCGCCCCTTTTACTTTCGTTTTTTTTGCATCGGTCGGATTTTTCCGTGGGGTTCAGGATACCAAGACACCGATGTTGATCGCTTTTCTCGCGAACGGCCTAAACCTGGTGCTCGATTACGTCCTGATCTATGGCGGGTTCGGGATCCTACCTATGGGCCTGAAAGGCGCCGCTATTGCCGCGTGGATCGCTCAGTTCCTCGGGGCAACCATCTGTCTTTCTGTTTTTGTTTGTTCGGCTCGGAACGGGCGGTATCGACCTTCGAAATGGCGCGTTAACATCGTCCAATTCCGCCCGTTGTTTCGCATCGGGCGGGATCTGGCGATTCGCACGGGAGCGCTGCGCTTTTCATTGATCGTCGCAATCGGCACCGCGGCAAGAATGGGCGCAGAAATTCTCTCCGCCCACGAGATCGCCTTTCAGCTTTTGCTTCTTTGCTCAGACATCATCGACGGGTTGGCAGTCGCTGGCCAGGCCCTCGTCGCCAAGTACCTAGGTTCGAATCACAAGGACATGGCGTACCGCATGGGAAAGACTCTGATTCTTTGTGGCGGCGTCGCTGGCTGCCTATTCGCTGGAATGTTCCTGAGTGCCGAGGCGTGGATCGTGCAGATTTTTACGAGCAGTTCAGACGTGAAGCGCATATTCAGCGGTGAAATCTTCTTGCTGGTTGCCCTGTTTCAACCGTTGAATGGGATAGTCTTCGTGCTCGATGGTTTTCTCATCGGCGCTCACGATACGCAATTCCTGATGTGGGCCATGCTCGTGGGCGCGCTGGGAATCTTCGTGCCCTTGTCATGGCTGTCGCTTCAATGGGGATGGGGCCTCCCCGGAGTATGGGTGGGCGTCAGCGCCTTGATGACCTGGCGTCTTCTGACCAATTTCGGCCGCTTTGTCGGCAAGGGATGGTCACCCGCGGTTCCGTAGAGAAGTTAATTTGGACCGTTTAAACGGTTCAAACACGCAATCACACCACCGCTGAGCCTCTTTATTTCGTGGCAACTTATTGACCGAAAATAGTCACCAATGGTAGCGTCCTGAGGCAACGTTAAAGAGGAGTAGTGTCATGGACAAAGTCATTATCGTGACCGGGGGTGCCGGCGGGATCGGATCGGACATTTGTCGCGGTTTAGCGTCTGACGGGCTGAAAGTTGTAATTGCAGACTATGCCAAAGAAGCCGCAGAAAACATCGCCGCGGAGATCCGCAAAGACAACCGCGAGGCGATCGCGATTCAAGTCGACGTCGGCAGCAAACAAAGTGTCGCCGACATGGTCAAAGCAACCCTGGACAAATGCGGCCGGATCGATTTCCTCCTCAACGGGGCGGGAGTTCTCACCCGGGTATCAGTGGTGGAAATGCCTGAGGAGGATTGGGATCGGGTGCTGAGAATCAATCTGAAGGGCACGTTTCTCTGCTCACAGGCTGTGGCCCATCATATGATTCCAAAGAAGCAGGGTCGTATCATAAGCATAGCCTCCGGCCGCGGTGTGGCCGGACAACCGCGCGCCGCTCACTATGCCGCGTCCAAAGCCGGCATCATCGCTTTCACAAAATCGTTGGCGGTGGAACTCGCGACCTATGAGATTACCGTCAATGCCATCGCTCCTGGCGCAACCGATACGCCCATGTCGCGATCTGGCTCGACTCGGGAAGAGTTCGAGAAACGCGAAGCGATACCGCCATTAATGGACGGGCTCACCAAGAAGGAAGAGATCGTCGGCCTGATTCGCTACCTGCTCTCCGAAGCGACAAAATACGTTACGGGACAGACTTTTTTCCTGCGCACACCGAAATAGCCATCCGGCCCTACGGGCGCGCACCAGATAGCAACTCTATCAGACGGCGCAGCCAATTTCGGCAAAGTGCCCGTCAATGGACGGACGAAACTGTCCGCGAAACTCAAAATGCCTGCGCAAAAGAACCCGCGCCTCTTTGTGTACGGAACCCTTCGGAAACAAGTGAAGCATCCGACGCATCAAATCCTGGCGCGCCATGGCAGGTATATCAGCACGGGAGTATTTCAAGGACGACTCTACAATCTGGGACGCCACCCAGGAGCAGTGGCATCGGCTGAAAAGTCCGATCGCGTCATCGGTGAGGTCTACGAGCTGGAGCCAAACACGCAAGCATTCGAGATCCTCGACGACTACGAAGGGCGGTTATTTTCGCGTGAACCAACGACAATCTTCCTTGACACGGGTGAAACGATCACATCGTGGATTTATTTATACCGCGGCGTAGTCGAAGAACGTAGACGCATCGTGTCGGGGGACTACTTAGCTTATCTCGACCAGCCTTAGCGGACTTTCTGAGCAAAAATACCCGCTCGATAGGAGACCTCGTCACCTTCAGTGAATTTCCCCTCGCGGTACCACAGCACCCGAAGATCACGAAAGAATTCCAACAGCTCATTGTGACCGAGCAGATAGGCGGGATTGCTCGGATGGCCGACGGTTCGCTGGTCGATCAGGTAAGTCTCAAAGATGATATGCCCGCCGGCCTTGAGAGTCTCTTTGATCCGCGGGATCAAAGAGCGCTGCAGATAATTGAAATTCAGAACGAGGTCATAGCACGCCTCGGGCAACTCGATCTGCTCTAGGTCGGCTTCCCGCCACGATATATCGAGTTTTCGCTCCGTTGCTCGGCAGCGAGCTTCATCTAGGGCAACCGGCGAGATATCGATAGCTTCGACGTCGAAACCCCGCTCGGCCAGAAATATTGCGTTTCGTCCCTTTCCAGTCGCGATGTCCAAGGCTCGACCCGAACGCATTGGCCAGTTTTGAGTCTGGAAGATTTCCCTTAGAAAACCAGACGCTGCTTCAGACCCATGCTCTGCTAAATGTTTCCGATCCCATCTTGCCTGGTCACTCGCCGACATAGCCAACCAATGCAAAGGAGCCTCAATGAACGACTCTCCGCTAGGATATCGTCCGCGCCAAGGTCAAAACGGAAACCTCCTTGGCGCCCGCCTGCATCAAGACCCGGCTGCACTCGTTGACCGTCGCTCCAGAGGTGTAGACGTCGTCCACCAAGAGTATCGTTTTCCCGTTCAACGAGGCTGCGGACTGAACAGAAAATGCGCCCCGTACGTTTTTCCGGCGCTCTTCTTCCGAGAGCTGGGTTTGCGCCGACGTCTCTTTGTCGCGAACGAGGACAAATGGATCCATCGGCAAACCATAAGCGCGGCTCACTTGTCGCGCCAACAAAACCGATTGGTTAAAGCCTCTCCAACGCAATCGTTTGGGATGCAGCGGAACGGGAATGATCGTATCGACGCGGCGCTCGTTTAAGAATTCCCTACAGCCCGATGCCATGAGTTGTCCTAGCGATTTGCCAAGAGAGACTTTGCGACCATACTTGAACTTCTGTACCACCTGCCGGAGCGGATCTTCGGCGATCTCCTCTCGCGGATAGCAAGCCCATGCGCGGGCAGATACAAACCGGGGAGCGCGCGATAGGCAAACCCCACACAGGTGATCGTCTCCGCTCGCATCTAAAAAGGGACGGCCACAGACGGTGCACAGCGGGTGAGAGACAAGTCTGATTTGCGACCAGCAGGCGCTGCAGAAATACTCCGAGTCCCGGCCGGCGATCCGACCGCGGCATGCGCGGCAGCGCGGCGGATAGAGCCAATCGACGAGCCAATCCAGTCGATCCGCGAATGCTTGGCGATGAGTCGGTAACATCCGATGCCGACTCTATCAAAAAGACCGACAAACGCGAAGAAAAATCGGCATCGAGGCGGCCGCAGGAAGAAACAGGAATGTTCTATGAATCCACTATGAGAGAGCGGCCGGTCATTTCCTTGGGTTGGGGAATGCCGAGGAGCCGCAACATCGTCGGCGCGATGTCGATAGCAGTTCCTTTGTTGAGGCGGCTTTTTTTGCGTTCCTCGTCAACCAGAACCACAGGAACGCGATTGGTCGTGTGGGCCGTGTGGGGCATCCCCGTATCGTAGTCGATCAACTGCTCGATGTTGCCGTGATCCGCAGTGATGATGACACGACCCTTTTTATTCAATGCGGCATCAACGACTCTGCCGATGCATTCGTCGATGACCTCGCAGGCCTTGACACCCGCCGCAAAATTTCCCGTATGACCGACCATGTCAGCATTAGCAAAATTAGCAATGACTAGACCCATGTCCTGCTCGCGCAACTGCTTGACAAGCGCCTCGGTAACTTCGCGAGCGCTCATTTCAGGCTTGAGATCGTACGTCGGCACGTCTTTGGGCGAAGGAATTAAGATACGTTCTTCTCCAGGAAACTTATTCTCCTCGCCACCGTTGAAGAAGTAAGTGACGTGCGCGTATTTCTCCGTTTCCGCTATGCGCAACTGGCGAATCCCCGCCTGGCTCACGACTTCTCCCAGTATCCTCTTAATCTCTCTGGGCGGATAGGCGACCGGGACTTTGAATGTCTCATCGTATTGCGTCATCGTGGTATAGGTTGAGAGCTTTGGGCGTTTCTTGCGGGGAAACTCTTTGAAATCTGCTTCAGTCAGCGCGCGGGTCAACTGCCGGGCGCGATCAGCTCGAAAATTGAAAAAAATCACTCCATCACGGTCCCGAATCAAACCGTCCGTGCCGTTAATGACTGTGGGAAGAACAAATTCGTCCGTGACTTTTTGCTCGTAACTCTTACGCACCGCTTCCAGGGCGGAAGCAGCTCGGTTCCCCACGCCCTCAGTCAGACAGAGATAAGCCTTTTCAGTTCTATCCCACCGTTTGTCGCGGTCCATGGAGTAATAACGTCCGCTTACGGTGGCGATTCGAACGTTGGGATAAGCCTTCAGCTTCTCGTTGAGAGCGAGCAGGAACTGCTCGCCGCTCGTCGGCGGTGTGTCCCGGCCGTCCAAGAATAGATGGAGATAGATCATCCCGACCTTTTCTCGACGGGCCATTTCAATTAACGCTTCCATGTGGCGCTGATGGCTGTGGACACCACCGTCGCCAAGAAGACCCATGAGATGGAGCCGGCCTTTCTTATCTCTCGTCTTCCTCAACGCAGCCAAAAGAATTTTGTTGCTATAAAAGCCACCCGCATCAATATCCTTGTGAATAAGGGTTAGCTCTTGGTAAACGATGCGTCCAGCGCCCAGGATCATGTGGCCTACTTCCGAATTACCCATCTGGCCGTCAGGCAAACCGACATCCATCCCGGACATAGAAAGACTCGAGTTAGGAAAGTCCCGCAGCAACGCATCCATATTTGGCATCGATGCATTCGCGATGGCATTGCCTTCTTTCCTTGGATTGATTCCAAATCCGTCAAGGATGACGAGGATCGCTGGCTGTGTTTTAGTCACCGGCTTTCCTTCCTTTGGGTCGGATTTGGGCATCTTCAATTAGCCACGGGTGGGGACAGGCGGCGAAAGCTGCGGCAACGCTCGGCGTTCTAAGACAGTTGGCTTGACGCAATCTGAAACTGGTCGACCAAGGTCGAATAAGGCTCAGGCAGCTCGACCCGAGAGGCGTGGCCCCATAGTCCGTCTAGATCGTAAAATTGGCGGACCGGTTCATAGAAAATGTGGACGACGACGTCTGAAAAGTCCATCAAAATCCAATGGCCCCGATTGGCGCCTTCAACGGACAGCAGAGAAATACCGGCTTGATTCAAGGCCTCTTCAAGACCTTGTGCAATACTCTGAACCTGCCGATCCGAACGCCCCGTGCAAATGATGAAATAGTCGGCGATGGAGGTCACTTCACGGACTTCGATAACGACAAAATCGTAAGCCTTTTTCTCCAGAGCAGCGCGCGTCAGGAGAAGCACTTTTTCCCAGGAGCTAGTTGCCGGCAAAGTCGTTACCGCTCCTCCTCACGGTCCCGATAGAGATTTCGTTTCTTGATATAAGCTTCGACCTCCAAGGGCAGTAAATATCGAATGGACTTTTCTGCGCCGACCCGCTTGCGGATTTGCGAGGCGGAGATAGCGATATCCGTGAGCTTGACGAAATACAGGTACGTACCGCTCCGATGTCTATAGATTTTCTCTTTAAAATCATAACAAAAGAGTTTTCTTACGGCAACGGGTGCGCCTGCTAGCGGGTCGGTACGGCCGTCGCCGGGTCGGGACGTCACGACGAAATGGCAAAACGAAAAGAGCTGTTTGAAGTTCTTCCAAGAGGCGATGTCGCGGAACGCATCGATACCAAGGACGAAGTAATAAGAATCCCGGCCCTTACTTTTGTTTGCGAAATAACGGAGGGTATCGATCGAGTAAGAAACTCCCGGCCTTCTGATCTCCACAGTGGAAACGGAAAAACGGGGATTTTTTGCCACCGCTAGGCGAACCATATTCAACCGATCACGCGCGGGAGCGGTCGTTTGGTCTTTCTTGTGCGGAGGAATCGAAGCCGGAATAAAAAGAATACAGTCTAGCGAAAGAGCTTCGCACACCTCTTCGGCGCTGCGGAGGTGACCCCAATGGATCGGGTCGAAGGTCCCGCCGAAAAGCCCGATCCTCATTCCCTGATCTGCCCATCCCCCAACACAACAAACTTCGTTGTGGTCAGCTCTTCGAGCCCCATGGGACCAAAAGCGTGGATCTTGCTCGTGCTGATACCGATCTCTGCACCCAATCCCAATTCACCGCCGTCGTTGAAACGGGTGGAAGCGTTGACCATCACAGCGGACGAATTGACGCGATCGAGAAATTCTCGCGCTCGGCGGTAATTCGACGTGACGATGGTTTCGGTGTGCTCGGAGCCGTAACGTTCTATATGATCAATGGCGGCGTCCATATCCGTGACGACGCGCACCGAGAGAATGAGATCCAGGTATTCCGTCGTCCAATCGCTCTCCGAAGCCTTTTTGATTCCGGGAACGAGCGCGCACGTCTTTTCGCAGCCCCGGATCTCGACGCCCGCTGCCTGATACTTTGCGATTATCGACGGCAGAAACGTCGGTGCGATCCTTTCGTGGACCAGCAGCGTTTCCATGGCGTTGCATACCGACGGACGCTGGACTTTGGCGTTTATACAAATACGCTCGGCCATTTCCAGTGACGCGTCTGAGTCCACATAAACATGACAAACCCCTTTGTAATGCTTGATCACCGGGACCCGCGAATTGGCCGCCACGGCCCGGATCAGCTCCTCGCCGCCCCGGGGAATGATTAGATCGATGTAATCTTCCAGCTGCAACAGCTCCTGAATCAACGCATGATCCCTTGACTTGACGATCTGCACGGCCTCCTGGGGAACACGGCTGGCTGCGCAGGCGTTTTTCAATACCGCGCCGACGGCCTGGTTTGAGAAGTAAGCTTCGCTTCCGCCTCTCAGTATCACCGCGTTGCCGGATTTGAGGCACAGCGCGGCGGCGTCCGCCGTCACATTCGGACGCGCCTCATAGATCATACCGATGACACCCAGCGGAATACGCATCTTCCCGACCTGCAAGCCGTTCGGCCGCCGCCACATCTTGACAATCTCGTGGACCGGATCGGGCAAGAGCGCTACTTCCCGCAATCCCTTGGCCATCATTTGCACGCGGCTTGGATCAAGCGCAATGCGATCGAGAACCGCATGAGAGATTGCCGCACTTCGCGCCGCGTCCAGATCTTTCTTGTTCTCTGCGATCAAATAATCGCTCTGCTCCTCGAGCGCGTCCGCCATCAGATTTAGCGCGCGATTCTTTTCCTCCGAGGCAAGCGGCGCTAACTGTCGCGCGGCGGCTTTGGCCTGCCTGCCGAGTTGAATCGCTTCTTCTTTCAACGATGACTGATTCACTGACCTGCTTTCGTTTTACAGGAGCACGAGATCGTCGCGATGGATAATCTCGTCGTAGGCCCTATACCCCAGGATTTTCTCAATCTTGCTTGTATGCAATCCTTTGATCTGATTCAACTCTTGGGCGCTATAGTTTACCAGCCCGCGGGCAAATTCGCGGCCGTCGAGATCCAGGCAGCGCACACACTCGCCCACCCCGAAAGAACCGCGAATCTCCTTAAGACCCGACGGAAGCAGACTCTTGCCCTTGCGGACCAACGCGTCGTGAGCCCCTTGATCGACCACGACGTCGCCCGCGGGTTTCAGATTATAAGCGATCCAATGCTTGCGATTCGTGAGCCGATTTTCATCCGGCAAAATCAAGGTCCCAATCTCTGCGCTTGGGTCAAAAACGCTCGTCAACGTTCCGGCCTTCAGACCGCTCGTAATGACCGTCGGAATTCCGGCGGCTGACGCCTCCTCGGCGGCGCCGATCTTCGTAGTTATGCCGCCCGTACCGAAAGAGCTTCGGCTATCATCGAGGATTTTTGCTTTAACTTCCTTGATTTCCTTGATGAGCGGAAACAGCGAAGCGTTCGCATGGGTTCTCGGATCGCAATCGTAAATCCCTTCGACGTCGCTCAAGATGACCAACAGATCGGCTTCGAGCAAGGTGGCCACCAGCGCCGAGAGATGATCGTTGTCGCCAAACTTCATTTCTTCCACGGCCACCGTATCGTTTTCATTGACAATGGGAATGATGCAAGATTCCAACAGCATCTGGAAGGTATGCTTGGCATTGATATAGCGCTGGCGATTGGCCAAATCTTCATGGGTAAGCAGGACTTGAGCGACATTTTTTTCGAACCGTGAGAAATGCCGTTCATAGAGCGCCATGAGGCGGATTTGTCCGACCGCGGCCAGCGCTTGTTTCTCGGGGATCGTTTTCGGCCTCTCCTTGCGGCCGAGCTGCGTCATGCCGGCGGCGACGGCGCCGGAGCTTACGATCACGATCTCCTTCCTTTGGCTGTGCAAGGCGGCCAGCTGCCGCACCAAATCTTTTAGCAGCGTCTCTTCGATACCTTCGGCTGAGGAAAGGATCTGGCTGCCAATCTTGACGACGACGCGGCGCACGCGCTGCAAGATAAGTTTCTTATAATCGCGCTGAGTCAACGGCGGTGTCCCTCAATTGCTTGATCCCGTCCAAGCTCATACCGATTTGCCGCACCAGCTGTTTTACACCTTCGCTTGTCGCTGCCGAAATCTTGTGCAGCGGCTGAAGAGCCTTGGGAAGTCTTTTTTCTAGTAGCTTGGCTTTTCCCCGCGCCTCGGGCAGGTCCATTTTATTGGCCACGACGATCTGCGGCTTTTCAATCAGTTCTGGATCGAAGAGTTCCAATTCACGGTTAATCGTGCGCCAAGCCGATAACGGATCTTGCTCATCGATTTGCGATGCGTCAACCAGATGAATCAGCAAATCGGTCCGCGTCACGTGCCGCAAGAATTTGTCTCCCAGTCCTTGTCCCTGATGCGCCCCTGCGATGAGGCCCGGAATATCGGCTACGACGAAACTTTTCCCCTCGTCATAACTGACTACCCCAAGGTTCGGAACCAGAGTCGTAAACGGATAATCGGCAATCTTCGGACGGACGGCGGAGATGGCCGCGATCAACGTCGACTTACCGGCGTTCGGCAGCCCAATAATGCCCACATCAGCGAGCAGCCTGAGCTCGTTCTCCAACTGCAGTTCGACTCCGGGCATGCCCGGCTGAGCATAACGCGGGCTCCTGTTCGTCGATGAGACAAAATGAGCATTGCCCTTCCCGCCTCTACCGCCTGCCGCAACCACGAACCGCTCTCCGGCCAGTTTTAGGTCAGCCAACAACTCTCCTGAATTGGCGTCACGGATAAGGGTGCCGACGGGAACTTTGATCACGCGGTCCTCGCCCCTGCGTCCGTGCTGGCCTTTACCCAGGCCGTGTTCTCCACGACCGGCTCTGTAGAGCTTCTGGTAACGGAGGTCCAACAGAGTCGTGAGCTGCGGATCAGCCACCGCCACTACATCACCACCATCACCTCCGTCACCGCCGTTGGGACCGCCGCGGGGAACAAATTTTTCCCGCCGAAAGCTGATGCATCCCCGCCCGCCGTCACCGGCGACGACTTTGATTTTGACTTCGTCGATGAACTTCATCGGTTACTTGAAGAGTATCATTGCCCTTTCGCAGACAAAAAAAAAGCCCCGAACAGGGGCTTTTCCGTCGCGCTGCGAAGCCGCTATTGAGGCAGCACGCTGACTCGCTTTCTTTCCTTGTCGAGCCGGTCAAAGTGAACCACCCCGTCGATCTTCGCGAACAAGGTGAAGTCTCGCCCCATGCCGACGTTTTTACCCGGATGAATACGCGTGCCAACCTGGCGGACGATGATATTTCCCGCGCTCACGGCCTCACCGCCGAAAACCTTGACTCCGCGCCTTTGTCCTTGGCTGTCGCGCCCGTTGCGGGAACTTCCTCCCGCTTTCTTGTGTGCCATGCAAAACTCCTAGACTTCGATCGCCGTGATTTTTAGCGTCGTCTGATGCTGACGATGGCCTCTTTGGCGGCTATAACTTTTCCGTCTTTTCTTTTTAAAAACCAAAATCTTCTTTGCCTTGCCTTGCCCGACGATTTCGCCGGTAACTTTAGCGTCGGCCACCAGCGGCAAACCGATTT
>Ga0137364_10001713_pt1 | contig 10600 bp, 8 predicted proteins | sample SagtaG_10_FD_104798 | JGI IMG/M metagenome (GOLD analysis project Ga0137364, IMG submission 104798) | Vadose zone soil microbial communities from Sagehorn Ranch, Mendocino, California, USA - Sage1_L_20_16 metaG | ecosystem: Environmental > Terrestrial > Soil > Vadose zone | place: USA... | reverse complement strand
TGATTTAGGGGCAGTCGGATTATTGTGCTATGGCCCGTTGATATCCATGAAAGCGAGAGCTGGTGGCTGCGTCAGATGCATGCCGGATGTTGTGACAGTGAAATTGGCGACATCTGCGAGTTTGCCGTCGCTACAGTTGGATTGAGTACACCAGTACAATTCAACTGCTCCCTGGGTTGCAATATTGTATTCGGCTGAGAGATAGCCGAGGAAGTCTCCTTTGACGGCGAGAGCTTTGCTGGAGAAGGCGTATTTCCCATCGGCATACCACTTACCCTGTACATAGCCATCCGGTGCGTTCGTATCTATTTTGAAGGTGGCATAGATGGTCTGCTTCGTGACAAATGTGTCTGTTACTTTGGTAGGGTTATAGTTGCTATCGACGGCGCTGGCCATTTTGGTATTGGTAATGATGCCGGCGGCGGTAGGATCAATAGTGGTACCGGATGGGCCGGTGTTTCCCGAGGTAGATGTGGTGGGTGTGGTATTTGTCGACGTGGTTGGCGTCGTCGCTGATGATGTGCTTGTCGCATTTGCTTCAGCTGTGGAAGTGGCATTTGAGGAGATTACTGTGTTGCCGGCTTGTTTTACGCCCTGGTAGACAGCGAAAGAGATGCCAGCACAGGCAACGATGAGCACGAGGGCGATGATGCCGAGAATCAAGCCGAGTCTGCTGCGTCGCCTGGGCGGTTGGGGTGTGCCATACATTCCCCCTTGCTGCGGTGGAGGAACGACATAGCCACCCTGTTGCTGAGGAGGAGCTCCGTAGTAGTTTTGCTGCTGGGGAGGCGCATTGTAAGAGGGCGTTTCATAGGGATTGGGCGGCGGAGGTGGCGTCCCATAACCTGGGGAGCCGTAGGCCGTCGATGGCGGGGGCGGCGTTCCACCGTATGGCTGTGCGGGCAAGGTGGGATCCTGGTGTGGTGAGCCGCCAGGACCAGCTTGTGGTACGGCAACTGTAGGATCATATTGTGGTGAACTGCCCGGTCTGCCCGCATTATAAGGGGTAGGTGTGCCACATAAAGGACAGGCTGTTGCGCCTGGTGGAAGATTTGCACCACACGTAGTACAATTCATGCTGAGTCCTCCTGAAAAAGTTTGCTAGTCTTGCCCGGTCCTCCTATTAGAAGGAATACGGGTAGTTTAATAAGGTAGTGCTAGCATACCATGGTTCTGTTTTCCTGCCAAGATGTTATTTTCCTATTTTAATACGCTGCGTTCGCGCGTTTACGTTGTTTTTTTTGGGCGGTGGAGTCGCCAGGCGTTCCTTTATAGTTGATGGACTTATTCTGTACACAATCGTGTCATTACTTTTCACAACGTATGACTGTTGGTATAGTAAGTATGAGTTTCCTAAATTGGCTAGTGCTGCTTGTGGCGGCAGGAAGAAAAGCGAGACGCAGCGCAACCCGGCAGGGCAAGCGTTCATTCAAATAGTGCCTGGTTGATACATGTGCTTGACATAGTTTTCTAGCCAATCTACAATGAGATTGTACGTTGTAGAGTTAGTTAAACCCATGTGTACGTTTTTTCGCCGTGGAAGGCGACATGCAGCTATTTGTAGAGTTGCCGGGTTGGCAGCCGCAGGCTACAGCACCGCGACTCCACAAGAATCAGGTTAGTTAATAGAGCAGGAATGTCGTGATACAGAGCAGCGAGGTAGATCGGGTACTGGCGCAACACATAGCCAGATTGAGAGTCAGCTTACAAAATGCTTCAGGTGATATTGAAGGGCCGGAAGAAGGTAGTGATGCCTGGTTGTTACTTGAAGCTCTCATCGACGATGATGACCCCACGCTTTTCGCTCGTTTTGAGCAATCTGGTCACTGGCTTGCGAAGCAGGGCGGTAAGTTAGATGTGCGGCTACAAGCGTTGCAGCGCTATGTCGATGCACTGGCGTTCGAGTTAAACGACCTCTTCAAACAAGTTCCTGTAGCTTCAGAGGATGAGAGGCCGAGACTACAGGTCGAGGCGACTTCCCGTTTGTTTCAAGTGCAGTCTCGCGCTATGCTGTCCCTCACACGTGGCTATCAGGGCGCAATTGACCAGGTTACCCTTGAGCGAAACGCGTTGGCAATGCAGATTGAACAGCGTTTTCTAGCACTACAGCGTATTAACGGCGTCAGTAATTCCACGATGGACCTGGATCAGACGCTTGAAGTGATCACAAAGGTCGTGGCGGAGGAATTGAAGGCTGACCTTTGTACGATCTTTTTCTACGATGAACTCCAACGCCTGCTCACTCTACGCGCTACTAACGGACCGCGCCCATTGGGGGGGATGCATTTTACACTGCGACTCGGGGAGGGTTATAGTGGGTGGGTCGCAGATAAGGGCCGTCCTTTGCTCGTGCGTGATGCCCTGTCTGACCAGCAATTCGCTTTCGAGGTACGCACATATAATACGGACTATCATGGGTTAATGGCTATCCCTATTATTTTCTTTGGCACGACCGAGCGCCTGATAGGTGTTATCAGTGTGCAGTCAACTGAGATGCATGATTTTGGCAATGCGGAGAGGGACTTTGTTGAGGTCGTGGCAGGCATCGTCGCCATCAATATCGAAAATGGCAGGCTCTATGAGCAGACAGACGAGCAGCTGCGGCGCAAAGTTCACGAACTGGCTACCATGCACCGGGTATCCTCTATCATTGCCTCGACGCTTAACCTGGATGAGGTGCTGCAGATTATTGCTACGCAAGCGGTTCACCTTTCAGGAGCTGAGCGATCGTGTATTTTCGAGTTGGACCAGGAGAAACAGTTGTTGCATATTGTCGCACACTATGGTTTGAATAGTGCATTGGTAGAGGGGTTGCACATAGGGGTTGGCCAATGTTGTGCCGGTCGCTCGGTTCTGACGGGACGACCAAGTATGGCTGTAGATTGTTTCGAGAACGATGAACACTGTTTTCTTTCGATGGACCCTGGATTCTCCTCGGAAATCCATTCTGTTTTATGTGTCCCTTTACAGGTGAAGCGAAAAGTCCTTGGTTGTATCTGCATCTATAGTAGCCACCGCCATTCGCTCTCGCATGAACAGATGCAGCTGGTCATTACCTTTGCGAACGAAGCGGCAATCGCCATTGAGAATGCGCGTCTCTATGAGGAGACCCGGCGTGGCCTCGAGTTAAAATCTATATTATTACGAGAGCTGCATCACCGGGTAAAAAACAACCTTGCTACTGTCGCGGGCATACTTTCTTTGCAGCGCCGGCGCACAAAATCTCCTGAAGTGCGTTATACCCTCGCGGAGAGCGTCAATCGCGTGCAGGGGCTGGCGGCGACCCATGATCTACTGGCGCATGAAGATGTGAGTGAAGCGAAGGTTGAAGATATAGCGCGGAAAATCGTGGGGGTTGCCAATGCCAACCTGCGGCCTCCAGCGAAACACATCACATTTGAGGTGGAACCCTGTCCCATTGTTATTCCTTCGCGTGCGGTCACCATCCTGGCGCTTGTGCTCAATGAAATGGTCTCAAACGCGATCAAACATGGCATGGTTGGCCTTAAAGAAGGAACTGTTACGATACGTGGGCGTAAGGAAGATGGCATGGTCATTGTGCAGGTTATCGATACGGGCACGAAACTGAAGCAGTTGGAACCCGGTGAGGAAGAAAGTAGTGAGGGTCTGGGCCTCTCGCTGATCAAAAATCTTATCGGTGACCTGGGAGGACGCTTTGTCCTCTGGAGGGACGGGAGCATGGGACGAACTGTAGCAGAAGTACGTTTTCCGCTGGCGCGAAATCGTAGCCAGGTACCTGGTGGACATGGGGTGGTCCAGGGTTTACTGCGCCGGAATAGTGTTGATCGCCTCAATGCCCCGCAGCCCGACGAGTTTGTCTATTGATGTTTGTGAAGTGGCTGACCACATTTGGAGCAAAAGCGATTATTGGCCGGGTTTTGGGCGCCACAAATGCGGCATGGATTGAGGGGGAAGCCACACGCGGTACAAAAGCGCGTTTGTGCTTTATTGAAGTGCCGGCAGTTGGGGCAAGTAAAGAGAGGGATGGTAGCGACGCGGCTGGGATCATTGTATTCTAACGGCCCACTACCTCGCTGACCAGTGTCAACTGGTAACGAATGTACTGCGCGCTCAAGAGCTTCGGCCATATCACTGGCCTGTTGGTAGCGGTGAGCTGGATTTTTCATAAGTGCAGTGATGATGACTTGTGAGACAGCGGGATCCAGGGCAGGGTTGATGGCATTTGGATGGGGTGGCGGCTCGTAGATGTGGCTGTGGGCCAGGGCAGGGTAGTTGTCTGCCATGAAGGGTAGACGTCCCGTCAAGGACTCAAAGAGCATTACGCCGAGGGCATAGATATCAGCTCGCCCGTCAACCGGTCCTCCCTGGCACTGTTCAGGTGACATATATTCTGGTGTTCCAACTCCGGCGCCCTGGCGAGTCAATTCTTTGCTACCAGCCAGGGCCTTCGCGATGCCAAAATCGGAGAGGATTGGCCGCCCGGCGCGATCCATCAAGACATTCACGGGTTTCACGTCACGATGTATGATGCCCTGTTCATGCGCATAAGAGAGGGCACTGGCAAGTTGCGTGAAGATACGTTTGGCCTCCAGGACATCCATCAGCTGGTTGAGGGCCTGCAGTTGATCCAGGCGCAGTTTCAAAGTTCCGCCATCGACTAACTGCATCACAATGTAGAGGTGGCCATGGTACTCATCGGCATCATGGACGGTTACAATATTAGGGTGTGAGAGCCTGGCGATAAGTCGAGCCTCCAGGTTGAAGCGTTCAACGAAGTTTCGGTCTGCAGCAAACCATGGTGGAAGAACCTTGACCGCAACTTCGCGGTCAAGGTTCTCCTGGTGCGCTCGATAGACGCGCGCCATGCCTCCCTGGCCGAGCTGAGCCAGTATTTTATAGTTCCCAAGCGTCACACCGATCAGGTCGTCTTGTTGCACGATATACTGTGGGCGAAGAAGCTGTATAAGTACGCTCCGCGCCCTTCCTCCTCATCCTCGTTTCGGTCGATCAAGTACGCCTCAATTGCAAATGCTAACGCCTGGCGAAAACTAGGACGGTTTGCCCTAGCTGTATTTTATCCCCCTCCTGGAGAGGATAGGTCTGATATTTATTGACCAACTGACCATTCACTTTGGTCCCATTGGCGCTGCCCTCATCTTTTAAGGCATAGTTTCCATTGCCCAGGTTGACGATCTTGGCATGAAGTCTTGATACCGCCAGGTCTTCAAGGAAGATATCACTTTCGCGGCTACGACCGATACTCAGTTCATCTTTGCGCACCTCGTAGACTCTTCCTGGCTCTTTGCCTTCTTCGACACGTACGGTACCAAGGGTGCCCTGTGGGCCACTGGGACGAAGCATCGTCTTATCATTGTCATTGGCACCAAACATTGGCGCAGCATCTGGCTGAATACCGGGAGCACCAAAGCCCTGTCCTTGTGCGGGACCCTGTTGCCAGGATGGAATTCCAGCATTGCCGGCTGCCGGTGGAGGTGGTGAGGAGGGTGGCTGCTGTCCCCATGCTGCCGGCTGAGACTGGGCAGCTTGTCCCCAGGGATCTTTGCTCGCTGCAGGTTGTCCAGACTGTTGCCACGATTGCCCGGAGCCGCTGCCGCCATACCCGGTGGGCGCCTGTTGCTGTGATGGTGAACTGCCTTGCATACCCCATGGTGAGGCGCCTTGTTGTTGTGACGCTGCTTGCGGCTGCCCCCAGGGGTCCTGTGCTGATTTTTGAGGCCTCAATGTTGCATCCTGGCCCCAGGAAGGTTGGTTCCCTCCCATGCCCGCGCCTGCAGATGGCGTGCTGGAGGGAGCGGCACCCCATTCCGCGGGCTGCTGGGGTGAAGAGGATGGGGCACCCCATGCCCCGGGTTGCTGTGGTGAAGAGGACTGAGCGCCCCAGGCGTTAGCGGCAGGCTGCTGTTGCGCAGGGGACTGGGCGCCCCATACACCTGGTTGTTGTGGTGAAGGGGACTGAGCACCCCAAGCACCTGGTTGTTGTGGTGAAGGGGACTGAGCGCCCCAGCCAGCAGGCTGTTGTTGAGCGCCCCAAGCACCGGGTTGCTGCTGTGCAGGGGACTGAGCGCCCCAGGCACCGGGCTGCTGTTGTTGTGCCCAATCGGCTTGAGCACCGGGCTGATTCCACGCTCCTGGCGCATTCGCCTGTTGTCCCTGGCGCTGCCAATCCGATGCCTGAGCGCCTCTATCGGCTTTTGCTGCCTTGTTCTTTCCGCTATTGCGGAGAAGAAAGAGAGCTGTCACCAGGATGACTACGATAAGTACCAAAACTGCCACAATTATCACAATTGGGTTCATGAGAATACTGGAAACAGTAGAAGCAAAAAGTATGAACGTAAGTTTCTCTGTCATGTCGCTCACCCCTCTGATCGTAGGAGCGGTTTACGGGGCCGCCCACAGATATTCACGAGTGCTTATCCTATCAAATGCGATGAAGTGCAACGTAACACCACTACTATCGCAATTCAAAACGCACCTCAACACTGCCAAAGCGTAGAATATCGCCATCTTTGAGCGTACGTTCTTCGTGTGGTGTTAAGGTAATTCCATTCAAGCGAGTCTTATTCAAAGCATTGAGATCTTCGACAGTAAATGCCCCCTGCTGATTCCTCAGGTAGGCGTGGCGTCGTCCAACCGTCTTGTCTGCAAGGTTGATCTCTGGAAAGATACCCAGGATCGGATCCTGACGACCGACAACCATTAACTCACCGGTTAAGGGAATCTGTTGCCCAGTGGAGATAACCACAATGCGAGCTTGTTTTGGAGGAGCGGCTGGAGATATAACAGGTCCAACCGGTCCTGGTTTTTGTTCGTATCCGGGCCCTGAGACTCGCTTACCTGGTGGCATTGCCTGGATACGTTCCTGTAACTGATCGAGCGCTGCAATGAATTCTTGCGGCGTTGCATAGCGATCTGCAGGCGCTTTCGCCATTGCCTTCTGCATGAAGATATCAACCTCAACAGGCAGATCGGGGCGTTGGCGGCAGATGGAAGGAACTTTTTCGTTCATGTGTTTGATGACGATGTCTACCGCCGTTTCTCCTTCGAAAGGAGGGTTACCAGTTAGCATCTCAAACAGAACAGTTGCAACCGAATAGAGATCAGAGCGGGTGTCCGCTGAACGCCCACTTTCTGCCTGTTCTGGCGATATGTAGTAGGCTGTGCCCATAAATACGTTGGATTGTGTAAGAGTGACGGTTTCTCTGCTGCGCGCCAATCCAAAATCAACGATCTTCACCACATCTTTTCCACTGATAAGAATATTCTGTGGTTTAATATCGCGATGCACCACCCCCTGTTTATTAGCTGCATCCAGTCCCTCGGCGATCTGACGAGTGTAATTCAATGCTCGTAATGGTTCCATCGGACCATGAGTAATCATATGGTACTTCAGGTTCTGCCCATCGATGTATTCCATTACGATATAATACATCTGGTTATCGTTTCCATAATCAACGATCCGCACGATGTGAGGATCACTGAGGTTCAGGTGGATATGCGCCTCTCGTTGGAAGCGCGCAAGTAATTCGCCATCATTTGAGAGTTCAAGGTGCATGACCTTTACTGCATAAATGTGGTTATTTTCTGTATCGCGTGCGACGTAGACGGTGGCAAAGCTGCCTCGTCCTCTTTCGTCTATGAGCTTATACCTACCTTTGATGACACGACCAATCATGTCACCGTTCATATGCCAACTCCTAACTGAAAGGCTCTCATCGCGGCTATTATAACATCATTTACTACTTGATGTCATGTTAGCTATTCTTGTGGCTCTTCATCCCTCATCAATCCCCGAATGCGGGTGTTCTAAAGCACTTTGCTGCGCTTATCCCGAAGGACCGCGGCCCTTACTCGCGGGTTTCTTATCACTCCCCATGCTTATACAAACGGAGAAGTCCGCGAATCGGTCATGCAATGGGTAGAGTCTCCTATTTTTTTGTTGCCGTGATGTGTGGCAAACCCTTGCATTTCCTATGTGGGAACTATATATTTTCTGTATGGTGAACGCGCTGTGTTGTTATTTTTGGTGGAAGGATAACTAGATGGAGCCTGTTCATGGTGTTTTACTCGATATCGATGGCGTTTTGCATGTGAGCTTGCAGCCCTTGAAGGGTGCGACGGAGGTGTTGAGGTGGTTAGAGCAGCATGGCTATCCTACCTGCTTTGTTACGAATACAACGACGCTGGCGCGCACTACGCTGGCACAGCGATTACAGGGCATCGGGCTTCCCATCACTGAGGAGCGTTTGATCACCGCGCCAGTAGCGACAGCGAATTATATTCGCCAGCGCTTTCCAGGGAAGCGGTGCTGGTTATTGACGAAAGGTGATACAGCTGCAGATTTTGCAGGTATCGAACTCGTTGAGTCGGAGGCAGACGTTGTCGTGATCGGTGGAGCCGAAGAGTTGCTGACTTACGAGGCGATGAATGCTGCCTTTCGCATGCTGATGAATGGAGCGGTGTTGCTAGCAATGCATACGAACCTCTACTGGCGCACAAGCGAGGGGCTGAGGTTAGATAGCGGGCCATTTGTGCGAGCATTAGAGGTGGCGACTGGCAAAGAGGCGATTGTGCTGGGCAAGCCTGCTCAAGCATTTTTTGAGCAGGCATTGCTTTCGATCAAGGTGGACGCGCACGAAGCAATTATGGTGGGCGATGATATAGAGAACGATATTGGAGGCGCTCAAGGAGCGGGTCTGCGCGGTATCCTGGTCTGTACAGGTAAACACCAGGCAGATTCTCCGCTTTTAGAGCGAGTGCACCCTGACGCGATTCTGCCATCGATAGCGGAATTGCCGCGCTGGATCGAGGAGCAAGAGTGAGCGAACAGAGGGAGCTCCAATTGTCAAGCAGGTTTTTCAAGAAAACATTTCGCTGATGCTCTCTCTGTTGTGAATTCGCTTGATGGCCTCCGCGAAGAGAGAAGCGACCGACACCACCTCAATCTTAGGCGAAAACGTAACAGGTTGATTTTCGACCGTATCAGTAATCAGCAGTTGCTTGATAGGACTTTTGTCGATGCGCTCGACTGAGCCTGCTGTTAAGACGCCATGTGTGACTACAGCGTAGACCGCTTTGGCACCTTGCTCTATGAGCGTTTCAGAAACCCTGGCCAGTGTCCCACCTGATATTGTAAAGTCATCCACAACCACGGCAGTTTTGCCTTTCACGTTGCCGATGATCTGCAAGATCGATGCTTTCTCGTCGTGCGCGATGCGTTCTTTGTCGGCGATGGCCATGGAGGTGCCTAGGAGAGAGGCATACCTGCGCGCTTGTTTGGCGAAACCGACATCCGGCGAGACGACGATGATATCTTCCAGCCCCTTTGACAGGATGCGATCAACCACCACGGGGAGAGCATACAGGTTATCGACCGGCAGGTGAAAGAAGCCCTGGATCTGAGGGGCGTGTAAATCCATCGTCACGACGCGGTCTGCTCCCGCGGCTTCAATGGCGTCGGCGCAGACGCGGGCGCGAATAGAGACACGCGGTTCGTCTTTTTTATCTCCCTTCGCATAGCTGAAATAGGGAATGATTACCGTCACGGTCTCGGCCCCGGCGCGTTTGAAGGCATCGACCCAGAACAGCAATTCCATAAAATTGCCGTTCGCAGGAAAAACTGTGGATTGAACCAGGTACACTCGGCGACCGCGCACATTCTCCAAGATGCGCACAAATGTGTTCCCGTCGGAGAAATGGAGGGTTTCATTCTTCCCTTGAGGAATGCGCAGGTAATCGCAAATGCGCGCGGTGAGTTTTCGGCTGCCACTTCCCGCAAACACCAGCATCTCGTCGTAGCTCATGTCTGGTTTCCTTATTCTCCTCTAGATTTTATTCATAACAGGGGGATGGTTGTTAGGGTCGCGGTAGGATATCCCCATGATATTTGGCAATGTTCTATATTCATTATAGTATATTTGAGCGACACCAAATATGGTAGAGTATCTTCAGGAAGGTTTTTCGTTGCAATGAAAGGGAGGATAACTAAAGATGGAGCAGCTGGAACAGATGGTCTGCGTAGCCTGTCGCAAAGGAGAGCCAACGGTGACGGAAGCCGAGATGGCTGAGTTTCTGCCACAAGTGCCGCAATGGCGCGTTGTGGAGATCGACGGGATTCAGCGTTTAGAACGCCTTTTCGGGTTTCCCAATTTTGTTGAAGCGTTGGCTTTCACAAATAAAGTGGGAGAAATTGCCGAGGCGGCGGGTCATCATCCCGCTCTTTTGACCGAGTGGGGCAAGACGACGGTGACGTGGTGGACGCATAAGATCCGTGGCTTGCATCGCAATGATTTTATTATGGCTGCGAAGACGGACAAGTTGTTCGAGGAGTAGATTGTTAGCTGGTGAAGCGCTTCGTCCAATGGACCAGCGCTTCGACCAGGGCCTGAATTTGTTCACGGGTCTTGTCGTCTGTTAGATTATCGTCATCATCGAATTTTTCCCAGGCAGTCATGACGTGCACTTCTGGCTTCAGGAGCACGGGCATGTTCAGATAGTGAAAGACCTGGCGAAGGTGCTGCTGGGCGCGCACAGTCCCGAAACGTCCGCCGATGCCCATAATTGCCGCTGGCTTCCCTTCCAGTACTGATTTTCCCGTTGG
>Ga0137364_10001707_pt1 | contig 10622 bp, 10 predicted proteins | sample SagtaG_10_FD_104798 | JGI IMG/M metagenome (GOLD analysis project Ga0137364, IMG submission 104798) | Vadose zone soil microbial communities from Sagehorn Ranch, Mendocino, California, USA - Sage1_L_20_16 metaG | ecosystem: Environmental > Terrestrial > Soil > Vadose zone | place: USA... | reverse complement strand
GAGGCGCGCGGCGTGGCCCGTGCTGCTCGCCGCCGTGCGGGAGCGCGAGCGACGGCTCGAGGAGCAGCTCGCGCAGGCGCAGCACGACCGGGCGGATGCCGCCGCGCTGCTGGAAGAGCACAAGCGGCTCCTGGCGGGGGCGAAGGCCGAGGCGCAGGAGTTGCTCTCCAACGCGAAGGCGGTCGCCGACAAGGAGCGCGCCACGTTGCTCGCCAGGGCGCGGGAAGAGTACGAGGAGCTGCTGGCGCGGGCGCGGAAGGACATCGAGGAGGAACGGGAAAAGGCGATCCTGGCGCTGCGCCGCGAGGCGGTGGACCTCTCCATCGCCGCGGCGTCGAAGCTGCTCGAGGCGCAGCTCGACAATGAGGCCAACCGCCGGCTGGTGACGGAATACCTGGCGACGCTCGAGCCGCAACGGTGAAATCGGTCACGATCGCGCGCAACTACGCCCAGGCCCTGCTCCTGGCGGCGGAGGGCGCGGCCCGCGGTGGACGCGAGACCGTCGAGCAGTACGGCCGGCTGCTCGAGGCCGTGGCGGGAGCGATCCGGGCGGACCAGCGCATCGCCGTCGCGCTCGACTCCCCCCGGGTCTCGAAAGCCACGAAGGGCGCGCTGCTCGCGCGGGCGTTGGAAGGCATCGCGGGCCTCGAGTTCGTGCGCTTTCTCCAGGCGGTGGTGCGGCGCGGCCGCCAGGGGCTCCTGGCCGAGATCTCGCAGGAGTACCAGGGCTTGGTCGACTTGCGGCTCAACCGGGTGCATGCCGGCGTGACCCTGGCGCGCGACCCGGATGACCGGCTCGAGGGGGAAATCGCTGAGCGCCTTTCGGCGGTGCTCCACAAGGAGGTCCGGACGCATTTCCGCACCGACGGTGGGATCCTGGGGGGCATCGTGGTCCGCATCGGCGATCGGATCTACGACGGCTCGCTCAAGCGCAAGCTCGCGGTGCTGCGGCGCAGGATGCTGACGGGGGAGTAGCGGCCCGGGGTCAGACGCACCATGCCGGAACTGCCGCGGCTGACCCCGGGGCGACGCCCCGGGGTCAGTCACCTTACAACCGATAGCGCAGCCCGATCGAAACGCCGCCGCGTCGCGTGGCCCGCCGCTCCACTCCCGCCGGGGTCTCATCCCTATTCATCACCGATCCGCTCAGGAGCCCGGTCGCGCGGAGTGACCCGGTGCACCGTTCCGAGAGTGGCCACTCGAACGCGACCGCTCCCTGCGCCCCGACGCGAGTGCGCGAGACGCCGTCCACGTCCCAGATGGCGAGGCTGGGACCGGCTTCGACGCGAGTCACCACGCCGGCACCGAAGCGCGCCACCGTGATCGAGATCTCCGGAGCGGCTTCGACCAGCGACGCGCGGTCGTAGAAGACGACCGCCGTTTGGTCCTGCTCGCCCGCGAGGCCGGTGCGGGCGTACAGCACCCCAATGCCGACGCGCACGGCGCCCAGCTCGCGGTCGACCCGCACCCCGAAGGTCGTGGAGCGGTAGGGGCCGAGCGTGGCGCCCGAGCTGTCCCGCGACGTGCCTCCGAAACGCGCCACCCCGACCTCCGCCGAAAGGCCCCACTGCGCTGCGCCGGCCTGACCGGGAACGGCCAGAGCGACCGCGGCGAGCAATCCGATGAGCGTGCGCATTGCTGCTCTCCTATGTGAGCCGTTCACTTCATCTCCAACCGCACCCAGCCGTTGGTGACGTTGTTCTCACCCTTGACGATCCAGTTGAATCCCGCGTGATACTCGCCGGCCACATTGTCCTGGACGGCGTCGCCCACCAGCTCGTCGTTGGTGTTGATGACCGACGCGAGCGCGCTCAAGAGCTTCTGAAACGCCTGTGCGAACTTCCACAGCGTTTCGCCGGTGCTCGACGTCGTGTCGTTACCGGCCGTCCGCGCCTGGTTCGCCGCGTCCACGGCCTCGAGCGCCTTATTCCAGGCGTCGCTGCTCGTCTTGATCTGGCACGCCGTGTCGTCGTCCTCCACGACGTAGACCCGCACGTTCTGGCCGGAGTGGGCGGCGTTGTAGCTGTCGATCTGGCTCTTGCTGAACACCATGACGCTGCCGCCCCAGTCGAGGCCGTTCTCGTCGAAGTAATACGGTGCCGGCTGCTTCTCACCGGCACACTGGTAGTCGGTGAGCGAGTCGGTCTGCCCCTTCTGGCCGAGCACGTGCAGCTCAAATTCGGGGGCGCCCTTCAACCAACCTTCAAAATCAGCCACGAAATGGGCTTGCGTCATGTAGAGCCCGGGCGCGGGTGCAGGGGGCGGGGCGGGCGGCGAGCCGCCACCGCCACCACCGCTTCCGCAGTCCTCCTGGCAGAGCTGCATCGCGGGTCGCGGCGTGAAGTCGCTCTCGACCGGGACGAGCGCGATGACCGGGGTGGCGGGCGGCCGGTCCGGGTCGAGCAGGATGCGGTGCCCCTGGGGGTCGAACGCCACCGGGACGTCGTGGTCGCGCAGGGCGGTCGCGACCAGCACATGCGCGTCGCCGGTCCAGGCCCGCCGGTGCGCCGGCACGGGGAAGTAGAACTCGAGCGGGATCGCCGCCACCGCCTCGCGGTCGATCTGGCCTGCCGTGACGCCGGCGTGCCGCGCGACCTCGTCGCGGGCGTGGCCCCCGTGCGCGTCGAGAAAGCGCTGGAAGTGGAGCTTGTGCTCGCGGAACGGCGACGAATCGAGCTGTGCCTTGACGTACGCGCGGAAGGCTGGGTTCGCGAGCGCGCGCGCCAGGTGTTGCGCCAATGCCTCGGATGTCGTTTGCAGTTCGGTGGTGAGAGGACTGGCCGCCGGTGCGGGTCTGGCAGGGGCTGGGCCCGTCGCGGGCGGACGGTCGCTGCACGCCACCAGGGTTGCGAGGGCCGCCAGGACCGGAAGGGTCCCACAGATCGGGAGATAGCGCGATTTATGCGTCATAACTGGCTCCTGTTGTCGAGGGTTACACGCCCAACATGAGGAGTCAGTCGTCGAACACCGGCGCCCGATTCATGCTCCGCCGGTCGAAATCACGCGGCACGCCTCCCCGTCCGAACGAGGGGCGTGTAGCTTCCCCATCCCCATGACTCCAATGATCCCGATCCTTCTCTTACTGATGGCCCCCGACACGGCGGGTTACTGGCAGCAGCGGGCTGCCTACCATATCACGGCGGCGCTGGACGAGCCGGCGGGCGTGTTGCTCGGTCACGCGCGCATCACCTACGTGAACCGCTCCCCGGACACGCTGCGTGACTTCTTCGTGCACCAGTACTTGAACGCCTTTCGGCCGGGCTCGCGCTGGGCCGCGGCGGACGCCGCCGAAGGACGCGTGCGATTCCAGCGGCTGCGAGACCCCGACTACGCGTTCGAGCGCATCACCGATGCGACGGTGATGGGAGAGCGGGCCAGGCCGGACTATCCGTACGCGCCTGATTCGACCATCGCGCACTGGACGCTGCCGCGGCCGCTCGCCCCGGGGGACTCGGGGCTAGTGGAGATCGACTGGCGGGCGCGTCCCTCGACCCTCCCGCGGCGTCAGGGGCGCGAGGGACGGCGCCTCGATTTCGCGCAGTGGTATCCCAAGGTCGTGGTGTACGACCGCGGGGGATGGCAGGACCACCCGCTCTATCCCGCGGGCGAGTTCTACGGCGAGTTCGCCACGTACGATGTGCTGCTCGACCTGCCCCAGGACCAGGTGATCGGGGCCACCGGTGTGGTGGTCGAAGGCGACCCGGGATGGGAGCACGCCAAGGCCGATCCCAGGCTGCGGATCGATTACCAGCGCGGCTGGTACGGGCCGCGCGCCTCCGGCCCGGGGTGCGGCCCGGTGGCGACCGGACGCAAGTGTGTCCATTTCCACGCCGAGCAGGTCCATCATTTCGCCTTCTCGCTCAACCCGCGCTACGTGTACGACGAAGGGCGCTACGGCGACGTCGTGGTGCGGGTGCTGTACCTGCCGGAGGACAGCGCGACGTGGGGCAGGGGGATCGCGGCACGCAACACGGAAGCGGCGCTCGCGTGGCTCGACTCGCTGTACGGGAAATTTGCCTGGCCCACGCTCACCAACGTGCACCGCATCGAGGGCGGCGGCACCGAGTTCCCGATGATGGTGATGGATGGCTCGGCCGGGCTGGGCCTCATCGTCCATGAAGTCGGCCACAACTACACCATGGGAATCCTCGCCAACAACGAATGGCGCGAGGCCTTTCTCGACGAGGGATTCACGAGCTTCCAGACGGGATGGTTCTTCGAGCGACACGGGGGACGCCCGGCCTACCCGGCTCTCGAAGCGGACGTGCTGATGCTGGACCTCGGTCGCTGGAGCGAGCCCGTCTCCCTGCCGAGCGAGCGGTTCCGCGACTTCTTCACCTACAACCAGATGGTGTACGCCAAGGCGCAGCTGTTCTACGAGCAGCTGCGGTACGTCGTGGGCGACGAAACGATGCGCCGTATCCTGCGCGCCTATTACGCCCGCTGGAAGCTCAAGCACGTGGACGAGGAGGCGTTCCGGGAAGTGGCCGAGCAGGTCTCGCGGCAGGACTTGAAGTGGCTGTTCGGCCAATGGTTGCATGGGACGGTGTTGATCGATTACGCCCTGAAACACGTGCAGCGAACGCGGCAGGCCGACGGCCGTTGGCTGACGGCGGTGACGATCGAGCGGAAGGGTGACGGCTTCATGCCGGTCGAGATCGGCACGCAGGGCAGACGAGGAGCGGGCGACACGATTTACGCCCGCGCCACCGGCCAGCCGGCGCGCGAGCGCGTCGAGTTCACCACCGCCCAGCGACCGGGCCCCGTGATGCTCGATCCGCGCGTGCGCGCCCACGACTACGACATGCTGAACAACCGGGAACGGCACGGCCTGTTTGGGGGGGGCGCATGGACGCTGCGGATCGACGATCCGTTTCAGGGGGGGGCGCGCCGCGATCGCGGCGTGCGCGGCTTGCTCCCCGCTATCTGGTCCAACGACTTCGGCGGCGTAACGATCGGCCTGCGGGCGCGGGCCAACTACCTCGGCACCTATAACCGCGGCCTACTGCTCGGCACGGTCGCGACGCGGGGCGGCGCCAGCCAGGTGCTCGGGTTGTATGGCCGCTGGAGCAATCCGATCGGCCAGCTGCAGCCGCGCACCGAGACCAGCGTGGCGGCGTGGTTCGTCGAAGGCCGCGCGGGGGGCAAGATCCAGGTGGACCATGCGATGCGGCAGCGTCTCGTGGACGCCGCCGACCCGCACGTGGGGTTCGATGCCATGTGGATGGCGACCACCGACCTGGGATACCTCGATCGCCGGCTGTGGGACGACGCAGGCACTGTGGAGGCTGGGCCGTGGTTCAGCACCACCCGGACCCGCGGCAATACGGTGCTGCGGGCGCGGCTCGGCGGCCATGCAGGAGTCGTGTACTGGAACCCGGGGCCCGGTATCGTCGCCAACAACCGCTACGATTTCGAGGCGTTCGGCCGTGTCACGGGTGAAGCGAGCGTGCGGAGCCGGTCGTGGGGCGCGCGCCTGTTCGCAGGGGCCTACCTCGGCGGGTCGCATCCGGTGCGGCAGCGGCGCATCTCTATCGCGGGCGCCGATCCCTATGAGACGTTCACCAACCCCTTCCTGCGGAGCCAGGGCGCGTGGCTGGTGCGCCCCGACTTTCATTATCAAGCGCCCGGCGGGGCCAACCTCCGGGGTTTCCGGCCCGACCTGGGTGGGCGCTGGGCGGTGGGGCTCAACCTCGAAGCTACGCCGTGGGTCCTCAAGCGCGATCGGGGTATCTTGCGGGGGCTCGGACTGGAGGCGTTCGCGGATGCCGGTGTCGTGGACACGACGGCGATCCCGTCGTCGCCCCCGGGTAAGTGGTACACGACGCTGTACGACCTCGGGGTGGGGGTGATGACGCGCCATCAGGTGAAAGAGCTGGCCTGGACGATGCGTTTCGAGGTGCCGCTGGCCGTGAACCACTGGGACGACGCCCGCGATTTCGCGGCGGGAGACAAGCGCTTCGCGTTCCGGTGGCAGGTCAGCCTCGGATCGAGCTTCTGATGGACACGCGGGCGAGCGACCGGCGCGGCTTCTTCCGCGAGACGTTCGGCCGGCTGCTGCAGGAGGTGAGGGTGCGCACGGAGCAGCGCGTGGCGCCCCGCCGCTACTTCCGCCCGCCCGGCGCGGCCGACGAGCTCGCCTTCCTCGCGTCCTGCACCCGGTGCGGCGACTGCATCGATGTCTGTCCGGTGCACGCGATCGTCAAGGCGCCGGCCAGCGCCGGGCTCGCCGCAGGAACGCCCATGATCGATCCTGGCATCCAGGCGTGCGTCGCGTGCGCCGACATGCCGTGCGCCCGCGCCTGTGAGACGGGCGCGCTCGTCCCACCCGCCGACGGCTGGGCGGGCGTGCACCTGGGGATTCTCGAGCTCGAGCCGGAGCGCTGCATCACGTTCCACGGCGTCCCGTGCGGCGTGTGTGCTCGCGCCTGTCCGGTGGGGGAGCGGGCGCTCGCCCTCGACGCCGGCGGCCATCCCATCCTCAAGCCCGAGGGGTGCGTGGGGTGTGGGGTGTGCGTCACGGCGTGCGTGACGAGCCCGTCGTCGTTGCGGCTGAGCCTGGTGGCGTCTGTATGAACGAATGCAGAATGCGGAATGCGGAATGCGGAGTTGAAGTGGGAGGTCGTTCGCCGAGCGACGCTCACGGTTACATTCGGCACTCCGAATTCCGCATTCCACATTAGGAGGTTCCCTGACCGACCTCCCCTATCGCGTCGAGAAGCCCTGGGGCCACGAGCTCATCTGGGCGAAGACCAGCTGCTACGTCGGGAAGATCCTGCACATCGAGCCCGGGCACGTCCTGTCGCTGCAGTATCACAACAAGAAAGACGAGTCGATCTACGTGCTGTCGGGCGAGATCGTGCTGCGCATCCAGCAGGGGGAGACGCTGATCGAACGGCCGCTGCGGGAAGGGGAGACGTTTCACATCACACCCAAGACCATCCACCAGTTCGAGGCCGTCGTGGCGACGGACCTGCTCGAAGCCTCGACGCCCGAGATCGACGACGTGGTGCGGCTCAAGGACCGCTACGGGAGGGTGTAAGTGCAGATCATCGTGCCGCTCGCGGGAAAAGGGACCCGGCTGCTGCCGCTCACCAAGCGCGTGCCCAAACCCCTGGTCCGCGTGGCGGGGCGGCCGGTGATGGACTACGTCATGGACACCGTCAAGGGATTGGACGTCGAAGAGCTCATCGTCATCACCGGACATCTCAAAGACATCGTCGAGCGGTACATCGTCACGCAGTACGGCGTCGCGGCGAAATTCGTGGAGCAGAAGACGTTGGACGGCACGGCCGGGGCCATCAATTTGGCCCGCCCGTACGTTCACGGACCGGTGCTCATCATCTTCGTCGATACGCTGTTCGACGCCGACTTGTCGCTCACCCAGACGAGCGACGCCGACGGCATTCTCTGGGCGAAGGAGGTCGAGGACTACCAGCGGTTCGGCGTGATCGTCACCGACCGGCACGGCTACATGAAGACGATCGTCGAGAAACCCAGTACACCGGTGTCGAAGCTCGCCAACATCGGGTTGTACTACGTCAAGGACTGGAAGACCTTGTTCGACGGTATCGCGCACGTGCTGGAGCAGCCGCCCGGGAAGGGCGGCGAGTACTATCTCACCGACGCGTTCCAGTACATGGTCGACCGCGGGCGACGGCTCTACACCGCACCGGTGGGGGGGTGGTACGACTGCGGCAAGGTGGAGACGCTGCTCGAGACCAATCGGCACCTGCTCGAGCAGGGACGGGCCCGCATTCCCCAGGGGCCGTGCCCCCGGTGTACGATCGTGCCGCCCGTCTACATCGAGGACGGCGTGACGATCCACGACGCCACGGTCGGTCCCAACGTCTCGCTCGAGGCGGGGAGCTACGTCACGGAGAGCGCGATCGCGAACTCGATCCTCGGGCGCAACGTCCGCGTGGTGCGAAGCGCGGTGCGCGATTCGCTGGTGGGAGACGACCAGGTGATCGAGGGAAAGACGGTCGAGCGCAGCGTGCTCGACGGAGGCACCCTGGCCCCGGCATGACCGTGGCCCTCGTGCGGGAGCTGTACGAGTTCAACGCCTGGGCCCACCGTCGCATCTTCGACGCCCTGGCCGGCCTTCCCGCGGAGCCGTACCAGCGGGATCTGAAGAGCAGCCACGGCGGCATCCACGGCACGCTGTGTCACATCGTCTGGGCCGAGCAGCTGTGGCTCACCCGCTGGCTGGGCGCCCCACCACCCGCCGTGGCACAGGGCAGGGACCTCGGCTCACTCGCAGAGGTGCGGGCCCGCTGGGAGGAGGTCGAAACGAAACGGCGGGTGTTTTTCGCAGGCTTGACCGAAGCGAAGTTGACGGCGACCCTCACCGTGCAGCCCTCCACGGGCGGCGCGTACGTCCACACCTACCGGCAAACTCTGCAACATGCCGTGGATCACTCGTCCTACCACCGGGGTCAAATCATCACGCTGCTGCGACAGCTCGGCGTGAAGCCCCCTAGTACCGGGCTGATCCTGTTCTACCGTGAGCGGGCCACCGGCCGCCAGATTCCTAACTTCTGATTTCGCAGTGATTTGCTGCAGGTTGACGACGTACGGGAACCTGGGTTACTTACTTACCGTTCAGTAACTAATTACCTGGAGGCACCGTGTCGCACGCCGTCGTTCCCTCGCAGCGCACCGCCAAGCCTCGGTGGCAACGTCGCAAAGACGCGCGGCCCGAGGAGCTCGTCGCGGCCGCGCTCGAAGTGTTCGTCGAGCGAGGCTATGCCGGCACCAAGCTGGCCGACGTGGCCCGCCGCGCCGGCGTCACCAAGGGCACGATCTACCTCTACTTCGAGAACAAGGAAGCACTCTTCAAGGCCGTGGTGCGCCAGACCATCGTGCCGGTGATCGCTCAGGGGGAAGCGCTGGCGCGCTCTTTCACCGGCAGCGCCCGCGACCTGCTCGAGCAACTGGTGCGGGAATACTGGCGCTTGGTCGGCGAGACCGCGCTCGCGGGCATCCCCAAGCTCATGATGGCCGAAGCGGCAACCTTTCCGGAGCTGACGCGCTTTTACTACGACGAAGTGGTGGCGCGCGGGCACCGCCTGATGGCGGGCGTGATCGAGCGCGGCATCACGAACGGCGAGTTTCGGCCGGTCGACGTGATGCTGGCCGCGAAGCTGGCGATGTCGCCGCTGATGCACGCCACCGTGGTGCGCCGGGCGTTCGCCTCGTGCATGCCGGAGGGCTTCAACATTCAGGCATACCTCGACACTCACATTGACCTCTATCTCCATGGTATCGCGAAGCAATAGCAGCCGGCTGCTCGCCCTGCTCGTAGCGCTCAGCGCCGCTCCCGTAGCGGGGCAGGCGCCCGGCACCAGCGCGCCGCTCCGCCTTTCGTTCGCCGATGCGGTGAACATGGCGGCGGGCAAGACGCCCGTCATCGAGCTGGCCACGTTGCGCACTACGGAAGCGGACGCACGAGTGCGGCAGGCGCGCGCGGCGCTGCTGCCGTCGCTGTCGGGGAGCGGCGTGTGGCTCAATCGCTCGTTCAACTCGCGCTCGATCGGGATCTCGTTTCCCGGCGTGCCTGAGCTGATCGGACCGTTCAACAACTACGACGCCCGCGTGAACGCGGCTCAGACGCTGTTCGACTGGTCGAGCGTAGCGCGGGTGCGGGCGGCCGGCGCGCAGGCCGACGGCAGCCGCGCCGAGCGCGGAGTGACGGTCGAGGGCTCCGTGCTCACGACGGCGCTCGCCTATGTTCGCGCCGTGCGCGCGCAGTCGGTGGTCGCAGCCCGACAGGCGGATTCGGTCATCGCCGCCGAGCTGGTCGGCCTTGCCGACGCGCAGCGGGCCGCCGGGGTGAGCCCGGCGATCGATGTGACGCGCGCCCGGGCGCAGCTCGCCACGGCGGAGGGCTTGCTGCTCGTGGCGCGGAACCAGCTCGACCGCGGGCGCATCGACGTGGCGCGCGCGCTGGGCCTCGACGCGGCTACCCCGCTCGCCTTCACGGATTCGCTCGCGCCGTCGCTCGGCGCCGCCGACGTGCCGGCGCAGCGGGACTTGGTCGTCACGGCCGCGCTCGCCAACCGACCCGAGCTGCGGGCGGAGCTGGCGCGTGCCGTCGCGGCGCGGCAGACCGGATCGGCGATCCGCGCGGAGCGGCTGCCCAGGCTCGAGCTGGCCGGCGATTACGGCGTGAACGGCGCGACCGTGCCGGGCGCGATCTCGACCCGCGACCTCACGCTGCAGGTGAGCGTGCCGATTCTCGACGGCTTCCGGCGCGAGGCGCGGCTCGCCGAGCAGGACGCCGTGGTGCGCGAGTCGCAGGTGCGCGAGGCCGACCTGCGCCGCCAGATCGCCGCTGAGGTGGATGCCGCCCTGCTCGACCTGGGCTCGGCCCAAGCGCAGCAGGCGGTGGCCCGGGAGCAGCTGCGGCTCGCCGAGAGCGAGCTGAGCCAGTCGCGCGAGCGTTTCAAGGCCGGGGTCGCCGGCAACATCGACGTCATCACCGCCCAGGCAGGGCTGATCCGCGCGCGCGACACCGAGATCGACGCCCGCTTCGCCGCCGCTTCCGCCCGGATCTCGCTGGCGCGCGCCGCCGGCGTCGCCCGTACCCTTCACTAACCGCAACCGCCCACACCGATGAG
>Ga0137364_10001696_pt1 | contig 10641 bp, 8 predicted proteins | sample SagtaG_10_FD_104798 | JGI IMG/M metagenome (GOLD analysis project Ga0137364, IMG submission 104798) | Vadose zone soil microbial communities from Sagehorn Ranch, Mendocino, California, USA - Sage1_L_20_16 metaG | ecosystem: Environmental > Terrestrial > Soil > Vadose zone | place: USA... | reverse complement strand
TGTATCAATAGAGCCACCAGTCCTGTCCAGCCAGTCTGGTGGCTGGCACCGAGTCCCGTGCCATGCTCTCCATGGAAGAATTCGTGGAACAATAGATGATCACGCCAGTGGGGATCATGCTGCAGAAGTTCGTAGGTGCCATTGAAGGGACGGCGCCCGGCATCGTCGCGTAGAAAGAGGCGGATCAGTCGTTGTGATAGTTCGTTGGCAATCTCCATCAGATTCAAGAACTGGCCTGATCCGGTAGGGCACTCGACCAGAAAGTCATCGCCATAGTAGTAATAGAACTTTTGCAAAGACTCGATGAGCAGATAGTTGATGGGGAACCAGATTGGGCCGCGCCAGTTCGAATTACCACCGAAAAGTCCCGTACGCGATTCCGCCGGCTCGTAGCGCACAGTATGCGCAACACCGTCGGTATGAAGGATGTAGGGTTGGTCAGCATGATGCTTGCTTAGGGAGCGGATACCGTAATCGCTCAAGAACTCATCGGGGTTGAGCATGTGCTTCAGCAAGCATTTCAGTCGATGTCCACGAACCAGCGCCAGCATACGACGTTCGCCACTGTTGGGCAGTTGCCAATGAGAGACGAGGCGCGTGAGGTCGGGGCGGTAACGTAGAAACCATTCAAGATGTCCTTTGAACCTGGGTAAGGCTTCGAGCACTCGTGGTTCGATTGCCTCCACCGCACACAGGGGAATTAATCCGACGAGTGAGCGGATTTTGAGCGGGAAATGGGAGTCGTCAGGCAGGTGGAGCACGTCGTAAAAGAATTCATCCTCCTTGTCCCAGAGCCGGATTCCCTCGTCGGCAATATTATTCATCGCAGCGGCAATGGCAAGAAAATGCTCGAAAAATTTCAGGGCAATATCCTCGTAAACAGGATTGGTGAGCGCCAGTTCCAGCGCGATAGTCATCATATTCAAGCAATACATACCCATCCAACTGGTGCCATCGCACTGTTCGAGATAACCGCCCGTGGGCAAAGGAGCGCTGCGATCAAAGACGCCGATATTGTCCAGCCCAAGAAAACCTCCTTGAAAGACGTTATTGCCTTCTGAGTCCTTGCGATTGACCCACCACGTAAAGTTGATCAGCAGCTTGTGGAAGACGCTCTCTAAAAACATGCGGTCTGCGTAGCCATTCTGCTCCTGGTCAATCTTATAGACGCGCCATGCCGCCCAGGCAAGAACAGGTGGATTAGCGTCGTCAAAGGCCCACTCGTAGGCGGGAAGCTGTCCATTGGCGTGCATGTACCACTCCCGCAGCAACAGGTCTAGCTGGCTTTTGGCGAAGTCGCTATCCAGCAGCACCAGCGGCAGGCAGTGGAAGGCCAGGTCCCAGGCGGCATACCAGGGATACTCCCATTTATCCGGCATGGACATCACGCGCTCATTATACAGGTGTTGCCAATCGCGATTGCGCCCGTTCTTCCGTTGTGACGGTGGAGTGGGCTGCGCGGGATCGCCCTGCAGCCACTGCTCAACAATATAGTGGTAGAACTGTTTGCTCCAGAGCATTCCTGCCAGCGCTTGACGCTGCACCTGCCGCTGATCGTCGTCAAGGCCGGCTGGCTGGAGCGCGGCGTAGTACTCGTCGGCTTCCTGCTTGCGAGCAGCAAAGATTGCATCGAAGTCTCTGAAAGGCAAATCAGCAGAACTGGCCTGGAAAATCGCCACGTTGGTGAACCGCAGCCGTAGGGTGGCCGTTGCTCCAGCAGCCAACGTACGTGTGTAGAGTGCAGCAGCCTTCGTTCCTTTTTTCTCCGGATTGATTGCTTCGTGCCTCCCATGAACAAGATAGTCATCGAAGGCATCTTTGACGTAGGGCTTAGGATTTGGAGTGCCATATAGTTTTTGGAAATTGGTATCATTGTTGGTGAAAAGGAGATCATCAGCATCTTCGCAAGAGAGAATGTAGCTTCCCAGCAAAGGGTGCATCGCCACAATACAACGTTGATTGGCAAGGTTTGTCCGCTCATCTCCCTGCTGTGTTAAAAAAGGTCGGCTGTCATCCCGACCCCAGGACCACGTATTGCGAAACCAGAGCGTGGGCAGAATATGCAAAGTTGCTGCTTCTGGCCCACGATTGACGATGTTGATGCGCACCAGAATATCTTCGGGTTGATCCTTGGCGTATTCCACAAACACGTCGAAATAGCGGTCACCGGCGAAGATGCCGCTGTCCAGTAGCTCGAACTCGGCTACGTCTCGGCCGCGTCGTGCATTCTCATCAAGCAATTGCTGATAAGGAAAAGCCGCCTGGGGATATTTGTAGAGCATGGACATATAACTGTGGCTCGGTGTGTTATCCAGGTAGAAGTAGCACTCCTTCACATCCTCGCCATGATTGCCCTGTGGCCCTGTTAAGCCAAACAGGCGTTCCTTCAGAATAGCATCGCGTTCATTCCAGAGTGCCAGGGCAAAGCACAACCGTCCCTTGTCATCGCTAATACCGGCAAGGCCATCCTCATTCCAGCGATACGCCCGTGAGCGGGCGGCCTCATGCGGGAAATAGTCCCAGGCGCAGCCATCGTGACTGTAATCCTCCCGTACCGTGCCCCAGGCGCGTTCACTCACATAGGGTCCCCAGCGCCGCCAGGCGGCGCCATCAGTGATCAGGCGCTCCTGTTCTTTGCTAATACGTGCTTGCATGAGCACTCCATTTCTTCGACACAACCAGTCTGCCAATGCTTCCCTATTATATACCCAGAAAACTACAAGGGCTCACTTCCCCAGACCAACGTCCCTCTATAATAGAGCGTCACTCTACTTGAGAGCGTGAACGAAGTATCAGAACCGATATAAGAGTAGTCGTCATCTGCTCTGCCAGGGTATACGCATGTATTTACAGTTTTTAGCGGGTCATATTTTTTCTACTCCAAAACCGTACCATAGGTATTGTCTTAGCGCAGTTATTGAAATCACTGGTGAAGGGTGAACAATTTCACCTAGGAGGGAGGTAATATGGAGGCGTTGGAGGGAACCTGTCAATTGTATAATGATTGTGCGTGCAGAAATAAGCAGGAATAAAAAGAATGAATATATTCGTTTACGAAAAGGTGTCAATATGGATGAACACATAGACTATGAAAACATCTTTACCCCACAGGGTATGCTTGGGCAAGTTTCCAAAAAGCCCAACCTCGACTTCCTCATGAATATCTTTAACATCCCCAGGGTGTATAGCGTCTCGGGTTTTGGCACGTGGAATGTGGGGCAGCACACCATGGCGGTTGCTTTCCTGGCGCTTTACTGGTCTGCGTTTAACGTCTATCCGCAGGAGAAACGCGACCGGCTCGTCACCCTGGCGTTAGTGCATGATGCGCATGAAGCGGTCATCGGGGATATCTTGCCCTTTTTCAAGACCGCGGCTGTGAAGGAGGCTATCGAGTCCATCCAAAACGACATCCTGAGCGCTTTCTCGATTGAAGAAGACCAGACTCTGCACGATGAACTGAAGCTGCTGGATATGATGGGTTTTCTCTACGAGATCAGCCAATCCTCACCGAGGGGCATAGATCCCTCGAAGCGCAAACTGATCAAGCAGATGCATGCCCGGCAGGAAGCGGATATTCTTGCGTATAGTGTGAAGGCGAACATTGACCAGAAAAAAGTGAGGGAATTTCTTAAGCAGATGAAGCTCTAGAAAGCATGCGTGAGAAATCACGGATTTGTTAACCCTTTGTGAGAGTTTCCTTGTCATGTGTGAAGGTATTGTGATATCTTTGGTAAATAATCTGTGCAGGTGGAATTCAATTGCTGAGATCAATACCAGGTGTCCTAAGTGCTTGCCGAGGAGGGAACAACTATGGAAGACAGCGATATCTATAAACATATAGAAAGACTCGTGAACGAGGAACACGAAATTCTGGAACTGTCGGCGCAAGGCGGGCTAGATGATGAGCAGCGCAAACGAATGCAGCAGATAGAGAAATACCTGGATCAGTGTTGGGACCTGCTGCGTCAACGCCGTGCCAAGCGTGCCGCGGGACTTGAACCTGGCGATGCCAGGTTAAACGATCCGGCTATTGCTGAGTATTTCCCACAGTGAACTGTGTCTGAAGATGCGTCTTGAGAGTAGAGCGCTCGAGGAGTGAGAGGAGAGACATGTACGAGCAATTTGGTTTTTCGCGATCTGCAACCGGGGAACAGAGCTTGACGTTGTTTGTCCCGGACAACACCATTGACCCCACGCAATACGTCCGTGGCGGCCCTTGCCGTATTGTTGACGTTCGCGTGATCGGGGACTTCCAAAGCCTCGTCGATCCGCGTGCCGCAAACTGGGACACGGCAACGGGCTTCGTGATGAACAAAACGCAGAACAAAAAAGGCTATCTGTTCACCTATCCGTTCGACCCGCCGCTCCCGGATGGCTACTACCAATATCAGTACGTGGTTCGTTTCGAAGATACCACCGTCCGCACCATCGGTGACCCCTGCACGAGGTATGGCGGCGATTTGGAAGACCGCTCCGCGTTTGTCGTGGGTGGGACGCTTGTCGAGCCTCTCGGACTGGATAACCGTTTGCCTTCGGAAGACCTGATTGTCTACGAGTTGATGATTGACGATTTCACGGAGGAATATCGCGGGAATCGGCCTGCCATCGATGCGGTCGTCGACAAACTAGATGCCCTGAAATCGCTCAACATCAACACTATTGAGTTCATGCCCTGGATTGCGTGGCCAGACGATGTTACTTTCAGTTGGGGGTACGATCCGGCGTACTTCTTCTCTGTAGAGTTCGCGTACGTTCACGACGTGGCCAAGCGGGTGGATCGCCTGTCGCGGCTCGCCAACTTGATCACGGAATGCCATAACCGCAAGCTACACGTCTTGCTGGACATTGTGTTACAACATGCCCGGCAGGGCTCGGGAACGAATGGCTTCCCCTATTACTGGCTGTGGCAAAATCCGATCGAGTCGCCGTTTGTTGGTCAGTTTGTGCCGGCGCCCACATATGGCATGCTCCCGCTCGACTACGATAACTTTTGCACGCAACAGTTTGTCACGGACGTCTGCAAGTACTGGCTGACGCGTTTCAAGCTCGATGGCTTCCGGTTCGATCAGGTGACGGGTTATGACAATCCCCATTTCCCGCAAGAGGGTGCGCCCAAACTGGTCGCCGATCTGAAGCAGTATGCACAAGGGCAGCATCTCAGCAACGTGTCCTTCATTCTGGAGGACGATTGGGGCTACCAGGTGATTCAAGACGCGAACATGATTCAGCCCACCGGCGCCTGGTTCGATCAGTTTCGTTCTGCTCCCTTCGGCATCTTCACGGGTTACGCCGTCACCGGGCAAGTCAACTCGCAGTACATGCGCGTCCTGAATGCGGCCCGGGATTTTGACTCTTCCATCTGCCCCACCATCTATATCGAGAACCACGATCACGGGACGGTTACGTGCCGGCTCGGGTCGCGAGACCGCTGGTACAAAGCGCAGCCCTATATGATCGCCCTGGCTACCTGTTCCGGCACCGTGCTCATTCACAACGGCCAGGAATGGGGGCAGGTCGAAGATCTTTGGGAAGACGATTCGAATGCTCCACCCCAGTTCAAGCGCGTCCAGCCACGTCCGCTCCGCTGGGCGGAGTTCGGTGATGCGATTGGCCAGACAATGCGGGATCAGTATAGTTTCCTCATGGACCTGCGATTGCAACACAAAGGGCTCCGCTCCCCCAACTTCTATCCGAACGACTACGACTTGAACTGGCACAATTTCTCGCCAGATGGCTATGGCATCGATGAGCAGCGACAAGTGATCATTTATCACCGCTGGGGCGATTCCGGAGACGGCAGGTTGGAGCGATTCATGGTGGTGCTGAACTTCTCCGACGCGACGCAATACCTGGACATCCCGCTTTCGATAAACGGCCAGTGGACTGACCTTCTGAACGGAAACGCGGTCGTTTCCACACAGGACTACCACCTGCACAACTATCCCGTTCCTTCAAATTGGGGCTGCGTGTTTTGGCAGAAATAAACCTCCCGAAGTCTTCGATCACGTTGTTGTGATCGAAACGTTAGAGAACACCAGCGTGCTGTAACTAGTTTGTGATTTCGAGATTCTATCCTCTTGTTAAACAGATGCTATTCCACTCAAGAGGAGGATGTCATGGACTACACAGGATTGGATAAAGATCGTGAACGTTTGCTACGTGCTGGATGGAAGCTAACAGAAATAAACCGGTTATATCGTTTTCGGTACAAATATGTGCAAACCCACATAGATCAGACCGACATGGACATCCGACATCTGGAGTTTATACGCTGGTTGGTTCTCAGGGGTAGGCTCGCAGGCTAGCAAGCTTATTTCTCAAGAAATTCGGCAGGAGTCCTTTTTCTACAGGCTGGTGGTAGGGAATACTGTGGAATGGTGGGTCAACTACGATGGTCTGGGATTATCTCATTGGTTGAGTAATCCCAGGCCATCTTATTGCACCAATGATTATTTTTACCTCTGTACAAATACCAGCAAAGGCATGTAAAATAGACGAGAAGCAGCGCGAGGATGGTCTTCAGGAGGATTGGAAAAGAGGGGTGTGGTAGATGAGACCACGTCCAGAAAGCTGACTTGATTTTGAATAGGGATGAGGGATGTTAGACGTGCAGACACCCAATCAGATGATTACGCTCTTGATTTCATGTCCAGACCAACCAGGAATTGTAGCGGCTGTCTCTCAATTTATCTTTGAGCACGGTGGCAACATCTTCCAATCTGACCAGCACTCCACGGACCTGCATAATGGCACCTTCTTCATGCGGGTCAGTTTTACCGAAGATAGTTTCAGGCTCAGCCAGCCTGACCTCACCAGCAAGTTTGCTCCCATCGCTGAGGCGTTCCACATGCATTGGAGCGTCTATTACTCACGACATCGCAAGCGAGCGGCTCTACTGGTGTCAAAGCTGGACCATTGCCTGACGGACCTGCTCTGGCGTTGGAGTAGCGGTGAACTGGCGATGGATATCTCCTGTATTCTCAGCAATCATCCAGACCTGGAGCCGATTGCGCAGCGCTACCACATTCCTTTCTATCATTTTCCCATCCAGAAAGACCATCGTCTTGACGATCAGATGCGTATGCTCGAGTTCCTGTGCGGCAAAGTAGATTTCCTGGTTCTCGCCCGCTATATGCAGATCCTGGCGCCCTGCCTGGTGAACGCCTATCCGCATCAGATCATCAATATCCATCACAGCTTTCTCCCGGCGTTTATCGGCGCGAATCCGTATCAGAAGGCGTTCGAGCGTGGCGTCAAGATCATTGGCGCGACTGCGCATTACATCACCGAGAATCTGGACGAAGGGCCAATCATTGCACAGGATGTCATACATTGCAACCACCGCGATACGCTTGATGACCTGATCCGAAAGGGGCGCGACGTGGAACGGAGGGTGCTAGCAGAGGCTGTGCGCTTACACACGGAAGAGCGTGTGCTGGTGTATCAAAACAAAACGATCGTGTTTTAGTCCGGTTCTCTCACGAGAGGGCGAAGCCGCTGCGAGGCGGCAGAGGGAGGTTTTAGCTCACCTTTGGAACGCCTTGTCTTGAGAGATAGGATATGCCCTTGTTCAATCTAAAACGCAGTCCGTAAAACGGTCCGAGCGGGAGATGTAGGGGCTCCATGTTCGCCCTCACCAGAGATCGCCAGCGTACCCCTTGCAACAGCCAGGCCTGCTTGCGTCGTGAACAATGCCTCATTCAGGGTGCTACCGTTGGGGGAACTGGCGACTACAAACAACGGGAAGGCCTTCCCGTTTGAGAAAGAGGTTGAGATGTAGTCGCCAACCATGTAGCCGCTGGTTGTATTGGCCAGCCATGACAGGTTCATGGGCGTGGAGGTAAGGGTGGTTTCCGTTGACCAGGTTGTACCGCCATTGGTCGATGAAACGAAACCAGCCTCCAACTGGCAGGTCGTGGCAGTGCAGTTCGCATCTGGGTAATAGTAGAATGCCAGCGCGAGATGAGCAGTATTTGCGGAGGTGGAGGAATCAACAGCTATGCCGGGAATGAAATGATCGACATTGCTGCCGACGGGATCGATGGGTATGCGCTGTGCCTGTGACCATGTCGTTCCACCGGTCGAGGTGCTCAGAACGATATCGTTGGCGTTGCAACCGCTTTCAAAACGACAGTCCTGCCAGACAACGTAGGCTTTCCCGGCGCCATCTATCTCGGCGGAAGGAAGAGGTTCAGTGCGAATACTGGCTACCTGGTGATCCGTTTGAGAAGCGATCATCACACTGCTGTTCCAGCTTGCGCCACCGTTGGTAGAAGTGAAGGCTGCAATGCTTGCATTTGAGCTAAGGAAAGGGACAATCACCGTGCCGTTTGGTTGAACGAGGGGCTGTCCTCCCAGGCCAGAGACGTTATCAGGTGTTGCCTGTCCCGCGCTCCACGTGGCTCCTCCATCGCTTGATGTGCTCATCTGTACCAGGTTACTATTGGATGTAATATCCCATTCAATATAGCAATGCCCATAATATGCGCTGGTGGATGTATTGTCACAGACAATCCAGTCCTTGTCAAAAAAACCACCATTCGCATTTGCTACCACAGAAGGAGGGTTCCAAGTGAGTCCACCGTCAGCAGAGGTGCTCGCCAGAACGGCTGCCCCAACCGGAGTAACAATGCCGGTAGTGATGGCGAGCGAAGAGATCATCCACAACTTGTGAGCGGCGTCGTAGGTCACTGAGGGATCGCTGACGCGGTCGTACTGGCCAGCTGGTGTAGCATAGACTGTCGTGCCAGGCAGGAAGCCACTTTTCCACGTTGTGCCGTTGTTGGTGGAGGTCGCCCAGCCGATATTCGAGGAGCCACCGTCGGTGAAACGGCCAACCTGGGTCGCTGCCACTATGGTTGAGCCTTTGGCGTAGCTGTCCGGCTCGACTTCGGTCTGGTGCTGGCTCGTTGTATTGGTGTAAGGGTCGCTACTTAGCTGCCGAAGAGGAACTCCAGTCGCGGCTGCTGTGGTTGCTGGGGACGCAGGTACTGCCGATGTGAGTGCAAAGGTGAAGACCAGCGCCAGCACGAGAGTGGCACTGGTGAACCAACGGGAGCGATAGAGGAAAGACATACGTACATACTCCTTACAATACAATGAAAAATTCCAGGATTGGGGTGGGATGCGCAAGCGCTCCTTTCAACAGGGTGTTGTTGATAAAGAACGCTTGCTTTTTGCGTATTCGCTTTTCCGTGGTAAGTACTTTCATTGATGGAGTATCATGACAGGTATCTCTCGTCGGTTCGCACACGGAGATGCATGGAAAAAGAAGGGAATAAGACGCGGGCCATTATTCAGACCAGGGAGTTATGGGTTTCAGCATCAGCTCGTTGTCCACGTAGATCGCATCCACTCGCTCGTTGAAAAAACTGAGTAGTCCATCGATCGGCGAACAGGCGGGGAGCGGTTCATGATAACACCACACGATGTCCTTGAAGATTCTCCCGCCGACCCTGGCAGACCAGTAGGACGCCTTGCCTTTGTAGGGACAGCGAGTGGTAGTCTCAGTAGCCTCCAGCAGTTCCATGCGAATATCCTGCTCAGGGATATAGTAGCGCGTCGGGAGACCCGTTTCGAGTAGCAGCCGAGGATGATGGGTATCTGCTATGGTTTCGCCGCCCAGGATAACGCGAACATGACAGGAACTGATAAGGATATCCACTCGTTTGTAGGGGTCGCGTGCGTGAGCGAAGACCTGCTCATCCTCTTCATACCAGGCGTCCATTTGATCCCAGTAAAAGGCTATGTAGCCCTTGACCTGCGGCCCGTCGGGCAACGGGTTGAGATAGCTCCACGCGGCATTCTCTGCAACGCGGTCGCCAACCCGTATAGTCCAGTAGGATGCATCCCCTTTGAGGGGTGAATTGGTGTGGTGATCTGTTGCCACCAACACATCCTTGCGTACATCTTCAAGTGGGAAGTAGTAAACGGGCAAGCGCCCATACTCTTGCAACCGCATCACATGCTTGCTATCAGCGATTGTGATCCCTGCGAAGATCACACGCACCCGTCTCTGGCTGTCTTCCCAGCGAAACTGCTGTCCCTGGCTGATTGCGGGCGTCGCTGCCGGACCAAGAAATAGATCTTCAAGCACTGGTTTCATGTTATTTTTCCTTATATCGCCTCTTTGTAGCGGCGAATTGCAGCTATGTGCTCTTGAGGCGACTTGAACCCCGCACCCATTGTGTTAAGGGAGATATGTGTCGCCCCCAGCGCTCGCCATCCATCCGTCAGGCGGATCCATTCGTCAAAATCACCCTCGCTTGCATTCACGCGCGCCTCGATGCCTACTGTGCTGGGATCGCGGCCCGCTTCTACGATATATCCACGCAGGCGCTCGAGGACCTCGCGCATCTGGTGGTCCGGTTTCCCTTGGGGGAACCAGCCATCACCAAGGCGCGCAGTACGCCGCAGCAACGCATCCACTCTCCCACCTATCCATACAGGAATTGAGCGACGTACGGGCAGGGGATTGAGACCCGCTTCAGTAATGGTATGGAATTGACCTTTGTAGCTGATAGTCTCATGGCTCCAAAGCAGGCGCATCACCTCTATCTGCTCTTCTACAACGCGCCCTCGCGTCCGGAAGTTCATGCCAAGGGCCTCGTACTCCACCGGATTCCAGCCTACGCCTATACC
>Ga0137364_10001695_pt1 | contig 10643 bp, 13 predicted proteins | sample SagtaG_10_FD_104798 | JGI IMG/M metagenome (GOLD analysis project Ga0137364, IMG submission 104798) | Vadose zone soil microbial communities from Sagehorn Ranch, Mendocino, California, USA - Sage1_L_20_16 metaG | ecosystem: Environmental > Terrestrial > Soil > Vadose zone | place: USA... | reverse complement strand
TCCCACGCATGCGGCACTAACCGAGAACGAGCAGGTATAAGCAAAACAATTCAAAAGCCGCTTCGGAGCGATGTGACGCACGTACCGCCGATTTTCTCTTTGATCGACAAACAACCCCGTGGAGTAGCCGCTCCCAAAGTCGATTCCAAATCTCAGATGCCGCTCCGTCGCGATCGTTTGTAAATTCTCACCCGCATCACCAAAAATGAGATGCGGCGCTTCGCGCTCTTCGTTCTTGCGGGGTACGAATCGGGCGAAAATACGTCCGAACTCAAAGCGCACAGCGGTCGCCCACACGTGTAGTTCCTGGATCAGGTGCTCGCGAGCCAGAACTCGTTTGAACGAGATGAGGACGTCGCGCCCGAAGCGTTCTACCCAGCCGTCTTCAATCGTGCAGAGGCGATGCGTATCGGTCCCCTCTGCTTCGAAATCGCGGAGCAAGCTCGCATCAATCCATTCAGATTTTGTTTTCATCCGCCGCACTGACTTTTAACGGCATACTTGCGAATCCGACAGTGCGCAACGGATCGGTTGCCGCCCAGTTCGGGCGCGCTACACTCCGCATCGTCGGGTGCACAACTCGACTGCTAACCTATGCAACAAGTTACAGTTCGCGTTCCGGCGAGCACTTCTAATCTCGGCCCTGGCTTTGACTGTCTCGGTGTTGCGCTGCGTATTTATAGCAACGTGATCGTGACATGCGGCGCGAAATCCCGGCTGCCGCCCATCGCCCGAGCGGCAGCGGATTTGTTTTTTCAGCGAACGCGCTGTCCGCAGTTTTCATTTTCCATCTCGGTCAAAGGCGACGTTCCATCTTCACGTGGTTTAGGCGGCAGTGCCGCGGTGCGCCTTGGCGTTCTCCTTGCGATGAATTTTTTGAGCGGTAATCGTCTTGAAAAATCATCGATCTTTCAACTATGTGCGCAGTTGGAAGGGCATCCCGATAACGCCGCACCGGCAGCTTTCGGCGGATTCACGGTTGTGCGAGGGAAAAACGTTCAATCCTTTCACGTTTCACCGGCATTATCTTTCGTTCTTTTAATTCCCAATTTCGACGTCGAAACATTAGCGGCGCGAAAGCTTCTACCATCGCAAGTTACGCATGCGGCTGCGATCGAAAATTCGGCAAATGCATCCGCGATCACGGCCGCGTTCGCCTCGGGCAATTATGAGAATCTGCGTGGCGCCTTTCGCGATCACTTGCATCAGCCGTATCGGAAAAAACTGATTCCATTCCTGCCGCACGTCATCACCGCGGCCGAAAAAGCAGGTGCGCTCGGCGCCTTCCTGAGCGGCAGCGGATCGACAATCGCCGCCGTCACCTTGACGAATCCGCGGCAGGTTGCCGAAGCGATGCATCGCAAGATTGAGAGACATGACGCCCGGACTGTTATTGTCTCCGCCGATAATCGCGGCGCCCGTCTTGTCCAATCACCGATCAGCAGTCACTAGTCACCATTTTCATCATGGGTCGCCGCCTTGAGAATCTAGAGCAGTTCGGGATCGACGTTGTCCTCGAGCGGCGACACGGCTTTCGCGCCGGTATTTTGCGCGGGATTCTCTATGCTCTCTCTTTCGTTTACGAACGTCTCGTTCAACTCCGGCTTTATCTCTACCGCAAACGCGTTTTCCGCGAACGCGCTCTCGGTTGTCTCGTCATCAGTATTGGGAACCTGACGGTCGGCGGCACTGGAAAGACCCCGATTGTCGAAAAATTCGCCCGCGCGCTCCAATCGGGTGGTCGCCGGGTCGCGATCTTGAGCCGCGGTTACAAAAGTGTTCCGCGCAAACGCAGTTGGCTCGATCGAATCAAAAAAACAGATGTCGATCCGCCGCGTGTCGTCTCGGATGGAAAATCGTTGCTGCTCGATTCCTTAACTGCCGGCGACGAACCGTACATGTTGGCGCATAATTTGAGAGACGTGATCGTCCTCGTAGACAAAGACCGGGTAAAAAGCGGCCGCTTCGCAATCGATAAATGGAACATCGATACATTGTTGCTCGACGATGGCCTGCAATATCTGCATCTTAAACATCGGCTCGACATGGTGCTGGTGGATCGACAGGCGCCATTTGGCAACGAATTCCTGCTCCCCCGCGGCACTTTGCGCGAGTCGCCTCGCAATCTGCGGCGCGCGAGCTACATCTTCATCACCAAAAATACGGGCGAACCTAATAATGCACTCATTCAACGCGTCCGGCGTTATAATCGCACTGCCGAGATCATTGAGTGCGCGCATAAGCCACTATATCTTCAGAATGTTTATACCGGCGAACGATTGCCACTCGAACGCCTGCGCGACGCTTTCATCGGCTCGCTCTGCGGCATCGCAGTGCCGGATAGTTTTGAGGGCGGGCTCAAAGCGTTGGGCGCGCATGTCGATCTTGCGAAACAATACATCGACCATCACTACTACACCGAAGCGGAATTGCGCAGTTTTATCGGACGTTGCATCCGGCGCGATTTAGCCATGATCGTAACCACGGAGAAGGACGCTGTGCGCATGCCGCGCCTGCCGGAAGCCGAAGTGAAAGTGCCGATCTATTTCTTGCGCGTCGAGATCGAGATCCTGAGCGGCCACGAAAGCTGGGAACATTGCGTTGCGCGCATTTGTAAACCGCAGCCCATGCTCTCACCGGAACGGTTCTTTGCCTAAATTTGTCATTCCGAGCGAAGTCGAGGAATCTCTCAGTGCATGTCCGATAAAGCCGAATTAGTCGTCGAAGATCGCAAGATTCAGGTTTCGAATCTCGACAAAGTGCTTTATCCGAAGGTCGGCTTCACCAAAGGGCAGGTGATTGACTATTATATCCGTATCGCGCCAGTGCTCTTGCCGCATCTGAAAGATCGGCCGCTCACCATGAAACGATATCCCGACGGCGTGGAGGGCGAATTCTTCTACGAAAAGAATTGCCCATCCCATCGACCGAAATGGGTGAAGACAGCCAAAGTCTGGAGCGAAAGCAACAACCGGATGATGAATTATTGTCTCGCCCAGGATTTGCCAACGCTGGTCTGGGCGGCGAACCTGGCTGATCTCGAATTACACACATCGCTTGCGCGCCAACGCGATGTCGCGCGCCCGACCATGATGGTGTTCGATCTCGATCCCGGCGCGCCAGCCGACATCGTCCAATGCTGCCAGGTCGGGCTATGGCTACGCGATCTGCTGGCGAGAATGAAATTGAAAAGCTTCGCTAAAACGAGCGGCTCAAAGGGTCTTCAAGTCTATGTGCCGCTGAATACCTCCGCGATGTTCGATCAAACCAAAGATTTGTCGCGCGCTCTGGCTCAGCATCTTGAAACAGATCATGCCGATCTTGTCACATCGAATATGTCAAAAGCGGCCCGCACCGGAAAAGTGTTCGTCGATTGGAGCCAGAACGACGAACACAAAACCACTATCTGCGTTTATTCACTTCGCGCCAAGGAAGAGCCGACCGTTTCCACCCCGGTCACGTGGGACGAAGTTGAGAACTGCTTGAAAAAGAAAAAAGTCGACTTCTTGAAATTCCGCTTCGACAAAACTCTTGCTCGTGTCGGAAAAATTGGCGACCTGTTTTCGCCCGTTGAAAAACTCAAACAAAAACTGCCGAAAAGAAAGCTGTAGATCTGATCTGAGGGGAGTATATCGGCCATGTTTGGTTGCTACACGGTGGACGTAAATACTCTTCGTGAATGTTTCATTTGTGCTTTCGCTTTTTCCTTCACGCGCGCAGAAACTGTTCGGAAAATATCTTAGGATGATTGAGAAATAGAAGCTGGAGCTGTGCATATGCGCAAAGTGAATCTGAAAGACATTCCGGAGCAGGAACGAAAATCGCCAAAGGGCAAGTTCCACAAATTCGTGAAGAATGTGTCCGTTGCGCTTGGTCGCGAACCGGAATCGCTCGATTTGGCGAAGCGGCATCCGTTTGATCTCGCACTGGTCCGAATTCCCAAAGGCAAATCGTATTGCCCATATCACGCGCACTCCGCTGAATCGGAGCTTTATCTCGTCGTCTCCGGTCGAGGCGGCGTTCGCGACAAGGATGGAACGACAATCGTAACCGAAGGGGATGCGTTTTTGTTTCAGCCGGGTGAAGCGCATCAGCTCACCAACGCCGGCGACGATGATTTCGTTTACTACGTCATTGCCGACAATCCGCGGAGCGGAGGTACCGGAGATTCCTGCTTTTATCCCGACAGCGGCAAATGGGCGGTAGTTAAAGAGGGATTGGAAGAAGTCATCGTGAAAGGAACCGAGACCGATTATTTCGACGGCGAAGAGTAAAATGAATTAGGAGGGCGGGACTCCGCGCTAATTGAGAACTATGGAACCAAAGAAAGAAGGTTATCCGTACAAGACTTATCTGAATATTCTGCACGGGCCGCTGGAAGTGGTCGATGTGCAGAAGCTCGCCGATGCGTGCACAGACAAATGGTGGAACCAGACGCTTTGCAAAGTGAACGATTCGGTGGTGCGGCTCGGGGTCGTCGAAGGCGAATATCATTGGCATTCGCATAAAGACCTGGATGAATTCTTTTACGTGGTTGCAGGCCGTTTCCTGATCGATCTCGAGGATCGCACGGTCGATCTTGCGCCGGGTCAGGGATTCGTTGTGGCCAAGGGCGTGCGGCATCGCACACGTGCGCCGGAACGCACCGTGATCCTGATGGTAGAACGCGAGGATATTATTCCGACTGGCGATTAGACGACCTGCGAGTGAATCAAGAAAAACGGTAAGAGATATTTCGACCCATTCGATTTCGCTCAGAGGCAAGACGTTCGCTCGACGTGACAAAATGCGAAAAGTTAATCTCAACAACATCAAAGAAGAGGCTTGGCAATCTCCCGGCGAAAAGTACGCTGCATGTTTCAAGGGAATTTCGGAAGCCCTCGGCCGCGATCCGAACTCGCTTGATTTAACGAAGCGACATCCGTTTGATCTGGAATTGACCCGCTTGCCTCCGGGAAAACCGAATTTCCCTTATCATTCGCATTCCGCCCAATGGGAGCTTTATCTCGTCGTCAACGGCAAAGGTAGTGTGCGTTACGACACAGGCACAACGGAAGTGGTCGCAGGCGACGCCTTCATTTTTGCGCCTAACGAGCCGCACCAAATCGCAAATTCCGGTGAGGAAGACCTTGTCTATTACGTGATCGCCGACAATCCGATCGGTGAATCTGCCTACTTTCCGGATAGCGGGAAATGGAAGGTCAACCGACGTTCGGCGTCCGATCGGATTGTGCTAAAAGGTAAGGAGACAGATTATTTTGACGGCGAAGAGTAGATGTTTCTGTAGAGGCAGCACTGTCGGCTGTGCACTGGAGATTGCGGGCAACACGCCCGCCGCCTACACGCCGCCTAGAGACAGTACAGACCGTGAAAATGATTTCTGGCGGACAAACCGGCGTTGATCGCGCGGCCCTTGATGCAGCGCTGAAGCATGGAATCGATTGCGGCGGCTGGTGCCCCGAGGGCCGTCTCGATGAACTTGGCCAGATTCCGGGTCGTTATCCGGTCGAGGAATTGGAACATGGCGGATTTGCCGAACGCGCCTTGCAAAACGTCAAAGATTCTGATGGCACGGTGATTATTTCCTTCGAGAAGCCGCGCGGCGGAACCGAATATACTGTTCAATGCTGCATCGAGCAGCAGCGACCCCACAAATTGATCGATGCAGCCAAAATTTCGGCCCAAAACGCGGCAATAATGATTTTCGATTTTGTGCGCCAATACAAGATCGACGTCCTGAATATCGCCGGCCCGCGGGAGAGCGAATGGCCGAAGGGCTATGATTACGCTCTCCGCGTGTTGGATAGTTTCCTGGCGTTGTAGCGGCGGTTGTATCAACCGCCGAACTCGATAACAGGCGCTTGGCACAAGCACGCCTCGACAACCCTATTCGTATCTGAGCGCTTTGACCGGATCGAGCCGCGCCGCAAAGTAAGCGGGAATCAGCGCGGCGAACGAGCAGATGAGGAACGCGCTGATGCAAATAATCGCAACGTCCCTTGGAATGACTTCCGCCGGGATCGCCGAAAATTGATAGACCTCGCGCGGGAAAATCTCGATGTGCAATGTCGATGCCAGCCAATGGCTAAATTCGTTTCGGTAACGGATCAGCGTCATGCCAAGCCCTAGACCTGTGAGTGTACCAAACAGGCCGACGATTGTTCCCTGGCCGAGAAAAACCCAGATGATTTGAGCGATGTTTGCCCCGAGCGCCTTCATGATTCCGATCTCGCGCCGCTTTTGCACTGTCACTGTGATGAGTGTGCTCATGATTCCGAAGGCCGCAACCACCACGATGAAGAACAAAAGGAAAAACATGACCGTGCGTTCGAGCCGCACTGCTTCGAAATATTGCCGGTTCATGTCGATCCAGGTTTGAGCGAATTCGGGCGGTTCGAGAAATTGCTCAATCGCTTGTTTTACACGCTCGGCGCTGTACGGGTTATCCGTTTTAACCGTGATGCCATGTAGTGCGTCTCCCAGACCATATAACTCTTGTCCAACATAAATGGGAACGAGCAGAAACTCAGAGTCGTGCAAGTAGTGACCGGTTTCGAAAATGCCGGTGACGGTTAGTTCCTTCGGGAGAATCACATCGCGCAATTGGTCGATCGCCTTTTTCTCTTCGTCGCCCTTCGCGTTCTCCAATTTCTTAATGCCATCCAGAATCTCGCCGAGATTACCCGGTGAATAAATCGTGAGTTTGTCGCCGACATGAATTTGCAATTTCCGCGCGAGCTCAACACCGAGCACGGCCGAGTCTCCATCCAGATCCAGCTTGCCGTACTTGATGAATTTTCTCAGCGGAACTACTTTCTCCTCCTGCGCCGGATCCACACCGCGAATCATCGGCGCGAGCCGGCGGTTTTGAAATTCCACGATCACCGGTCCCTGAATGTAAGGCGCGGTTGCCACCACGCCGGGTGTGTTGTCGATTTTTGTTTTGAGTGACCGCCAATCGCGCAAGATATCTTCGGTACTCACCAGAATATGCGCATCGAAGTCGATTACTTTTTGGCGCAGCTCGCGGTCAAAACCGGTCATCACCGAAATCACGAGAATCAGGACCGTCACCCCGAGCATCACCCCCAACACCGAGATCAGTGTGATGATGGAAAGGAACGTGCGCTTCGGTTTCAAATACCGCAGCGCCAGAAAAACGCTAAAGGGCAGTTTCAAATCGGCGATACCGTGGCTGCGAACACAAAACTTCGCCAACAATGAAAATATGACAGGACCGCTTCAGGCACAGATGAGCACGAATGAAACACAGACGACGAGCGTCGACCAACCGAATCAACTTGTGTTTCAAGTGGAAAGAGAACGTCAACATGCGGGCCGATACCGACTACATGCAGCAGGTGGCGTTCAGTATGTATAGCCCCGTCATTGCGTCGAAGAAGGAACATATCCGCAGAACCGCGAGGAGGACACGACATCGATTTTCATCGAAAGAAGTTACCGCCAGGAAATCGCTGCCTTAGAAGAAGAACTGAGCGGAGTTTCAATGGGGAAAAACGTTGAAAAAGGTGACGATATATCGTGGTCAGTCGGTGTTTTGCCTTCTCGTCTAACAATTCGTCCGCACGGTCGACTGCCAACCGGAGCGACGTTATCCACTCCGGATCCTTAGTGAAACAACTCCAAGCTGAGTCCTGATCGTTTCGACTGGCTGGAAGTCGAAGTGCCGGTAGGTCGCTCAGGAGTTCGGGCCAGGCTGTAAGTCGCGAGATAACGTTGGATGTTTCTCTCCAGTTTGCCCGGAAGTGCAGGCACGTCGGTGTTGACAAATAGCCGAGACAGCCCGTTCCGGCGACGATTCGAACCCACATGTCCCAGTCGCCACACGCGGGTAATGTTTCATTCCAGTATCCGTAGCGCTCGAAGCAATCGCGCTGATGCAGGACGCAGCTGGCGGGAATGCCATTTAATCTCCGCTGCAGGAATTTTTTGCGCTTCGCCGCGTCGGTCACTAAATCGAAATCACCCGGCAGCAAGGCGCCGCCCGGTTCGCCCCAAATTGGACGGCTGTAGGCCCACTCAGCACCGCTTTGTTCAAGACAGCGAGAAAGCAAGGCAAGATGATCTGGCAGCCAAATATCGTCATGAGCAAGGATTGCAACGTAGTGGCCCTGCATTTGGCGGAAGGCAAGATTGCGATTTTGATATCCGAAGCCGGGTCCTTTCGGGAGGTCCAGCCACCGGATGCGGGGATCGGGAAATTCCGCCACCACTTCAGCAGTGTTATCGGTGCAACCGTCACCAACAATGAATAGTTCCCAGTCGGTCTCCGTCTGCGCTATTACAGACCGAATGGCGAACGCCAACACATCGGCGCGATTATGAGTGGGTGTGAGGATGCTGAACTTCATCCGCCCCGAGGATTGTCGAATTTGTAGGAAATTTTGTCCGTATCGGGAGGCAGCCGGAATTTGTCTGGTTCAGCGTGATTGTATGGGGCCGTCGGGAAATTCACGACCACCACGTCCTTGCTCCCGATATTTTGGTTCGCGTGCCAGACTCCGGCAGGAATGTTGATTAGCTGGCGACGATATTCCGACATGGCCACTTTTGTGATAAGGCCATTCGTGTGCGAATTGGGACGGTCATCGTAGAGAACGAGCAATAGTTCACCGAAGAGAATGAAGTAGCGGTCGTCATGGAACTGGTGCATGCCCCATCCTTTGATCATGCCCGGACGCAGGGAAAAGGTGTAAGCGAAAACAACCGGAGCAGGGTGCCAATTCCATCGCGAATCAAACATTTCACACACCGTCCCGCGTTCATCCACGTGTGTAGTCACGTCCCGAACTGTGACTCCGTCCGGCAGTCGGCTGATATTTTCGCCGCCAGGCGTAACTGTTGCCGGATCACGAACACCGGAGAGCGGCGTCGTTCTTGCCTTCATTAGTGAAACATACTCAGTTATCTTAAGGCGTGTGATTGTAAATCTTCCAGTGTGACGAATTCGAGCGCGGATGAGTGCGTGGCTTCAAGATCGACAGGAGCAGCGCGATTGTGATCAAGAGCAGCTTTCCAGCGCGTGACGCAAACGCACCATTTGTCGCCGGGTTCGAGCCCGGGAAACCCCCATTCCGGATGTGGGGTGACCAGATCGTTCCCGTCAAGTACGGAAAAATCGAGAAACTCGCGCGTCACCTTCACGCAGACCGTGTGCAAGCCGAGGTCTTCCGGGCAGGTGCGGCAAAACCCGTCGCGAAAAAATCCGGTCATCGGATCGCGACAGCAATATTTTAGTTCCGTTCCGAGGACATTCGTGGGCATCGGCCAAGATTAGCATGCGAATGTTGCGGTGTTAAAGCGTTCAATCGTTAAATCGGACAGCCTTGACTTGTTGAATTGTTAAATCGTTGAACCTGAAGCGCCCTAACGCTAACACAGTGGCTGACGCGGGTCCCCTGCAAGATGTCCACTGCAATCGCCTACTGGCTCATTCCGACTGAGCTGACACGCGGCTTTCTTGAAAAACTGATTGCCGATCTAGCACGGCGATATGATGCCCCTGTCTTTGAGCCGCACGTTACGCTTTATGTCGGATCAGATCGAGCTGAAGTAGTCGACCAAATTCTTTCGCAAGCCGCAATCGGTTACAAATCAATCCGATTGGAACTGCTTGATGTGCATCACTCCGGGCAGTTTACGAAAACCCTCTTCGTGCAACTTGCATTAAACGCAAAATTGCAGCGGCTGAGCGAACTGATTCGTCAACGATCGCCAGCTTCGTCCCCTTATTACCTAAATCCGCACATGAGCTTACTTTACAGGAGGATGTCGCTCGCTGTACGGCGCGAACTCGCTCGCTCAATCAGACTGCCGTTTTCGGAAGTCGTATTCGATTCAATTTGCGCAGTTCGTTGCACCTCGCCTACGCGTAACCGCGCTGAAGTGGAAGCTTGGCGCGTAATTGCAACGAAGTCTCTCGATGAATAGCTGATTGAAATCTTCGCTGCCAGTCCGACGCTTTACTAGGCAGCACTCATGGAAGCGACGACGAAAATTTTTGGCCAGCACGACGAGGCAACGATCAAGCAAATTGAGAGATGCGTGGTGGCGGGAGGGGAGCGCGCCGTGCTTTGCGCCGATGGTCACAAAGGCTACGCGCAACCGATCGGCGGCGTAGTCGCCTACAGAGACAAAATTTCCCTGAGCGGCGTCGGGTTTGATATTGCGTGCGGTAATCTCGCCATCCGCACGGACGCGAAGCGCCACGAAATCGCGCCGAAGATCGACAAGATCATGGACGATGTGGTGCACGAGATTTCATTTGGCATTGGTCGCAAAAGCAAAACGCGTGTCGAACACGAGTTGTTTAATGATCCGGCTTGGGAACTGCAACCAATGCGTGGTTTGAAACCGATGGCGGAGGATCAACTCGGCACCGTGGGCGGCGGAAATCACTATGTCGATCTTTTCGCCGATGAAGAGGACCGCATCTGGGTCGGCGTCCATTTTGGGTCGCGCGGTTTTGGACATAAAACGGCAACACACTTTCTAAAAGCAGCCGGTGGCAAGGACGGAATGGATGTGCCACCGACGGTTGTCGGTGAAAAATCGGAGCTCGGCCACGATTATCTCACCGGAATGCATTTGGCCGGCCGTTACGCTTACGCCGGGCGCGAAGC